>Ga0190283_1000934_pt1 | contig 14204 bp, 11 predicted proteins | sample 48691801_MG_FD_161669 | JGI IMG/M metagenome (GOLD analysis project Ga0190283, IMG submission 161669) | Hydrothermal vent microbial mat bacterial communities from Southern Trench, Guaymas Basin, Mexico - 4869-18-0-1_MG | ecosystem: Environmental > Aquatic > Marine > Hydrothermal vents >...
AATAGGAATCCTGTATTATCTATGGATAGATGGTGAAGATGGCCATAAAGTAGCATCCATAAGCACCAGCTCGGGTTCACTTGAAGACTATATTGAAAAGATAAATACCGGCAGAAGGGACCTTGATGATGTATCAGTCACTGAGAAAAAGCTTCCCATTCTTGAAAGGAAAATATCAAGTTATATGGCAGGACGTCTGAAGGATATAGGGCTGGAACCAATTTTTTTAATAGGTTCGGAATTTGAGAAAAAAGTATGGGAAGCAGCCTCCAGGGTCCCATTTGGAAAGACATCCGGCTATAAAGAAATAGCGGAGATCTGTGGGAGGCCCCTGGCTTACCGGGCCGTTGGAAATGCCATGGGTAAAAATCCTGTCCTGCTCCTGGTACCCTGTCACCGTATAATAAAAAGTGATGGCAGTCTTGGTGGTTTTTCAGCGGGACCAGATTTAAAAAAGAAACTACTGTCCATTGAAGGGATTTAAATTACTTATCCCAGAATATATCCCTTGCGGCTTTTATTGCTCCCGGATTAAGGCCGTAAGCAAGAGAGATCTCGCAGTGTGCCGAAAACCCGCAATCGGCACATGATATATTATCTACCCTGTTTTTAAGGTAACATCCATAGTTTATCTGTCCGCCGGGTTCAACACTCGCCACTAAAAAATCACGGCACTTCCAATTGTTTTCACCCATCCTTTCCAAACAACTATAGGAATCAAGAAGCTTATATCCTTCTTTCTTAAGTTCTATCAGTTCATTCAGGACCTGTTTTCTCTGAAAGAGATTTAGGCTCAGGTTTTCCACTCCAGGATAGGGGTAAAAAAATTGAATAGTGATGCCATAAACTTTATTATTGATGTATTTTACAAGTTCTGGTATCTCCATAAAATTTATCCTGCTTATACAGGTATTAATAATTATTTTTTTCTTCCTATGGGACCTGTCTATATTTGAGATTATTTTTTCAAAACTTTTCCCCCTTATATGGTTATGGGTCCGTTTTAGGCCGTCAAGGCTTATAAAGATCATATCGGGACCGGTATTATCATATGGCAGGGTACCATTAGTGGTAATGCAAGCGAAGAAGAATAATTTCTTTGCTTCCGCAATAAGGTCATTTATATCTTTTCCCTCCATCCTGTCTTTCCACAGCAGCGGTTCCCCGCCTTCAAAAATAAGTATCCTCACACCATCAAGGTATAATTTTTTCATGATATCTACTGCCTTTTTAAAATCTATTTCTGCCGGATCACCGTTTTTTATAAAAGGACAATGTATGCATTCAAGGTTGCATCTGTTTGTTATCTTGAAACTGCATAGCAAAGGTTTTTTAAATCTACTGGATATCCTCGACTTCACAGCATATTTAAATAGGTATGAGATTTGAGTTTTCTTTGAGATCTTTAAAGGCATCATATTATGTTTAATGTTTATACCTGGAGCAAGCCAGACCATAATAACCAAGCTTAAATAATATAAATTAACTATAATTTTATTATAGGGCTTTATCTAAAAAATATTAAGATAAAAGAGCGTACTAAAGACTATTCCTTGGATCAAAACACAGCATATAGGCTGTGACCTCAAATAAAAGGTACTTGAGAAGCGCTAATACATTGCTTCACATAAAAATATATATGAAACCAATATAGAGTAGTAGAGATTACTTATAGTAAAGTAGATACATCACCCAGCGATATACTGTTAAGAACTTGATATATTATTAGAAATCTTCATAATTACAAGAAACAGATATTAACACTGGGAAGTGTGCAGGTGGGCTACAGACCCAGGAAAAATATATTGATATTATTTAATAGGATAATAGAAAGAGGAGAACATGGGTGGATTTTTAGACGGCCTAAAAAAAATGTTTATAATGCCTGCAGACAGCGGGTCAAAATTTATAACTTTTAATATAATATGCGGAAGATGCAAGGAAGAGATCACTGTCAAAGCATCTAAGACCAGTGATATCTCAAGACTCTATGAGGGAGAGGGACCCGATGGCGCAGAGTATCTCCTGAGGAAAGAGATCCTCGGAAATAAGTGCAATAATCTGGTCTATATCACTGTTTATTTCGGCTCTGGATATAATGTGATCTCCAGGGAGATAAGCGGGGGAAAATTTGCCGATTAATTTATTGATTATGCTTAGATAAATACCTTTTTTGTGTTACAATCAATCTGGATTTTGTAAAAGCAAAAGTTTGATTTAACCAGGCCTGATATGGAATTTTCAAAAGATTTAAGTGTTGTGATACTGGCTGCAGGCAAGGGTAAAAGAATGATATCTGAAACGCCAAAGGTACTTCATAAAATCTGCGGCCGCCCGATGATCTACTATATCTTAAAGCAAATACTTGGACTTGGACCTAAGAATATATTTGTTGTTGCAGGACATAAAAAACAACTCCTAAAAGACTATCTTGCCGGTGAATTCACATCTGTTTGCACGATAGAGCAGGACAAGCAGCTCGGGACAGGGCATGCGGTAAAGATGGTGCGTGATGACGGAGCCGGGGATTTTGGCCGCAGCATGCTTGTACTCAGCGGTGATAGTCCGCTGATAACCAGGGAGACCCTTAAGTCCCTGATCAACCTGAGGGGCAGGGAAGATGCTTCAGCAGTGATACTTACTTCTATTACTGATGAACCCGTTGGTTATGGGCGGATCGTTAAGAATGAAAAAGGTGAGGTTGCGCGGATAGTAGAGGAAGCGGATGCGAACCTTTCTGAGAAAAAAATAAATGAGGTCAACTCTTCATCCTACTGTTTTGATACCAGGCTTCTTTTTGAAAATATTGACAGCATAGGTGCTGAAAATTCCCAGGGTGAATATTATCTTACGGATGTAATAGAGACATTGATCAAAAAGGGACATAAGGTCGGTACCTTCATCGCGGCTGACCACAATGAAGTAAAAGGTATAAATGACAGATCACAGCTTTCTGAAGCCGGGAAGATAATAAGAAAAAAAATAAATAAGAGACTTATGGAAAATGGGGTCACCATAGTGGATCCTGATACTGCATATATCGAAGATACTGTTCAGATAGCATGCGACACGATAATAGAACCTTCATGTTTTCTTAAAGGAGCTACAATAATCGGAAAAAACTGTACGATCGGACCTTTTTCCCAGCTAACGGACACAGCAGTCGGCTGGGGAAGTATTATCAATAGTTCAGTGATAATAGGGGCCGAGATCGGTGCTGAGAACAATATTGGACCAAATAGCTATATAAGGCCCCATACAAAGACCGGGCAGAGGGTAAAGATAGGCGCATTCTGCGAGATCAAAAAATCAACAGTAGATGATGGAAGCAAGGTCCCGCATCTTTCTTATGTCGGCGATGCAGAAATCGGTAAAGATGTAAATATAGGCGCTTCTTCAGTCACGGTCAATTATAATGGTTTTTCAAAGAGCAGGACAATAATCGAGGACGATGCTTTTATCGGTTCTGATACCATGCTTATTGCCCCTGTCAGGATAGGCAGGGGAGCAATAGTTGCGGCTGGCTCAGTTATCACCCGCGATGTCGGTGAAAATGTAATGGCCATCGAGAGAGCAAAGCAGAAGAATATTAGAAATGGCGCCATTAAGTATAAGAACAGAAAGAATAAAGGTCAGGAGAAATAAGAGATGAAAAATAATCTGGGTGTAAAGGAAGAGACAAAAAATAAAAGGATGATGCTTTTTTCAGGTTCGTCTGCGCCAGAGCTTTCTGAAAAGATAGCCGATAATCTTGACATAAAACTGGGCAAGGTCTCAAGGACCCACTTCAAGAACGGGGAGATCTATGTAAAATTTGATGATAGCGTAAGGGGAGCTGATGTATTTATCATACAGACATGCAGCGAACCGGTAAATGAACACATAATGGAACTGCTTGTTATGATAGATGCATTAAAAAGAGCCTCGGCAGCCGTTATAAATGCAGTGATCCCGCATTATGGATATGCCAGGCAGGACAAGAAATCGGAAGGCAGGGAACCTATCACGGCAAAGCTTCTGGCGGACCTTCTTTCAGTTGCAGGAATGGACAGGGCCATACTTGTAGACCTGCATTCAGCTGCCATTCAGGGATTTTTTGATGTTCCCATAGACCATGTTACAGCTATCCCTATTATTTCAAAATATTTTAAGGATAAAGGCATAGAAGACGGGGTAGTAGTGAGCCCGGATGTAGGTGGAGTAAAAAGGGCGTCTATATTTGCAAAGAGACTTCATTTCCCCCTTGCCATAATGGATAAGAGAAGACCTGCTCCGAATGTTGCGGAGATAGAAAATGTTGTGGGGAATGTAGTTGATAAGGAAGCTATAATATTTGATGATATGATAGATACTGGCAGTACGCTTATAAATTCAATAGACATGCTGAGAAGGCACGGGGCAAAAAAAATATATGTAGGGGTGACGCATCCGATTTTCTCTGGAGATGTGATTGAAAAAATACAGGCTTCGGGCGTTGATGAAGTAGTCGTAGCTGATACCATACCGATCAAGAAGAAACATGATCCAAACATAATCAAGGTACTTTCCATAGCTCCGCTACTTGCAAAAACTATAAAAAAAGTTTATTATTGCAAGTCGGTAAGCGAGTTGTTTAAAGGTGAAAATTTAGTATAAAGTTTATTTTCGAGGTAGGTGCAGACATAAATGAAAAATATTGATTTACAAGTTGAAGTAAGAGAAAAAAAAGAATTAAGAAAAAAGGTATCCAGGAGGCTTGCTCTGCTGGATTATATACCTGCTGTCATGTATGGTCTTGAGAAGGGCCCGGTAAACGTTAAAGTAAAAAGGAAAGAGATCTCAAAGCTGCTTAAGGGCCATAATATTTCAAGCATTATCTTTGACATACAACTTGAAAAAGGAGCCAAAGACAAGGAAGCGGTTATTATAAAGGAATATCAGAGAGATCCGATATCCAGGGAACTGAGACATCTTGATTTCTTAAGGATCCAGATGAAAAAAGAGATCGAGACTACGGTGCCTGTTAAGATACTAAACGAAGAAATAGCCAGGGGTATTAAAGAAGATGGCGGGGTCCTGCAGCATGGTCTGAGAGAACTTCATATTGTTTGTCTGCCTGCAGACATACCTGAAAATATTGAATATGATATAAAAGACCTTGGGATGAATGAGATCATAAGGGTTGAAAATATTGAGGTAGAAGAAAAAATCAGGATACTCAACGAACCATCCGAGGTACTTGTATCCATCATTCCGCCTACTGAGCTAAAAGAAGAAGAGCTGGTACCTGAAGTTGAAGGCGAAGAAGGCGAAGAAGTCGAAGAAGGTGAAGAAGGAGCAGAAGAACCCGAGCTCATCGGTAAGAAAAAACCTGAGAGTGAAGAAGGATCTGCTGAAGAACAAAAAAAGCCTAAGAAAGAATAGACAGTATGATATTGATTGTCGGTCTCGGCAATCCAGGGGAAGAATATACAGGTACGCGGCATAATATTGGATTTGAGATCATTGAAGAGCTGGCTTCCGGGGCTTGTCCTGGAAATAAATACACCAAGTTTAATTCCACAGCATATGATGCTGAAATATCAGGTATAAAGCTTCTTTTGTTAAAACCCCAGACTTTCATGAATAATAGCGGCGCAGCTCTGGCAGGAGCGCTTAGATCCTATGGTGAAGAAATAGAAAGGATTCTAGTGATCCATGATGATATTGATATTGAATTTGGCCGGATCAAACTGAAAAAGGGTGGAAGCACTGCCGGCCACAGGGGACTTGAATCCATTTACGGTAAGATCCAGACACTTGATTTCGACCGTTTGCGTTTCGGAATCGGGAGACCGCCGGGTAGGATGGAGGCTTCAGATTATGTCCTCAGGAGATTTAATAAAAGCGAGCTGAAAGAAGTCGGATCCCTGATAAGATTCTCGATCGATGCCATAAGGGACTATATTACAGACGGCATTGATTTTGCTTCAAATAAATATAATTAAGTTCAAAAGATACGGGCCAGCTGCTTCTGGTGTCAGTATTACAGAATTTTTTATTATTTTTAATATGATCTACTTAATATAAAATCCAAATAATAATTTCATGATACTTGATCTGTTTACATCAAGAAAACAGTGGAAAAGTTTTTTAGAGCAATACTCTGCTAATAATATAAAATCTGCAATTGCTGATGAAAGCATATGGCCATTTCTCATAAGTGCGTTTAAAGGGATATCCGGCGCACCCCTGATAATCGTCACTTCCACAAGGGAAAGGGCTGCCCGGCTTCAAAAAGAGATCAGATGCATATCTCCAAAAACAAAAATATCCATATTCGGCGGTATCGGGAGCAGTGTTTTTTACAGAAATAGAAAAGTGGATCAGGAAAGCCTGGCAGAAAAACTTAATTCCATAAAAAATCTTATTGAATACGGTAAAGCTAAAGAAAAAACTGCTGATCCACCATTATTTATCATCACAAGCAGTTCTCTTATAAATATGGTCCCGGAAAGCAGAATAGACGGACTTGATCTTTTATTGATCGAAAAAGGTAGGGAATACAGCAGGGATGAACTAATAGAATGGCTCACTTTAAGAGGATATGAAAGAGTTCATCAGGTATACGACAGGGGAGAATTCAGCGTATTGGGAGATATTCTCACTGTATTTGATATAACAAGAGACTATCCGGTCCGTATTGATTTTTTAATGGATGAAGTAGAGGAAATAAAACAATATGACCCTGCAGAGCATAAGGACCTTAAAAGTTTTTCATCGGTATCATTATTTCCCAATACGGATCTCTGGCAGTTTGAAAGTGATCCCGGGGACCTGAGGGAACCAGTGATGTTAAGTTTTTTTGATATTATAAGAAAATTCATACCATTACCGGCTGTAGTATTCTGTGATCCGCTGGAAGTATATATAAAGCTTAAAAGTGATATCGATATAATGCATAGGATATTTGAAAGAGATAGCTCTGATCTGGTGATGCAGGATAGAAAAAAACTGGCCAGCTATATTGTCCCACATGATTTTTTAGAAAAAGAAGAATATGGTCCAGGATTTGATCTTTTATCTATCAGGGGAAACATGGCCCTGGCCGGTAGATTTTATTTCAGTAATATATCAAAACAAAAGAAGAGCCTGGGAAATGCTGCTGTCTTTATCGACAATATAAAGTCAGATATGAGAGCCGGTAAAAAAATAGTAATATTTTTAAACAGCAAAGAGCGGAAGAAGAAGATAAAAGACCTGTTTCTGGAAAACTCCATATCCTTTGAGCCTGTAAAAGAGAGCGGTACCACAGAAGAGGGATTTAAGACAGGAATAGTTTATTTCTCGGATAGGGAGCTCTACAGGGGATTTAATTCAGAAATATTATCTGTTTATGGAGAGCTGGATATCTATCAGCAGATGGAATCAGAGATCCGTGAAAGGGCTGCAGGCGGAGAGGACGGTTCACAATTTTTTAAACCCGGTGATCATATTGTCCATAAAAATCATGGAATAGGGATATATATTGATACAATATCCAGACAGATATCCGGTATAAAAAGAGAGTACTTCCTAATAGAATACGGAAAGGGAGATAAATTGTATATACCCACATGGCAGGCTGACAGGATAAGTAAATATATTGGATCCAGGAACCCGCTGGTTACTTCCCTGGATTCAAGGCAATGGGACAATCTGAAGAAAAAAGTCAGAAGATCAGTTCAAAAACTTGCCGTCGATCTTGCCAGACTTTATGCGGAAAGGCAGTCAAGCACAGGTTATTCTTTTCCCGGGGATAGTGCATGGCAGTCTGAGATCGAACAATTATTTCCATTTACCGAGACCCCGGACCAGATAAAGGCAATAGAATATGTAAAAAAAGCAATGGAGGGTCCCAGGCCAATGGATGTGTTGGTGATAGGGGATGTCGGATTTGGTAAGACGGAAGTCGCAATAAGGGCTGCTTTTAAGGCTCTTGAAGATGGTAAGCAAGTGCTAATGCTTGTCCCGACCACCATACTTGCGGACCAGCATTATAATACTTTTTCTGAAAGATATAGGAATTATCCCGTGACAGTGGAAGTAATATCAAGATTCAGGAAAAAGAAGAAGCAGTCCCAGATAGTAGATGACTTCAATCTTGGCAAGGTAGATATGCTGATCGGCACGCACAGGGTCCTGCAAAAGGATATTATACCGCATGATCTGGGGCTTATAATCGTGGATGAAGAACAGCGTTTCGGGGTGAACAGCAAAGAAAAGATAAAACTTATCAAAAAAGAGGTAGATGTGCTTACCCTGAGCGCCACGCCCATACCGAGGACACTTTATATGTCTATGGCAGGTGTAAGGGATATGGCATTAATCGAGACTTATCCGGAAGGCAGGAATCCCATAGAGACTTTTGTAGGAGAAATGGATCCTTCTGTTACCCGCAATGCAATTGAAAGGGAGATCGCGAGGGGCGGCCAGGTGTATTATGTCTATAACAGGGTTTCCGGTATTGAGCAAAGGATGCACCAGCTGGTCCGTCTTGTCCCCCGGTCCAGGGTGATAATGGCACATGGCCAGATGGATGGACCAAAAGTCGAGAAGATAATGAATGACTTTATTAATAAGAAATATGATATCCTGCTTACCACATCAATAATAGAGTCAGGTATGGATATAGAGAATGTTAATACTCTTATAGTGGAAAATTCCCATATGTTCGGCCTTTCCCAGCTCTATCAATTAAGGGGAAGGGTGGGAAGGTCACCGGAACAGGCATATGCATATTTCTTTTATCCGAAACAGAGGAGCTTGAGCGCTACAGCTTTCCAGAGACTCAAGACTTTATCAGAGCATACAGATCTTGGTTCAGGCTACAATGTAGCGATGAAGGATCTTGAGATAAGAGGTGCGGGAGAGATACTTGGGCCCAGGCAGCACGGACATATAAATAGTGTCGGTTTTGATATGTATTGCCAGATAATAAAGGAGGAGACCGGAAAACTTAAAGGTCTTGCTACCCCCGGGGACCTGAATATACAGATAGACCTGCCGGTAAGTGCATATATCCCCCGGAACTATATCAAGAACCAGAAGACAAGAGTAAGTATCTATAGGGATCTTGGGATGGCAGAGAGTTTTGAAAAAATTGAAGATATAAAGAAAAACCTTGAGAAAAAATATGGGACAGTTCCGCCTGTAGTGCTGGATCTGCTTGGTATCTCGAAGATAAAATACCTGCTGGCGAGTGCTGGAATAGAAAGACTTAAATATTCAAAAGGAAGGGGAATAGTAATAAAAAGTATAGTTTGTGATGAAGAAAAATTTAAAAAGATCAAAAATAGCAATACTGATATCCTTTATCAACCTCAATTCAAGCAGATAACCATAAAAAATATAGATAAAAAGATAGATTTGGATTTAGTAATAGAGTATCTAGGTGATATAATAAGTGCCATGTGATTTTTGATATTTACAAATACTATAAAAAAGGAAGGTTGTCTTGAGAAAGAGGTCATTAAAACAGGTAATGGCTGTATGTCTTATTGCCGCACTTGCCATCTCGGCTATTTTTGTTTCCGGTTGTAGTGCGGCCGTAGCAAAAGTAAACGGCATAGCCATAAAACAAGATGAAGTAGATGCATATATTAGTTTTATTTTAGCGCAGGATCCTGAGGGAACCGCAAACTTGAGCGAAGAGGAAATGGCCGATCTGGAGGTAAATATAATTGATTCCCTGCTGGTGGTCAAACTTCTTGAGCAGTATGCTGAGGAAAACGGGATCACTGCAACTCAGGGAGAAATCGATGAACAGATGAATGCAATAATTGCTTCTTATCCCAGTGAGAGTGATTTTGAAAACGATCTTAAAGCAAAAAATATTGACCGGGGATTTTTAGAATATGAGCTTAAAAGCCAGATACTCAGGACAAAAATATATGCCGATGCCACGGCAAGCATAATAACTACAGAGGAACTGACAAAAGAGTATTATGAGGAAAACAGGGAGACTCTTTTTGTGATCCCTTCAAGGGTGAGGGTGAGCCATATACTTTCAATATTTCCATGGCTAAGAGACAGCAGCCTTGAGGAAAATGAGCAGGCAAAAGAAACTGCTAAAGAGAAGATAGAGTTTGTAGAAAAGCAGCTTGAAAATGGAGCTGAATTTGGAGATATGGCCAGGGAATATTCAGATGATACAGCTACAAGCGCAGATGGAGGAGATCTTGGCTTTATCACAGAGGGACAGATGGTGGAGGAGTTTGAGAAAACAGCGTTTTCGCTGAAAGTAGGCGAAGTCAGCGGTATTATTGAGACACAATTCGGTTATCATATTTTGAAGGTTTTTGACCATGAAGAAGGACGTATACAGGAATATGATGAAGTGAAAGATGATCTTTCAGTTTATCTATCAGAATTAAGGAAGGCAGAAAAATGGGAAGAGTTCATCCTGGAGCTTATAGATAATGCCGAGATCGAGTATCTTTCCGGGGTGGAGGGAACATTGAACAGCCCTGTCGGGAGTACAGGCGATAAAACCCGGGACGAAACAGGTTCCTCTGATGAAGAAGGATCTTCAAGTGAGGAGAATGGGCTGCTTGATGATGAAAGCATAGAGGATTTCCTTGAGGATAATAATGGATAGAAAGCTTACATGATGGAATTTGATCTAAATTCACCGGACCTTGACAGGCTGGATAAGATAAAGTCAGCAAATATATTATTTACAATTCTTTTGGATATAATGAGGACCCTGCGCTCGCCGGATGGCTGTATCTGGGATAGGGAGCAGGACCATAAAACACTTAAGAAAAGCCTTATAGAGGAGACCTATGAAACTATTGAGGCCATAGAGAAAGGGGATCCTCAGGGTATCAGGGAGGAACTTGGGGACCTGATGCTTCAAACAGTGTTTCACAGCCAGATAGCAGATGAAAACGGGCATTTCAATATGAGTGATGTTCTCAAAGGGATCATCAAAAAGCTCCTCAGAAGACATCCTCATGTATTTGGTGATAGTGATGTGAGCTGCACCGGTGAGATACTATCCAATTGGGAAGATATCAAGAAAAAAGAAAGAAAAGATAATAACAAAGATGAGGATTCCATATTCAGCGGTATCCCCCGTGCGCTTCCGGCTCTTCATTTTGCTTATGAAGTTCAGAACAGAGCCTCAAGACTTGGTTTTGACTGGGACTTTTCAGAGGATGTCTATGAAAAGATACTTGAAGAGCTTGAAGAGTTAAAACTGGAGATAGATGGAGGTAATAGACAAACAATGCAGGACGAGATGGGGGACCTGCTTTTTTCGATTATAAATTATTCAAGACATCTTGAAATCGATATTGAAAAGAGCCTTAAGGACACAAGCAGGAAATTCATAAACAGATTTAAATTAATGGAAGAGACCGCAGGAGCAGATGGGCTGGATTTTAAGAAGTTATCGCTGGAAGAAAAGGAGGATCTTTGGGAAAAAGCAAAAAAACAAATCCCATAAAAAGGACCAAGATAATATGTACCATTGGTCCTGCCAGCAGCAGTGATAGCATACTTGAAAAAATGATACGGCAGGGTATGGATATTGCAAGGATAAACACCTCTCATTCAGATACTGGCGAAGTCAGCAGATTGGTCAAGAAGATCAGGAGGATCTCATCTGAGAATAATAAAAATATTGCTATAATCCTGGATCTCCAGGGACCAAAAATAAGGATAGGCAGACTTAAGGAAAATATTGAGCTCAATAGCGGCCAGAATTTAGTTTTTACAACTTCAGAAAAGACCAGGTTGTCAGAGGAATATAATGTCCCTATTATCAAAGTAAGTTATTCCAGGTTTATAGAGGACATCAAAGAAGGCGGAACTATCTTTATAGATGATGGTCTTATCGAATGCAGAGTCAAAAAGATAGATAAAAAAGCCAGAACAGCCGTTTGCCGTACTATAATCGGGGGCACACTTTCTTCAAATAAGGGGATAAATCTGCCGGGTGTTTCTGTAAGTGTGGATTCAGTTACAAGGAAGGATATCGAATTCCTAAAACTCGGTATCAAGCTTAAAGTTGATTTCATTGCCCAATCTTTTGTCAGAGATAAAAAAGATATAATAAGAGTAAAAAATGAAATAGATAAATCAGGAAGCACTATAAAAATTATTGCAAAGATCGAGAAACATGAGGCAGTTAATGCGTTTGACAGCATACTTGAAGTATCGGATGCAATAATGGTTGCAAGGGGGGATCTGGGTATAGAGATAGATGCTGAGGAGGTTCCTTCGGTGCAAAAAAACATCATAAAGAAATCAAATCTTAAAGGAAAACCAGTTATAACTGCAACACAGATGCTTAATTCAATGATCATAAGTCCGAGACCGACAAGAGCCGAGGTAAGTGATGTGGCTAATGCCATAATAGACGGCTCAGATGCAGTTATGCTTTCCGGGGAGACTGCAGTAGGAAAATATCCTGTAAAAGCTCTTGAGATGATGATCCGCATTACAGGAGAGACAGAGAAGACGCTGGATTATGATGCGATTTTAAGAAATAATGCCATCTTGAGAAAAAAATTAGGGATTCCGCATAATACTATTACTGAGGCTATCAGCTTTGCTGCTTGCGAGATAGGTAATATTTTACAGGTTGATGCAATAATCACATCTACTGAATCAGGGTTTACGGCAAGACAGGTCTCCAAAAGCAGACCCAGAAGCATGATAATCGGCACCAGCCCAAATAAATGGGTAGTGAGGCAGCTTATGCTCAGCTGGGGAATCATACCTATTTTGACCAGATCCTCAAAGAACATAGACGGTATGATCAAAGAGGACATAAGGGCCGCAAAAGAGAAGGGTTATATTCGTAGCAAGGATACAGTAGTCATCACCGCAGGGGTCCTTGTCAATAAGCCTGGCAGTACAAACCTTATAAACGTAAGGGAGATCGAATAGGGATACCTATTCTTCAGTAAACCTTAATTTTCTTAGCTGCTTGTTCTCACCTATGAGGAACAGTATGTCTTCTTTGGCAAAACGATAACTAATATCAGGCGGAGCTATTATCTCATTTTTACCATTTTTTATACTTATGATGGTTACCCCATATTTGTGTCTCAGATTGAGTTCGACCAGGTTTTTACCCACCAGAAAATCAGGCGTTGGTATTTCTACGATACTTATGTCGGGACTGACTTCCAGAAAATCCATTATATTCGAGCTTATAAGGCTTCTGGCGACTCTTTCCCCCATATCCTTTTCAGGGTATGCTATAGTATCCGCACCTACTTTCGAAAGAACTCTTCCCTGTGTCTTGGTGCCGGCTTTTGCAATTATTTTCTTTGCTCCTTTTTCCCTGAGTATCAATGTAACGAGTATGGAATTCTGGATATATTTTTCTCCTATACATACTATCACTGCTTCATAATCAGATACACCCATGGATTCAAGAAGATCTGCATCTGTGGCATCACACTTTATTACATCAGCGATTTCTTCAGAAACACGCTGTATTCGATCCTCAGAGCTGTCTATTCCCACAACACTATGTCCTTCTTCGGTAAGCGTCCTGGCAACGCTGGCCCCGAATCTTCCAAGTCCTATTACTAAAAACTGTTTTTTCATAATAAACCGGTCCTATTATATTTAAATTATCTATCCGATCGTGATCTTATCTTCAGGGTAAGCTATTTTACTGACTGAGCTCCGGAATGCGATAGCAACAGACAGTGTGCTGATACCGATTCTACCAATAAACATACTCAGTATCAATATTATCTTACCTGGCACGGTAAGTGATCCGGTGATCCCCGTGGTCAGGCCCACTGTGCCGAATGCAGATATAGCCTCAAAAAGAGCATCTTTAAAGGAGCAATTTTCAAATACAAGAAGTCCTATTGTCGAAAATATTACCAGTGCTATAGCTGTTAGTGTAAGTGTCAGTGCCCTGTAAATAGCACTATCGGGAAGCCTTCTTTTAAAAAGATTGACGCTGTTCCTGCCTCTTATAGAACTAACTCCTGCAGCAGTCACAACAACAAAAGTAGTGGTTTTTATACCGCCGCCCGTACTTCCAGGCGAGGCCCCTACAAACATCAGGAGGGAAAGGAAAAAGAGAGTAGAAGGATTCAGGGATGCAATGCTGGTGGTATTGAATCCAGCAGTTCTAGCAGTCACAGACTGGAAAAGACTGGTAAATATTTGAACATAAAGAGGCCTGCCCCCCAGGGTTTGTGGATTATTAAACTCCATCAGAAAAAACA
>Ga0190283_1000936_pt1 | contig 14184 bp, 14 predicted proteins | sample 48691801_MG_FD_161669 | JGI IMG/M metagenome (GOLD analysis project Ga0190283, IMG submission 161669) | Hydrothermal vent microbial mat bacterial communities from Southern Trench, Guaymas Basin, Mexico - 4869-18-0-1_MG | ecosystem: Environmental > Aquatic > Marine > Hydrothermal vents >...
GAATAGCAGATGCCTTACCTTTAGGGGTATTACCACCTCGCCTTCGTTGATTTTCGTTGAAGATACCAGCCTCATCACCCCAGTAGATTTCTGCTTTCTCTGCCCTGGCTCGAGCATTGATCGCTGGATAAGTTTCATCCAGCCACTGTTGTATCTGCTTTGGTTTTTGTTGATAGGCTTTGTTCAGGGGTTTTTGTGCAATAAAACCCCAAAGGTGAAGGTATTTTCCGACGGTACGCGATGCAATTTTGATATTGTATTCTTGCTGTATCAATTTCTTAACTGCTTCACTCGTCCACAGGGCATAAGATATTTTTAGTTGATCAGGTGTCTTCCTGATTATCAGTTTTTGAATACGCTTTTCCTGCTCAGTAGTCATAATGCGCCCCGAACCTGAAGGGCGACCTTGTCGTCTGGCTTTGATCGCTTTCGCACCTTTATCCTGATAAAGATGAATCCAGCGCATCACCGTTCGTTCATGGACACCAACGATTTCAGCGATGGCTTTGTAGGTGTATTTTTTCTTTCGCAAATAGACTGCCTGTTTTCGTTTCTCTTCCTGAGCGGTAACAGGAATGCTTCGGGCATCTTCTTTTTTCATCCCCTCAAATATTACACGTTCTATTATCGTGCGAGGTCTATCAGGCTGATCTTTTCTCATACCCACAGCATAACACGTTCTATTATCGTGCGAAGTCTATGTTTATCATACACAGTCACCCTCTCAGTTAACACGCTCTATTATCGTGCGAGCTTAGAAATACTTGCAAGCTAATTGTTAACTTTAATTAACTTAGGTTAAAGAGCAAGGGCGCATGATGATATATGATTGCTGTGTGAAGTTGTGTCGATTCAGGTTTTATCACACGATAAGATCTCGCAATTTTCACCAAAATAATAATAATTATTTTTTTGAAAGTAACAAATTAATTAGCTGACTCATCCTTGCCGGGCAATAGCACTTTTAAGCAAGTCGTGTTGTTTTTCAAAGCTGTCACTTTTTAATTATAAATTTAATTCAATCATTTGGGAGTCAGTTTTATGCGCTTATTTTCAGCGTTCTTACTATCATTTTTTTCCATCGCTTCTGTCAACGCAGAGAGCGTAACCTTTGCTGGCAGCACGACCGTGTTCCCGTTCATGGAACAGTTGTCGCCCTTGTTGGAGAAACATGGAATTGAAGCCAAAGTTCAGGCCGGCGGCTCTTCCGCAGGCTTCAAGGCGGCAAAAGCAGGCATCGCCGATTTCGGCATGATGTCCCGCGAACTAAAGAAGGGAGAAAAGCCGCACGTGAAAACGCTGGTCATGTCCCGCGACTGGCTGATTATGATCGCGAATAAGGATGCGCCTTTCGATAACATAACCACGGAAGAGATTGTCGATCTCTATACCGGCAAAACCAAGGAACTGCATGGCTACAAGATCAACGCCATTGCGAAGGAAGCCGGCCGGGGCACCAAGACCATCTTTGATCATTATTTCCATCTGGGCAAAAAGGATGGCCATCCGATTGCTAAAAACCTGATCATTATCGGCCCCAACGGACAGGCCATCACCACCGTGGCCGGAGACCCCCACGGGCTGACCATGCTGTCTTATTCCGCCGTGGATGCCGCCATCAAACAGGGCGAGCCGCTCAAGATGCTGACCCTGGATGGCGTTGCCGGCACCCCGGAGAATGTCGATGCGGGTAAATACAAGCTGCAACGTAGCCTGAATCTGGTGTACAAGCCAAAGAACGAAGCTCTTGCCGAACGTGTAAAGAAAGCCCTAGCTAACGATGAAGCGCGCAAGATCCTTATCGACGGTGGGCTTGCGCCTGTTTTGTAATCGCAAGTTGGCAAGCGGGTCGTCGTTGACTCGCTTGCGGCTTGTCATGGAAGCGCTTGTCGTGGAATGGAGAGTTCCTTTCCCGATCAAGCGCTTCGTTGACTTAAAGCCGTTTGATTGACAGCGGTGTTCAGTGTGATTTTATTGTTATGACAAATGTGGCAGACAGCGCTCAGACTGCTGGCGACTTAGGCAACAAACAATCAATATCGCCTGGGTCTTTTTTTAATGCAGTAATAGCAAATTTATTTGGCATGAAATTCATTGTTTTGCTCCTGGTGCTGATACTGGTATTTCTGCTGGCGTATCCGCTCATCAGTTCCGTGGAGTTCTTCAGGGAAGTTCCAATAGACAACTGGACGTCTTTTGATTGGCTACCGGATGAAGAGTATTACGGGTTGATGACCCCGCTGACCGGCAGTTTACTGCTGGTACTCGTCACCCTGCCCCTGTCTTTGTTGGTAGGCTGGGCGCTCAGCGTGCAACTGGTCGACAATCGCAAGCACTGGTCGAACCCGGTCACGATAGCGATCCTCGAGGTGTGGATCTCGCTGCCCTCCGTCATCATTGGCATCTGGGCGATTATTGAGATTGTTCCCTTTGTGCGGGAGACCTTCGGCGGTAACGGCTACTCCCTGCTGGCCGCTTCCATCGGACTGACCATCTTTATCGTACCCATCTGTACCCTGTTGTTCTATCGCAGCTACCTGACCCACCTGGATCAGTTCCAGGGGCTTGAATACAGTTTTCAGATGTCCGTCCTGAGCCGCTCCGAGCTCTTTATCAAGAGCCAGCCCACGGCCGTGATCGGCACCATCAATTACATTTTCTGCCGTATCTTCGGCGAGACCATGGTGGTGGTGATGGTGTCCGGCAACAGCCTGCAGATACCCCATAGTTTTCTTGACAGTTTTCGATCACTGACCGCGGCCATTGCACTGGAAATGTCTTATGCGGCGGGGTTGCATGAGCAGGCCCTGTTCGCCATGGCCAGTGTTGCCATCGTGCTGATCCTGATCGTATTACTGGCGCAGTACAGGAGGTTGATCAATGTTTAAAATCATCAGGCAACGCTGGCTCCTGGGGTTGTATCTGCTGCTGACTGTGAGCATTATCGCCACCTTTTTCAAGCCGTTGCAATTCGAGCACACCACCTTGGGCATTATTGTCGGCACCATTTTTGTAACGGTGGGCGCGGTGCTGATCGCCGCCTTGCCCGCCTATCTGATCGCCGGTGTGATGGCCGGTATCGTCCGCCTGCCGAGCTGGCTGCAATCACTGACTGCAGTTTCGGTTTATATCCTGGCCGGCATGCCGTCGATCATCCTCGGCATCATCGGTTTTCTATTGTTTGTGAATACCTTAGGTTTCGGCTGGTCGATGCTGTCCGCCATGCTGACCCTGATCATGCTGCTTTATCCGACCCTGGTGACGGCCTTTTCCCAATTGCTCAGGCCGTTCAACGAGCGTTACGGCAAGGCGGCCAAATCCTTCGGCATCGGCCCGCTGGAATTCCTGTTTCGCCTTTCGCCCGCCTACCAGAAAGGTAAAATCCTTGATGCACTGATTCTTGGCTGGGCCACTTCACTGGGCGATACCGCCGCGGTCATGTTGACCTGCGGCGCCCTAACCGGCTTCCCCACTTCCATAATGGACTCTGTCAGGCTGTTGAATTTCCATATTTTTCTTCTGGCAATGGATATACCAGGCGGTATGCCGGAAGCCCGAAGCCTGTCGCTTCTGCTAATCATTTTTTTGCTATTCCTTTTCATTACACCACGCTTAGCCAACCGCTTTCTTTCGGAGGATTAGACTCATGAATGTACAAGCTCAACAAACGCAACAGAATAAGAGGATAAACAATATGAATACGCCGGCACAGCTGGAAACAATAAACAACTCAGCGGCATCATCGAGTTCGGCAGTACAGATGTTATTTGATGAACCTTCCTGCTGTGGCATGACGATTAAGGACCTCAGCATCAACGCACAGAAAAAAACCATTCTTAGGGTAGCAAAATTACGCCTGCCCATGACCGGCGTTGTCGCCATCATGGGGCCTTCTGGTTCGGGTAAAAGTACACTAATAAAAGCAATGTCAGAACTGTTGGACGACAATCTAAGCCATCAGGGTTTGATTGATATTCATTGCAGAGAAAACAACAGTGAACCACACAGCATTGGTTCTCTGTTTGCCATGGTCTGGCAAAAACCGACAGTATTCCCCTGTTCGATCTGGGACAACTTGAAAGTTCCACTGCGTAAGCGCAAGAATGCCCGGAAGGACTGGAAAGGTTTAATGGAGCACGCATTAGAGAAAACAGGACTAATCAATGAGCTTGATGAGCAGTGGTGGAAACAACGCGCACAGCGCCTGTCAGGCGGACAACAGCAACGGCTGTCCATTGCCATGGGTCTGCTAAAAGACGCCAATATTTTCCTGTTTGACGAGCCTACATCCGCGCTGGATCCTATTTCTACCGATAAGATTGAAAAAATTATAAAAGAACTCGGTAAGAAAAAACTGGTCATACTGGTTACCCATAGCCTGGGACAGGCCCGGCGCGTCAGTGACTATAGCGCGATGTTCCATAATGACGAAGAATCGGGTGCTCTATGCGAGTTCTCGCCCTCAGAAGACTTTTTCAAGAGACCAGCCAGCGCAAAAAGCCGTGAATTTATCATGCAGGAAACTGGCGTCTGAGAGAGGAATATTATGAGCCTTTATAAACGACCCAAAGCTGTTCTAATGATACTGGATGGTATGGGAATTAATGAGGATCCTGACGTCAGTGCAACCACTGCCGAGAATATGCCTTATGTTCACGAACTGATGCAGAAGCATGGTTACGCCAGCCTGCATGCTTCGGGGACTGAAGTGGGTCTGGATAAAGGTAAAGCAGGAAATTCCGAAGTCGGGCATCTCACCATCGGCGCAGGAAAGATATTGCTCAGCACGCTGGCACGTGTGCGTAAAGGCTACCACGACGGTAGCTGGGAACAAAGTTCAGCCTGGGATAATTGTAATTTTTCCAGACCATTGCATGTCGCAGGTTTGCTCTCTGACGCCGGTGTTCATGCGCATTGGGAAACTTTGATCATGGCGGCTGATCTGGGTCTCAAAAAAGGGTTTTCATCGGTTTATATTCACGCCTTACTGGATGGTACAGACAGTCAGGCGGGTACAGCTCCGCAATTGTTAGAAGAACTCAAACAGGCCATCAAAGACAATGGCAGTGAGCAGATTAAATTAGCCTCTGTAATGGGGCGGAAGTGGGCTACGGATCGTGCTGAAAACTGGGAATTGACCCACCACTGTCGTGACGCGCTGATGGGGCGTTTAGAGAGTGGAGAATTCAGTTCGAAAGCTCTGGAAGAACATTTAACAGCCTCCCCTTCTGAAGCTGATTTTCCTCACGCTTTCCTGCCTGAAGGCAAAGCTGTGAACGCTGAAGACACCCTCATCCTGACCAATCATCGTGCAGATCGAATTTCGCAACTCGCCAAAGTAATGAACAAAGAATGCCACGTGATAGCCATGGTTGAGTTAAAACACGAAGCGACACCCCTGGAAGATGTCTTTTTCCCTACACAGGCTCTCAATGGTGGATTAATCGATGTACTCAAAGAACAGGGCTATAGCACTATCAGGCTATCGGAACAATGCAAGTTCCCCCACGTCACTTATTTCATTAATGGCATGCAGGCAGATGATGACTCTAAAGGCGTTGAGGTTCCTACCATTGCTGATGCGGAGATTTTAGGCAACCCTTCCATGTCTCTGGTTCAACTCGGGACGGAGATGCAGACTATCATGTCTAACGGTACTGATGGCGAGGTTTTGATCGTTAATGTACCCAATCTTGATCAGGTTGGTCATCAGGGCAGCCTTCCAGCGGCCAGTGAAGCAGCTTCTGTTGTCGATAACCTCGTAAAACAGGTCGTATCGTGGAGTGAGGAATTCGGCTGGCAATTATTAATCACCGCTGATCATGGTAATGCTGATACGATGGTGGATGACAGGGGACGACCACTGGGTTCACATTCCAGTAATCTTGTGCCGATGCTGGCTATTTCCCATGATAAGAAGAAAGTACAGTGGGATCAGAAAACAGGGGCTTTAACAAATGTGGCCGCAAGCTTTCTGACTCTGTTAGAAAGTGAATATCCAGACACTATGAGCAAAAGTTTAATTAATCTTCAGTAATTGATTTGTTGTAACGACTTCGCTTTATACTCTCCCTGTTATTCGCCCCATTGCTGCATTGAAAAATAATCCTGTACAGCTGTATATACACTATTCGCCTTGTTCCAGAAAAACACAGGGTAATCATAACAGTTACAGCTTTTCTGAATTGTCACAGTATTTTTTTATATAGGTAATTTTATGACTGTAGAACATCCTTGCTGGCCACTTCCAATTGGAGAAAATGGCGCCGCATTAATCATGATGCCTTGTCCTGGAACAAAAGAGGTAGACCTTGATAGCACAATAACCCAACTCAAGGAACAAGGCGTTGATGCTATTCTCAGCGTAATGCCCGCAGAAGAAATGACACGCCTGGAAGTTGAGTCCTTGCCGGAGAATTGCCAACAGCAAGATATTCACTGGTTTAATCTGGCGGTAGGTAATCACCAGGTACCAGATGATGAAGCCATTTCCGACTGGCAGCAGTACAAAGGTCAGATAACTCAGCTGATAGATCAGGGCGGTAAGGTTGCAGTCCACTGTAAAGGCGGCACGGGTCGAACAGGGCTTGGAGCTGCTATGGTGTTATTAGAACTGGGCTGGACGCCTGAGCAGGCAATACTGGATGTAAAATCCATCAAACCTAAAGCTTTTAGTCATGAATCATATGTTGAATTTATTGAAAACATGAAAACAGATGCCAAAGCAAGCACGTAGTCATTTGCCTGCCTTTAATCCTTAGCCTACATTTAGTACATACATTAAACCTGAAGCGAATTTAACCCTGAACCGAATGGTATATATTTAAACGGTTTTTACCGCAGAGGTCACGGAGCTACGCAGAGAAAACATATCTTTTACAGCATATTAGAGCATATTCAGTTGCCGGGTTAATAACGTCTCATTACGAGGACAAGTCATAAACGCCAAGCTGTTCCCACCACCTCGGTGGGAAACTCTTTTTGTTTGAAGACTATATGGGAATATTCAGCGTTACTGAATTGGCTAGCAGGCAACAACATTACTCCACCAAAGTTGGTTCTCATTCCATTCCGTATACAGAGCCATGGCATATTCATTTTAACCTATGTTGTGGCTAAGGCGATAAAACTGCCACACAATATTAACCGCCCCTCTGCCCTGATTGGCAAGTTTACTATTTTGAACTGGCTGTTACTGTTGCCATTTCATTATTTATGACTACATTCTGCTGCAGTTCTGGCAATGCTGTGGTGTTTTAATCGAAGCGCCCATTTTGCCTTCACTGACTACTTTTGCCAACAGCACAAGAAACTGGTTTGATAAAACAGATACCTGCTGAAAATAAATGGAGAAAAAATAAAGGGCTTTGATTTCCTGGGCAAGGTCATCATGTGGGGCAGTGTAATGACAGTAGTTGAAGCAAAATTCTCTGCTACATAATTAGACAGGGGATTTTTCCACAAAATTAACGAAACACTGAAGGGGAAATATCATGACAGCCACACCAACGACTTTAGATGAGGCCTTAGATCTCGTGAGCTACAGGGAAAAAATTACTGAAGCGAACAATTCTGTAAGAAATTACTCTCTGGGTAGCGCTGTAATTGGCACTATACCTATACCCATGTTAGATGTTGCCGCTCTCATCGCTTTAAATTTAAAAATGTTACATAAATTATCAAACATATACGGAGTTGAATTTAAAGAAGAATTAGGCAAATCCGCCATTGCCAGCTTCCTGGGCGCCTGTGGATCAGTATCCATTTCTGGAAGATTAATCTGGGGTCTGAGCACAGTTGTCCCGGTAGCTGGATCAATAATCAGGGTTGTCACTTTGCCTTTATTTGCTGCTGCCGTAACCTATGCAATCGGTCAACTATTTATTCAACATTTCGAATCTGGCGGTACTTTCTTAACCTTTGATCCTGAAAAAGTGCATAGTCACTTTCAGGCACGTTTTAAAGAAGGAAAAAAGATCGCAAAAAAATAGTTTCTTTAGAGAAACCGAGTCAATACTCCACTCCACCGGCTAAAATTTCGGTGGAGCTGGTATCGGCTGAGAGCCTGTTTTTTAGTTAAAGCCACTTGAATCAAGTCTAATTTTATTACCAGAATTATGGTATTCAAGCTACACTTTCCAGAGTTTACCTATACAGTCACCCTATAGCATCCCTCCAAGATGAAAAGCACTGAAACCATTGTTGACATTATTCGTCATGGTGAACCTGTGGGTGGCAGGATGTACCGCGGTAATCAGGCGGATCATCCTTTGTCTAAAAAAGGCTGGCAACAAATGCATACGGCAATCAGCAGGCAAACTCTGGCAGCGGAAGCTGATGAATTTGCCTGGGATCTTATTATTAGCTCACCTCTGCTACGCTGCTATGACTTTGCAATGGCTTTATCACAAAAACTTTCCATACCACTAGTGAGCAACGTGGATCTTAGGGAAATTTCTTTTGGTGAATGGGAGGGAAAAACACAGGAACAAATCAAAGCCACTGATCCTGTTCTATTTCGAGAATTTCAGCGCGATCCCATTAATAATAGACCCATGGGAGCTGAGTCCCTGGAGGCGTTTAACACACGGGTGCTTGATGCCCTTTTTGCTATTTTAAATACACATCAGGGGGAAAAGATTTTACTGGTCTCCCACGCAGGCATACTGCGGACAATCCTTGTCCATGTTCTATCGTCCCCTCTGAAAAGTCGACAATCTATTCGGTTTCCCTATGCAGGAATGTTGCGCCTGATAGCAGCTGATAAACAGTTGCGACTTGAATTGTTATAAGGGCATCTCTAAAAATAGATTGTGACCTCTGGCTTTGCTCCCTGTCCAGGATCAAGGCGAGTTTTCGAAAGCATGCTCACTGCCTGGTGAGAAAGCACAACGCAGAGCCTGGACAGGAAGCAAAGCCCCGCAGGGCGTGACCTGAAGAAACTTCAGATTAGTATGTTTATTCTCGTGCAGTACAGAAATCATTTTCGGCATTGCAATCAACCTCTGTTTTCAGCCTTAATTTCGACCTGAGATGTCTCGACATTGCATCAACAACTACATTTAACAAGGCTGTGATAACAATTAGTATCATTGCCTTATCCAGGTGTAACTCCTGTATCGAACTGTCGATATAAAATCCCAATGTAGTGATACCAAGAATTCCTAATATTGCGGATTCTCGCAATATAATTTCCCAACGGTAGAATAAAAACGCCAGAAACTGGCCATACAGTCTGGGTAGCAGTTCGTAGAAATAACGATTCACACCGTTAATTGCATCTATCCTTAATTGTACTTCTGTACTATATCGACCGATTAAGTGACCGATGATTGCGCCATTATGCATCGCCAGGGCAACAATGGCAGGCAGCATGGAAGGTCCCCACATTTGTAACAATATGTAGGCTAAAATATATTCAGGGGTTGAACGTATAACAACCAACAATACATGTCCGATGCTGCGACCGGTACGGTTAAAAAAGTGTTGGGATATTAACGGAAATAACAACAGAGAAAGGACACCTGCGACCACCAGTGCAATCTGTGTTAACACGATGGTATTGATAATACCTGGCAAGGCTTGAGTCATGATTAAATCACTCAACCAATCCCAGAATGCCGACAGGTTTTCCCCCCTTCTTATAGGTGCCGGAATAATATCCTGGGTAAAAAACCGAATCATATTCTCTAATTTTATCTGGCTATCATTCGCAACGATAAAGGGAGCAATAATGATATAAACGGGGAGAAGCGACGGGCGCACCCAGTAACGAATTGTGGCTATTATCAGGTAAAATAATAACAGTATGGCCCACACCTCGGAATAATGCCCCTCCATAAATGCGGAACTGAGTGAATATCCCAGCGTCGGCAAGCCTACAAAACCTAGTATGGTGCTGGATCTTAAAGCACACTCCAGACGATAGAGTGTATAGGTTTTAAAATGTACCCATAAATCAGGCAGGCGGGCATAAAAAAAAGCCGAAACGACAGATGTTTTATAGCTAATCGCCTGTAAAGCGGATCTATCCCCTTCTTCCAGAATTTCGGCATAAACTTTTGCAAACGTCGCTGCATAAGGCAAGCCAATCGCTAACAATCCGGTCAGTGGATGTAAGCCAAAGATTTGTAAAAAGATTAACGCCCAAAATAATTCATGAATTGCACGTATGAAGGCACAGCTGGTTCGAACCCATCTCCAGTGAAATATTAAAGCCAGCAGGAAACCGAACAAACTTCCAAATACCACTCCCAAAATAGCAAATGCCAGGGTCTGTAGTAGAGCCTCGCCTATTTCAAGAGGGTCTGACCAATTCGGAGTAAACAATGCGAGAAAGAATTTTCTTAACTCTTCCCATGGTTCCAGAGAAATAATTTCAATGTCTGCAAACAGCAGTGCAAAACCGGCCACAAACATAAATAGCCAGCTGACTTTCCAGACAGGTGAATGCCTAAAAACAGAGTTCACGAAGAGAGTAAAAGAGAATCGCTGATTATCAGGCGACTGTACAAAGAGTTACTAGATCGCTTCAGATTGTTGTTCACACTCAAGGCATGGAAGCAAATGAAAAATGAGCACCGTAGTTGTTTCCACAACCCAGAAGACGAGCAAAATAACATACGGGGTGGTAACTTCTTTTCGAGAAATCGCCTTACCCCCACTATGGCGAAAACATACATTTTCAAACGCTCTCTCTTTTCTAATATATGCTTAAAAGATCATTTGCCGTGAGGTTTTCGCTCGGAGAATCCATTACAATTCTACCCTGTTCCATTCCAATGATCCGGTCACAAAAACTTAAGGCCAGCTGGATATCATGCATGGCAAACACGACGGTTGAAAAACCACTCAGCAGTCGTTTCAGCACCAATTTGGATTGTTGTTCATCAACAGATGACACCGGTTCGTCCGCCAATAACAGTTGCCCTTTCTGGAATAGACTCCGCGCCACCGCGACACGCTGTTTTTGACCGCCCGACAAACGTCCAACGGGCTGAAACAGGTAATCATCGAGCTGTACCTGGGAAAGAATGGAACGAACTGTTTCAACTTGATCAGGCCAGGGTCGTATCAAATTAATGAGGTTATACCAGTTTGAATTCTGGTTCAGCCGCCCAATAAAGACATTATGATAGACAGAAAGATGATTCACCAAACCATAATCCTGAGGTACCAGTGCTGTATTAGCAGGATAGTGTTCATAAATCAGCTTTAGTAGTGTCGATTTACCCGAACCACTTTGTCCGACCAGCGCCAGCTTTTCCCCCTGCGCAATACGCAAGTCAATATTATGGAGTATTTCTACCCCATGATAACTGGCACTCTCGGACTGTAGTTGAATCAATCAATTAATCCTATGCTTTTTGCCGTATCCAGTATCGGCTGATAATCAGAATTTTTGGCTTCAATAAAACCAGAGCGTGGAAAACGCTCCAAAAGTTCTGCATCTTTTAAATCCAGTAATGCAGCTTTTACTTTATCAGTAAATCCATCGCCCCAGACTGAATCAACATCGCCCCGTATCGTCCATTGATAATCAGGATAGGCTGGAGTTTTCCAGATAACTGTCACTTTTTCGAGATCAATCTTGCCGTCTTTTAGCTCTTTGTCCCAGACTTTAAAATTGACTGCTCCAACTTCATAAGCACCGCTTTGAACCAGTGAAATAGTCTTTGAATGATTGCCGCTAAAGCCAACACGTTTGAATGCTTTGTCTACCTTTTGATTCAATGCCTGTTCAATAAAAAACTGGGGCATTAAACGGCCAGAGGTTGAACCTTTAGAGCCAAATGTAAAAGTTTTTCCTGCGATATCTTTAGGGAAACCATCGCTGGCCTTAAGTCCGGTACTGTGATTTGCAATGATATACGTATGGAACTTTGTATCTTCAACACCCTGTGCGATCGCCCGGGAACCTTCAACACGTAGTCTGGCCTGTACGCCTGATAAACCACCAAACCAGGCAAGCTGAACCTGATCATTCTGGAAAGCAGTTACAACGGCTGCGTAAGATTTTACAGGCACATACTTTACTGGAACACCCAGCTTTTTCGATAAATAATCAGCTATATCTCCAAAACGCTGCTTAAGTCGTGTTTCATCCTGATCTGGTATCGCTGAAAAAACCAGTGTTTTAGTTGGGTCAGCGAATACTGTCGTTGAAGAAAACACAGCAAAAGAGAATAAAGCGATGAGTAACAATTTTAATTTCATTAGATTCTAAGTTCCCAGGTTAAATGGCGTTTAGTACGCTATTATTTTTTTGATTCCTGAGTATGCAGTAATTAATTAAGCTGAACTTTAACATAGGTTAATAGTCATTTAAAAAATATTGAGATTGGCATAAACGTTTGAAAAGACTGCTTCATAATTCGAGTAAACGTATGATTTCTATCAGAGTTATAGTGGTGTTCTATTGAATATTTGAATATCATTCCTGATCGAGTCGCTCTTAGTTGAAATATTAATTGCTTTCTTTTTTTTGCATCATCTAATATTTTCTGATGTTATTAAAATCTCAATTCAGGTGTCCCTGCAATGAATATCATCATTATTACGCCCGCTAAACATAAGTCTTTATCCGGTAACCGGGCAACGGCACAGCGTTGGGCATTTTTTCTGCAACAACTCGGTCATAATGTAACGATATCAGTACAGTGGGATAAATCAGCCTACGACATGATGATTGCTTTGCATGCATGGCGTAGTGCCGCTGCTATTGCAGGTTTTAAAGAAAAATACCCACATCATCCGTTGATTGTCGCCCTCACAGGCACCGACTTATACCGCTTTATCCACAGTCATCCAGAACCGACTTTAGCTTCCATTAAAGCCGCAGATCAATTAGTGGTTTTACACGACAAAGCCTGGATTGCAGTACCGAAAGAGGCGCGCCACAAGCTTAATGTTATCTATCAATCAGCGGAACCCCTGCCTTTTGCAATCAACAGAAGTAAAAGAACTTTTGATATTTGCGTTGTTGGTCATCTGCGAAATGAAAAAGATGCTTTACGTACCGCTTACGCTGTTCGTGATCTGCCTGCATCCAGCCGCATTCGCGTTCTACACTACGGCAAGGCACATAATGAAGAATGGACTAAAATGGCGCGGCAGGAAATGCAAATTAATCCGCGCTACCATTGGTTTGGTGAAATTAAACACTGGCAAATTCGCCGGGCTTACGCCCGTTGCCATTTAATGGTGCTGTCTTCCAATATGGAGGGCGGTGCTAATGTCATCTCAGAAGCCACAGTCGCTGGATTGCCCGTCATTGCTTCAGACATCGAAGGATCTGTCGGTCTGTTAGGCGAAGACTTCCCAGGCTACTATCCTGTACAGGATACCGATGCACTGCGACAGTTACTCACCAGGGCTGAAAACGATCCAGATTTTATCCAGTCGCTCAGACAACACGGTGACAAACGGGCAAAATTATTTCTTCCCACCATGGAAGCTGAGCAATGGAAAATACTCTTAACCGATATGGGATTCTAAACGGCTGCCACTGATGACCCGTTGCATGGATTTAATCGCAACAAGGCCAGGCAATTATTAACCCGGCGATATGAATTAAGTTATCTGGTACTTGATGACACCCCTCTTTGCAAAGAGGGGCTAGCTTAAGCTGCTTTAGTGACAGAGATGCGCAGAGGTATTGTGACGGGCCTAAGACGCTGTACACATAATATGTTTTTCTCTGCGTAACTCTGCGCTCTCTGCGGTGAGTCTAGTTATACAGTCACCGTCAGGTAGTTATGCCATTCGGGTTAGAAAAGCAGTGCACAACTGTCTTACTTCACGGTAATGAGTACATCCTGAGAAGAAGCTTCCAACATTTGACCGATCGGTTCCAGCTCCAGACCATATTCCCGAGTGATTTGATGAAACTCGTCCTGGTTGGCATCATTCACCATGACCAGTAGACCACCACTGGTCTGCGGGTCGCAGAGAATTTCGCGCTGACGTTCTGTCATCTCGCCTAAAGATGCTTTGTAACTATCAAAGTTACGTTGGGTACCACCCGGTGAACATCCGAGATCAAGATATTCATGGATGTTTGGCAATAGTGGTATGCTATCAAAATGGATGACCGCATGAAGATCGCTGCCCTCACATACTTCCTGCAAATGCCCTGCCAGCCCAAAGCCAGTGACATCTGTGATCGCGCTAACACCTGAATAG
>Ga0190283_1000941_pt1 | contig 14141 bp, 8 predicted proteins | sample 48691801_MG_FD_161669 | JGI IMG/M metagenome (GOLD analysis project Ga0190283, IMG submission 161669) | Hydrothermal vent microbial mat bacterial communities from Southern Trench, Guaymas Basin, Mexico - 4869-18-0-1_MG | ecosystem: Environmental > Aquatic > Marine > Hydrothermal vents > Microbial...
AACAGGCGGAAACCGAGGTCCAGGAATCGCGCCGGCAGCTCAGGGCGCTGTCCGCCCACCTCGATTCGGTTCGAGACAGCGAATCGATGCGCATCTCCAGGCAGATTCACGACGAGCTCGGGCAGGCTCTCACCTGTCTCAAGATGGATGTGGCCTGGCTGCGCAAGAGGCTCGACCAATCCCAGACGCAGCTCCTCGACAAAGCGGTCGAGATGGAAACCTTCACCGACCGGACCATCGAGATAGTGCAGCGGATCGCATCGGAGCTTCGTCCGATCATTCTCGATGACCTGGGCCTCGCCGATGCCATCGAGTGGCTCGTGGCCGATCTCGAGGCGCGAACGGAGATCGAATTCCACACGGTCATCGAGCCCGAGGATATCGAACTCGGCAACCAGAAAGCTTACGCCCTCTACCGCATCCTACAGGAGGCGCTCACCAACGTCGTACGGCATTCGGGAGCGACACTGGTGAACGTCAGCCTGATTGACGACGGCGAAACCGTGACCCTCGAGGTGCGCGACAACGGCAGGGGGATCGGAGAGGAACAGATCTTTCAGACCGATTCCATCGGTCTCTTTCAGATCCGCGAGCGGGCCGAGTTCCTGGAGGGGCGTCTCGAGATCTCGGGAGAGGTGGGCCGGGGTACGACGATCATCTTGAACTTTCCCACGCCGTGCTCCGAGGCTTGAGCCGGTCGTTTTCCCTTCTTCGAGCGAGGAAGAGCTGGATTCTACGAACCATTTGCACCGGTGATACCGGTCAAAAAACGCCGAACGCACCCGATAAAACGATCATAACACTCATGAACAGAGGTTTGAGATGATAAGAGTCATAATCGCCGATGATCATCCCGTGGTCCGTCAAGGATTGAAGAAGATCATCTCCGAAACCACGGACATCGTCGTTGAGGAGGAAGCCGGCAGCGGTCACGAAGCGATCGAAAAGATCCGCCTCGACGAATTCGACGTGCTGCTCCTCGACCTCGCAATGCCGGGCATCACCGGCCTCGATACGTTGACTCAGATCCGCAAAGAGAAGCCTCGGCTTCCCGTCCTGGTGCTCAGCGTCTATCCCGAGGAACAGTACGCCGTCCGGGCGTTGAAAGCCGGGGCATCGGGGTACCTCTCCAAGAGCAGCGCTCCCGACGAGCTGGTGAAGGCGATCCGAACCATCGCAACGGGACAGAAATACATCACCACCTCGTTGAGCGAAAAACTGGTGCTCTATCTCCAAACACCTTCGGAGGGACGGCAGCCCCATGAGATCCTCTCCGACCGGGAGTTCGGCGTGCTCTGCCTCATCGCCAAAGGCAAAACAACCGGGGAGATCGCGAAAGACCTCTATTTGAGCCCCAAGACGGTCAGCACCTACCGCGCCCGCATCCTGGACAAGATGAAAATGAAAAACAACGCCGAGTTGATGCGTTACGCCATCGAAAAGCGGCTCGTCGAGTCGATCTGAGACGCAGCGTCGCTTCTACCTGACAAGCTTGGCATGCTCTCACTTCGTGCTCTTCGTGCACTTCGTGGTTTAATCGGTTTTGGATTGCACCACGAAGATCACGAAGGAACACGAAGATTGAAGAAAAGTGGAATATACATGCTTTCACAATGACAAGCTTCGCAGCAGCTCTCAGGCGAGCAAGTTAGTTCCCGGGGGATCTGGCGTACGCGCCAAGCAATTGCGCTCCCCCCTTCGAGAACACCCCACGCCATGAACCAGCAGCTCACCACCGGCACGTCACGCCAACAGGCCGCCGGGAAGCCGCTCTAGTATGGCTCCATGTCCGGTAAATTACGTAACATGGAAGTTGACAGTTTATTCGGACGGAACATTCGGTCGAATTGTTTCGACCTTTATCCGCCCCGAACCCGATTCCGGTCGATAATAGAAAATAGGCCAAGCAGTCTCGAATGGCACATGTCGAAGCGGCTGCACAAAAAAACTCCTGGCCGTTCCTGATCCTCATCTCGATCGAGATATCACAGGAGACGCTCGGAGGTTTTGCCCGGTCCGAAAAGCGGATGTGCCTCTAGACGACCGGCGAATGTCGAAGACCTGGCCAGGAAAAGCTGAGTACTACAAGGAGGAGCCGAGCCTTTGTCGGGAGGGGATCAACGATCCAGGTTGTTCTGATTCACTAATCCAGTCGATCGAATCATCACGCCTGACCCTGGTCGTGAGAATACCGCCGGCAAACCGGTTGTCCTGAGAATGAACCTCTTTACGATATCCTTGTCGAACGCGACTGAACTCGAGACAGATCATGGCGATCTTCTTCAGAGACCGAACGAAGAGGGACGGCACGACGGAATGACTGCAGACACAGAGCTCAAAAATATCACTTCCGGAGCACGGGAGATGGTTTTGAACGGATTTCATAGATTTCAGGAGATCGCCGACTACAACCTCGAGATCGAGCCCTTTCTCGATGAGGCTGTCGACGAGCTCGAACGCCTGACAGGGTGTTCCGAGGTCAGGATCCGCCTCATCGGTGAGAAAGGCAAGCCCCCAGGTACGGGGATCTGCGACGACGAAACATCTTTGAGAAAGATGGTCGATCGTGGCTCGAGCAACCCGCTGATCGCGGACAAGACCTTCATGTCTCGCTCGCGGCAGCAGGCTGCCAGCATCACGGGGGAACCGTTCGTTCAGCGATCCCTCTTCGAAAAAGGAGAGCAGTGCGAGGCGCTGTTCGACGCGTTGCCTTCGAGGCAGCAACGCAACAAGTCGATCGCCCTCGTGCCGATCGCCGTCGACCAGAGCTTGCTAGGCTGGATCTATGCCGCCAATCCCGCTCGTAGAAACCTGTCCCGCGAGACCGTCAAAGCCCTGCGCAGCGCCGCAAATCTGTTGGGGCGGGCCTTGCAGCGGATCATCCAGGAGCGCGATCGGATCGAGAGCTTCGACTGTTTTCAGAGCACCTTTCACCTGGCTCCCGTCGGCATCACGCACGTCGCACCTGACGGCTCGTTTCTGCGCGTGAACAAAAAATTCTGCGACATCGTGGGCTACACGCAGAAAGAGATCCTGGGACGCTCCTTCAACGATATCACCCATCCCGATGATCTCGCGATCGACATCGACAGGATGAATCGCTTGAAGTCCGGCGAGCAGGACACCTATACCGTCGAAAAGCGCTACATCCGCAAGGACGGCTCCTCGGTGTGGGTCGATCTGACCGTCTCCGTGGTTCTCGATCAACACAATGAGGCGCGCTATTTCATCTCCGCCGTGCAGGATATCTCCCCGCGCAAGAAGGCCGAGAAGGACCGCGCGCGCCTCGCGACGGCCGTCGACCAGGTCGAAGAGGTTGTGATCATCACGAACCACCGCGGCACGGTGGAGTACGTCAATCCGGCTTTCGAACAGATCACGGGCTACTGCCACGAGGAGACCCTCGGCCGCAGCTGGCGCGCCGTCAGGGGCTGGACCGAGTTGAACCAGCCCTCCCGCCAGGGCATGTTCGAATGCCTGCGCGAGGGGCGCACCTGGAAGGGCCAATTCGTCAGAATCCACGATGCCGGTGCCCCCTACGAGCTGGAGACGACGATCTCACCGATCAAGGATGCGGCCGGTCAAATCACCCATTTCGTGGCCATCGCCCGCGACATCACGCGGGAGAAGACCTGGAAGAAACGGCTCGAACACGCCCAGAAGATGGAAGCCGTCGGGACTCTGGCAGGCGGTATCGCCCACGACTTCAACAACATCCTGGCAGCCATCATCGGGCATGCCGAAATCGCTCTCCAGTTCCTCTCTACTGACGATCGCAGCCAGCAACACCTGAGCAAGGTGCTCGAAGCGAGCCTGCGCGCCAAGGACCTCGTCACCCAGATGCTGACCTTCAGCCGGCAGGAAAAACAGGAAAAGAAGCCGCTCCGGCTGATCCCGCTGATCGACGATGTGCTCGCGAAAATTCGTCCTTCGCTGCCCCCGTCGATCGAGGTGAGTCATAGAACCCATTGTACCTCCGACTCGGTCCTGGCCGATTTGTCCCAGATCCAGCTTCTGGTCATGAATCTCTGCAATAACGCTGCTTACGCGCTGCGAGGGTGCAGCGGAACTCTGGAGATCAGCCTGGAAGACGCCGTCGTGGAAACCCGCGCCGCCGTCGACTACCCAGGTCTCGAGCCGGGACCCTATCTGCGCCTCTCGGTACGGGATACGGGATCCGGCATCAACGAAGAGCTCAAAGAGCGCATTTTCGATCCTTTCTTCACCACCAAGGGCCCTCAGGAGGGCCGGGGATTGGGGCTCTCCGTGGCCCATGGCATCGTCAACAGCCACAAGGGTATGATCTCGGTGGAGAGCGAGCCCGGGGTGGGAACGGCGTTCCACATCTTCCTGCCGCAGCTCGAACCGGAGCGGTCGGGGCCCAAGGAGAGTAAACCTCGCGGGAACAACGGGCGCGAGGCGCAGCAAAGCATTCTTTTCGTCGACGATGAGCAGTCGTTGTGCCAGGTCTTTCAAACCATGGTCGAGACCCTGGGATATCGAGTCGAAACCCGCTCTAACAGCGTGGAAGCTCTGGCCGACTTCCAGAGCCGGCCGCACGTTTTCGACCTGGTGGTCACCGACCAGAACATGCCCTACATGAAAGGCGAGGACCTGGCCCGAGAGATCCGTCGCCTGCGCCCCGAGCTCCCCATCCTGCTCTGCACGGGATATCGCGAATCGATCGATGAAGACCGCTTCCGCGCGGCGGGAATCGACCGTATTCTGCTCAAGCCGGTGGTCATGAGCGAAATCGAAAAGAACATCAAGGAGATGCTCGAGGGAGCGGAGAGGAAGGCCCTCTCCTCGTGATCGCGTGCATGCCGGCCGCTTCCACCTAACTCAATGCCAGCAGCCAGCCCGTGGCTTTTGACATCGGAGACGTAGAGCGATTGTTTCGGTGTCGGGGTCGCGATCGGATTCGGGATCGATTCCAGGAGCCGCAAACGATTGGTTCCGAGTCATGGCCAAGTCGGCGCTGCGGCTGTTTTCCACCCTGCCGCTGCCAACACGAAACGGGACACTGCAGCCGCAACTGCCGCGAAGGAAACTGCTGCTGCTGAAAGGTGCGGCAATGCAGTGTCCCAAGCTGAGAGGTGGGTTTACTGAGGAGGATTTGTCATCCCTTCTACCTGACTCAATCACCACGGCCATCCGTAGATGGCATAGAGGGGGCGCCTCCGGAATTCGGAGTATAGTATACTAATTGTGTATCGAAACTATCTCCAAGGAGGCCCCCATGGAAAATCATCGCACAATCGTCGTAGCGGATCATCACAAATCCACTTTCGTCAGTCAGATTCTCGACCGCGTCACAGGAGAGATATCTTTGCGGACACTCAAGAGTCAACGCAGCGAGCTGGAGCCATTTCTGAGTGGTCTAGCGAAGCCGGTACTCGTTTTTGTGGAAGCGTGTCGCGCTTGGGAGTGGGTCAGCGATCTCTGTGAGGATCTCGAGATCGACATTCGGCTGGTCAATGCGGCGCGGATGCCTGAGATTGCCAGGTCGAGCAAGAAGACCGACAAGCACGATGTGGAAGCCATGGTGGCACGATTGCGGATCACAGGTGATCTTCCTCGTGCCTACCGAGCTACGCGCGCAGAGCGCGAGCTCCGCGGCCTGACACGGCGTCTGTCGACACTGCGCAATGACCGTCGTAAGCAACTGCACCGGATTCATGCCCTTATCGATGCGCGCGGGCTGTCGGCGAAGAAAGCACTATTCGTCAAGGCGGATTGGCGCGAGGAGATGGAGAGCCGTCTCTCGGCGGATGCCTGGCTGGTGCTGTGGTCTCTGCTCAGCCAGTACGATGTGGTCTGCGACTTCATGGAGAGGATCGAGTCACGGCTCAAGGAGCTTCTGAGTGACCGCGAGGACTACAAGCGCCTTCAGACCATTGTGGGTGTGGGCCCTGTGATTTCCGCGACTATTCTCGCCGAGAGCGCGGGCATCGATCGCTTCTCGAGCGTGCGCAAGTACGCGGCCTACACGGGACTGGTCCCGCAGGTGCGAGCATCCGGGGGCAAGGTGAGACTGGGAAAGATCACACGCGAGGGCCCAGCAGACCTGCGCTGGGCTCTGGGGCAGGCCGCGATGTGCAGTGCGCGGGCCAAACAGGCCACGGTGATTGCGCAAATGTACCGGCGCAAGAAGAAGAAGGGAAAGCCCAGTCGGGTGGCAATCTGCGCAGCAGCGCATAAGCTGGCCCGTATCGTTTATGTCCTATTGACTCGAAAAGAAGACTTCCAGGCAAAACCGTCCCGACGGAAGAACGCCTGAAAAACGAAAAAAGCAAGACCTTGTCCAGAATGATGGAAAGGACGGCAAAATGAATCAGGCCGCGAAGATCGTGATCTCGGGCGCGGGCTCGGCCCCCGTGACCTCTCCGGAGGTCATGGGCAAGACCGTACCAGTAGATTGGGACGCGATCTTCCGGATTATCCATTGTGAGGCCGCGCGGCTACGGCCGCCGAGCTGCGAGCCGCCCGACGATACTCGCAGCCAGAGCCCGGATCAGAAGCTTGGCGTGGGTCCTTTTCCTCGCCCCTTGGCCCGATTTGATAACGTCCGCTCCAAAGTGCTAGACAAGCTGCTTGAAAAAACAAAAAAACGGCTCATCGCAGAATTTGTGGGTTTTGAACGGACATTGGACCTCTTTCCTCCCTCATGGACGGCCCCTGCAAAGAATCGAGTGAGGGCCGTCCATGAGGGAGGAAAGAGGAATCCGAAGAAGTGCGTCAGTAAAAAACTGATGAACATGATCGCCTTCATCCACTGAAGAAAACGGCATTCAATTGCTCATCGCACTATCTTTGCCCCCATATTCTGGTGAGGAGAAAAAAAGATGTAGATACAGAACATTTTTTCCTTGATCGACGGCGCCCCTCTATAGAAGCCCGACCGGTTTAGGGAGGGCGGCTCGGTGCCATCAAGCGTCAAACCGCCTGCCGATTGCTGGCCTCGTCCTTCTCGATCGGAGGGCAGAGCAATCCAATGGTAATTCCGTTTGTCCGTTATCCCTACCCGATATTCCGCTTGATTCGCGAGATCCGAGAGGTCTTCATGATGGGCAATGAAACCTAGAGGTGCCACCGCGATGCCCTACCCCGATCTCGACACCCTTCACGAAGCCGCCGATCGCATCCGCCCCTATGCGCACGTCACACCCGTCCTGACATCGCGTACGCTGAATGCGAAGACCGGCGGCCAGGTCTTCTTCAAGTGCGAGAACTTCCAGAGATGCGGCGCCTTCAAATTCCGCGGTGCCCTGAACGCGGTGCTCTCCCTCGGAACGAGTGAGGCCCGGCACGGCGTGGTAACCCATTCGTCGGGCAATCACGCCGCCGCACTCGCCCTGGCCGCCCGCCAGCGCGGCATCCCTGCGCACATCGTGATGCCCGCCACGGCCTCCCCCATCAAACGCAAGGCCGTGGCCGGCTACGGGGGAGAGATCGTGCTCTGTGCGCCGAACTTGAAGTCGCGCGAAGCGACGGCGCGGCGTGTTCAGGAACAAACGGACGCCACCCTGATCCACCCCTACAACGATCTGCGCATTATCGCCGGCCAGGCTACCGCCGCCCTGGAGCTCCTCGGTTCAGTGCCCGATCTCGACCTGGTTCTGGCGCCCGTCGGCGGTGGCGGCCTGCTGAGCGGCACCGCCCTCGCAGTCCGCGCTCTGGCACCTGAGACGCGGGTCATCGCCGCCGAGCCAGCAGGTGCCGACGATGCCTACCGCTCCCTGAAAGCGGGCCGCATCGTGCCCTCGATCGATCCCAAAACCATCGCCGACGGGCTGCTCACCTCCCTCGGCGAGCTGACCTTTCCGATCATCAGGGACCTTGTCGAGGCGATCGTCACCGTCGACGATCCGGCGATCATCGCCGCGATGCGCACCGTGTGGGAGCGGATGAAGATCATCATCGAGCCTTCGGCGGCCGTACCGGTGGCCGCCCTGCTCGAGGGTAAGGTGAAGGCGGCCGGCAAACGGATCGGCGTGATCCTCTCCGGAGGCAACGTCAACCTGGATCGGCTGCCTTTCTCTCCCGGCCCGGAAGGCGCATAACCGGCCGCCGGCGTTGCCTGTGGCGATCGATTCTGCATGCCGTGGCGACAACCGGACAAAATATGGAGATAGCTCTAGAAAACAAACTTCAGATCGACCTGCAGTCGGTCGTAGTCGGTGCCGGCGGTGTGGGGATCGCTGATACCGATCTCGTTTAAAAAGTACGACACCACGAGCTTCAAATCCCTGGCGGCCATCAGCTCGACGTTGAACTCGAACCCCTTCACATCGGTGCCACCACCTCCGAAGTCGGAATCGGTAAAAGCCCCCACGGCAGCGTCTCTGAGCAGCTTTTTGTGCTGAAATCTGAAGGCCCACGAGCCAGGATCTTTGGTTTGTCCCAGCTTGAATCCGGCCAGCCAGCCTTGATTGTCGTTCGATGCCGCCAGATTGTTGACATAGTTGCCAAAGAGGCTGACAGGATGATCGGTGACCGTGACAGCGTACTCGACGAAAAGCTCGAGCTGATCGTAGTCTTCGTCATAGATCAGGAAGTCGGGGTTGCCGTCTCCTGCACCCAGCGTCCAATCGGGCTTCACGTCGGGGCCATCGATCGTCGAGTTGCCGAAGCCGTCCAGCTCGTCGAAGAGCACCGGCGAGCCTTCCAGTTGACCATAATCGTAGTAACCGGCGCCTGCCGTGAGGGAGGAGTTCTTCGTCATCTCGATCACCAGGCCGGCCTGGCCACCGACCATGCGCGCATCAGCCGCTGTGCTGCGTTCCTCCATGTAAAAACCGCCGGCGTGGCCGAAGAAGGAGAAGCGATCGCCGAGCCCGGTGGCAACATTCACCACCATACCTTCCGGCCTGATGTCCGGATCCCAGAGAAGCTCGGTCTTGGACATGACGGCGAAGGGGGTTTTCATCTTGCCGCCCACCAGGTTCACGCGCCAGTCGTTTTCGATCGGATGGAAGTCGAAATAGGCCAGATCGATGCGGACCGGCTTGCTCGACCACCCCTCCCCGAAGGACTGGTTCGAGGAGATCGGGTCATCGTCTCCGGAGGCCAACTGAAATCCCGAATCGAGCATGTCGTTGACCCTGGCACCCACAAAGAAACGGGCACGGAAGCGGTTGCGGTTGCGAGAGGGTCTGTCCTGCCTGTCGATATTCTCGAATCTGTATCGGAAGTCACCCTTGAATGTGAATGTGTCGATCCAGGAAGGTCTCTTCTTCTCATACTCATCGAGGCGTTCGCTGAGCTCCTCGATCCGCAGATCCTGCTGTAAAATCTTGGAGCGGAGCTTTTCCCATTCCTCCTCCTCCTGACCTCGGGCGCGATCGATGTTCACCAGACCCAGAGCAATACAGACCACTGCAAAAAACATCCTTTTCAATCGCATCGTTCTTTTCCTGTGATATGCCGATTCGAGGGAAGAAACGCCCAAGATCCGCCGGCGGTATCGAGAGGTTCCAGGGTGTGAGACGCCGATACTCTCATCAAACGGACTCATAAAGAATGCCTACAGCACAGCAGGATTGTTGTCAACCTCACTTCGATTTCAACGGCGGAGCCCTCTTTGCGAGCCTATGCGCATCGGGTTGTCCCTCCGGATTTCGGTGTCCGCCGCGGGGGGGCGGGAGGAACTACGCGCGTTGTCTTCTGTGTGTGCTTTGCGGCGGGAGGGATTTATCATGTAGAATGATCGGCGTGTCGATCGCGCGCTCACAGGTTCGCTCGAGCCGATCTGCTCGCGCGCAACGGAACTGGCTGGGAGAAAAAAGAAACACATGAAGAGTCTGGCATTCGTCATGGCCGCGTCTGTGGCCCTCTGGATACTGGCTGTCGCTTGTGGGAGTCCCGATGTGCCCTCGGACAAAGGTCCTGTCGTCTCTGTCGTCACCGCCGCCGACCTGACCCGGCAGGGTGGACAGAATGTCTTCTATATCGCCAACCGGAAACCGCTCACGCCGAGCCCGCTGATCAAGCTGCCGATCGGCGCGATCGAACCGCAGGGTTGGCTGCGCGAACAGCTCGAGCGCATGGCTCGCGGCATGACGGGCCGCCTCACCGAGCTGAGCCGGTTCTGCAAGGCCGAGGACAACGCTTGGATCAGCCCCGAGGGTCTGGGCCACAGCCCCTGGGAGGAGCTGCCCTACTGGCTGAAGGGTTTCGGCGATCTGGGCTACGTCTTGCAGGACCAGAAGCTGATCGACGAAGCCCGGGTCTGGCTCGACGGGATCCTCTCCAGCCAGGACGAGGACGGCTGGTTCGGGCCGCGGCGCAACAAGGAGCACCACGACTGCTGGCCCAACATGGTGGCCCTCAACTGTCTGCAGTCCTTTCACGAAGCCACCGGCGCGCCCCAGGTGATCCCTTTCATGACCCGTTACTTCCGCTGGCAGCTCGGCATCGCCCGCGAGCACCTGCTGCCGGGGAGCTGGCAGAAGATCCGCGGCGGCGACAACCTGGAGAGCATCTACTGGCTCTACAACCGCACCGGCGACGCCTTCCTGCTCGAGCTGGCCAGGGTGATCCACGAGCGCACCGCCGACTGGTCCGCAGGGATCGCCAACTGGCACGGCGTCAACATCTGCCAGGGCTTCCGCGAGCCCGCCGAGTACTACATGCAGACCGGGGATCCGGCGTTCCTGGCGGCAACGTTGCGTAACTACGACGAGGTCATGGGGCTTTACGGCCAGGTCCCGGGAGGCATGTTCGGCGCCGATGAGAACTGCCGTCGCGGGTACTACGGCGCGCGACAGGCCGCCGAGACCTGCTCCATGGTGGAATTCATGCACAGTTTCGAGATGCTCACCAGGATCACCGCTGATGTGATCTGGGCTGATCGCTGCGAGGAGGTGGCCTTCAACTCGCTGCCCCCGGCGTTCACACCCGGCCTCGAGGCGCTCCACTACCTGACGGCGCCCAACATGGTGCAGCTCGACGGCAGCAACAAGAGCCCTGGGCTGCAGAACCGCGGCTGCATGCTGGCCTACTCGCCTCACCGCTACCGCTGCTGCCAGCACAACGTGGCGCACGGCTGGCCCTACTTCGCCGAAGAGCTCTGGCTGACCACACCCGACCGCGGGCTGTGCGCCTCGCTCTACGCGCCCGCCACGGTCACAGCACGCGTCGGTAAAGGCACCGGGGCCACCGTCTCGATCGATACCGAAACCGACTACCCCTTCGGCGAAACCCTCGGCTTCACGATCACGACGCCGGCGGAGACGCGCTTCCCCCTCTATCTGCGCATCCCCGGCTGGTGTGAAGCAGCCCGCGTGGCAGTCAACGGCCGCCTCGTGCTGGCCCAGCCCGAACCCGGCTCCTACGTCAAGCTCGATCACCTCTGGCGCACGGGGGACCACGTGGAGCTGGTGCTCCCCATGGAGGTCAGTACCAAGGTCTGGAAGCGCCAGGGGAACGCGCTCTCGCTCCACCGCGGGCCGCTCGCTTACTCGCTGAAGATCGGCGAACGGTGGGAGCGCTTCACCGGTGACGAGGCGTGGCAAGCCCATGAGAAAGCCGATCTCACGAGCACCTCCGACTGGCCGGCCTACGAGGTCTTCCCCACGACACCCTGGAACTACGGCCTCGTGATCGACGGTAAACAACCGGGATCCTCGGTCGAAGTGATTCGAAATCCCGGCCCCCTGGCGGCGCAACCCTTCACGCCGCAAGCGGCGCCGATCGAGCTGCACGTCCCGGCACGCGCGATCCCCAAGTGGACAATGGAGGACGGCCTCGTAGGTGCCCTACGCCCCAGCCCGGTACGCTCGGCAGAGCCGCAAACCACGGTCACATTGATCCCCATGGGCTGCGCCCGGCTCAGAATCTCGGTCTTCCCCAGGATCGGAGACGGTCCCGACGCCAACGAGTGGACGGTGATCCCCGAGCCGCGAGCCTCGCACTGCTGGGACAGTGACACGGTGCGCGCGCTCAACGACGGGATCGAACCATTGAGCTCGGCCGATCAGGAGATCCCCCGTTTGACCTGGTGGGATCACCGGGGCAGCACCGAATGGGTGGCCTACGACTTCGAGGAGCCGCGCACGATCTCCCGCTCCGAGGTGTACTGGTTCGACGACTCCGATTCGGGTTACTGCCGCGTGCCGGCCTCGTGGCGGCTGCTCTGGCTCGATGGCGAGCAGTGGAAACCGGTGAAAGCGCTCGCACCTTACGGAAGAGAGCTGAACCGGTACAACCAGGTGATCTTCGAAACCGTGACAACGCGGGGGATCAAGCTGGAGGCCGTGTTGCAAGAGGGCTTCTCCGCCGGCATCCTGGAGTGGCGATTGGACTGACTCCCCAGCCCGGACTATGGCTCGATTATTCGAGTTACCGAGTCCGACAATTATATTTAGCGATTTTGTGGGACAAGACCGGCTAGAGTGTTCAGCAGCCCGGCTGGCGGGTACACCGGTTTTCCCGGTAACTGGCAGAAATTTCAATCCGGGATTTTTTTTCGATCGCGCATATTGAGGGAAACGGAGACAGTTCTTGAGAAGGAACCAGACTTTCTCATTGGCGTGGTCAGAATCCTCCTTTGGCAGAACGCCCTAATGAGTCTCGCGAGATCGTGCACGAGAGGAAGAGAAGATAGAAGCGACCTTCCTGGCGCGAATGCCAGTTTTCCCGGGGGGATTGAAATCGTCGTGCTGCAACAAAGTCGGGTTCGGGATCGAAAAGAATCGATTCCGATAGCGACCCCGACCCCGATGGAGACGCTTCAGGTTGCCCATGTCGAAGGCCACGGCTGGCCTGTCAGCAAGGTGTTCACGTAGAAGATAGAAGTGTAGCCGCGGCTGGCGCGACTGTCATGTGTGACCTCTTGCAGAAGCTGCCGGTTGGCAGTCCGATACGAGCTGTGGGCTGCTAACGAGACGCGCGTTGCATCCGTATCGTTTCGGCGAGAAAGCCGACGGTTTGACAGAATGCAGCCCAGAAGAGCAGTAGCAACGTGACTGCCAGGTCCGGCTCGCGCCAGTATGTACGCAAGAGGTTGCTTGTCGACCATAGGCGCAACCCAAGGAAAGGCGCAACGCGCTGCACCTTCCGTTTGATCCAGTAGTTGCCTCGGCCCCGGTCAAGGTGCTTCCGTGTAAATGCGCCCATGCCTTTACAGGGCGCATGTACGACTAACGCCGCTCTGGTATAGCGAATCCGCACTCCCCCCGCCACCAACCGAGCGGCAAAGACCGTGTCTTCGCCCCCCGCCCCCGGAATATCTTCGTCCAGCGGACCGTGTCGCTCGAAGACACGTCGGCGGATCGCGCAGTTGCAGAAAGCAAACGTTGTTGTGTAGCCACGGGAATCTACAGGCCAGACCTTTTCAAAACCAAGATTGCCGCCAGCCGGGAACCCGAGCCGAGCCGCCCAAACGGAGAAACGTGTGTTTGTTTCGATGAGGACGCCCCCCGCAGCAACCTCTGCTCTTTCGTCCGCCAGCGCCGAGGCAATCGTGTCTACCCAGTCGGCTGCGGGCTCACAATCTGCATCTGTGAAGACAAGGATATCACCCCTGGCGTAGCGGATCCCTTCGTTACGCGCCGCAGCAGCGCTGCGTCCCTTTCCAAGCCGAACGAGTTTCGCTCCGAAGCTTTGGGCCTCGTTGCCAGGGTTGCCACGCGAACCGTCGTCAACCATGATGATCTCTTCGGGAGAGCGCGTCTGCCGGCGCAATGCTTCCAGCAGCCGCCTTAAGAGCCGCCGGTCCGGATTGCGAAATGGGACAATCACCGACACTGTTGGGATCTTCTTCATGAACAGGATATTCTATTCTCACCGCCCCCTGGAATCGCCGACTCGGCGGTCCTTGGGGACCGGGGCGCTGCCCTCGCGTTGCCGTGCGCTCTGCGCAGCTCGCATTGCCTTACCCACAATAATGGATGCACATATCTCGAAATAATCCGCCTCTTACGAGATGTTTCGGACGATTTTCCGAATAACCGGATGCTTGAAAAATAAAAAACCTGCCAAAAGTTGACTCTCTCGTAAAAACCCTTTTTGGCCGATTTTCGCCATTTTGAGTCGTTGTAACTTGTTTATTGACAACACCTCTCAATATCAATAAGCATTGATATACGTCGAAATGGGGGTTTGTGCGACAGGATCAAAGTTGTGGAACGGTTTGTACT
>Ga0190283_1000942_pt1 | contig 14136 bp, 10 predicted proteins | sample 48691801_MG_FD_161669 | JGI IMG/M metagenome (GOLD analysis project Ga0190283, IMG submission 161669) | Hydrothermal vent microbial mat bacterial communities from Southern Trench, Guaymas Basin, Mexico - 4869-18-0-1_MG | ecosystem: Environmental > Aquatic > Marine > Hydrothermal vents >...
CCACGCCCCCCCCGAACGACACGATAAGATCCGCTCGCCGGGCCTTTTGGATTGTTGTACGGACTCCAGCTATAGTAGGTAAAATCGACCCAGTCATTGCACCAGTCCCACACGTTACCGGCCATGTCGTACAACCCATACCCGTTGGCCATGTCCACTCCCGTCGGCATCTGATTGCCATTGTAGTAGTCCACTGGCGTTGTCTCAGGGGTAACGCCCTCGTACGGATCACCGGAATTCCGGTAGTTAGCCATCGATCCGTCAATGCTGTCGCCCCAGGGATACAGATAGTACGGATTGTGCTGACCCCCGCGTGCCGCTTTCTCCCATTCCGCCTCGGTCGGAAGCCTGTACCCACCCGCTCCGAAAGTACACTCCCACGTGTCCAGGTCGTAACACGGAGTGAGTCCTCCCTCCTTACTCCGCCAGTTGGCATACGCTGCCGCGCCGTACCAGCTCACCAACACCATTGGATGATACTCCTTGCCGTGTGTGACCTTGAACTGGGGGTCGTTCCACTCTATGCGGCTGTCCGCATTGTACGAAGTGGATTCGCAGTACGGCTCACTGTCCCCGGCTTTGTACACCACACCGTTTCTCACTTCGATCAGGCCCTGTGCGTAGGCCGCGTTGAGGTAGGCGCAGTACTTCTGGTTGGTCACTTCAAAAATGTCCATCCAGAAAGCGTCGATGTACACGGCGTGAACGGGCCGTTCACCGGGACTGCCCACACCGAAATGGTCGCCCATCGAGAACTCGCCCGCCGGGATGAAGGCCATATCCCCGACGCGGATGTCCACGCTGTCCGACGTGTAAATGCAGCTTAAGGTGAGATTCCCGTCCGCCCACGCATCAACGGCGATGTAGGCGATGTAGCCGCCGTCCGGGAGCGGCCCGTCCAAGGCAGTATCCGTCATGTCAGCGAGCGGGCCGGTGTAGTAAGCGTTTTTGAGACCGCCGTTCCAACCCGAGTACGGACCGAGACCGTCATAGCTGAATAAACCGTTTGGCGATTGCAGGACGACCCAGATATCGACTATTTTGCCAGCGCCCGAGCCGGCCGTTACATCAAAGGTGATCTTGGCGTTCGCCCCCGGGTCGATCCCGACTCCCGAGTCGAGGCCATTGCACTTGATGTCCACGGTGGTGTCCTGAGCCAGGCCGATTGCCGGGCAAAGAACAAAAATGGCTAATATGACGACGTAACGCATGACGATCCTCCTTCTTGCGACTGCATGATCCCGATTGTGAAAAATTTGATAAACACCGTGATACGAGAATAGCTATCCCTGAGCACACCTCTGACGATCAAACACGTATCTAAATCCTACGCTGAACCCGACGAGCTCAACGAGTCGCTGCCGGTCGTCAATGCCTATCCAACACCGCGGTGAGCCTCCGCTACTCCTGTGTAGATAATTCCCGCATCAGACCTTGCATTCCTGAGTCTACCTTCTGCGGCAACCGCGTGTCAATCATACCGTGTGCGCTTCTTGCCGGCTGGCAATAGACGTTCCAGGATGCTCCCCAGGTCCTTCAACCCGGCCACCTGCTCCGGTGTCGCAACCTCGTCCGGCTCGATGAAAAGCGGGCTTCCCGGCGACCAGAGCTCGACACTCTCAGGATGCTGATCGAAGAGCTCAGGATCGGTGGTCACGCGCCCGCCTCCGTCCAGATATCCGACAGCAACTCGGCCTGCTGCAGGACCGTGATTGTCGCTGACTCCTGCTTGTCGGGCGGGTAGCCGTACTTGCGAAGGATACGCTTCACGATGACGCGCAGCTTGGCTCGGACCGACTCTTTCACCGTCCAGTCGATGGTGACGTTGCGCCGAACGGTGTCGACGAGCTCGCGGGCGATCGTCTTGAGGGTTTTGTCCCCGAGGACCTTGACGGCACTGTCATTGACTTCCAAGGCGTCATAGAAGGCCAGCTCATCGGAGGAAAGGTTCAGCTTCCCGCCGCGGCGTCCAGCTTCGCGCATCTCCTTGGCGAGCTCAATGAGCTCCTCAATGACCTGGGCAGCCTCGAGAGCACGGTTCTGGTAGCGTCGGATCGATTTGTCGAGCAGTTCGGCGAACGATCGTGACTGCACGAGATTGTGGCGTGATCGCGCCTTGACCTCGTCGTTCAAGAGCTTGCGCAGAAGCTCGACAGCCAGGTTTTTGTGCTGCATGCCTCGGACCTCGGCCAGGAACTCGTCCGAGAGGATCGAGATGTCGAGGTTCTTAAGACCCGCAGCGGCAAAAATGTCGATGACTTTATCGGCGGCAACCGCCTTTGAGATGATCTGTCGTATGGCGTGGTCGAGATCACCCGAGGCTCTGCGTTCTCCGGCGGTCGTCTTGGCGACCGCGGTGCGTACGGCTTGAAAAAAACCGACATCGTCCCGGATACGGATGGCCTCATCATGCGGGACCGCCAGAGCGAACGCTTTGGACAGCTCAGTCACTGTCTGGAGAATCCGCTCCTTGCCGCCATTCTGTGCGAGGATGTGCTCCTGGGCGGCGGGTAAGAGCGATAGCCGTTCGGCTGGTGTGCCTGTGGTCCATACGTTCCAGTCGAAGCCGTGAAACAGAGCGCAGCAGACCTCGTGCTTCTCGAGCATGATCGCCACAGCTTCATCCTGATCAACGGCGGTATCCCCTTGCCCCCCACTCTCGGTATAGACCTGCAACGCCCGCTTGAGATGATCGGCAATTCCCAGGTAATCGACCACGAGGCCACCGGGTTTGTCACGAAACACGCGGTTGACGCGGGCGATGGCTTGCATGAGCCCATGCCCCCTCATGGGCTTGTCGATGTACATCGAGTGCAGGCACGGCGCATCGAAGCCGGTCAGCCACATGTCACGGACGATGACAACCTTGAATGGGTCCGTCGGATCCTTGAAGCGCTTGGCCAGTGCCTCGCGCCGTTGTTTGTTGCGGATGTGCATCTGCCAGTCGGTCGGATCTGAGGCCGACCCGGTCATTACCACCTTGATGGCGCCCTTGGCGTCGTCGTCATCGTGCCACTCCGGCCGCAGCGCGACGATTGCCTGGTAGATATCGACGCAAATGCGCCGGCTCATACACACCACCATGGCTTTGCCCTCCATGGCGGCAAGCCGCTGTTCGAAATGCGTGACAAGATCCTCGGCTACAAGAGAAAGGCGCCGCTCCGTACCGACGAGGGCTTCGAGAGCAGACCACTTGGTCTTGAGCTTCTCTTTGCCTTCGAGCTCCTCACCTTCGGTCGCCTCCTCGAACTCGTCATCGATCGCCGGGCGCTCCTCTTTCTTCAGTTCCAGCTTGGCCAGTCTACTCTCATAGAAGATCGGCACTGTTACCTTGTCGTCGACGGCTCGCTGGATGTCGTAGACGCTGACGTAGTCGCCGAATACGGCGCGGGTGTTCTTATCCGTCAGCTCGATTGGCGTGCCGGTAAAACCGATGAAGGAGGCGTTTGGTAGCGCATCACGCATGTGGCGGGCGAAGCCATCGATGAAATCGTACTGGCTGCGGTGTGCCTCGTCGGCGATGACAACGATGTTTCTCCGGTCCGAGAGCATGGGAAACGTATCGCCTCGGGACTCTGGGAAAAACTTCTGGATGGTGGTGAAAACCACGCCGCCGGCGGCAACCTTGAGGAGTTCGCGAACGTGCGTGCGATCCTTGGCCTTCTCCGGCTTCTGGCGCAGAAGCTCCTGGCAGCGGGAGAAGGTGCCATAGAGTTGCTCGTCGAGGTCGTTACGATCGGTGATGACAACCAGAGTGGGATTCTCCATCGCCGGGTGCAGCACGACACGTCCCGCGTAGAACGCCATGGTCAGGCTCTTGCCTGAGCCTTGCGTGTGCCACACCACCCCCACGCGTCGACTTCCATTGGGCCGTGAGGCCAGGGTGGTCGCTTCGAGTGCACGCCCGACAGCATGAAACTGGTGGTAACCGGCGAGCTTCTTGATGACTGTGTCCCCGTCGCTCTCGAATACGATGAAAAAGCGGACAAGGTCGAGAAACCTCCGCTTGTCGAAGACACCGCGGATCAGCACTTCGAGCTTTGGAAGGGATACCGGTGCCAGCTCTTCACCTTCGATGGTACGCCACGGAGAAAAGCGCTCTCTGTGCGCCGATATCGTCCCGATTCGCGCTTCGAGACCGTCGGAGATGACCAGCGCCTCGTTGAACGTGAAAAGCCCCGGAATCTCCTTTTTGTAGGTCTGAAGCTGCTGGAAGGCGCTCCAGATGGTGGCGTTCTCGTTCACCGCGTTCTTGAGCTCGATCACCGCGAGCGGCAGACCATTCACAAAAACGACCACGTCAGGTCGGCGGGTGCGACCGCCCTCTGTTACGGAGAATTGGTTGACGACCAACCAGTCGTTGTTATCGGGGCAGTCGAAATCGACGATGTGCACGGGATCGTACCCGATCGTCCCATCGTCGCGAAGGTACTCGACGGCGATCCCATTCACCAGGTAGTGGTGAAATTCGTGGTTCGCATCGACCAGCAGGGGAGACGAGATGCGGGTCAGCTTACGAAATGCCTCGTCGAGGCCTTCTTGCGGCACCCCGGTGTTGAGCCGTGCGAGCGCCTCACGCAGACGCCCTTCGAGAACGACCTGCTCGTAGCTGTCCCGCTCTGCTGCCGGCTCGCCCGGTGCGATCTCCGGGCCGTGCAAAATCTGGTAATCCAGCTCTCTGAACCACTTGAGCGCAGCCGCCTCAACATCCGATTCGGTGAATGGGGAGGTCATTTCTTCTTTCTCTTCCTGCCTCGCTTAGGTGTCGGCTTCTGCAGCTGCTTGGCCACCTTCTCGAACTCCGCATCGATGGCGCGGGGCTGGGCGTCCTGCAGGGCTCGGTAGCGGTCATACTCCTGCTCTGCCTTCGCCTTGGCCGCCTCGGCAGACACTTTACCGGCATGATTGAGAAGATCCCTTCCCGAAGCCCTCAGGAACTCGTCCAGCTTGTCGATCCAGTTCTGCATGGTCGTGGGCCGGCGCTCGAGGGCTTGAAGCTCGGCGTACTCTATGTAGAGGTTGACGATGCGATGCAAGACCTGCAGTTCGTCCTCGGTCAGGTAGTTTTTGGCGACCGCCGCATCTCCTTTTCGCATGATGCCGCCCGGCCTTGTCGTCTGCATTCCCATGAGTGGCTTGGTCCCGTTGGCTCGCTCGACGATGATTTCCGCGGCGGTGTGGCCGTGGGTCGCCCAGTGCATCTTGTTCTGCACGGTGGCGAAAAACTGATGCGAGAGCTCGGAATTTGGTTGATAGTCGATGCTGGTCGCGTAGATATCGAGCACCTTCTGGTAGAACCTGCGTTCTGACGCACGGATTGCTCGGATCCGCTCGAGCAGCTCGTCGAAATAGTCCGTCTGGCCTGGGCCGGGCGGGTTCTTGAGCCGCTCGTCGTCCATGGTGAAGCCCTTGACGAGATACTCGCTCAAACGCGCGGTGGCCCACTGCCGAAACTGAGTACCGCGGTGGCTGCGGACGCGGTAGCCGACCGCCAAGATGGCTTCGAGGTTGTAGTGCTCGATCTCGCGCTTAACCTGTCGTTTTCCTTCAGTTCGAACTATTCGATAACGTCGAATAGTTGCCTCCGGCATAAGTTCGCCCTCGGCGTAGATGGCTTTAATGTGGTGGTTTACCGTGCCCACCCCTATCTGAAAAAGATCGGCTATCAGCTTTTGTGTCAGCCAGACCGTCTCATCCTCGAACCGACACTGAATGCGCGTCCGCCCGTCCTCGGTCTGGTACAGGAGGATTTCAGAGCCGGTGTTGGGATCATCAGTCATGACGAGGTCTCCATCTCCCGTTGTGACGTGTTCGAGATCGGGCAAGGCCACCGCTCCACTCGCGGGCCGCCGCGGTTGGAAAGTGGCTTGCCGGAGATCGGCCAGCCTTCGACCAGTTCCCATACCTCTGCCGCGAGGAGATTACGGGATTCGATCCTTGTCCGCTTGCTGATCAGCTCGCGGTTCATACCTTGGCCTCCACGACTCGATTGGCCCGGTTGACCGACAGCTCGCCCGATAGCAGGCGAGGGAGTAGGGTGTCGCGGAAGGATGCAAGGGTGCGACTTTGCCGGTTGTTGAAAGCAATGCGGTGGTGTGTGGGACGTACAAAGGTTTCAAATATGGATAGGATATCATCACTTGGAATGACGACTGAAGTCGACGCAACCACGTCCGGCCGTATAGCTGGATATGCTCCTCCATCGGCAAGATGGGCAAGAGACTCGATATTCTGTCTCGCAGTCGCCGCTAAATAGACGAAGGCAACCTGCCTACTTTTATGCGGGCGCAGCACTGCAAACCCGGTGCTCCCGGTCAGTCCCTCACTACTCACAAGCGCGTATGAGCCGTTCCCGGGCCGAACAGTACCAACGACTGTATCATCTGGACGGAGAATCCTACGAGCGCGACTAGGAGCCTCGCTCCAGCTGTATCTATAAACCGACTCGATCGTCCCCCACTTCGTATTCGATAAATCGACGTAGGTGATGACGGGAGGAGCGTTCGCACCTTTCCACGCTTCTGGATTGAGCAAGGCGAGATCAGACAACACGCCAACCCTCCACCCCTTTGGAATCTTGCCCAACTCGGAATCCTGGAACTCGCTCGGGAAGAGCGCGGCGGTGGCGGCGTCCATGCCTGACGGCGTGCTGCCCTGTGCTTTGGCACGGACGGGATCGAAATCGACAAACCACGACTTGAAGATCGCCCGGGCGATCGCCTCGAGGGTTTCGTTCGTCCGGCGGTTCAGCTCGATCTTGTCGTCGAGGGTCTTCAGGATCGATCCGATCGCAGCCTGAAGCCGGTAGGGCGGAAGAACCATCGTTAGCCGATCTAGCATGTTGTTGTTCAGGCTCGCCCTGGTCGAAAGTGAGGACATCGCTGTTACAGCTCGTCGGAACTGAGAACTTCGAAAGTAGTAGGCTGCATATTCCGGTGATATTTTGGTGTCTGGTTTTGGCCGCAAGCGTTTGCAGAAACCATTGAAAGTCGCCGATTCGTAATCACGTAGCGCGACACAGCTCATACCCAATTCGTCCATCGTCTCGCTGGTTCGTGTCAGAAACACATCTCCGCGGCGTATGGAGCACGAGTCGCGCTCTTGTTCGGTCGAGTTCACCAACTCGGTGAGTATTTGAGGAACGAAGATGTTATAGAAGACATCTTTGAAACTAAGGAATCCAAATCCGGATCCGAATGCCGAACGAGGCTTTGACAGCCCCGACCGATACTCGTAAAGTTCGTTTAACCGAGCCTCCTTCCACCTACCCCCCATACCCAAGCCCCCTCAGGTTCTTGCGGATGGCCTTCTCGAGCCGTCGGCCTTCCTTGAACTGCTCGTCGAGTTTGGTGACGAGCCGGGCCATCTTCTCCTCAAAGGGCTCGCCGTCGTCCTCGATCTCTTCGGCGCCGACGTATCGTCCGGGTGTGAGCACGAACTGATTTGCGGCAATCTCCTCGGTCGTGGTTCTCTTGCAGAAACCGGGCACATCCTCGTACTTGCCAGCACCATCACCCCTCCAGCGGTGGTAGGTTTCGGCGATACGCTCGATGTCGGCGTCGGTGAGCTCGCGGTGAACGCGGTCGATCATCGTGCCCAGCTTGCGGGCATCGATAAAAAGCGTCTTCTTCCTGCGGTTACGCATCCTCTTGCCGCGACCACCGAGGCCGTTCTTCTTGTCGCGCGAGAGGAACCACAGGCAAACAGGAATCTGCGTCGAGTAGAAGAGCTGGCCGGGAAGCGCCACCATGCAGTCAACGAGGTCGGCCTCGACGATCTCCTTGCGGATGTCGCCCTCTCCCGATTGCTGCGAGGACATGCTGCCGTTGGCGAGCACAAAACCGGCCAATCCGACGGGTGCCAGATGATGCAAAAAGTGCTGCACCCAGGCGAAGTTGGCGTTACCTGCCGGCGGCACGCCGTATTTCCAGCGAACGTCTTCACGCAGCCGCTGGCCGCCCCAGTCGCTGTCGTTGAAAGGCGGGTTGGCGAGCACGTAGTCTGCCTTGAGGTCCTTGTGCTGGTCCCTGTGAAAGGAGTCGCCCCATTCACCGCCCAGGTTGGCGTCGATGCCACGGATGGCGAGGTTCATCTTGGCGAGTCGCCAAGTGGTGGGATTAGATTCCTGACCGTAGATGCTGATGTCGCCGATGCGGCCGCCGTGGGCCTCGACGAATTTTTCGCTCGATACGAACATACCGCCCGAGCCGCAGCAGGGATCGAAGACGCGGCCTTTATAGGGCGCCAGCATCTCGACCAGCAGCCGAACAACGCATTGTGGTGTGTAGAACTGACCGCCCTTCTTGCCCTCCGCCGACGCGAAGGAGCTCAGAAAATACTCATAGACGCGACCAAGCAGATCGCGTGCTCGATTCTCCTTGTCACCGAGGCCGATGGTGCCGATGAGGTCGATCAGTTCGCCGAGGCGCTGCTTGTCGAGGGCAGGCCGAGCATAATCCTTGGGCAGCACACCTTTGAGCGTCGGGTTGTCACGTTCGATGGCCACCATGGCATCGTCGACGAGCTTGCCAATGGTGGGCTGCTTGGCCTTGCTCTGTAGATGCGCCCAACGGGCTTTTTTGGGCACCCAGAAGATGTTCTCTGCAACGTACTCATCGGAATCTTCCGGATCGGCGCCGGCCGCGCGTTCGGCTTCGAGGGCCGCGTGCTTCTCTTTGAAGGCATCAGAGATGTATTTGAGGAAAATGAGGCCGAGGACCACGTGCTTGTACTCAGCCGCGTCCAGATTGTTACGCAGCTTGTCGGCGGCTTGCCAGAGCTTCTGTTCGAAGCCAAGCGTCGCGCCGTTGGATGTGGTCGGTCTTTTCGCCTTTTTCTTTCCACTCCACTTCTCTTCCGTGGTCCTGATCTTCGCCATATTCGGTGTTCCCTAGGGTGTTTGCGGTCAGACTTTTCAATCCAGGTATCCAACTCCGTACGCCGAACGCGCTGCCACCTCCGTAGAGAACAAAAAGTCGACCAAAACACAAGTCGCGATTACCTTGCAGGTTACGAGATATTTTCATAGGAGTGTGATAGGTTCGATCGCCGTTCATCTGCGGTCACTGGTGGGGCACGTCGGCGAGGTCTGCTAACATCGAAAGGAAATCCACGCACGAGGCGCACAAGGTATCGCCAACCGGCGTCAAACCAAGCTCGAACTATTCAAAAACGGCATCCCTGCCCATCCCCGACCGATACACTCTATTTCTGCCCAATATCGGCCCACCGCCACCGACGATTTCAGCTATCGGGCCACCCTCCTGGTCCTCCGAATCCCCGGTATTTCTTCCTCTCAGGTTATTCTTTTCGAGGGCGCTGCTCGACACCACCTCCGCCGTAAGTACTTTTCCTGTAGTCACATACTGCCGCAAATGTGACCAGTTGCCAGCCAGACGCCTAACATCCTGAACGATGCTTGACCATCCTGAGGATTTTTGAAGGTGCCCTTCTCATTCTCAAGCCATCCCTTTGGCGATTAACCCTGACGCAACAGCAGTGCCAAATAATCGTCTCCGCTCAGCAACTAACCTTCAGTGAAACTCGTCCTATCAAAACGAGGTGGACGATACTTGAACTTTACTTGAACGATTTCGGCGTTTTTCAGGAAGCCTCCAAAAGTGCTATTTGTCATCAAATCGCCGAATACTACTTGAGTAGAGGGGTGAACGGCCGTTAACTTTGGAGCCATTTTCTCAAGGTGCGTTCACGTATAGCATTTTTGATATATTAGGTAATTTATTTTACATAAATCATAATTTTTCACTTGACAAATACCTAAAATTACCCTAAAATACGAGCATTGTCAAAAGCCTATCTTCAGGGGAAGGCTTTCAATAATTTTCAACGAGCTATCATCGTGGAGGGTGCAATTCCTACCACGTATCAGGGGAAAGGGGAACGGGATGCCGGCTCAAGATACGCTGCAGGTTGAATGGGTTTCGATAGATGAATTATTTGGCAATCCCGCCAATCCTCGATACAACGAGGAAGCGGTTCCGCATGTCGCCGCCTCGATTAAGCGCTTCGGGTGGCGCCAGCCTATCGTTGCCAAACTCAATGGTGAGGTGATTGCCGGCAACACTCGATTGAAAGCCGCTAAGTCTCTGGGATGCACCGAGGTTCCGGTGGTTCGATTCGAAGGTTCGGACATTGAGGCCACGTCCTATTCCATTGCCGACAACCGAACTCACGAGTTTGCTGATTGGGACGAAGGGGCTCTGGCAAAGATACTGCAGGAGCTCAGGACAGAAGACGCTCTGGAAGGGGTGGGGTTCAGCGACGACGATATCGATTCTCTTCTCTCTGAGTTGGAGGAAGAGTTGCCCAACACCGATGTCGACGACCCTGGGCCTTCTACCCCTTCCGATAATCCCATCTCTTGTACCGGTGACCTTTGGATTCTTGGCGACCACCGCCTGCTCTGTGGTGATTCCACGAACGAAGAGGACATTGCCCGATTGATGACGGGCGAGCAGGCAGCCCTTCTGTCGACGGACCCGCCCTACTGCGTCAACTACACTGGTGACGACCGTCCGGTCAACAACGGCAAGAAAACAGGAAAGGATTGGAGCCATGTTTATAAAGAGGTCGAGATTTCGGACCTTGGAAATTTTCTGGGTAGCGTCCTTGACGCTTGTCTTGACCATGTCGCTATAGACAGCGCACTCTACGTCTGGCACGCTCACGTTCAGCAGCCTGTTATCGCCTCCGTGTTCGAGGAGCACGGCATTCTCCTCCATCAGGTCGTCGTATGGGTCAAGCCCTGCGCGACGTTCGGCTACTCCTTCTACCGCTGGAGGCATGAGCCGTGTGCCTTTGGCTGGCGCAAAGGTCACAAGCCGGCAGGCAAGATTGCGCAGCTCGATTCGGTATGGGAGCTTGATTGGGAGGGGAAGTCGCGCGTCGTCGGAAATTCGCATCCAACCCAGAAGCCGCTGCGTATCTTCGAAATCCCGATGGAGCAGCACACGAAGCCTGGGGACATCGTCCTCGAACCTTTCAGTGGCAGCGGAAGCCAGCTGATTGCCGCAGAGAAGCTGCGTAGAAAATGCCGTGCCATGGAGATTTCGCCGGCTTTCGTCGATGTGGCCGTCGAACGCTGGCAGGAGGCGACAGGGAAAGATGCTGTCCTCGAGTCGACCGGCCAGACTTTCACCGAGGTCCAGCAAGAGCGCTGTAACGGCGCAGAGGGGAAGGAGGATGGCGAAACGTAAGATTCCACACGATGCGTTCGACTACTACTTCTCGCTCGGCACTGAGCGTAGCTATCAGGCTGTGGCCGACAAATACGGCGTGAGCAAGACGGCGGTGTTCAATGTCGCTGACAAGGAAAATTGGGCGAACCGCATCGCGGACCTTGAGAGTAAAGCACGAGAGGCCTCCGAAAAGAAGGCGGTCGAATCCCTTGAGCAGATGAGCGACCGGCACATTCGGATGTGCAAGCTTATTCAGAAAAAAGCGCTCGAAGCCCTACAGTCCATGCCTCTCACAACGGCGATGGAGGCCGTGAAGTCCCTCGACCTCTCGATTAAGCAGGAGCGACTCATTCGTGGTGAGCCGACGGACAGGTCGGCGGTCAGCGTCGAGGAGGTCATTAAACGCGAGTACGAACGCTGGATGCACGTGGCCGATACCATTGAAGAGGGTGACAACGATGACAATCGCAGAGCCGGTTAAGAGGATTGACAAGGCAGCCTTCTTTCAGGATTTGGGTTATACTCCCCACCCCGGGCAGGAGGAGATTCACTTCTCGACCGCGCCAAGACGGGTTGTGGCGTGTGGCGTTCGCTGGGGCAAAACTCTGTGCGCCGCGATGGAAGGGCTCACGGCTGCCATGGAGCCCAAAAAGCGCTCCATCGGATGGGTCTGCGCTCCCACCTACGATTTATGTGATAAGGTCTTCAGAGAAATTGTCATCCTCGTCGCTGAGAATCTTCGCCATCGCATAGTCACGTTGAAGGAGAGCGAGAGGAAGCTCGTCATCCGCAATATGGCAGGCGGGCTGTCGGAGATTCGTGGAAAGAGCGCTGATAATCCTGTGTCGCTCCTCGGTGAGGGGCTCGATTGGCTGATTGTCGACGAGGCATCACGCTTGAAGCCCGTTATCTGGGAGTCGCACCTCTCGCAACGGCTCATCGATAAGAAGGGCTGGGCTCTCCTCATTTCCACCCCTAAAGGAAAGGGCTGGTTCTTCGACCTATTCCGAAGAGGCCAGAAAGATGACCCCGATTATTCGAGCTGGAACTACCCGTCGAACAACAATCCGCACCTCGATGCAGCGATGATTGAGCGGGAAAGGTCGCGGCTTCCGCAGCGGGTGTTCAATCAAGAGTACGGTGGTGAGTTCATCGAAGGGTCCGGTGCTGTGTTCAGGAACGTAAGAGAGTGCGCCACCGGCAAGCTCAAAAGCGAACCGACCATCTACGATGAACGATTCTACGCGGGACTCGATTTGGCGAAGGTCGAAGACTACACAGTTCTCGTCATCATGACCAAGGACCATGAGGTGGTCTACTTCGACAGGTTCCATCGAATCGATTGGTCTACCCAGGTCAATCGCATCTACGCAGCCACACAGAAGTACAACAAAGCCCCAATCTACGTCGATTCTACAGGCGCCGGAGAACCCGTCTTCGAAACCTTGAGGAGAGCTGGCTGTCGGGTGGAACCGTACACCTTCACGCAAGCTAGCAAGGCGGCACTTATCAACAATCTCTCGCTTATACTCGAAACCAAGGACATCATTCTTCCCCGCCCCGATATCTGGCCGGAGCTCGTGGATGAGCTCGAGGCATTCCAGTACAGCGTGACCGATGCAGGGAACGTGAGGACAGGCGCACCGTACAATACTCACGACGACTGTGTGATAGCGCTGGCGTTGGCGGCATGGCACTTCAAGCCGGGGCCTGTTTACATGTCTTCCAGTGAACAGATTTATTGATGAACGGGCGCTGTGTGCGGTCCCCTTTATCGATATCAATGGAGGCACATATTCTCTAACGCATTGCTCACCGCCCCCTCGCCTTTGGCATACAAAACACAGAAACCAGCCACTCTGTCAAATTCAGAGCGCAATACCTCTTCTATGCCTTTAAGTCTCCTTCTTAGCTTTTCCTACTTGATTAATAGGATTGTCTGCCACGAATGGTGGCTGGCAAAGCGTCACTAGATTCCCATGCTTCTGACATATATTTCTCCTCGCCGGTTATTGCCGGTATCACCCGCCTATGACGTGAATCGACCAGCCGCCTTTCTTTTCCTCACTCTGATAACCGATAATCCGCCTACCTCCATGTGTGCCAAATCTTCGCACTCCTTCCACCAACATCAATAACTTTCGATAAATCTCGAGAATCTCATGTAATCACCTTGATGCGTTTTTCAGTTTGAGCCTCCATGTGGTCGATTTCTGAAACCTTTGACTGGAGGACAAGACCATGACCGTAAATGCTACCACCGAAATCATCGAGACCACCGAGACCAAAGAAGCCCCTACCAATACCAGCAAGCCCAAACGGAAGACGACGAAGAAGGCCGCATCGAAGAAGAAGGTACCCACCGCCAAAGGGGCGAAGAAAAAGGCCGGAACCAAGAAGCGCAGCAAGAAGGCCACCACCCAATCAGCTATGACCATCGCAGAACTCGCTGAAGGATACCTGACGAACCTCGAAGTCATCGGGAAGGGCAGAGGCACTGTTTTCTCCTACTCCATCGAACTGAAGGCTGCTATGAGGACCCTTGGGACCGACACGAAGGTCTGCAAGCTGACGACCAAGAAGGTGAAGGAATACTTCGATTCCGACCAAGTCACCAAGACCCGTAGCGGAACTCCAAAGGCAAAGCCCACCGTCGACAAGACGCGGCGAGTCCTCCGGCTGGCTCTGGTGTGGGCCGAGGAGCAAGGAATCATCGAGAAAGCCCCCATCCCCGAGGGATACGGCAAGCGCAGCAAGAAAGGGTAAGGCAAGATGACGACAGGCGAGGGCTGGAAGGGTGTCGACGCCTTTTCAGTCCTTTTTCTTTCTCCATCGATTCACGGAGACGACAATGGAAATCAACGAGGCCCTCGAAAAATTCACCGTCCAGCTCGAGGCGAACGGCCGGTCGCGGCACACTATTGCTCAATACCGACGA
>Ga0190283_1000943_pt1 | contig 14126 bp, 13 predicted proteins | sample 48691801_MG_FD_161669 | JGI IMG/M metagenome (GOLD analysis project Ga0190283, IMG submission 161669) | Hydrothermal vent microbial mat bacterial communities from Southern Trench, Guaymas Basin, Mexico - 4869-18-0-1_MG | ecosystem: Environmental > Aquatic > Marine > Hydrothermal vents >...
TTTGATGTTTGATGCTTGATGTTTGATGCTTGATGCTTGATGCTTGATGTTTGGTACTTGATGTTCAATACTTAAAACTTGAAACTTGAGTTCCAAGTTTCAAGTTTATGTTCACTTCAATTCAACCTGGGCTCCTGCCTCTTCCAACTGAGTCTTGATTTTCTCAGCCTCATCCTTGGGAATGCCTTCCTTGACAGGAGCGGGCGCACTGTCCACCAGTGCCTTGGCATCTTTAAGGCCCAGACTGGTGATGGCTCTCACTTCCTTGATCACCTGAATCTTCTTGTCTCCGGATGTTATCAGAACAACATCAAACTCGGTTTTTTCTTCTTCCGGTGCTGCAGCGTCTCCGACCGGCATTGCCATCATGGCCGCAGGTGCGGCTGCGGAGACGCCAAATTTCTCTTCCATCTCCTTGACAAGCTCAGACAGTTCAAGCACCGACATATTTGAAACAAATTCTATCACATCTTCTTTGGTAATATCCGCCATTTTTTTCCTCCATATCTAAAGCCTGAAACACAGACCCGGAACTTCACGGTTTCCGGTTTCAATTTACGCAGCTTCTTTCTGCTCTTTTATCGCATTCAGCACATTCAGCAATTGTCTCGGCATGTCACTCAGGGCCCTCACCAGTGAAGTCGGAACAGCATTCATCACTGAAAGAAACTGGCTCAGAAGAATTTCATGGGAAGGAAGGGCTGACAATGCCTTGATTGCATTGACATCAAGCATCCTGCCTTTCATGGCACCGGCTTTGATCTCAACCTTGTCATTTGTCTTGATAAAGTCCGTGAGCACCTTTGCAGGGGCGACCGGATCTTCATAACTCAGGGCCACTGCAGTCGGTCCCTTGAAAAATTCTTTGATCATTCCGGCATCAGTTCCCTCAGATGCCCTGACAAGAAGTGAGTTCTTGACCACCCGATACTCCACATTCTCGGCCCTGAGCTTTCTTCGCAGATCATTCATTGTCACCACATCAAGTCCTTTATAATCCGTGACAATGATGAGTTCCGCTTTTGAGAACTTCTCATGCATCGCATCTGCGATTTCTTTTTTCTTACTCAGATTCATCATTTTAGCAGGTTAATCCTCCTTCATCTCGGCAGGCCGGCCTCTGACATCGCCGATTAAGCACAACTCAGGCACCTGCGGTCTCTGACTTGGAAACCGGGGACAGATCAGCCCTGCACACACTGGGTTCGCCTTGTTCGCTGACTGTGTGCCCCTGGTCATAAAGCCACGCATCCTGATATTTCGGATGTTCTTATTTCAGCATTTCCCTGACAGAGGGCATGTCCATCCTGATTCCGGGACCCATGGTCGTTGAAATGGCGATCCCTCTGAGATAGGTCCCCTTGCTGGAAGCCGGCTTGAGCCGCAGAACAGTGTCCAGAAAAGCAATTGCATTCTGAATGACCTTGTCCGGGCCGAAAGATACTCTGCCCAGAGGGGCATGGATAATTCCGGCCTTTTCCACTCTGAAATCAATTTTGCCTGCCTTAAGCTCTCCCACAGCCTTTGCAACATCAAACGTGACTGTACCGCTCTTGGCATTGGGCATCAGTCCCCTGGGACCGAGAATTTTTCCGATTTTTCCCACGGTCCCCATCATGTCAGGCGTGGCGATCGCTTTGTCAAAGTCGGTCCATCCCTCTTTTATTTTTTCTATAAACTCATCATTACCGACAAAATCAGCTCCTGCGTCTGATGCCTCTTTTTCCTTCTCACCTTTGGCAAACACAAGAACCCTGACTTTTTTTCCGGTTCCGTTGGGCAGAACAACTGTTCCCCGGACCATCTGATCCGCATGTCTCGGATCAACACCAAGACGGGCAGCGACCTCAATCGTCTCATCAAACTTGGCGTAAGACAGACCTATCGCCATTTTGATGGCCTCGGCAAAATCAATCCCGGATTTGACAGATTCCACAGTTTTTCTGGCTTTCAAATATTTCTTACTCCGCTTCGGCATTCTCACTCCTTAAAAATTGAAAATGAGAAACTGAAAACCGGAAAGACTTTCCTTTTTCCTTTTTCCACTTTCCATTCACAATCAGTCAACCTCAATTCCCATACTTCTGGCTGTGCCTTCCACGATCTTGCACGCAGCAGCCAGATCATTTGCGTTCAGATCAGCCATTTTCTGTCTGGCAATCCCCTCCACTTGGGAATGAGTCACTTTCCCGACCTTGTTGCGCTTGGGATCCCCCGCTCCTTTGGCGATTCCCGCCGCTTTTTTCAAAAGCACAGACGCAGGCGATGTCTTGGTTATAAACGAAAATGACCTGTCCTTATAAACCGTTATCACAACAGGTATGATCATCCCCTCATCATTTGCCGTTCTCGCGTTGAACGCCTTGCAAAAATCCATTATGTTCACCCCGTGCTGACCCAGTGCGGGGCCAATAGGAGGAGACGGATTCGCTTTGCCGGCCGTAACTTGCAACTTTATCTGTGCTAAAACCTTTTTCGCCATCTTTTCCTCAGTTGTCAGTTGTCAGTAATACCTGATCCCTGATAAGTGATCACCGGATAACTGAATTATAGTTTTGTCACCTGTACAAATTCCAGTTCCACAGGCGTGGCCCGTCCGAATATGCTCACCAGAACCCGAATTTTCCCTTTTTCAGGGTTCACCTCTTCCACAGTGCCGTTAAAATTTGTAAAAGGCCCGTCAATAACACGAATCTCATCGCCGGACTCAAAAAAGTATTTCGGCTTGGGTTTTGCCTGGCCCGCCTCCATGCGGGTCAGTATCCTCTCAGCTTCCTCTTCGGAAATAGGAGCAGGCCTCTCCCTTCCGCCCACAAAGCCGCTGACCTTGTCAGTACTGTTCACAATATGCCATGTCTCATCATCCAGCTCCATCCGGATCAGTATATAACCCGGGTAGAACTTACGGGATGATGTTTTTCTTTTCCCCTTTACAAGTTCGACAACCTGTTCAGCAGGCACGACGATTTCCCCGAACTTGGTCGGATGCGGGCATACAGCGATCCGCTCATGCAGGGCTGTCTGCACCTTGGTTTCAAATCCGGAATAAACATGGACAATATACCATTTATGTTTGTCGTTGGTCATTTTGTCGTTGGTCGTATGTCATCAGTTAGTGATCAGCAAGCGGCAAAGCCGGTGCGGCATCAGACTGAGACGGTTTATTGAACCATAATATAATGATTTCAAATCCGGAATAAACGCGGACAATATACCATTCATGTTTGTCGTATGTCATCAGCCGGAGATCAGCACACAAAACAGCCGGTGCCGCGGCATCAGACTGAGACGGCTTATTGAAGAACCATGCGGACCAGACTTGACAGGCATAAATCAACCACCCCCAGGAAAACAGATATGATCATTACCAGCACTATTACAACAGCGGTAGATCCGACAGTCTGCTTGCGTGAAGGCCATGTCACCTTTTTCAGTTCAGCTTTGACTTCCCTCAGAAACTGCAGCGATCTGCCTAAGTATCCGTCACCGGTCATTAAAGGGAAACTCTTTTTATGTGCGCCTGAAACCGACTTGGCTACGCCCGAAGATTTGCTTCTTTTAACCTCACTGCCGGAAGATTTCGCTTCGCCCTTCGTCTCCATACCAGAGGCATGCCTGTTTTTCAGATTATCGCCGTTCGCTCCCCCGGATGAAGCCAAACTGTCGCCGCTCTGCTTTTTCTTTTTTTTGACTGAGGTTTTTCTCTTCAGTAACCGTCCCATCATGCTCCTAAAATTTGAAAGCCCAAGGTTGAAAACAGTGCAAAAGCAAAGAAAGCTTCTGGCCGAATCCGTTTTGTCCTTTGAGCTTTACGCAGGGACAGCCTCCCCGGTCACAGTTCGAGGTCCCCACAATATATGATTGGCAGGCCAGGCAGGATTCGAACCTGCAACCCATGGATTTGGAGTCCATTGCTCTGCCGTTAGAGCTACTGGCCTGTATGAAACTGATTTTTATTCGCCTGTCCCATCTGCTTCATACAGTGGTGAAGGCTTACCGGACTTTATGCAACGCCTGTTCATAATACAGAAAACTTCGGTTTTTCACTCCGAGGCGACAAACTGAAGCCTTTCCCAATTTCCTATTTTGCTTCCTTATGCGGCGTATGCTTTCTGCAAAATCTGCAATACTTGCTGAGTTGGAGTTTATCCGGCGTTGTTCGTTTATTCTTTGTCGTTGTGTAATTCTTTTGTTTGCATTCCGTGCATACAAGAGTAATGATTATTCTCATCTGTCCGCTATCCGTTATTTATCTGAGTTTGATGGGTTTGATGAGTTTGATGAGTTCCAACAAACCCACTTAAAGTCATCAAACTCATTATTCGATTATCTCGCTCACCACCCCTGCCCCCACGGTTCTTCCGCCTTCCCTGACCGCAAACCTGAGTTCCTTCTCCATTGCTATGGGGGTGATCAGATCCGCACTGACCGTCACATTGTCCCCGGGCATGACCATCTCCACACCCTCCGGCAATGTCATCACACCTGTCACGTCCGTTGTCCTGAAATAAAACTGGGGTCGGTATCCGCTGAAAAACGGCGTGTGACGCCCCCCCTCCTCCTTGCTCAGGATATAGACCTCGGCCCTGAACTTCGTGTGCGGCGTGATCGAACCCGGCACCGCCACCACCTGCCCCCGCTCGACATCCTCACGCTTTGTCCCCCGCAGCAGAAGCCCCACGTTGTCTCCCGCACGCCCCTCGTCCAGCAGCTTCCGGAACATCTCCACTCCCGTGCACACAGTCTTTGTCGTCGGACGTATCCCCACGATCTCCACGCTGTCACCCACACGGATCACTCCCCGGTCGGCACGTCCCGTCACAACCGTCCCCCGGCCCGATATGCTGAACACATCCTCTATCGGCATCAGAAACGGCTTGTCAACATCCCGCTCCGGCTCGGGAATGAAACTGTCTATGGCATCCATCAGCTCGAACACGCATTTCGTCTCCTCACTGTCGGCATCGTCGCTCTCCAGCGCCTTCAGCGCACTTCCCCGGATGATCGGCGTGTCCTCTCCCGGAAAATCGTACTTGTCCAGCAGCTCGCAGAGCTCCAGTTCCACAAGCTCGATCAGCTCCTCGTCATCCACCATGTCGCACTTGTTCAGAAACACCACGATCCGGGGAACCCCCACCTGGCGGGCCAGCAGTATGTGCTCACGGGTCTGGGGCATGGGACCGTCATCCGCTCCCACAACCAGAATCGCACCGTCCATCTGCGCTGCCCCTGTGATCATGTTCTTTATATAGTCCGCATGTCCCGGACAGTCCACATGGGCATAATGCCGGCTGTCTGTCTGATACTCCACATGCGCCGTCGCTATGGTTATTCCCCGCTCCTTCTCCTCGGGCGCCTTGTCTATCTGGTCAAACGGGACAAAATCCGCCATCCCCTTCAGACCCATGTGTTTTGTTATCGCCGCCGTCAGTGTCGTCTTCCCGTGATCTATGTGTCCTATCGTTCCCACATTCACATGCGGCTTGGTCCGCTCAAACTTCTGCTTCGCCATATTTCCGTCCTCCGTTATATAGAACCTCTCCTGACCAGAGCAGCGGCATGTCCTGACCGGAATCCGATTCCTGCTTCGCCGAAACCGCCCGAAACTGCCATTCAGGTCTTCACTATATATATTGATGTATATGCTTGGGCAAATGAGGGTGTGGTCATTTACCTTGTTGCAAAAACAAAGCTCTGAAAAATCAGGATTTTATAAATATTCCTGTATTTTTCGGAGCCTGTCACCAGAATCGGGCCGATAATTCCTAAATTTTCTCGTATAAATATGGAGCCGACAATGGGATTTGAACCCATGACTTACGCCTTACCAAGGCGTTACTCTACCCCTGAGTTACGTCGGCACGATTATATATTTCCAGCAGATCAAAAATAACGGGGGAAAAGCCCAAGCCCTGAATATCGCCCTCTTCGGATTGGCCAATCCGAACCGTAATCTTTCCAGATTTGTCAGTCCGGGGGAACACAGTCAAAGAGTTTTCAATCCGCTTATTTTCACTATATTAATCAATATTCAGCGGACCGCACATACTTGCGCGTCTGAACAACAATCAAAGTCGTCATTGCAACCTTAAAAATATCTTGTATTATTTTACAAATATATTAAAAAAGCTCAATCATAATTATTCATCACACAAACCTGCTTAACCTGTGACAAATTTCTTATTCTCTGAAAAAAATTAAAAGAAACTGGGTTTTTCAAAAAAATCCGTTTTTATGGAGCGGGAGACGAGATTCGAACTCGCGACATCCAGCTTGGAAGGCTGAAGCTCTACCAACTGAGCTACTCCCGCCCGAACACATCTTTATTTGTCAGTTTGCACTACAGAACAATTTTACAAATTGTTCCAAGATTCAGAAAAAGTGTGAACTTCTGATGTAAGATGGTGGGGGGAGGATTTGAACCTCCGAAGGCGTCGCCGACAGATTTACAGTCTGTTCCCTTTGGCCACTCGGGAACCCCACCTGATTTAAATTTATTTTCTGGAGCCAGCGGAGGGAGTCGAACCCCCGACCCACTGATTACAAATCAGTAGCTCTGCCAACTGAGCTACGCTGGCTCAACAATTTACTTTGACACTGAAAAATTGCATGACGCTCATGCAACAGACGAATACGCTGTCAAAGAACTTTTGCTTCTATCGTCTCTTCTTGTTAATATCAACTCCAATTATCGGCTATGAAGCTCAGATAAAGTCAAATATTGGTTAAAAAACCTTTTTTTTAAGGAATATCACCGATTATCACCCATTATAAGTAAATCAGATATTGAGCCTGAAAAATTATAAAAGAATTAAGATAAATCCATCTGCCGGACATCTGCCAGACATCTGCCAGACTGCCGGACGGGGTTTGCAACCCCGTCCGCAATGTTCATACAGCCAGACTGCCGCAATGTTCATGCAGCCAGACTGCCGCAATGTTCATGCAGCCAGACTGCCGGACGGGGTTTGCAACCCCGTCCGCAATGTTCATACAGCCGTAATTTCTGAAACATCCGGACGGTTGCAAACCGTCCGGCAACATATTATAAAGGAATAATATAAGGTGGTCTTGTGTCAAAATTATTTTTAATAAGATAAATCCTCTTGACAAGAGCATCTGTCTTTGTGTAGTCAGGGCATATCTTTTTTCGGGATATATCTTGATGCTGACAAAATCAGTCAGAAAATTTTGCAAATTTAAAGATGAAAATTATGATCGGGCCGTGTCTGATTGTCTGTTCCATGGCTTAGTGATTTGTGCATTGAGGATCAGCATCATTAGATATTACGTCTGTCGTTCCCGCAAAAGTATGAATATCTTAAAATGCAGAGGGACATGATACGCTCACAATGGTTAAAGATGCTTTTTTACGGCAAAAAGCTTTCCCCTAATAAATAATTTACAAATGCTGAGGTGGGAATTCGGAATTTAAAGAGTTCTGGGAGCCTTCTGGGAGAGTCAGGAGTTCACAATAGAATTAAAAGGTAAATTCTCAGACCGGGGAGTGAGTTGTGCTGTTTTACATGTTCCAAAATAAATTTTTATATGGCATTAAATTTCTTAGGATGATCCAAGTTGTCCGGATGTCAGCTTGGGTTAAGATATAATGTTTTTTTTATTGTTGAATCAGATTATTTAATAGTGTATGGATTGTTATCTGTGACAAATAACAGAATTATGGAATTTATTGTGTTTTTTCAGTCAAACAGATTTTTTTCCCGGAATATTGCCGAATTTTCAATGCAAACCGGTAAGCATCTGTTTTATAAATTACAATGAACCTTTGCCGCATGATTTTGTCATTGCTTAAATCCAAATGCGGCATCACAGAGAACACTTACACACAAAAAAAGAATTATTTTGAGGAATAAAATGAAAATGCATATTATTTTTCTTTCAGTTTTGCTGTCATTTGTCTGTGGATGCGCCCAACCTTTGAACAATGTTCTGGCTTTTCAAGATAAAAATACTTTATGTAAAACAATCAGTACTGATTCTGAATTCAAAACAACATACGATGCTGATGCTGATGCTGAATCTGAAGGGGATGGCTCTGACTTTCAGAAAAAAGATACTGTGTTATCTAAGGTAAATGAAGAAACAGGCAGTCGGGAAGCAGAATATGACGTGGAAGAATATGACGTGGAAGAATATGACGTGGAAGAATATGACATGGAAGAATATGAAAATTCTTCTTTTGAGGAAACACAGTCTGTTCTGGACAAAGCACTTAAATTTTGTGATGTATCTCAGGTATTTTGGCAAAAAGGAGAGGCTGAAAAGGCACTTGACTCCTTGGATGAGGCGTATTCTCTGATCGTAGAAGTTGACGCGGACGGCAATTCCGGACTGATGCGGCAGAAAGAGGAACTGCGCTTTACGATTTCAAAACGTATTCTTGAGATATATGCTTCCCGAAATGTTGTTGCAAAGGGGAAACACAATGCGATCCCCATGGTGATGAATGAACATGTTCAGGCGGAAATAGATCGTTTTACGAAGTACAGTAATAATAAGAAAAAAAACTTTTTCGCCAGAGCATACAGACGTTCGGGTAAATATCGGCCATATATTGTTGCGGAACTGGAAAAAGCAGGGATGCCTGCTGAATTGTCCTGGCTTCCGCTAATTGAGAGCGGCTTCACTGTATATGCGCTATCAAAGGCCAGGGCTCTCGGTCTTTGGCAGTTCATACGGTCAACCGGCTCCAAATTCGGCCTTAAACATGACAGATATGTTGACGAACGTCTGAACCCGGAGAAAGCAACAAAGGCCGCGGTCGCATATATGAAGGAACTTCATAATATTTTCGGGGACTGGTCAACCGTCCTGGCGGCCTATAACTGCGGGGAAAACAGGGTGTTGCGGGTCATACGGCAACAGAATGTGAACTATCTTGACAACTTCTGGGATCTGTATAAGCGTCTTCCCCGGGAAACTGCCCGGTTTGTGCCCAAATTTCTGGCAACACTTCATATTGTCAGCAATCCGGAAAAATACGGTCTGGATTCGATAAGTACCTATTCACCTTCTGAATATGAAACTGTGATGATTTCAAAGCAGGTGAATCTCAAAGATGCGGCCAAAATGATTGGCGTGTCAAAAAAGACGCTTAAAGAGCTTAATTCTGAACTTCGTCATAATATTGTTCCGGCTGGCGGCTACTCCCTGAAAGTTCCTCCGAACACAGGCGATCTTCTGATTTCAAGACTGGATGAGATGCCAGTTGCACCGTTGCTCACCCAAAAATCCACCAAAAAGAAAAAAAGCAAAGCCTCTTTTCGCGTCAGACATCATAAGGTGAAGAAAGGCGACACGCTTTCAACTCTTGCCCGCCGGTATCGTACCACAGTGAAAAAAATCGTCCGTTACAACAAAATAAGAAAAAACAGAATTGTTGTCGGAAAAACGATTAAAATACCCGTCAGGGGATCATCAGGCAAGTCTGAGGCTTACGCATCCAAGAAAAAACGTCGTAAGGCATCAAAGCATGTTGTGAAAAAGGGGGATTCGCTTTGGAATATCGCCAGACGTTACGGTACGACGACAAAAAAGATCAGCGGGTTTAACGGCCTGAGAAAAAATGCGAAACTTCGTATCGGACAGGTTTTGAAGATACCCGGAAGAGGTAAGTATAATAAGAACAAAAAAGTCCGACGAGGTTATGATTTAAGGACATATCGGGTCAAGCGCGGAGATATTCCGCAAACGATTGCAAAACGGTATAACATGCCCCTGAAACGATTTCTTCGTGTAAATCGTCTGACACAGAGAAGTAAGATATATCCGGGGCAAAAGCTTCATGTTGATTAAATAAGAAATCTGCCCCCGTAGCTCAGTGGATAGAGCGATGGATTCCTAATCCATGTGCCGCAGGTCCGATTCCTGCCGGGGGCACCACTGAAATAAAGGGTTTACAAAAAGCAGCACAATAAGCTCTGATGAAACAGGGAACATATAGGGAACATCACGCAGCTTTTTATAAAGGATGACACCGCAGGCAGACAACAAATCCTGTCCAAGGGTGTCTTTCCTTCTGCGTGCCGCAAACAGCGCACAAGTATTTTTTAAAATCTGCGTTGTGCGGTGTTTGCTCGCATACACTATATTTTTCTTTCCCGCCCGCTGCAGGGTGCGTTTTTTGATACACCGATACACCAGCAACATCTTCCCTTCGGTATCATTTCAGTGTTGCATAACGCAACCTTGCAAATTTGTTTATGCACACCCTCCATATACCCTTTCCCTTAAGGGAAGGTAGGGCTTTTTTTTGCCCATTTGACCTTTTTCGCTGTTTTTACAAATGAACGGCCCACGAAGATGCCCCTCCATGTTTTTTATCCCTGTTAGCAGGGATTACGCCACGAATCGCCAACTAATCCCTGCTTATCGCTAACCCATGCAGATGAATCGCCAGAAAATCCCTGCTTGTCGCCCATCAGATGTCAGGATCATGCTGCCTCAGAAAAACGCATTTCATCGTCCAGCAGTCTTTCTTTGGCTTCCCGAATGGCGTTTGCAGCATCTTCGGCATCAAAATTCCAGAAGGTCTGATTCGGATTCGGGCATAATGCCAGCCTGAGATCCTCTCCCTCCTGAAAGATTTCTCCCCACTGCTCATCACAGTGCCAGAGTTCGGCGACAAGCCCCTCTCTGTCAGGAACGCTTGCGATGGTTATTGTCATTTTTTTATTCATGGTTCAAGAAATCATAAGAAGTTTCCGTTTGCGTCATAACGGATGCCCAGACCGTCAGGGGTTCTGATTTCTGTGATCTCACCGAATCGGGCATGTCGTCGGCGTATTTAAAATGTTTTCTGCCACGTCATGGGCCAGCCTGTTAATCTCCTCCGGATTTCCCGATACTCTGGGAAATGCGCCGGATGCACGGTTGCCATGCTTTTGCAAGGCCCGTCCGGCTTTGGTGAGTTCGCTTCGATTGGGCAGCCCGGCAGCCCGTAACATATCGTCTTTTGAAAATCATTCCAATTTCTTATGTCAATTCCTTATTTCATGCAAAGACCCGGGTAAGAGAAGGCTCAGAGTAATCCTTTCTTAACCACAATCCTTGTAGATGATTGGCAGGGATCACATTCAGCCGAGAACCCGTAATCCTTTCTTACACATAATCCTTGTAGATGATCACTAATCCGTGTGGATGACTGCCAATCCGTGTTGCAGATGAACGGGATGAACACAACCCATGCAGCCGGACACAAATCCGTGCAAAGAAGCCTCTGGCTCAATTATTGTCAGCTTTCGGTCTGATTCCAAAGACTGACTGGGAGCGAAAGAAACACACATCAAATTCCATGAAAAAGTTCACCTGCCCCAGAATCAGAGGAATGTTGTCCGCCTGTGCCCAGGCAAAAGCCATCCGGATCGGCTCAAAATTCGCAACTGTGGCGGAAACAACCAGTGAGCGGGCCTCTGACCGGGCCAGGTTGCCTGTCAGTTGAAGCGATGCCGTCTGCTCATCCCATACAGCCCCGAGCCTTTTTCCCATACTGTACGGGAGAACATTCACTGTCGCTCCCGTGTCCAAAAGTCCTGAAACGGATAAGGAGTTCCCCTGATGAGTCAGAACCAGGGGAAGATACGGAAAGCTGATGCCCCCTGATCTTTCTGTTGCCGAAAACGGGAATTGTATCATCTCAGTCATTTTTGTCCGCCTCCAAAGCCTTTAACAAAGTATCCGCAGCCTCATGGGCGTTGTAGGGTGACCAGACCGGATAACTCATGTCAGGTGTCAGCAGATCAGCCTTCTCCTCTCTGAGCAGTTCGGAAACCAGATATTGAACAACACACAGTTTGTCTGCCCGGGATAAAACCCGGAGTGTCGGTAAAAGTTCTGTCAGCATTTCCATTGAGTCGTTCCTTTCTTTAAAATAAGTCATGAATCGCCAACCAATGCCTGCTTATCGCTAATCCGTGCAGATGACTGGTGACTAACAGAGATCACATTCAGCCGGGAACCCGTAATCCCTGCCAATCGCTAATCCGTGCAGATGACTGGTGACTAACAGAGATCACATTCAACCGGGAACCCGTAATCCCTGCCAGTTGCCAATCCGTGCAGATGACCGGTGACTGGCAAAGATCACATTCAGCCGGGAACCCGTAATCCCTGCCAATCGCCAATCCGTGCAGATGACCGGTGACTAACAGGGATCACATTCAACCGGGAACCCGTAATCCATGCAGATGATTGGCAGGCCGAAAACACCGCTAATCAGAGGCCCGTTGGGGCCGACATGTTTGTAGCCCGCAATGCCCACAACCAGTCAGAGGCCCGTAGGGTCGCCATGTTTGTAGAGACGAGACACCAACCAGTCAGAGGCCCGTAGGGCCGCCATGTTTGTAGCAAAGCAAAGTCCCGACCAGTCAGAGGCCCGTAGGGCCGCCATGTTTGTAGAGACGAGACACCAACCAGACAGAGGCCCGTAGGGCCGCCATGTTTGTAGCAAAGCAAAGTCCCGACCAGTCAGAGGCCCGTAGGGTCGCCATGTTTGTATTAGTAGTAGTGTAGCCCAAAACACCCGGCAATCAACACCACAAACATGTCGGCCCTACGGGCCTCTGTCTGGTTGGTGTCTCGTTTCTACAAATATGTCGGCCCTACGGGCCTTTGGCTGGTCGCTTTCCTGCCAGTCGACAATCCGTGCAGATGACTGGTGACTAACAGGGATCACATTCAACCGGAAACCCATAATCCCTGCCAGTCGCCAATCCGTGTAGATGATTGGCAGGGATTGCGCCATGAGCCGCCATCTACACGGATTAGGGATAAGCAGGAATTTTCTGTCCCGCAGGGACAACTGAGAATAGCCCGGCAATTCATTGCCGGGGACCGATTCCAACGATTCCCCCTGTCCCGCAGGGACAATTGAGAACAGCCCGGCAATTCATTGCCGGGGACTGATTCCAACGATTCCCCCTGTCCCGCAGGGACAATTGAGAACAGCCCGGCAATTCATTGCCGGGGACCGATTCCCAAAACTGTTTTTTGTCCCGTAGGGACAAGTGAGAGCCTCCGTAGCTTGGGCCGACCTGACTTATACCTTATGAACATGACCTTTAACGATAATTTGCCAATCATCTCTTCCGTCTGATATGTTTTTTCTGAGAGTCACAGCAGACCGTCACTCTGCCTGCGTATTCATCTTCCCGCGGGCTGGTGATTTCTATCCTTTCCATTCCGGGTTCCCTGAAAACTTTCTCCTTTGGTGCGAGCGTATGCCCGATGTCACCCATTTGTAAAAAAATTCCGACATCATTGAAATCATGCCGCTTTATCCAGAATCAGATTTGCTGAAACCGGTATTCGGAAAAGTTCTTTGCGTAACAGCCGTGTCGAAAAAAAGAGAATTTCTATATTCTCGACTTCGCCGGTATCAGGCTTGAACCGGGCGATGATTTCATCCTCAAGTTCCTCGCTCTCCTGCTCCGCATACGGAGAACAGGTGTTTATGTATAAAATGTCTGCTTCACGGTCGTATTGAAATATCAGGTTTTTTTCCATTCGATGTGTCCTCCTTTCACCAATTTTCTGGTGATATAAGATGTAATAATCCAGTGGCGTTCATTTGGATAAATATCACTGACCACGACGACGACAACATACTTACCGCCGCGTAAGGATTCAAAGTGGCGGCTGAACATCCGTGCATTGCCGAAACGGGGACTCCTGCGGGACAGGAAATCCTTTCTTATCCCTAATCCTTGTAGATGACGTGATGAATTTCCGGGCTGTTCTCAGTTGTCCCTGTGGGACAGGAAGAATAGTGAGAAATCCGTCCCCGGCAATGAATCGGGCTATTTTCATAAGTCCCTGCGGGACAGGATGACACAGTTCCCACTCATCGGCCCGTGAAGTGTCATAACGCTTTATCAGATATGCCTTGCTCGTCCACCGGCTGACTGCGCAGGCATTATCTGCTCCTTATCACCTGTCCTCACACGGATTTCCTATCGCCCTAAATCCGTAAATGACAAATCACAAATCACAAATAAACGACAAATCACTCACCATTCGGTTAATATTTTTTAAAAAAATCAATTTTTATATTCAATAATATCAGATGATTGTATTATTGATCAGACATCTGTTTTGTAATATACGGT
>Ga0190283_1000947_pt1 | contig 14110 bp, 12 predicted proteins | sample 48691801_MG_FD_161669 | JGI IMG/M metagenome (GOLD analysis project Ga0190283, IMG submission 161669) | Hydrothermal vent microbial mat bacterial communities from Southern Trench, Guaymas Basin, Mexico - 4869-18-0-1_MG | ecosystem: Environmental > Aquatic > Marine > Hydrothermal vents >...
TGGTTGATCTAGTAAAGAAAGCATTTGACGGCTGCAGGATAATAGCCGCTGTCTGTCATGGTGGTTGGATGCTTGCCGAAGCTGATATTTGCAGGGGTAAAGACGTCACAGGTTATATAGCCATTGCCACAGATCTTAAAAATGCAGGAGGAAACTATATTGATAAGGAAGTGGTGGTCCACGATAATCTTGTGACCTCCAGGATCCCGGACGATCTTCCGGCTTTCTGCAGGTCAACACTGGAGCTTATTAAGGCATATAATAAATAGGGAGCAAGCACTAGCAGGCATATACTATTTTGAATCAGGGATTGGATAAATTTATCATTGCTTCAATTTATTGTACTCACTCATGAATTCTAAAGGAGAATATATTCTTACCATTCTGTATATTTTTTTTGGGAAGTGCTTTCTATTGCCAGTGATTAATATTTTTATATTCCCAGCCACAGCAACTTCTAAAAAAGGAAGGTCATCTTTGTCCGGTAATGCTAGATCTAAAGGCTCCGGAATAATTTTTGTTCCATCACCCTCTATTTGTTCTAATATATAATCCACTGACTCTTTTTCAAAGCTAAATTTTTTTCTGAGTAAAACTTCCCTATATTCACTGATGATCCTATTATCGATACCCAACTTTATTTTTCCATTTAAAATTAATTTTAATACAGTCCCGGAAGAACTATGTGGATTTATTAAACCCGATATTATAATGTTTGTGTCCACTACTACTATCAACTTATCTCTCCCTGCGGACCAACTGGATCTCTTTTTCTATGTCTTCAATAGTTAGCTCGTCCAGACCTTTTTCTTTCGAGTACTTCTGGAGTTTTTCCATTGCTTCCAGAGCCCTGCTCCTGCGTAAGGAAGTCAGGGTCTGTTCAAGTCTGTCTTCATCGGTACTATTTAAAACTGCAAAAGGCTTTCCGTTTAAAGTCAGAACAATATCTCTTTCAATCTTTAATTTTTTCCAGACTTCACCAGGCCGGAGCCTTAGTTCTCTTACATTAATAAATTTCATCTACATCACCTCACGCAATTATTATACTAATTGTCCTACAATAAGTAAACATTTGAAACAATATTTATTATTCTGGATGTAGTTATAGCATGTTTATTTGACAACAATATTTACCAGTTTATCCGGTATGACTATTGTTTTTATTATATTCTTCCCATCAGTAAAGTTTTTGACCTTCTCGGAAGAAAGGGCCAGGTTCTCAAGCTCCTCCTTTGAGGTGCCTACAGGCATCTCGACCCTGTCCCTGAGTTTGCCGTTTACCTGAAATACTATTGTACTCATGTCCTCTGCGGCTATCTTCTCATCATAACCGGGCCACTGCACTTTATGGATGCTGCCGGCATTGCCTGCGACCCCCCACAGCTCTTCTGTAATAAATGGAGCTATGGGTGAAAGAAGTATGAGCAGTTTATCATTCAGTTCCCTGATAAGAGCAGGGTCCTTATCACTATCATTTACTTCATCCTGGTATTTATATATAAGGTTTACCAGTTCCATCAGTGAACTTATTGCAGTATTGAAATTGAACCTTTTAAGAATATCTTCAGACACTTTTTTTATTGTCTGGTGAAGTTTCCGGTAAACATTTTTTTCCAGTCCGGATAATCTGTCGAAGTCTATATAGCTTTTACTGCTGCCTGTACTTTTATCACCTAAAAAATCAATATTATTCAGCGCCAGCCTCCACACCCTTGTCAGGAATCTATGTGCACCTTCTACACCGCTGTCATTCCAGTCAACAGGGCTGTCTGCAGGGCCTACAAATAAAATATAAAGCCTCAATGTATCGGCCCCGTATTTATTATATACTTCAGAAGGATTTACAAGGTTCCCCCTGGATTTTGACATCCTCTTTCCTCCAAGGTTTACGACACCGTGAGGAAAATACTTCTTAAAAGGTTCCTCTTGTTTGATAAGACCTGCATCAAAAAGCACCTTTGTGAAAAACCTGGCATAAATAAGATGCATCGTTGCGTGCTCTATCCCTCCGATATACTGGTCCACCGGCATCCAGTAATCGGCATCCTTTTTTTTAAATACCCTGGCTTCAGAATGAGGGCTGCAATACCGGAGGAAATACCAGGATGAACATACGAATGTATCCATGGTGTCTGTTTCCCGTTTCCCCTCACTTCCACATTCAGGACATTTCACATTTACGAAGTCCTCACAATAGCTAAGTGGTGATAGTCCGGTTGGCCTAAAATCAACATCATGGGGAAGAATAACCGGCAGATCCTTTTCAGGAACAGGCACAGTACCGCATTTATCACAATAGATGACCGGTATCGGTGAACCCCAGTATCTCTGTCTCGATATGAGCCAGTCTCTCAGTTTAAAATTTACTTCAAATTTTCCCTGATTATTTTTTTCAAGATATCCTGTGACATCCCTTATTCCATTTCTGGAATCTACTCCATTAAACCTGCCGGAATTCACCATTATGCCTTCACCGGTATAAGCTTCTTCCAGGGTACCGTGCTCCTTGCCGTCAGGTGATATGACTTCTACGACCGGTATATTGTATTTCCTGGCAAACTCGAAATCCCTCTCATCGTGCGCAGGCACAGCCATGACTGCACCGGTCCCGTATTCAATAAGTATATAATTTGCTATCCAGACCGGGACCTTCTCCCCGCTTAACGGATTTATGACATACCTTCCGGTAAAACAACCGATCTTTTCGGTTTCGGCTGCTCCCCTCTCTATATCGCTCTGTGTTGAAATGGAAGACCTGATTTTTTCAATTTCCTTTTTACGCTCCGGATCCGTGACGACTTTATCTACCAGATCATGCTCCGGCGCAAGTATAAAAAAGGTAGCGCCGAATAATGTGTCCGGTCTTGTCGTAAATACAGGGATGGTAATATTTTCAGGGCCATCAAGCCTGAAATCTACAATAGCCCCCTCGCTCCTGCCTATCCAGTTCTTCTGTATCGCAAGAACTCTCTCCGGCCAGCCGTCCTCTAGCAGTTCCATATCATCCAGGAGTCTTTGAGCATAATCCGTTATCTTGAAGAACCACTGTGAGAGGACCTTTTTTTCTACCCCGCTGTCGCACCTCTCGCATTTACCCCCGATGACCTGTTCGTTTGCCAGGACTGTCTGGCATGAATTGCACCAGTTTACAGGAGCTTTTCTTTTTTCGGCCAGTCCCATTTTTAAGAAAAGAAGAAAAAACCACTGGGTCCACTTATAGTAATCAGGTTCTGAGGTTATTATCTCATCCCCGAAATCATAACTCATGCCCATCCTCTTAAGTGCCACTCTCATCTTCTCTATATTGGCCATAGTGCTTTCCCTGGGATGTATGCCGCTCTTTATCGCTGCATTCTCCGCGGGAAGTCCAAAAGCATCAAAACCTATTGGGTGAAGGACATTATGGCCCTTTCTGGCCATAACCCTTGCAATGACATCGCCTATGGTGTAGTTCCTGGCATGCCCCATATGCGGTTCCCCTGAAGGATATGGAAACATCTCAAGCATATAATATTTGGGGTCATCGGCTTTATCGGACTTAAGGGAATAGATCCTTTCTTCTTCCCATCTGCCGGTAAGCTTTTTTTCTATCTCTTTTGCCTTAAACGGCCTGATCCTCTGCATATTATGAAAAATCCTTTCTAGGAAAAATATTACGGCTGGTTAGAAACCTGTTTACTGTTCCCACTTTATTTCTTTTGAATCTTTCCACAATCTTTCAAGATCATAGAACTGCCTGAACTGCTCAGTAAAGACATGTATCACAAAATCATAATAATCAATAAGGATCCAATTTCCTTCACCTGCCCCGGTTATGTTTTTAGGATAGAGTTTCTGCTTCTTGAGGCTAAAGCATATATCTTCTTCTATCCTCCGGGTAAGCCGTGTGTTTTTAGCACTGATGATTATAAAATAATCTGTAATGATCAGCCTGGATCTCATATCCAGTATCCTGACATAGTCCGCTTTCTTTTCATCTGCTATCTTTGCGGCGGTCCTTACTGCATTTAAAATATTATCCGGTTTGGTCTTTTCTATTTTTTTTGCTTTTATCTTTTCTTTATGTCCTGTATTATCTGTCACTGACTGGTATAATCACTCCCCAGTAATACTGTAATATCTACATTGTCAATATTGTTATCGGATTTTTTAATAACACCGACACCCAGTCTTTCCTGTATTTGCTGGGCAAAAGCTTCGATACCTTCATCATCTGCATATATTATTATCTCTGTCTGTGCATAATTCCAATTATCGGCATCCCTGGTCTCCTTGACCTCTATTATCTTTTCATCTGTATTGAAATGATCTTCCAGTATACCCTGTACGGTAGCTGCAAGCTTTGCCGTACCCTCGCCATTGAGGATGATCATATCCACTATTCCTACGACCTCGACAGGTACCACATCCTGTGCAGATGTGGGATCATAATCAGATCCAAGTATTATGACTATGTCTGAACTTACTACCTCTTCTTCCCTGGTTGTGATATTTCCGGTCCCAAGCATATCTTTGATCTCGCTGGCAGCAGTCATTACAATTGATTCATCTGATGAATAGACCAATATCTCGCTTTCAGAATAATTGAAATTATCTGCATTTCCTATCCCACCTTCTTGATCTGATGGCACATAGAATTTGCTCTTTCCGCTTTCATATACCTGTGAGTTCAGCACGTCAGCTAAGTCTCTGGCGATTCCCGGAGTGCCCACACCGTTTAAGATCGTCACGGTTATCGTCCTCTCGGTACCGGTGACTATTTCTTCCTGTGTCTGGTCCTTATTAAAAAGATTTGAAAGATTTGCAACATCGGGAATATAGACTATCCTTCCCCCTTCCAGCTCGGTCTTTGAAGAAATTTCAAGCGTGTAGATCATGTTTTTAGCTGTCTCTATTTTGGAGAATGTTGAAAACAGCTTCAACAGCTCTTCAAGGCTTAGGTCCGAATCTACATAATCATTTATAAGATTGATATTATTTGTAAGATCCTCTTCACCATTACCAACGATTGTGGCAATTACCGCATCTATTATCTTTTTCTGTATCTTTATATCTTCAACAGGGACCTCCTTCTCGATCCCGCTGAAATATTTGAGCATGTTTTGCGTTTCATCTCCGTCAAGGAGGTTGATGCCGGGCTCCAGGCTGAATATAGTGCCGTCAGTATAGTTTTTTACTGCATATGCCTGGTCAAGGGAAAGCTCTATCCCTCCCAGTTTACCTACCACGCTCTTAATATCCATAAGCACATAATGATCTATTTCCATATCCATCCCCAGTCCCTTCTCCAGGGTAAGGGACAAAAGATCCATGCCGCCGATCTCGACTGACCTTCCAATAAGCTCCGCTCCTATACCCGGAATATCCATAAAGGTGTTTACAGGCATACATAATGAACGGGTCTCACCTGAAGTGCTGTAATAGCTGGTAAATATTATGGAACTTACATCAGGTTCATTAAGGTCCTCTCCTGCAAGGGCCATTATGATATTCATGTCCTGCCCGAGCTCAAGGGACTCAGGCACCGTTATTCTTTCTTCTTCCGTGATCTCTACCGGGGTAAAGAAACGGTTTTTAATATAGCGGTATCCGAATACTATGACAGCGGCAATAATAACAAGTATTATAAAGACAGTAAAAGAGGTGTAGATTAGTTTTCTTTTCTTTCTTTTCTCACGGATCCGCTTACTCCTGTAACCTTCTTCTACATCATCTCCTGAATAATCGGCAAATTCGAAATCCTCATCCTTGAAAAAATCATCATCAAAATCTTTTTTGTCCCTTTTCCCCAGGCTGTCCCTATTACCGGCTCCCTGTATTTTATGATCATCATCTACCGGATATTGGTCCTGGTCATCCATATAATCATCATTGCCACCCCCGTAATTTCCTTCCCGGTCCTTATTATCATCACCATTGCCGTCCCTGTAGTCATAAGACATATCTAGTTACCTCCACAAATACTGTTCCATACCCTGCCTGTATCCGGATGCAGGGGTTTACCTTTATTTATTACATATATTATAGTATTTTTATAAACTTCTATTAAGCATAAATTTATATCTTTTAGTGCCAGCTCCCTTATCCCGCTGGCACCATCATATATTCTTCCCTCTTCTGCCTTATCGGCAATAAGAAGTATTTTGTCCTCAGTGCTCATACCGCAGTAACCCGTAGTATGATATCTGATAGCATTCAGGATTTTTTCATCACTTATGCCAAAATCCCTGGATACAAGAAAATCCCCGGCAATAGCATGCAGGACCGACTTAAACTTAAGCTCCTGGCTGCTTACTTCCGGATGATGCTTCCTGATCACCGCCTCCAGCTGGTCGCGGTCAAATATCTTCCCGTAGTCATGCAATATACATGATACACTCAATCGATAGATGTCTACTCCACCTTTTTGTTTCTCCGCTATCTGGTTCGCAAACTTCAGTGTATTTACCGAATGGGCAAAAAGCGAATACTTCATAAGTTTCTTGATCTTACCGGCCAGCTGGTTCAGGTATTGCTTCTTGCTGCTTTCGATATTTAAATCATTTATAAAGTCCATGTTTTAATATATAGTTGTTTACTCCTTCGGGAACCAGGTAATTGACCGGTCTTCCGATTTTTATTCTTTGCCTTATATCTGTAGAGGATATGGCAAGTGCAGGTATCTCCATTATAAATATCCTCCGGTCAGCCTCATCATCACTATCAAACAGGGTAGTCTTTAATTCCTTTATCTTTGAAAGATCATAACCCGGTCTTGTGGCAGCAATAAATTTTGCCAGGGTGACTATTTCCCGTGTATTTTTCCATGTGAGTATTTCCAGTATAGCATCAGCTCCTGTAACAAAATATAGCTCTGAACCGCTGCCGAATAATCTTCTTAATTCCTTTACGGTATCAATAGTATATGATTTTCCCTCCCTGTCTATCTCTATCCTGTAAACAAAAAAACTGCTGTTTGAGGAAGTTGCAATAACAGTCATAAGATATCTGTCCTCTGCATGAGCCAAAAGATCCTCTATTTTGTGTGGCGGATCCCCGGTAGGAATAAATATCACCTCATCCAGGCCGAACTGGTCAAGAGCTTCCTGGGCAGTTACAAGGTGGCCGTGGTGGACAGGGTTGAATGTGCCGCCCATTATCCCTATTTTTTTTGGTTTATCATTACTTGCGTCTATTATCATATATCTATTTCCTATGGCCTTATCTGGCCATCTCCAAGAACAATAAATTTATTTGTCGTTATCTCCCGGAGTCCCATCGGCCCCCTCCTGTGGAGCTTCTGGGTGCTGATGCCTATCTCTGCCCCCATTCCAAATTCTTCTCCATCTGTAAACCTGGTAGACGCATTTACAAATACCGTGGAGGAATCAACAGAAGCAGTAAAATAATTTGAACTGCTGTAACTGGAAGTTATTATTGATTCGGTGTGGTGTGAACCATATTTATTGATATGGGTGACAGCATCTTCAATACTATCAACGATCTTTACACCCATCTTCAAGTCAAGAAACTCCGTGTACCAGTCCTCTTCTGAGGCAGGTTCTATGCCCGGATAGAATTTTTCTACTTCCCTGCCCCCGATAAGCTTCACCTTTTTTGCCTTCAGGACGTCCAGTACAGCAGGAAGCACCTTGCCTGCAATATCCTTATGTACAAGAAGCTTTTCAGCAGCATTACAGACACTCGGCCTTTGTGTCTTTGCATTTACTACAATATCTGTGATCGTCTCCAGGTTTTTGCCTTCAAGACGGTTGTCAATATATATATGGCAATTTCCAACGCCGGTCTCGATCACAGGGACCCTGGAATTTGATACCACGCTGTTTATAAGGTCCGCTCCCCCCCTTGGGATAAGCACGTCAATATAACCCTTTAGCTGCATCAACTTTACAGCATCTTCCCTCTCCGCAGATGGGATGATCTGTATGATATCTTCAGGCAGTCCGTTTTCCTTGAGTACCCCTCTCATGATATATGCCAGTCTTTTATTTGTCTCAAGAGCATGGGAGCTTCCCCTGAGTATTACACAATTGCCTGCCTTCAGGCACAGGACCGAAGCATCGACTGTAACATTGGGCCTGGCTTCATATATAATTCCGATGACGCCGAGAGGTACCCGGATATTTTTTAATATAAGGCCATTGGGCAGATCATACCCGAATATGACCTCACCTACGGGGTCATTGAACTTGACTACCTTGTCTATGCTTGCAGCTATCTTTCCTATCCTATCTTCATCCAGCACAAGACGGTCAAGAAGACTCCCGGATATACCTTCCCCGCTGCATCTTTTAACATCTTTTTTATTCTCTTCTATTACCTGCCAGCTGTTTGCTATGAGAGCATCCGCAATTCCAGCCAGCACCCTGTTTTTGATCCCGGTATCAGCTGCAGCAATACCTGGCGCAGCAGCTTTTGCCTTTATTGCTATTTTGGTTACTATATCCATTATCCTCCCAATTGCCTCTGATTCTACCATTTGAACATCTTAAAAGTATTATAGCATAACAAGGTCACTCAGACTGTTCAAATACTACCAGGCAATCCCTGTGTATCACCTCTCCGCAATAAGACTCCCCATGTGCCGGCAATATGCTTTTTTCATTTAGGCCCATTATCTTTTTTATTTCCTCATTTGAGAAATTGCTTATACCTTTGGCAATAAGTACGCCGGCAGCAGAAAAGACCTTCAGGGTATCCCCCCGGCTGAAATTTCCTTCAAGACCGGTGATACCTACCGGTAATATGCTCTTTCCTTTTTTAACTACCGCTTCCTCGGCACCCTTGTCTATCGTAATAGAACCCCTGGTACGCACCCCGAATGCTATCCACTTTTTAATGCTTTTTACCTTCCGCGCGGTACTGGGCTTAAAAAATGTACCTATATCCTGTCCCCCGGCAATACTGGCAAGGACACCTTTTTTACGGCTGTTTGCGATCACCATGGATATGCCGGAAAATGAACAGATCTTCGCAGCTTTTATCTTTGACTCCATCCCTCCTATGCCGTATGCAGTGCCGATTCCTCCTGCAAACTTTTCAATATCAGGACCGATACTGCCAATAAAGCCCAGAAGTTTTGCATTGCTGCTGCTGTGCGGATCCCCGGTATACAAACCTTCGATATCTGAAAGTATGATAAGAAGGTCAGCCTCAGAGATTATTGCTGCCATTGCTCCCAATTCATCATTATCCCCAAATTTTATCTCATGGACGGCAACACTGTCATTTTCATTTATTACCGGGATGATGTTTAATTTCATAAGGTTTTTTATTGTATTTTTTATATTAAGGTATTGTTCCCTTCTTGTCGTATCTTCATGCGTAAGCAGTATCTGCCCGGTCTTTATCCCGTATTGTGCAAAAAGGTCCCTATAGGCCTTCATCAGTTCCACCTGCCCCACGGCAGCTGCTGCCTGAAGCATCGAAATATCGGAGATATCTTTTGGACTGCTTTCCTCTCCAAGATATTTAAGACCCGCGGCCACTGCTCCGCTTGAGACCAGTATGACTTCCAGTCCTCTATCCATGAGGGCCTTTATTTCCCCTGCAAGCTTGCCCATATTCTCCAGATCAAGGCCGCCTTCCTTAGAGGTAAGAGAGCTTGAACCGATCTTTACTACCACTCTTTTCAGGTTCTTTAAATATTTTATTCTATCTTTTACTATGTTTTGATTCATTTTTTTTATTCAGCTCAAAGATCCTTATTGTATTACTTTTCCTAGTCTATCAGATCAAAGACAAGATTTCCTATTATTACCGTACTGCCCTCATCTATTCCCAATTGCTTTAATCTGTCCCCTACTCTCATCTTTTTTAGTCTATATTTTAAATAATCAAGAGCCTCCCTGTTCTCAAGATCGGTCATGGCAACCATTCTTTCAAGTCTCCTGTTCTTTACCACATAACCGTTATGTCCCTTTATTATCTCTATCTTCCTGTCCTCAACCGTCTCTTTTGGTATCTCATATATCTTTATCTTTTTATCTTCACCGGCACCCGTGTCCGCCAGTCCGGCATCTTCCCTGATCGCTTCAATCCTTTTGTATAGTCCGGCCACAAGGTTATCAAGACCTTCACCGGTCGCTGCTGAGATAATAAATATTTCCTTTTCCTCTTTTCCCAGCCTTTTTGCAGCTTCCCTGGTAAGCTTGCGGTCCTCTAAAAGGTCCGACTTATTAATGATTATGACAAAATCCTTATTATATACTTCAGTATTATATAACCTTATTTCTTTCCTTAAAACATCATATGTCTTAATCAATTCGCTGACACCGTCTGGTTCCAGTAGCCTCTGCCCGTCGAGCACCATTGCAAGGACCGCTGAGCGGGTGATGTGCCTTAAAAACCTGTCACCCAGGCCGGTACCAGTATGCGCCCCTTCTATGAGTCCCGGAATATCAGCCACTACAAAATCTTCATCACCTACGGGCACCACACCAAGGTGGGGCGTCAGCGTTGTGAAAGGGTAATCAGCTATCTTTGGTTTTGCGGCAGATATTCTTGATACTATTGTGGATTTGCCTGCATTTGGAAATCCTACAAGTGCAACATCAGCAAGGATACGGAGTTCCAGGGTTATCCAGGACTCTTTCGTGGTCTCTCCTTTTTCCGCAAAAGAGGGAAAACGTCTTGACTGTGATGTAAAGCTGGCATTTCCCCTTCCGCCAATACCGCCCCTTGCCATCAGGACCGAATCACCATCCACGGAAAGGTCCGCGATCACCTTACGGGCATGGTCCTTTACTATGGTCCCTACAGGGACATCGATTATGAGATCCTGCCCTTCACGGCCGCTGCGGTTATTTGTACTGCCTGATTTTCCATCCTCTGCCTTAAAATGAATTTTTTTCTTAAATCCATACAGTGTATTGATGTGGGCATTTGCCTTTATTACTATATCACCGCCTTTGCCTCCATTACCGCCATTAGCAACTTTCTTTCCACCTGTCTTGAGATTGAAAAAAGTTGCCATGCCGTTTCCGCCATTGCCCGCCTTTATGTTTATTTGTGCTTCATCTAAAAATATTGCCATTTGGATATACTATTACTTATGTTTTTAAAAATTTTAAGGATATATATTTATTCATAATGTGTCCACATCCTGATCACTTTTATTATTTTTTCTTTTTCATAGACCTGATAAATGATCCTGTGCTGAATATTGATCCTCCTGGAATAAGCATCTGCCGGCGCACAAAAGGCCTGTTTTCTATATAAATGATTGCCAGTATTTCTTACTGGATCTACTTTGTACCCATTTTCCTTATAACCTGCCTGGTCACGTCCCTGACCAGGGAATCAATATTATTTCCAGATTTGATATTTGACGAGCTTATGGGATCTTGTTCAGCACTACTCTTCTTCATGGATAATACACTCAATCTATTCATGGCTGTTTTCTTGATAGCTTCTTTCATGATCCCTGAAGTCTCGACCATATCAGATATGTCCTCGCTACTTAAACGCTCTTTTATCTTCCCGGTTGCAGCTTTCGAGATCTGCGAATACACAGAAGCTTTGTTTATTCCAAGACCAATAGCTTTCCGGATAACTGTATCTTCGACACCGGAACCACCATGAAGTGAAATATAGCATTTTGCTTTTTCCTTTATCTCTTTTAAAAGTCCAAGGTCAAGATCAGCTTTTCCTCCGCCGTGCGAAGTACCTATCTGGGGTGAAAGAATATCCACACCGGTTTCCCGAATAAACCTTTCGGCCTGTGCGGGGTCAGTAAGTCCGCTATTTCCTTCTGGTTTAAACTCTGATTCCATAAGCAGCTCATTCCGGTGAGAAAGCTCTACAGCATTCCTGGTCTCAATGATGACTTCTTCAAAACTAAGTTCCGCAGGTGCAACATACATAAGTGATGTAAAACCACATGTAATTGCCTCCCTCAATATACCTAGATCGTCCGCATAATCAAGATGAAGTACGACCGGGACATTAACTCCTCGTGCAGTTTCTTTTACTATTGCTGCGATCACTTCAAGACTGGTATTGATTATCTGTTCAGGATGCACATTAAGTATTACAGGCACTCCAAGTGTTTGGGCCGCCTCTACCACACCTTCGATCATTTCTAGATTAAGGATATTGAATCCAGCCAGGGCATACTTATTGGTTTCTGCTTCTTCTATAAATGATCTTAAATTTATAAGCGGCATATTTTCCTCTTTAATGCATCATAGGGTTTTATTTTCTTATGCTTTAGCCAAGCTGTGCTCTGGATGAAAAAATTATACTATAAGAGACCTATAAATTATATAATATAAATGATTTATTGACTCGTTTGAAAAGCAATTCATCTTTACATATAAATATTATCATAAACATTTCTACGATGTCTCATTCTTAATATGAGGACCATTGATTCATTACCCTCAATTGAGTAGGTGATGCGGTAGTTTCCAATTCTATAGTTTAAAGAAAGCTTTATATATCTTCCGCTCTAACATCAGGCCAAGGCCCTTTTTAAAATCAGAAAGAGCAAGGACTTTAGATATTAACGGTCCTACATCGATCTTTCTATCCCTTATGATCAAATCATAAGAACGTACAAGAGTATCCGGAGTAGCAGAATAAGTACTCTTTATTGTGAGCTCGCTTTTATATATCCTGTTAAAATCTACAGGTATTGGCTCTATATCAAGTCCCATTCCAAAGATATTTATCTGTCCCCCCGGTCTTATATATGAGATGGCATCTGTCACTGTATGTTTGTTGGTAACGGTAAGCACCGCAGAATCAACTCCTATAGGAGTTATTTTTTTTATCTCTGCAAGCAGGTCAGCTTCTAAAGGATTGATGACATAGTCCGCTCCAAACTCCCGTGCCATTTTCAGTCTTTGGCCGTCCATATCGATCACAACTGCCTTAAGCGCGGCAAGTTTTATAAGCTTTAAAAATAAAATACCAATAGCTCCCGCACCCACTATAGAAAAAAAATCACCTTTTATATAAGGTATCCTGCCCATGGCCCTGATGCAGCATGCCAGCGGCTCTACAAAAAGAGCTTCGAGCGGATTGCTTCCCTCCGGAAGCTTGAAGGTAGCGTTTGCTATATGTTCCGGTGACAATCTTATATACTGGCAAAATCCTCCTGGATAGATATTTGTCTTCTTAAACATCTTGCACATGGTATGGTTCCCATGTTTGCAAAAGTGGCACTTTCCGCAGGGAATATGGTGTGCAGCGACAACTATATCTCCGGTTTTAAACTTCTTCACTCCGGATCCGGCCTCCACCACTCTGCCTGTCACTTCATGTCCGTAGATTGAAGGCTTGTCCTTTGTGTCAAATATCTTAACTATATCTGAACCGCATAAACCACAATAAAGCAGTTCTATCAGCATCTCATCATCAGAGATCCCGGGTTTTTCGATCTCTCCCATGCGGAAGTCTTTTTCACTGTAACAAAACAGGGCCTTCATTATCTAATATTCTCCAGATACTATAATTAGTTCAAATAATTTCAACTCTATACTTTTAACCTGAATATATCTTTGGGATTATCATAAAACAGCATTCCCGCTAATACTTTTGCTTTATCAATATCAAATATTCCCTCATCCACTTTGATCGATAATGCCTTTGCCGCGTCCTGCTGTGCCAGCTTAAGATGTCCATATACACCATCTACAAAAAGATAATCTCCTCCAAAGGCTGATATCTTATTCAGTGGCACCGTATCAAACCATTCGCCAAGTGCAATTACTGATGCATTGGGAGATACGATATGGGCCCAGCACATATCAATAAATACATTGGCAAAGTTCTTGGCAAGCACTGTAAGCTCATTCTGATATGGATAGCTTATATGGAATATATCAAAGGTGACATCCGGATATTCTAAAAATAAATTAGATAGAAGCTCAGGATTAGAATTGGAAAGAATATTGCCGCTTCCCTCCTGTATGCCCGTATGTATCTGGACTATCATATTCTTCCTGTTGGCGATATCAAGGATATAGTGAAACATGTAATCCTGGAAAGCCTTGCCGATGGGAGCTGGCCGCTCTCCCCAATCAGGCATATGCTTTGTGCTAAAGGCTTTATTAAACTCTTCTTCTGCAGCAGATCTTGTAACTCTTTCATATTTTAGAGTCCT
>Ga0190283_1000948_pt1 | contig 14101 bp, 12 predicted proteins | sample 48691801_MG_FD_161669 | JGI IMG/M metagenome (GOLD analysis project Ga0190283, IMG submission 161669) | Hydrothermal vent microbial mat bacterial communities from Southern Trench, Guaymas Basin, Mexico - 4869-18-0-1_MG | ecosystem: Environmental > Aquatic > Marine > Hydrothermal vents >...
CTTACACCCCTTAGAAACTCACTATTAAGTACACGGCCGATCCGCGGGATACGCATTACTACTGTCATTATCTTATGTACTTATTCTGCCCTGGTTTTTCTGTATTCGATTTTTATACACGCAATTTTTGTGTTGTTTGGCGGAAGCACGGAGCATTTGCTTCGTATCCTCGTTCTAATAGTTGTGCTAATCGCAACAATTTGGGTTCTAATGTCCTGGATACGGGGATCTCGCGTCGCAAGCTTAGTAATTTTAATGACTATAGCGCTGTCTACATTTTACTTAATTAACTACCGAATTGTTTCTATTTGTGAGCCATTAGCGTTGGCAGGATTTTCACGTGCACAGTTGTGCATGGGTGAACTGGGTAGACTGCCTTTCGGATCACATAAGAAGCTGAGTCGTTCGCATTTCAGTACAAAAGACTGGTATGAGATGGCTGCCGCCAATGGAAACCCTAAAGCGGCCTATCTTATGGGCGTTAAAAACCGTGATGTGAACTTACTTCGTTCCGCTGCGGAGCATGGTGATCTCAGAGCGGCAGTACCATTTTGCATTTATCATCCAGAAGGCGCTAAGCCAGAAACTCTATATTGGTTAGAAAAAGCAGCGGAACAAGAAGTACCTGATGCAATGGCCCTGCTTGGGCAAAAATACATTTATGGAATGTATGGAGGTGTTGTGGAACAAGACATCCCTAAAGGGGTGGAACTAATAGGCCGTGCAGCGAACGCGGGAGACCTGGCTTCAATGTGGTTTATGGCTATGCGATATGCAAAGGGAGATCTGGAATTCAGCAAGAATAATGAATTATCTAAAAAGTGGGAATCGCTTGCACTTGAACGAGAACAAGAGCTGATAAAATACGAAGAAGAATTACGCAAGACTTATAATTTCGAGGTGCGCCCAGATCTACAGAGAATGCTAATCAATAGACTCTCTGCCCAGGACGAATTGAAAAAAGCTCGCTGATAGAAACACATATACAGGATCAGATACCTTCTTTCATTATCAAATTATCCATCTCCATCACAAGCTTGTTTCCAGCAACGGTGATTTTTGATTTTATTTAGCGCATCCTGCAGCAATGCTTTACCGGGTTCCATCCGATGCCATGTCGAGGCCCCTGAAGGATGTGGCAGTGGTACCACATCTATTTTTCTACCCGAAAGTTCAAGCTTGTGACATTTACCGATAACATCTACTAACTTATCACAGGGTATGTACTGTGTAATCGCCAGTTTGCCGACGGGGATCAGTAGTTCGGGTTTGAGCAATTCGATTTCGGCATTGAGCCACTGCGAACAACACGCGATTTCATCTTTCGAAGGCACACGGTCACCGCCTTTGGGATTTTTGCCGGGAAAACATCGGCACACGGCTGACATATAAACATTCTGCCTGAATTCATCCTCTTCCAGCCCTATCGAACTGAACCACTTAAACAGGGTTTTTCCCGCCGTCCAGGCAAATGGTCGCTGCAGCTGCGGTTCTTTCACACCTGGCGCTTGCCCGACCAGCAGGATCTTTGAAACCACCGGCCCACACATCACTGAGGGCGGCACCATATCCGGACACAACTCACAAGTTGCCAGCTGTTGCTGGTGTAGCTGGATCTTTTGTTTGATGCTCACAAGGTCTGGGCCTAGGGTTTTGCTGAAAAGCCGTGATGATACCGTATTCTGTATACAAGTTTGCATACGCTACACTACCGTAAGACGAGCAATTCGGTACTTTGGAACTGGAAATAGATGATCGCAGGGATGTTAGACCCCGCACTCTTCTTAGCTATCTATCCTTAGTGATAGCTATGATGACGGCCATACCTGTAGCGATGCGAGTAATGCCTGTTGTAACCGTAATGACGGTAGGGGTAATGACCGTAGGAGTGACTATATTTTTTATAGCCACCCGAACTGTGCGTGTAATAACCACAGCCTGATAAAGACAGCAAGAACACCAGGCCAAAAAGCAGGCCCATCTTTTTTGAGAGAGAATAGGAAATCATACGAGCCACCTCATAACTCTTATACGAATGGCATACAGAGTCAGAGGCGTTTGTTATCACAACCCAAATATTGCATGGAGGAATATCAGCGACAATACCCGCGACCGGTACAAATCCATGGTTCATGCATAGCGTTCATGCCCAACACAATGGCAGATTCGCTTAAGCTTTTTATTCCTGTTTCAACGATCTCAATCGTCAGGTAGAACAACTATGCTTTTCTTGAGGTCAATGACTCAGAAATATACTACTGCGTTATAGTTGTCGTAGTTATTGCCCACGCGTCCCTTGAATCGAATGATGAAAGAAAAGTTATGCTGAAAACACCAGATGCCATGACCTTTGATAACCGCTTTACCCGTGAACTGCCTGCCGATCCTGAAATCGAAAATTACCGACGTCAAGTGACCGGAGCCTGCTTTTCACGTGTACAGCCAGGCAAAGTTTCCCGGCCGAGCCTGGTTGCCTACGCCAGGGAGGTTGCGGAAGAGCTGAATTTTTCAAAAGAGTTTTGTGAATCGCAGGATTTTTCAGAGATGTTTTCTGGCAATAGTTTGCATATCGATATGGACCCGTATGCCACTTGCTATGGCGGCCATCAGTTTGGAAACTGGGCGGGTCAGCTTGGCGATGGTCGCGCCATTAATTTGGGCGAAATTGTCAATCCAGCCGGTAAACGCTGGGTTTTACAGCTTAAAGGCGCCGGTCCCACGCCCTACAGCCGGACGGCTGATGGCCTGGCTGTTTTACGTTCATCGCTGCGAGAATTCCTGTGCAGTGAAGCCATGTATCATCTAGGTGTCCCGACCACACGAGCTTTGAGTCTTGTGCTGACAGGCGAGCAAGTTGTTCGGGACATGTTTTATGACGGTCATCCAAAATATGAACCCGGTGCAGTTGTTTGCCGTGTTGCGCCTTCGTTCACTCGCTTTGGTAGTTTTCAGATCTTCGCGTCACGCGGAGAGACTGAGGTGTTGCAAAAGTTAGTGGACTACAGCATCCGAACCGATTTCCCTCATCTGGGTGAACCTTCAACGAAAGTGTATCTGGAATGGTTCGAGGAAGTCTGCCAAAGAACGCTTACGATGATCCTGCATTGGGACAGAGTGGGATTTGTGCACGGTGTCATGAACACCGATAACATGTCGATCCTGGGCCTTACCATAGACTATGGCCCCTACGGTTGGCTGGAAGACTACGATCCTGACTGGACGTCAAACACCACCGACGCCAGTGGTCGGCGTTATCGTTTTGGAAATCAGGCACAAATTGCCCTGTGGAATCTCGCGCAGTTTGCTCAAGCACTTTTACCCCTCGTTTCAGATATTAAGTCTTTTGAGAAAATCCTTGAAAACTACCCGGGGGATTACAAAAATGGCTGGAACTCCATGATGGCTCAGAAATTGGGCTTCAAGAAATTCGAAGCCGAAACAGACAGTGCGTTAATCAAGGAACTGCTGACTGTGTTGCAATTGACTGAGACGGACATGACCATTTTTTATAGAAATCTTGCTTTGCTGGATGTTGATAGTCAGTCTCTAAATGATAAATCTGATGCAGACCTCATTGCACCGCTTATGGACGCCTATTATATTCCCGAAGAGATAAATAGCGAAAACAGAGTACGGATAGCAAACTGGCTCCGTCTGTACATAAAGAGACTGGCCAAAGATGGCTTAAATCATAAAGAACGACGTAACCGCATGAACGCTATCAATCCAAAATATGTACTCCGAAATTATTTGGCTCAGCTTGCAATTGATCAGGCCGAACAGGGTGATCACAGTATGGTTAACGATCTGATCGACCTTCTTCGCAATCCCTACGACGAACAACCGGATAAAGAGGAGTTCGCTAAAAAGCGACCCGAGTGGGCTCGACATAAACCAGGCTGCTCGATGCTTTCGTGTAGTTCTTGATCCAGATCTTCAGTTTAAAAACAGATCACATTAGCCCGGCAACCCAATGTATCGGATTCAGCAGATCGCTGGATCTCTTGTTTGATACTTACAGGTCGGGCTTTGTTTTTGCTGAAAAGTAGTGATCGTACTGACTCTTTATATAAGCCCTCAGGATTTTTTACAGAGAGTGTTATTTATAAAGTTAAATAATATTGATATCTGGTCTGAGTTTCACATAATATAGTTTTTAGTTTTTTAACCGAGCATTCAGGAAAGGTATCTTGAGATGAATTATGTAAAATTATTGGCGTTGGCTTTTTTCCTGATATTTTTATCAGCTTCTCCTTTTGTTTTTGCAAAAGATGTTGAAGATCAATACAAAGATGTCGTCATCGAGACAATAAAAGTCAGCGATGGAATTTATATGTTGATGGGCCAGGGTGGAAACATTGGAGTGTCGGCTGGTGATGACGGAGTCATTATGATTGACGATCAGTTTGCGCCGCTAACCGACAAAATCAAGGCAGCCATTGCAATCATTTCTGACAAGCCGATTCGTTTTGTGATTAACACTCACTGGCATTTTGACCATACCGGCGGAAATGAAAACCTCGGTAAAAAAGGTACTGTTATCGTCGCCCACTACAATGTGCGTGAGCGCATGACCAAAGATAATTTCATCACGGCATTCAACAAACATGTACCCGCCGCCCCCAAAGTTGCATTACCGGTTATTACCTTTAATGACACGATGGCCTTTCACCTTAACGGGCTGGAAATAGAGGTTGTTCACCAAAACAACGCGCACACGGATGGCGACAGCATTGTCTTTTTTAAGTCAGCCAATGTCATCCACACGGGTGATATCTTTTTTAATGGCCTGTATCCATTTATAGATGCCTCCAGCAAAGGTAGCGTCAACGGTATGATTCGCACTGTTGAACACGTTCTCAGCATAGCGGATGATGAGACAATAATTATTCCGGGGCATGGCCCGTTAGGCGACAAAAAAGCATTAGAGAAATTCCACGATATGCTTGTCACTGTTCGAGACCGCATGCAAAAACTAACTGATCAGGGCAAGACACTTGAGGAAATTATCGCCATAAAGCCAAACGCCGATTTCGATAAAACCTGGGGCAAGGCTTTTCTTAACCCTGAGGCTTTCCTGAAAATACTGTATTCGACTATGCCTGAGAAATAGCTGTACGGCGACCTGATGCAAAATGGGCGAGGTTCCCAGGAATTAGTAGCTTGAAAATATCTGTCGATCTACTAAATTTTAGGGAGGCCGTAACGGCCGTCAAGTTGAGGAACCGAGATGGATGAAACCATAGTCAAGAAGATCAAGACCGAGGCTGACAAGGGCATCGAGGCAGGTAACATGCGCCAGACCGATCGCGCAAGCCTGCACTTCAACAATGCCTTGAACCTCGCCGAGGATCTGGAGGACGAGCGCACACGGCGGGACGAGATATCCCTACTCGCCACCCTTTTCGAAATGTATGATTTTCCCGATCTTGCATTACCGGCCGCCGAAGAAGCGGTAGAGCTGGATCGTAGCCTGGGACTCGATAGCCTGTTAGGCCAGGATCTCCTCACTGTTGGTAACGCTCACAGCATGATGGAGAACACCGTCAAAGCGGAGGCGCTATTTCAGGAAGCGCTGGAGATATTCCTGAAGCGGGATGAATGGGCCAACGCGGCGTCAGCCAGTACCAATATCGCCGGCATTGTAGCAAACGGGGGCGATATCCCGCGTGCGATCGAGATACTCAAAACGAGCCTTGAGTATCTCGTCAGGGAACCATTCGATGATACGGAGATAAATACCCGACTCACGCTCCTGCAGGCCATGGAACTCGAAGGCCACGACATTGAACACACGATCGAGAACGCCCGCCTGCTTTGCTCACGTTTCTGGGACAAGATGACTGACATGCATCGCAATGTGGCCAGAGAATTCGTGGCCCGCGCGGTGGAGCGGCATCCATCGAGCAACTCTGCGGCGTGGAAAGTGGAGACTTTTCCGATGCTTTATAGATAGCACGCAGGGAATGAACCCAACGCCATCTGTAAGAGAGGAACTACAGGCCTACGAGACGTCAGACGTGGTCATTGCCAGCGTGCTGGAAGAAACCTGGCGCGCAATCGTTGAGTCCAGGGAGACAGCGACACTCGACGAATTACATCTCTGCCTTGTCAATCCCGCCGTCGCGTCACCGGCGCTGAAGGAAAGTAAATATTTCACACAGAGTTGCCAGGCACTACGTGACGAGAAGCTGATCGTCATAAACGAGCAATTTCTGCTAGAGATTGAAGCTGCGATCCGTTCATTCGCACAATCGGAATCGTTACTGGGCTGCCCCTACATCAAGAGTGACGCAAAGATGTTTGGCCTGGTACACACAATCAAGTCTAATTTGAGCCGCCAACTCAGGCGCCTGCGCCGGCAAACACAACGCTCAACGGCGGAACCCGATGCAGAGCAGCACCTGCGGCATGAGCTGGCACTGGTCACGCTCTTCTTCATGGGACACGAACTCGGTCATTTCTTTAGCGGCCATCCACGTGGGCAATTCGCCGCATTTGTCGATCCTGACGCCGCTCTCGAGCAGCAGATCGAGGACGCCGTGGTCAAGTTATGTCGACACGTGGACGAGTTCGCACCAACCCAGTTCGACCTGCCTGGCTTCGAGCAGGCTGCGGATGAATCCAGCAACGTGCGCCGTGTCGCTGAGGAGTACCGTGAGCTGGACGAGCGCCGATTTGGGATGCAGGAGGCGTTCTTTGCCAACGAAGCTCAGGCCGACGAATGGGCAAACCGCATCATCATCGCGCATCTGGAGGCGGTGGCCAAAGATGACCTCATCGAGGCAGAGCGCAGCCTTTACCTGCTGACGCGGGGCGTTTTCGTCGCTGCCCTCTACACCTGGTACCGGGACTTAGACGTTTTCGGTCGCAAGCTGACCGGAGGATCGATCAGCGATGTAAGCGAACTTACATTGGCGATGGCGCAGGGCCGCGAACAGTACATTCATGCGGCTGCACTATTTGGTGAGCACCACCGTTTTACCTTGCTACGTGCTGTGTTGGCACTCGAGACGATTATGCGGGCGCAAACAATCTGGTTTGATTCGCCACAAAGCGAACGGAGCATTCACTGTGAGCACGACGCTAGAGCAATCGCCACCGACCTGACACTGAGGCGTGAGTGGTGGCTCTCCGAGTCCCTGCAACGTTATTTTCTCTTATGTATTAGTATGGACACGGCGGTCAAGATCGCAAACGTCGGCTGCGCGACCGGCTGGATCCTCAACGCGGACAACACGCGGGGGTCTCCACAAATGCTGCTGATGAATTTCGAAGCAATCGATAAAGCGGTGAACCACCTGAGACGAATGCAATAAGAGTGGGTGGAAATACTTCCGTAGAAAGTAAAAAAATAAAATCCTGATCATCCAAGGAGCAGCAGAACCATGCAATTCTCGTTCTTTCGCAAAAAGCCGAAACGCCCAGACGACATGTTGCCAGCCGGCTGGCAGTTTTTTTCGAGACCCACCAATCTCGAGCCACCCGGAACTGTCTTTCGCATCGATTCCGATGGCCGGCGTTTCATTGTCGAGCGCTTGAAACCGGACATCGACAGAGGCCCAGAGCCAGGCGCGGCCAAACAGCAAAGCATCGAGGCGAGGCTCGGGATGCTCGCCCGGCTGCTGGGTCTGAAATCTGCCAGCGTAGGTATCGGCACAGGTACCGCCAGGGCACTCCAGTTCGAGATCACCGATCCGGTGCGCGAATCAACCAGTGACGCCGCGATGGACCAGGTATTGAAGCCCTTTATCGCAGCGATGGAGTTCCGCGTCAACAACCGCTATTACGTCATTCGCGAATCCCGCTCCGCCACCGCCATGAAGTTTGTTCTAAGCGACGAACAGCTCGGACAGATCGGTGGTAAGGCAGCCGTCACAGCCGTTGGGGCATCCGGTCTCACGCTGTCGGCGAAACAAACCGGAATCTCTGATCTGACACAGGCGTTTCCGCAGCGGCTCAGCGTCATATTTCTTCCCGAAGAAATCACACCCGTCCGTGCAGGTCTTGCAGCCGGTGAGTCTGAGTTGGGCCGCGTCCCCGTGACCACCACGCTGAACTGGGTTGAGCCTGACTACGCAGTTGTCCGTGTGTTCTTCGGCACGGACCGCAATTTGACAGGAAGCGACAAGCCCGACAAGAAGTTCGGTATCAAACGTTCCGATCTCAGCTACGGCAGCTGTGAGGTCAGTATCCCGCGCGACCACAGGATGGGTGAGTTGGAGGCTCCTTCGATCTGGAGACTGGAGTTTCGCGAGGATCCTGTCAGACATGTCGTTTTGCTCGACGCAGTCTCAGGACCCAAAGACAAGATCTTCGCCGAGCTGGCCACCCGCGTTCAGGCTTCGGCAAAAAACAGTGCCTTTATTTTCGTTCACGGCTACAACGTCACGTTCGAAGATGCCGCAAGAAGGACCGCCCAGATGTCCTACGACCTCGGCTTTGACGGCGCAGCTGTATTTTATAGCTGGCCATCACAGGGTACGGTCACCGGCTACACCATCGACGAAGCGAACATCGAATGGGCGCAAGCACACTTGAAGAGTTTCTTGCGTGATCTCCTCGATCGCTCAAATATCGACAACCTCTACGTGATCGCGCACAGCATGGGAAATCGCGCACTGACACGCGCAATGGCTACAGTACTGGTTGAAGAGCCTGCCCTCAAACAGCGACTCACTGAAATAATCCTGACAGCGCCTGACATTGACGCCGAAGTGTTCAAGCAGGATATCGCGCCAGCTCTGACGAACGCTGGTCGCCCAGTCACGCTGTATGCCTCATCTGAAGATCTCGCATTGGTGGCATCGAAAAAGATCCACGGCTATCCGCGAGCCGGCGATTCCGGAACGGGCCTGGTCATCGCGCCCGGCATCGAAACCATCGACGCGACAGCCGCCGACACCAGCCTCCTCGGACACTCCTATTTCGCCGAATCCCGGTCGGTGCTCTCCGATATTTTCTACTTGATCGGTAGCGGCCAGCGCGCGAAAGAGAGATTCGGCCTGCGTGAAATCGATATTGAAGCGGGCCGCTACTGGGTGTTCAGGAAGTGAAAATATTTCGGGGGACAAGCCTGCCAGTCGGCGATGATAGATTAACAGAAAAAGAGCCGGAGCAGCCTGGCGAAATCTCTAAACCACAGCGTTATGCGGCTGCTAAATCACGGCTTATTTTGAGAAAGATTAAGCCAACAAAAACGAGGCCATGACAATGTCTGATCATTTCTGCCGCCTGTACCATTTAAGAAACAGGCGACCACTTTAGCGTACACTATATGAAGGTAAACAAAACGATCAGGCAATATGAAAATAGTCGATATAAATAATGTTGTAATCTTGGAAGAAATCATATGAGTACTGAGCTGGCTGAACCCTTAACTGAGAAAAAAGGTTTTCGTGGCATCCATATTCTCTGGATTGTTCTGGGTACTATCGTACTGACCGCAGCTGTTACTTATTGGGCCCTGCGCAGCTATGTCTATGCCAAAGATTTTAAACCGGTTGAACTTAGTGTAAAAGAGCAACAACAACTGCATGGAAAACTGAGGGTACTGGGCTACGAGCCTGAGCCAGTTCAGCAGGAAAAAACCTCTGAATCAGCAGAAACAGATCAGGAATGGCTGAAACCAGAAGCCTATAGTGAAGCTGATGGAAAGCGAGAAATAAGTTTTAGCGAGCGCGAACTCAACGCCCTGATTGCAAAGGATCAGCAGATTGCGCGCAAGTTGGCTGTGGATTTGTCAGATGATCTGGTCAGCGCCCGTTTGCTGGTGCATGTTGATCCTGATTTTCCACTATTGGGTGGCAAAACAATACGGGTTTCTGCCGGTGTGGAGATGGCCTATAGGACAGCTCGTCCCATGGTGACACTCAAGGGCGTCAGTGTCATGGGTGTACCCATACCCAACGCCTGGTTAGGTGGTTTGAAGAACATGGATCTGATCGGTGAGTTCGGTGATGAACAGAGCTTCTGGAGTTCTTTCGCCCAGGGCGTGGAAGATATTAAGGTTGCCGATGGTGCGCTAAAAATCAGACTTAAGGAATAATATACCCAGGGTACGGAGTCGGAGCTGACACCCGTAAACCGTGCACCAGACAAACAGTAAAAAAACAGGTTTGTAACTTAACCTTGCTGCAATAGCCTCTCCAGATCAATCAATGCAGCATTGGCACGTGATATATAAGAGGCCATTACCAGCGAATGATTCGTGACAAAACCAAAACCTTTGCCGTTTAAAATTATCGGACTCCAGATAGCCTGTTGGGTACCTTCCAGTTCACGAATAATCTGACGCAAGCTAATCCGGGCATTCTTTTTCTGTAACACGGCACTGAAATCTTTTTCAACTGCCTTAAGTAAATGGATAAGTGCATAGCTTTGACCACGTGCTTCATAAAAAACATCATCGATTTTAAACCAACTGGTCTTTATGATGTTTGAACCCGCATTTGGTGTTGACTGCTTTGCTTCGGCGTCTCCAGCCAGATCAATATTTAATTGTTCTTTACCCACACTGGCACTAAGGCGTTGGGATAATGACCCCAGGCGTTTTTTAACCAGTGCTAACCAGTCAACCAGGTTATCGGCACGAGCATAGAACTGAGCGTTGGATTCATTTTTTGTAGCAAGTCTTTTTAGATACTTATTTACAGAGTTCAGACCACTGCGGTATTGGGTTTCAGCAGGTGGCAATATCCATAAAGTCGTATCAGTATGTAATTTTGTGGCAGCGTTGACGAGGTCTTTATCTTCAACCGACTGTGATTGTGAACGGCTTAAATCATTTCGCATCGCCAAAGCCATATCACGCGCCTGAACAAGAACGCCATATTCCCAGTTCGGCATATTGTCCATGATTACACCGGGTGGCAGGCGATCATTTTCGGTAAAACCGCCGGATTTCTCTAACAAGGTTCTAACTAAATTGGACAATGTAGCTATGGTAGTAAAACCATTCACCAACGGTACGCCCATCTCTTCTGCTACTTCCTGGGCGTGTGTAATGACATCAAATCTTGCAGGTTCACGACTCCAGAAAAACATCAGTACCAGGATTAATAGAAGCAAAGTGATAAAAAACATGCCTATGGTCCACTTCAGACCTTTTTCCTTCCAGGTTGACGGTTTGTATAGTGAAAATACTTTTGAAATGGCTCCCATACATCACTCCCATTAATATTTCATTTTTAATATGCGGTTTTCTCTATGAGTTATCAAGTGTGAATTCAACTTCAACACAGCATAAACTATGGGGGAGAAAGTGGCTCTGATTTGAATTAAAGCACCCTCTAACCGCACATATTCGACTTTCTTGTTCAGAGGTTCCTTAGTTATCTTCTATGTCGTCTACATCCAGTTGCCCTGTCAGTCTTCTGCGAATATGCGACCATGATATGCCGATGCCAAGCAGAATTGCGAGCATGGTAAGAACCACCCAGGACAAGGCAGACGGGTTTTCCAGCGAAAGAATATCGTATGAGATAAACACCCATACGATCGCCCCCAGAAATGCCGCACCCAATAGCAGACCCACGGCATTAAGCGATCTGAATGTGGCGTTCAGAAATATGCTCCAGCCAATCAACAGCACTATGCCGCTTAACAGCAGGAAAGGTTCGATTTTATTTTCTGCTTCCAGAAACCAGCGTGTCCAGGAATATCCAGACGGGTTGTAGGTGGCAAAAACCAGTGCCAGCGCCATAATTAAGCGCAACATAAAACCAGCAGGAGTAAATTTAGCTGCCATATTTAGTATGTATTATGGAGTTTGAATGTGTGGGATTATAGGTAATATACGACAATATTGCCACATTCTGAACCCGCTAAGAATAGCCTTGATAGAATTAATCGAGAGACAGCCGTATGAAGAGATTCACCGCAGAGGCCGCAGAGTTACGCAGAGAAAAACTTGTTAATAGTCACCGCGCCTTAGGCGCGGTAACGACATATCTGCATAACTCTGTGACCTCTTCGGTAAAAATACCTTAAGTAAATACCATTCAAGGCTGTATCTATACTGGATTTCCCAACAAAATCTGTTTATTTTAACCACCTTCTGGTCATGTATCCCATATATATGGCTGTGTTTTAACATTTTCTTTCTATGATCCAGAAATATTTTGAGGTTAAATGTTGGCTAATCTAATCCGCCACACTTAAATAATGAAAACAATAGCATTAGTACTTTTTTGCACTGCTCTTCTTTTATTTCTACTGTATGGCTGCTCTGAGCAGCATAAAAAAAAGCCTGATAACTCCCAAATTATCACCAGTTATTTAGCTACTTATTCGCTTCCTTGCGGTCGATCTGTGTTAACGCTGGAAATGGGCGATAAGAAAACGGAAACCGTTTCTGTAACAGGTGATAATAATCCTCTTCTGGAACTCAACCCGTTTGTATTATCTAACACAACACTAAATGTTAGCGGGTATTTTAACGGCAAAAATAAAACCGATCCGCATTGTGGTAGTTACCCTGAATTTGTAGTTACAGGATATCAAGCTGCTGGGCCTGTTTCCAGATGCACTACTTATGGTGATATCTACATGAGTGAACTACTTATACTATTTCCTCAAGATTTACCCAAAAATACGTTTGCCCCGATAGACTACAGAAAAAACACCGGCATGTTAAAAACAACCTCATCAGATAATTGCCGAAAAACACCAAAAAATAGTCAATGCGCAAGCAACGAGACTTCGGCTAATTCTTGTGATTTGCAAGAGTTCTGGTGCTGTATAAATAAATGAAGCAACTTGAACCTGTCCAATCCTTCTATCAAAGCAGATGGTCGGAGTGATATTTTACAGGAGTGCAGCTACTAAATACTTCTGAGTTGGATCCAGCCGCTTTCTTTCTGCGTATATATGGGGTCGCAGCTGAGGGGGATACTGTTATGAAACCAACAAATATTCTAATTACAGCATGTCTTTTGACGGTATCGGCGACACTTCCTGATATTGCCATCGCGCATGATGGCGGCGATAACGATGCCGGCACAGCCGTTTGTCTCGAAGCCAACTACATGGTCGCTGATGCCATGAATGCGCCTGACTCAAGTAATCCCGGTATGGGTCAGGTAATTGAACAAAACATTATTACCGGCGAACGCGGCATTACTGTCAATAACCCGTTCGGCATACCTGATCCGGATGTCTGCCCGGATGGAGTCGTTTGTCCGGGACCCTGGAAACCTACTGGCACCTTCTCAGGCGGCATGAACGGTCACGCTTTTATTACCAGTGCTGCACAACATGCATTGACCGAGTTTCATCGTGACGGCACAGCAATCCGTACGGTGTCGTATAATGGTGTGTTGGGTACGCCAGGTGCCGGCTTTGGCCATGTGCCACGACCACTAGGTTCACAGATTATGCCAAACGGTAATTTGATTCAGGCGATCTGCGATGCAAACTTTTTCAATGCCGGTAATTCTGATCCAATTGGACCGGGTGAGAGTGATCCGGCCGGTAATGGAAACTCTTCCAGTCTTTATTTTCCGCCCGTGTATTCCACACCCCAACGTGCAGCAAACAGTCGTTTGCTGGTGATCGATCAGGAGACCATGGAGGTGATCGACGAATACTCACAACCGCCAAAATGGATAAGAAAATGGGGATATGGCAGGACCAGAAATCCTGCGCATGACCTCTGGGGCTGTGCAGCCGGCATTATGTTTGATTCCGATTACATGTATGTCAGCACCTTCCATGGCGGTGCAGTTCTTAAAATAGACTGGCGCAGCGGGATTGACCGACACAGCCGTGGTGTTGGCTCTAATGCGCCGCATTCAAAACACAGACCGTTTAAAATCGGCAAGCACAGAAACCGCGCCAGGGTTGATGGAATTATCGATATGATTGCGACCGGCCCGGACGATTATCTCGCCGATCTGGACGACCCAAATCGCCGAGACACAATGCGCGCGATTACCTTTGACGAGGAGGGAAATGTGTATGGCACCAGTCGCCGTCGTTCTCGGGAATGCTTGCGCGGTGAGTATCCCAGTGCAGCCGATGGCTGTAATCCCGGCGTATTCCGTCAACGTGTGAGTATCGCCGATGCAGGTAATGACTGGGAAACCGATACACTTGCCCT
>Ga0190283_1000950_pt1 | contig 14084 bp, 10 predicted proteins | sample 48691801_MG_FD_161669 | JGI IMG/M metagenome (GOLD analysis project Ga0190283, IMG submission 161669) | Hydrothermal vent microbial mat bacterial communities from Southern Trench, Guaymas Basin, Mexico - 4869-18-0-1_MG | ecosystem: Environmental > Aquatic > Marine > Hydrothermal vents >...
AGAGCCGGCTAATGAGGTCTTCGAGCGACAAGAACTGGACTTTCAGGCCTTTGTGTTTTCGAGAGTAGGCGCGGGAGACATTGGATGCGACAACATAGTTTTCTCCCTTTTTGTACTGCCTGCGAAAAGCCGACAGGTTCTTTCCATCGAAGCCCTCCGCTTTCCACTTGCATTCGATCGCAGTTGGAGCCTTGCCGCGCTTCTGGATTACGAAATCGATCTCGTGGCGGCGTTTATCCCGCCAGTACATGATCTGCCGGCCCTGAAGCCTGCCGTGCAGTTCGTTCAGAACGAAATGTTCCCACAGCAGTCCCATGTCCTCGGTGCGCAGCCGCGACCAGCCCTTGAAATAGCATACGAATCCCGTATCGAAGGCGTACACCTTCGGAGCGGCAACGATCTCCACGGGACGGTGTTCACTGAAGGGGCGGATGACGTGGACCACGAATGTCGCTTCGAGCACGGAGAGATAATTGCTGATCGTGGTGCGGCTGACCTCGCAAGGAGTCGCGAACCGGCTCGCCTCGAACATTCCACCGCTCTGGACAAAAAGCAGTTCGGCAAATTTCTGGAAGGATTGCCTCTTTTCGAGGCGGAAGAGCTCCTGGATATCTTTGGCCCAGTAAGCGTCCATCCATTCCTGGAAATCTTTCTCAGGCAGCTTCTGCGGCAGGTAGAACGGCGGAAGTCCACCGCGGAGCAGCCTGCGGGATAGGCTCTTTTGCCCGAAATCCCGGATGTCCTGGGCGATCATGGGGGTGAGCCATAACTCGGATTTGCGGCCGGCCAACGTGTCTTTGAACTTTGCTGTTGCGCCGAGCGTGGACGAACCAGTGGCGATGATCTTGATCGCTTTGAAATGATCCGCGGCGATCTTCAACATCTCGGAGGGGGTGGCGAGGCGGTGGATCTCGTCGAGAACCACTCTCTTGCCTTGCAGGCTCTCGAGGAATTCTTCCGGATCCTCCATCTGCCGCCTGACACTGGGCAGCTCGCAGTCGAAATACTCGATGTCGGGGAGGAGTTGGCAGAGGCAGGTTTTGCCGACGCGCCGAACGCCCATCAGCCAAATGACGTTTCGGCCTGTCTTCCAGAGACTCTCGATCGATTCGAGCCAGAAATTTCGAGTTTTCATTGGCAACCAGAATGGCAAATAGTGCTACTATATGCAACTCTAAAATCATTTAGTAATAGTGTGCTGGACCAGCGAGTTTAGAAGTTCAAGACAGACGAACAACCTATCGCAATTATTATATTTTACACAAGTTATGAAATTGCCGTCGATGTTGTGCCCGATAGTACTTTGCGAGACTTTGGAATTCTACGCAGCTTGTTTGAGCCTGTACCCGGTGACGCGGGTTGCCCGGAAGACGCGCCGTTCGATATTCCACGGGACCGCCTTCGCGCCGTGTTCTGGCCGTTGGAACTCGTCTCCCCGGTAGACATCATCTATAGTCCCTCCTGAGTTGGGTTCTTCGAGGGGAGCCACGGCCACGACCTTTCGAGAAGAATGATCGATAGCAACGAGGATGTGGATTGGCCAGAGTCCCCAAGTCGGGAAGGTCGTGGTATCGACGCTCCAAACGTGGTTCGGATACCTGGCAAGAATGGATCGTAGAGCTTTCTCTTCTTCGGTACTGGAGGAGGTCGAGACCTCTACGAGTGGCTTCTCCGAGGCTTTGGCCGGTTCAAGATGTTCCGAACCGTGGATGCAGCGATGAAGATGTTCAAAAGAGCCAGCTGAATTGCGATACGAAATCGACCCCAGTCTAAGTTGGCCTTGGTTATCTCCCAGACGAGTGCAGCAATATCCATCGGTCGCCTTCTCTTCGGATGCCGAGTTCGTTGCCTTTGTGATGAGCCGGAGCAACAAGGATCAGATCAGAGTCTACAACTATCCGGAATACACACTTCATAGCACCTACAACGGACATGGGGACGGCACGTATTGCGCTGCTTTTTCGGCCACTGATAACTTGCTGGCGACGGGGGGGTGGGACGGCAAGGTGCGGCTGTGGGATGTCGAGACCCATCAACTCGTGCGGACGCTCGTGCACGGGTCCTACACGAACGGGGGATATCCCACCTCCGTGGCATTCTCCCCGGATGGGTCGCGATTGGCTGTCTCCGGCGACGGCTACGCCCTGAACGCGACCGTGTGGGATGTCTCTTCTGGAAATCTCGTCTACAGCCTGCCAGCCGGCGCCGGTCAATACGGCACCTCCTCGGCCACCGTCGCCTTCTCCCCGAACGGGAGCTATCTTGTAGCGGGGGTTTCGCGCTTCGTCAGCCCCGAATGGGGGGGCCTGATCAGGATTTGGGACATGGCCAACGGCAGCCTGGCCAAGGAGTACACGGAAGATACGGTGGGAAGCGTCGGCTCGCCCTGTTAGTCGCCGTCTACCCCGCCGCCGATGACTGGATCGCCTACTCCTACGACCACCAGGTCAAGTTCGCCAAAACCGGCCTCGATCTCGGGGTTACCCCCAGCCTCCACTTCGACACCTCCACCCTCTCCGCCGCTACCGGCGGTACGGTCAACTTCACTCTCGACGCGGGGACGGCCAATGCCGGTCGGCTCTACGTCCTTTTCGGGGGAATGAGTGGCTCGAGTCCCGGTACGCCCCTGCCCGGCAGCCTGGCAACGCTCCCCTTCAACCGGGACAGTATCACCGCTTTTCTCTTCCAGAGGATCAACACCACCCTCTGCACCGATTTCCGAGGGTCCCTCGACCAAGTCCGGTCAGGGGACGGCGCAACTCAACGCCAACTTCCCCCTGCCCTCATTCCTGGTCGGGAGCGACCTCGTCTTCGCCTATGGTCTGACCCAGCCATGGGATTTCGCCTCGAACGTGGTTGTGGTCTCGGTTCTGCCGTGATCACCGACGGGTCCTGATGTTCTTTGAGAGTCCTCCTGATCGAAACGGAATGGACACGGCAGTGCTAGTCGATCGCGTATGGTCCAAATATTCGAACGAGCGTAAATCAACACGTTTCCAGAGGGTAGGAGTCGAATCCGCCTCGCTGATCTGGCCGATTTTGGCCGAGATGCTTGTGAACACGGTCTGATGTTCTTTCCAAAACGAACCTGAAACGGACTCGTCCTGTCAGAATCGGGATTGGCAGTCCTGTGAATTTGGTGTGCGTCAGGCGGCTTCGTGTATAGTAGTCACGCAAGAGCCCGCCGAGGCGTTCACGGCATTTGATCTTGCTCCGATCACCTGTCAATTGCCGGTCACACTCGATGATCTCGTTTCCTATTCCCTGGTGATTGCGCTCGCTGTGATAATGCTCGATGTAGTTCCTGATAGCCCTTTCAAGCGATTTCACGCCGAAGAAGACCATGCAGTTCAAGCACTCGTACTTGATGGATCGGACGAACCGCTCCGCGTAAGCGTTACAGTTAGGGGCTTTCGCCGGGCAGCGGACCGGACGAATTCCGGCATCCTTGATCAAATCAATGAAGGCGTCGCAGTACTTCCCGTCCCTGTCAATGATCAAGAAACGCTTGCCATGAAGGAATCCATCGCTGTCAGCGGTGAGATTCCTCGCAACCTGCGTCATGAACGCCTCGTTCGGACTCGGTGTGATACCGGCGACGTGGACACGTCGGGAAGACAGCTCCATGACGAAGAACACGTAGAAGGTCACCAGACCCCCGAGAGTCCAGACTTCATTAGTGAAGAAGTCCGCGGCTGCAAAGGTCTCCCAGTGAGCCTTGAGGAAGGTTTTCCAGGTAGTTTTCCTTCGCCGTTCAGGCGCAGGATCGAGTCCGTGCTTCTTGACGATGTTGGCTATCGTTGTGGGGGAGACCTTGTGCCCAAGGTTATTCAGAGCGCCTTGGATTCGGTCGTATCCCCAGCTCGGATTTTCCTTTGCCATGCAGACCGTCAACTCAGTGATCCGCTTCATCACCGGCGGCCGTCCGGGACTCTTTTTCGGATGGGTCCACTTCTGGGCAATGAGCCGACGATGCCACTTCATGATCGTGTCCGGGGTGACGATACTAGGGAGCTTGAAAAGGAGCTTTCGCCCCAGGACCTAACCCTTTCTTGCCAACCTGCGACGCTGCCTGTCGTTGAACCTGAGCCGTTTTCCCTTGTGGAGTTCCCTCAGGACGCGATTCTCTTCAAGGAGGTACTCAATGACTTGCTGTTGGTGCCGATTGACCCAGCCGGAGAACATCAGCAGGAGAAGGTATAGTGGTTGTAGCGGACTTTTCATAGTCCGGCGATGCTACTCATAAACCACAGGGAGATCAATGATTGCGGTTCGGCAGATTATTTGTACCATACGGTCATCGAGTGTTCTTTTGGCAAGCGCGGAATTCGTTGATGGAATGAGTTTAGCATTGACCCCCTGGCAGTCTCACTCGTCTCTATAGTAGAGGTATTCTGACAGGACAGAGATCACTGACGCGGCGAGCAATCGAAGGATCGTTCTCTTTCTCGGCGCAGGTTTTTCAGCGCGAGTGACCCGCCCCGTCTTCCTCACCAGCAGGGGGTTAGCATCCAGCGGCGGACGTCGCGCGTGGGGATGCCGCGCTGCGTGAGGTTTTTGACCTCGCGGCCTTGGAGCTCACGCCGGTAGAAGAGCGGGAGCGGCATCTCCCGATCCTCGCGGAGGCCGGGGGCCATCGCGGCATAGGGATACACAGCGATGCGGTCGAGATTGAAGAGCCACCACACGCCGCCGCTACGGCCGATTTGGGCTGACCTCCACGTGCGACGCTTGGGGTCGTAGTACCCCGCCCAGCAGTGGCCGGTCTGCTGACCTCGCGCCGGTGCCACGCCGAAGGCCATGGGTGCCAAGCCCACAGCGCGCAGCAAATCCTGGCCGACCCAGGCTTCGTCCGGGCAACCTCCGTAGAAACATCCCCTATCGCGGATCAGGCTGAGGTAAGTGGCGGTGTTGCGGGCGAAGACCTGGTAAACGGTCTCGCCTTTGAATCGACCCGTGGTGACTGCGCCTGACTCGCGCAAGCGAAGCAGCTCTTCGTATTGCTTGCGCAGCACGGCGACCTTCTTGGGATTGTCCTTGTATTGCTCCATGGCGCGCGGCAGGTGGTGCACCCACGGTCGGCGAACCAGCTTGCCGGTAACCCACTCGTCGATGTGCTTGGCAGTCCCGGGGGCGGTCTCATCGACCAGACCTTCGTTGCGGGCGAGCTCGCTTAGCTCGCGCAGCGTTTCGATATCGGTGAACGCCCAACGGTAGTTGTCCAGATCATTATGCGCGTCGCGCGTGCGGTTCCAACTCAGGTACTTGACGCCCAGCCAGATGCAGCGGTTCGCCCAAGCCAGTTGCGCTTCGAGCGGGTAGCGGTCGAGTCGGTAGTCCGTGTTCCGTGCGCGTTGCCAGGCGACGATCTGACGGGCTAGGCGCAACAGCTCGGCGTTGTCGCGGCGAAGCTGTCGGCGAACGTCGTCGTCGCTGGTCGCGTAAGCCGTGGCGGAGGTGATGGCAATCGCAGCGGCGGTACGGTCCGACTCTTGCAGCCCCACATCGGCTGCCAGGTAGATCAGGTTGCGCACGTAGGGCGTGGCGGCGACACCCGGTGGAGCTGACTCATTGAAAACAGGGATAACGCGTGTGCGGGGGTGGTAAATTTTGTCGCCTACGACGGTGCGGGCGTTTAGGTATAGAGTCCAGATCGGTTTGGCGACCGGTGGCGAGGCGAAGTTCACGATCTGCAGGGCAATCTCGGCCACCTTTTCGACTGCGGCTTCGATCCCCTCTATTTTGATGGAGGGGCGTTTCGGCTCACCCTCGCGAGGGATGAAATCGCAGCGTCCGGTCCACGAGCCGTTTTGGTGAGCGACGTAGATCGCGACGTCCCATTCAGGACCGTCGACGCGGTCGATCTTGATGCGCAGCCGGTTGTGCGGCGTGTTGAAATAGTTCGGGTCCTCAATGCCGGCCAGCAGGTAGAGACGGTTTTCGCGGACGACGGCGGCAACTCCGTGCTTGAAGACCTCGCGGGCCCGGTCCTCGGTCAGTTCGTGCCAGCGGCGGGTCTGCGGAGTGGGCAGAGCGCTGCGCCACTCATGGGGTTGGCCGTCGAGTTTGATCCTGCCGACCGGCGCGTTGGTACGCGGTACGGTGTCGCCGATGATGCGGAGGGCTTGGCTACACTCGCGGTCCTTGCTTCGCGTCAACAGGGCGACCTGAGCGAGGGCGTTTTTGTACACCGGCCCACCGAGTTCCTTTTTCAATATAGCATCGAGCACCATGGCGTCGCGGATCGTGGGCGCGGTCTTGGCGATGATGTCGAGGAGCTCTCCTTCGGAGAGAGCTACCAGCCGCTCGAGGCGCTCCTGATACGCGGCTGCGCGGCCTGACGTTGCCGGTTGGGCGCCGACTGACGACACGCCAAGGGCGGTGCTAACCAGCACCGTCGCGATGATCAAGGCTCGTGGGTAGCAAATCATACTGCTCCTTCTAACATGTGCTGTTCCGATGGATCAAGCGATAGAAGAGGGGGAAGTGCAGTTATGCTCAATTCGTAGCCATTGAATTGTCAGGATCCGCGCGGATTCGGGTGGCGATGGGCCGCAAGAGAGGCTGTGCCTTCTGTAAACTCTATCCGCACATTGAAATCAATATGAACTGATCATTGAAATGAAAATCGCGGATGTAGCAAAAGGAGTTGAGGCTAAAAGTAGCTCCGATCTTTTTGAATACGGCAATAGTCCAAGTCGCGACGAGGAGATAGCGGGATTATCGAAAGGGAATTCGCAGGTCAGCAGGGATTCAGGCGACACGTTTGTACCGATGATAAAGGCCGCCGACCTGCGGGATCGCCACTATCTTTCCAGTTGATGGAGACTCGATCGGACGTGAGGTAGGGGCGTCCTTTCCCAGGGAAAGGTGAATCCGGAATTTGTTGTAATATGCGATGTAGTCTCGCATGACTTTGAGCAGATGCTTCTCACCAAGGACGATCACATGACCGAGACATTCACGGCGAATGGAACCGATCACCCTTTTGCAATAGGGATTTTGCCAGGGCGAGTGCGGAGCGAGAGGCGCCTCTTCGATGTTCAGCACCTTGGCTTTCCGGCGGAAGCAATCGCCGTAGATCCCATCCCTGTCGCGGATCAGGAAGCGAGGCTCAGTGTCGTTGCCCGGAAAGGCTTCCACGATCTGCTGTGCCGTCCATTCGTCAGAAGGGTATCGGGTTGCGTTGAAGTGAACTATTCGCCTAAGACTATGCGAGAGAACGACGAAGCAATAGAGCAGCCTGAAAGGCACGGTCGGAACGACGAAGAAATTGCAGGCAGCGGTGACGTTCATGTGGTTTTTCAAGAAAGTGCGCCACGTCTGGGACGGTGGTTTTCGGATGCGGGGCATGTACTTGGAGACGGAGGCTTGCGAGATGTCGCAACCGAGTTTGAGGAGTTCACCATGGATTATCGGAGCTCCCCGGAGTTTGTTGTCATTTGCCATTCTGCGAATGAGTGCCCTTACTTCGGGCGTTACCTGTGGCCGACCTTGCCGTCGTTTCCGACACTTCCATGTCCAGAAGAGTCGGAATCCCTTTCTGTGCCAGCGGATTACGGTATCGTGTTTCACGACGACGAGTGAATCCTTCCAAGCGTACCAGAATCGGGAAAGGAGAATCCATAAGATCCGATCCTTCGTCACGATACGGGGTCGCTTGACAGATCGTTTCAGGACGCCAAGTTGATGACGGAGAGCCAGGTTCTCGGCCGCGAGAGCACTGCGGGACCGGAACAGGGAATACAGGGCAGATATTATCAGGGAGATCATGCTCGAGACAGTATAATGCTACCGTCGTAAAGGCAAGTATCGCAGGGAGTACGAGTTTTCAGAAGGCACACCTACCTGATCTTCGTCAGGTCCCAGAAGGTGATGATGGCGCTCGCCGTGACGAGGGTTTTCCCCTTGTCGACGTGCGCCAGGCCAGTGACGGGAGAGGCATCCTCCGTTTCGAGACTCGCGGCCAGCGCCCCGTCCTTGAGATTGTAGATGCGAACAGCACCGGCCCCGTTTCCCGCAGCCAGCCTCTTCCCCTTCGGGTCGAAGACGAGGCTGCACACGGGGTCCTCCTGTTCCTCGAGCTTCTTCAGGATCTTTCCGCTCGAGGCGGACCAGATCCAGAGCTCGCCGCTGGATGACGCGGTGGCCAGCCTGAAGGCCTTCGCGTCCCACGCGAGAGCCGTGATCCCGCCGGAGTGCCCCTCGAAGATCTTCTTCTCGTCCCGAGTGGCGCTCACGGGATTGATGAAACGGATGGTCCCGTTCCGGCCGCCCACGGCCATCTTCTTCCACTTCTTGTCGACGGCGATACAGGTCACACCCCCGTTGTCCATGACGCGCCGGTTCCAGGCATTGGCATTGCCCGGCGTCAACCGCGACATGATGCCGCCGTCGTCGCCGATCCACACCCAGCGCTCCTTCCGGTCGAAGGCGAGACATGTGGGCGTCCGGCTCCTCCTGCCCGACTTCGCCGGGAGCCCCACGTTGCCCTTGCTCGTTTCCTCCCCGTTCTCGATCGCGATCATCCGCATGACCAGCATTCCCGGAGCGAGAATCGTGGTGACAACGTGCTCGCGGCCCACGGCGATCCCGACCTTGGGCATTTCGTGGCTCTGGCTCCAGAGAAGCTTCCGTTTCTTGACGTCCCAGGCCGAGATCGATCCGTCCTCGAAAAGCGTGAAGATCTTCTTGCCCGATCCGTCGATCGCCATGGCGACGATCGGCGACAGGGGCTCGCCAAGCCGTTCCGACGGCACGGTCTGGTCCTCCTGGGGGGGCGATATCATGGCCAGGAGAAGAGCGATGACGTAGAGCATGGGTAGACTCCAGACGGGACCTCAGGTCCCGACGACAATAGTTCGCGAATCAACCAAGGTGGATGAAGCTTCCCGATTTCGAACGAAACCGAGCCGACCGCTACCTTTCGATTATCCCATGCTTCGAAGTCCCGTCAAGGCTCTTGGCTCCGGTGTACCTACGGAAAATTCCTTCCGGGCCATGTTCCAGTGATTCCAGTGAAGTTTCTTGATCTCTAAAACAGGGCAGATGAAAGATCGTTGATGAGATTCTGGCCAAGGCTGGAACGCTTCCGTTGATTTGGAAAGAGTCTTCGCTGAGCACAGCGAGAAGTCTACGCCGCCATGCGTTCGTACTTGTGGTGAAGCCCGCCGAGTATCGGAATCGAGATAAGCTTGTTCGTTTGAACCGGGGGCGTATGAGGCTGATGGGGGATCGGAGTATCGCCTTTGAGTCCCTGATGCGGTCGTTCGGAATGGTAGTAGTCTCTGACGGATTCCTCGACGAGCCGGTAGAGATGCCGATCGTTGAAGGGAATGATGTGATTCAGCAGTTCCCTCCTCGGCGTACCGAAGAAGCGTTCAACGAACGGATTCTGCCACGGGCTTCGGTAGACGGTGTGGACCTCCTCGACGCCGCAGGCTTCCACAAAAGCGGTGACGCCGTTACCGAAGAGGACGCTGAAGGTAGCAGTGGGCACGGTGCAGAAGTCGATGGCCCAGCTCTCATCGAGATGATTGCGGAGGAAGGTCAGCCAGGTCTGCGACGGATTCTGTGGGGGCGCCGGTTTCACCATGTATTTCCGGATGGTGTTGGGATGTGGTGGATCGAATCCGAGTTGTGCGAGGTGGTCGTGAATCCGCTCAGCGGACCAGAGTCTGTTCTCCCGGCTTAACCGGCGAATGAGTACCTGCATTTCTTGCTCGACCGGCGGTCGTCCCCGTTTCCTCGACTTCCATCTTCAGAAGATCCTGAAGCCTTGCCGGTGCCATTTCACTACGGTGGCAGGCTGCATCAGGTGAGCGGCACTCCGCCAATCAGGCCAGAAGCGGCAGAGGAGAGCCCAAAGAAAACGGAAGGCGAGGGAGAACCTTGGCTTTGGATCTTTCTTCTGGTCGATGCGATGTTTCAGCACGGCCAGCTGGCTTTCTACGGCGAGGAGCCTTGCAGCTAGCCTCGCTCTTGGAGATAAGAGCGCACTGACAAAAGTCAGGGTATATTTCTGGACTTGGAACAACGCCAGGAGAGCGATCTGGCAGGTCAAGAATAGTCTCATGATAGTGTTCATCGACGGAGGATATCAAAATCAGTCTGTCAATTGACGGCTGCCGTATGTCCTTGGTTGGGATGGCAGACGGATTTTTTCGACTGAAAAACGTACACAGATGGCCACAAAAAGATCCAAAAATATCCATAAATAGCTTGGATTTTGTCGAATATGGCTATATATGGATAATATTATGGATACTCCGAAACTAACAATCCTTCCCGAGCATCTCAAGCTGATCGCTGAGATCGATGAATTCAAAGGCAAGTGGACTTCTTTGCGGCGGATCTCGCCCGATCGGCTTCAGTCTCTGAAGAAGATTGCGTCGATCGAGTCGATTGGTTCATCAACCCGAATAGAGGGTGCCCGCCTGAGTGATCGCGAGGTCGAAGAATTGCTGTCCGGCCTTCAACTGACCTCCTTCAAGTCCCGTGATGAGGAAGAGGTCGCCGGTTACGCAGAAGTGATGCAACTGGTGTTCGACTCCTACGATCAAATTACGGTGACCGAGAATCATATCAAGCAGTTGCACCGGGATCTTCTGAAATTTTCGAGCAAAGATTCTCGTCACCGGGGCGAGTACAAAACGCTCCCCAATCACGTCGAAGCATTTGACGCAGATGGAAAGAGCCTGGGAATCATCTTCGAGACGGCGTCACCTTTCGACACACCTCGAAAAATGGAACAACTGATCCTCTGGTTCAACCGTGCGAGGGAAGAGGCGGAACTCCATGATTTCCTTCTCGTGGCGATTTTCATCGTTCATTTTCTCGCGATTCATCCATTTCAAGACGGAAACGGTCGCCTGAGCAGGATTCTCACGACGCTTCTTTTACTGCAAGGAGGCTACGAATATGTCCAGTACAGCTCGCTGGAGAGGATCATCGAAGAGAACAGGGATCAGTACTACCTATCGCTCCGCAAGGCTCAGCAGACGATCGAGTCCGATCACAGCATGCTCAACTTCTGGATCTCTTTCTTCCTCAGGTCGCTCAGAAAGCAGGTCTCCATCCTGGAGTCGAAGTTGCGTTACGAAAAACTGGCTCTCCCAATTCCACCTTTGTCTCAGGAGATTCTGAGAATTGTCAAAAACCGAGGGCGTGTCACCATCAAAGAAGCGGTGAATCTTACCGGTTCCAACAGAAACACGGTCAAGAGTCACATAAGACGACTGGTCCGGGATGGGCGTCTCGAGCAAATGGGTGTTGGGAAGGGGACCTGGTATCGCGAGGTGTGAAGTCACTCAGCGATGTTTAATACGATCTCAAAACAGAGAGTGGTTATGAAGAGGGTTGCACTCGGGGAGCCACATACAACACCATCCAAAACCATCGGTTAACAGCCGGTGGTTTTGTTGGTTTCGGGGCGTTGTGTAAGCGCTAACGCGAGATCGTTTGATCTGTTGTTCGGGAATGGCTGCGTCGTCTCTTGCTTGACGCGCGGATTGGGAGTGGAGAATCCAGTTCGATTTGAATGGAAGTTTGCGACGTGTTCACTGTTATCCCGGTGCTAAGGCCTCTGTGTATCCATGAATGAGATATATCTCACGGCTGGAATGCCAGTGGGATTTAATGGGAGGCTCAGATTCGGGACAGGTCAAGAAGCGGCATGTGGATCAGGTTTGACGAATTGGTGAATAGTGGACGGCTGGTTCCGGTGAGAAAGTGGCTGTCTGATATTACATATAAGGAGCTGGCTGCTCTGCTGTAATTCACAACCAAAGCAGTCTCTCATTGCCTTTTTAGCAACGCGTTTGCCGTAGACGACTGGTCTGGAGTCAAGGCACGATCTCAACTTCCACCGGATTCGACTGGAAGTCGTAGGGGTACTCCGTGGTGAAGGCGAAGCATAGGATCGTCCCTACCTGGAGGGGAACGGGAGCTGAAACATTCAGGACCGCCGTTGCCTCGCCGTTGATATCTAGAATTCCCCTGAATTCGGTTAGAGCCGGGTAGTTGTAGTTTGCCAAAATGTAGTCGAAGAATGGGTCCCTGTTCAGCGGAAGGCTGTTTCCACCAGGCAACGTAATCCCAGGAGTGGTTCCGCTCATACCCCCGAGAAGGAAATAGATTCTTCTCTCGTAGGCAATACCGGGCTCGATGGAGATCTGGACTTGACCACCCGTGCTCTTAGATAAGGTAGTAATATCGGTCCACAAGCACTCCAGAAGAAACTCGTCTGCTCCGATGTCAGAGAGGCCGTGTAGTATCCGGGGGTCTCCTTCGAAATCACAATCGGGCAAAGAAGGAGCGGAATTGGAGCCGGCATTGTAGCAGGGTGAGCCTTCGATGAGATGGAAGTCACCATTGGCAGCATCAGCAAAAAGCGGATCAGCGTCCATGTTACCAGACCCTGGCCAGCCTCCCTGGATATCACAGTATTGCACGGATAGGCTGCCTGAGCCAAAATTGTAAATTTCGGGTCCCTCGGGCGCCGCATCATTCCAGAGGATCGTGTTTACGAATTCCACATCGCTAATTGTAGCGTTGATGTACACTCCACCGCCTCTGTAGGTGGCCAAGTTACCCGTCAGGGTGTTGTTGATGATCGTCATCGAAGAACTGCAACAATAGATCCCACTTCCGTACCATGCAGAATTATCCACAATCAGATTGTTAGTTGATAGAAGGTCTGAGCCGTTAACGCACTCCAAACCGCCACCGTCCTGTGCGGAGTTATCTATGACAGTGTTGCTAGTTATCGTCGGCGAAGACGCACTAAAATATAAACCGCCCCCATAGCCGGAAGAGTTCTGGCTGACGGCGTTGTTCTCGACAAATGCACTAGAGTTTTCGAAATATCCTCCTCCGCCTCGGTAGGCCGCTGAGTTTAATTTGATGAGGTTTTTCTCTATGGTTGGCGAAGAGCCGAGGCAGTAGACTCCACCGCCGTCGAACGACCACCCGTTGTGAGTTCCCGTGCCATTCGTGAGAGTGAACCCTTCCAGAACAGTGTTACAATCTTCCGCGCTTTGGAACGTGACCACACTCCCGGCTTGATTCCCATCGATCGCCGTGACATCTGGTCCTGACTCACTTATTAAATGAATCGCCTTCCCCACGAAGTCGATATTCTCCGAGTAAGTACCTGGCCGCACGATGACGGTATCGCCATTGGACGAGGCGTTGATGGCGTCCTGGATGGTTCCGTAGTGGTCTGGTACGTAGATGGTGGCGGCGTCCACGGAGCCGGCGGCGAAAAGACCGAATAGGACGGCGAATGCGAGTCCCTTGAACATGACGTAACCTCCTTCTTAGTCCTGATTCCGCGCCTGCAGGCGCCGACGCGACCCTCTCTGCGTGTCCTTACGGGAAATATACAATATATCCAGGATGGCTAGACCAGACTAAGGAAAATCCGCGCGTTGAGCGTCCCAGCAGGGCTGACGCAGGAGCTGGCGCAGGTCGTGTTCAATGGCGTTCAGCTCTCCGGTCAGGTACGCATCCTGAAGAGTGGGGGAGAGGTTCGGCAGATTCATCACTTGCGTCATCCGCGCCCGCGTCATTCCTAGCAGGCAAGCGGTGGTAGCATAATCCTTGATCAATCCGGACTCCACAGACTGTTCAATGTAATGGGCGAGGGCGAGGAGGCGGGCGACTCGAAAAAACCGTTGGTTTCGAGTCTGAAACTGGATTTGAATCCTTGGGTTTGAATGATTACTTCGTACCGGCTTCCGCTCTCTTTCGTCCAAAGGACACTTCATATTCGACTTTGGCGCCTCTCATTGGTCTGTCTCCTCGTTTTCAGCAGCGAGTGACTGGACTCCGCCGGGGCGGAATACGATCCCCACTTTGCCTTCCTGAGCGTTGTAGGTCACCTGCTCGATCAGGCGATGGAGTATTCGTGAACGCTCCTTGGGAATCAGCGCGTCCCAGATCGGCTGAACGACTACAGATCTGCCTTGAGGTCATTTTAGTTGATGGTAGCGTGCTTCAGGGCAGCGAGTTCCCTCCTACCCTTCTGTTTCTTCTGAAGCAGCTGCTGAACGGCGTTTTCAACCTCGTCCAGCCGCGAAAAG
>Ga0190283_1000951_pt1 | contig 14064 bp, 18 predicted proteins | sample 48691801_MG_FD_161669 | JGI IMG/M metagenome (GOLD analysis project Ga0190283, IMG submission 161669) | Hydrothermal vent microbial mat bacterial communities from Southern Trench, Guaymas Basin, Mexico - 4869-18-0-1_MG | ecosystem: Environmental > Aquatic > Marine > Hydrothermal vents >...
CTTAATCCTTTCTCTCTTTGTCATCCGTACCACCCGGTCATGCCCGCCATAATCTTTTGTGAATATAACATTTTCATAGCAGCCGCAGGCATCAGCAATCTTCTGTATCCCATCTTTCTGATTATGGCCTGTTTCCAGCAGCAGGCTTCCCCCATCGGCAAGATAAGCGTGTGCAGAACTGATAATCACCCTGTATGAATCAAGGCCGTCTCTGCCGCCGTCAAGTGCCATGGCAGGTTCATATTTGCAGATTTCAGGCTGTAACCGGCTGATAACCGCGGTTGGGATATACGGGGGGTTTGATATGATCATGTCAAACAGATACATGTCGTTCTTTAACGGCCTGAACCAGTCACCGGAAAAAAAATGTACAGATTCATCAAGATGATGACGTTCTGCATTCTCCCGGGCCACATCAAGTGCCTTTGCTGAACGGTCAGACGCAAAAAAAAGGCAGTGTGGCCGCTCAGACGCAAGAGAAAGGATGATCGCTCCTGATCCTGTCCCAAGCTCCAGTATGCGCTGCGGCCCTGAATCCGGGAGAACGGACATTGCAGCTTCCACGAGACTTTCGGTATCAGGGCGCGGAATGAGGACATTCTTTGTAACCGTAAAATTCATGGACCAGAATCCCTTTTCCCCGACAATATACGCCACAGGCTCCCTGCTGATTCTTCTTCTTATCAGCGTTTTAAAGCGTGACCGTTCATCCGCATAAAGAGGCTTGTCACACTGCAGATACACATCTATCCGTTCTGTTTCCAGAGCGTGTGCAAGCAGTATCGCTGCGTCAGACTTGGGACTTTCGATATTGTGGGATTTAAAATAAGAAGTGGTCCAACTGAGGACTTTGCGGATGGTCCATTCAGACCCCGCGGCCTTTGATTGATTCTGCATTCTCTAATGCCTGAGTCTGGTAAAATGTTGTCAGTTCGTCTATGATCATGTCAATATCACCCTGCAAAATATTTTCCAGTTTGTAAAGGGTCAGGCCGACCCGATGGTCTGTCACCCTGCCCTGAGGAAAATTGTAGGTCCTGATTCTTCCGCTTCTGTCCCCGGTTCCGACCTGGCTTTTCCGTTCCTCAGATCGCTTTTCGTTCTGATCCCGGACCATTTTGTCCAGAAGACGGGCGCGCAGAACCTTCATTGCCTTGGCCTTGTTTTTCAACTGGGATTTTTCATCCTGGCAGGTGACCACCACCCCGGTGGGAAGATGGGTGAGGCGTACGGCTGAATCGGTTGTATTGACAGACTGTCCCCCCGGACCGGTTGAACGATAGACATCCACCTTGATTTCATTGGGATCAATGTGAAGCTCCACATCTTCGGCTTCGGGCAGAACCGCCACAGTCACCGCAGAGGTGTGTATCCGTCCCTGGGCCTCGGTGGTGGGGACGCGCTGAACCCGATGAGTGCCGCTTTCATATTTGAACCGGCTGTATGCCCCTTTGCCATGAACCATGACGATAATTTCCTTCAAACCGCCGACACCGGTCGTATGATGGCTCATAACCTCCATTTTCCATGCCCTGTTTTCAGCATATTTGCTGTACATTCTGAAAAGATCACCGGCAAAAAGGCCTGCTTCTTCCCCTCCTGTGCCTGCGCGTACTTCAATCAGAACATTCTTCCTGTCATTGGGATCCTTGGGCATGAGCAGCTTTCTGAGTTCGCTCTCAAAGCCCTCCTTTCTGAGGGTCAGTGTACTGATTTCATCGCGGGCCAGATCCTTTATATCCGGATCCCCGTCTTTCAGCAGTTCCATGCTGTCATCAATATCGTTTGTCGTCTTCTTATATTCTCTGAAGACCGTTACAATCTTTTCAAGTTCAGCATGTTCCCGGGAATATTTCTGAAAGGCATCCCGGTCTTTGACGATCTGGGGATCGCTTAAAAGCGTTTCAATCTCTGAAAAGCGTTTTTCAACCCCTTCTAATTTATTAAACATAAGTGCTCTTTGTCATTATGTTGTTTGCTGTTTGTCGTAATCAGGTTGCCAATGACCGCAATGAGCAGTTGCCAAAAACTAAGACTAATTTCCGGCTTGCAGGTTTTGAAATTTCGCATACTTCTTGCGGAAACGCTCAATCCGGCCGGCGGTATCTATAAGCTTCTGTTTTCCTGTGAAAAAAGGATGACATTTTGAACAGATTTCAACCCTGATATCCGTTTTTGTTGAACCAACCTCCAAGACATGCCCACATGCACATTTTATTTCTGTATCAACGTACTTAGGATGAATACCATTTTTCATTTTTTCAACTCCCTGTCTGTTTTTTTTAAGCGTTCATTGCACTCAGAAACTTCTTGTTATCTGTGCTTCCGTTCATTTTTTCAAGCAAAAATTCCAAACTGTCAACAGGACTTAGCGAAGAAAGAAGCTTTCTCAGAATCCAGGTACGGTTCAGCGTCTCCTGATCCAGAAGGAGTTCTTCTTTCCGTGTCCCTGACTTTTTAATGTCAATCGCAGGAAACAGACGCTTGTCGGAAAGTCTTCGGTCCAACTGAAGCTCCATGTTACCGGTTCCTTTGAACTCTTCAAAAATTACTTCGTCCATACGGCTGCCGGTATCAATCAGCGCGGTTGCAATAATAGTGAGGCTTCCCCCTTCTTCAATGTTTCTGGCAGCCCCGAAAAAGCGTTTCGGACGCTGCAGCGCGTTTGAATCCACCCCTCCCGAAAGAATCTTTCCGCTGGGAGGCACAACTGAATTGTAAGCACGCGCAAGCCGGGTGATACTGTCCAGAAGGATCACAACATCCTTCTTGTGCTCCACCAGTCTTTTGGCTTTATCAATAACCATTTCAGCAACCTGGACATGTCTTTCCGCAGGCTCATCAAATGTGGAGCTGATAACCTCTCCGTTGACGGAGCGTTCCATGTCTGTGACCTCTTCGGGCCGCTCATCAATAAGGAGTACAAACAGCACGATATCCTTATGATTGGTGGTGATGCTGTTTGCAATAAATTGCAGGAGCATTGTTTTTCCTGATCTGGGCGGTGAAACAATCAGCCCTCTCTGGCCAAAGCCGATAGGCGTCATCAGATCCATTATCCGTGTTGAGAAATTTTCAGGATCAGACTCAAGGTTTATTTTCTGATCAGGATAAAGGGGGGTCAGGTTGTCAAAAAGTATCTTTTCCCTGGCCACTTCGGGATCTTCATAATTTATAGCTTCGACTTTCAGGAGCGCAAAATACCGTTCCGACTCTTTTGGCTGCCTGATCTGACCGGATACTGTATCCCCGGTTCTCAGATTGAAACGGCGTATCTGGGAAGGTGACACATAAATATCGTCCGGCCCTGGCAGATAGTTGGAATTCGGCGCTCTCAGAAATCCGAATCCGTCCGGCAGTATTTCCAGAGTGCCTTCCCCGAAAATCAGGCCATTCTTTTCAATATGGGCCTGAAGCAGGGCAAAGATAAGCTCCTGTTTCTTCATTCCCGCGGCCCCCTCGACATTGAACTCTTTGGTGGCCATCTGGGTCAGTTCGTTGATTTTTTTTGATTTAAGTTCTACGATGTTCATAAAATTTTGGCGCAGGAAATCCCCAAATTACGGGATTTTGAAGGGATGGTGCGCCCTCCTTTCTGTTTTGTGTATCCGGACAAAAGCTTTCCAGCATTTTCTGTCATATTAATATAAACAAACGCCAGAAAATTTATGACCGGATACTTATAAATAAAATTATCGCTCTGCTTTGCTTCCTGATAAGATATTTTTATATAACGATCTGAAAGCAGTTTGCATTTTATCGAAGTCCAAAGGGGAAACACTTTCAATTTGTCTGACATCCCTGTTCCCGAAATCCCTCTGGAAGATGTCAGAATCATTTGGTAAATTATCTTTTTAGGGGAGTTACTTTCCACAAATCCTTTTATCTCATTCAGTTTGGAAGTATGGAAAAGATGCCTGATCAAATCTTCCTCATAGTTAGAGATAGAGGATTTTATAACAAATCCACGCTTTATCATTAAATCATCTGTTTCCAATTCACTAAATTCTTTTGGGTTTTTATTATTAAGAAATCTTTGGATTTTTGCTATAACTCGACTATCAAACTTTTTAAAACTTGACTAAATGAATTTGTATTTTCAATGACTTAAAATCTTGAAAAAAATCTTATTTTTGTCAATTTAAAAAATCAGAATATCGGCTTCACATATAAGTCATTGAATTTACTGACAGGCATCGAAAATCCCAGATGTGAAAATATCCAATAAATTCAGTCAACATAAAAAAACTTGATAGTCGAGTATAAACTTATCGTTTGAATCAAACAAAACTACTTTTGAAATTTTAAGTATTTCTTCTTTAGTTAAGACACGTTGAACTATCTTTACAACAAATTTCAATGATTCAATATTGTCAGGGAACAAATTTCTGGCAGAAATAATTACATCCACCTGTCCTGAATATTATCTTCCAATTCAAAAAGTGCAAGCAGTTTGATATTTCCCTTTTTCTGAGAAATAATCTTCTCTATCAAATTAAATTTATCAATTATTGTATCCATAATATCATTACGTTAGAGTAACTATTAATTTTCCGAGCGGCGTAAGTCCGCTCCATCTTTTGGTTATATCAGAATCCCATTTCTCATTACTTCTTCTATAAAACCGCTTTCGTTATGTTTTATTTCAAAAAGAATTGGTTCGATTCTATCATCCACTTCCCTTCTAATTCTCCACAACAGAGGTCTTGTAGAAAAATAATCCCCTTGCATTTCATCGACGATTATCGCGACATCCACATCACTGTCTTCTCTCTGACTCCCTCTTGTATAAGAACCAAACAGGATCATTTTATCAAATGATATATGTTGTGATAGAAGTTTTTTATATATTTTAAGTTTTGCTATAACTTCTGTTTTATCCATAACTGTAGTTCCTCTGAATTATCAAGAATTTCTTTGCACCGTTCTTCTGTCAAACTTCTCATTAATTGTTCTTTATGAGTCGGATATCTGCATTCAATATTCATCGGTTCAAGCATATCTATAAAATCTTTTTGATCTTCTGAAAAATGTTCATAGATTTTTGCTTTCTTTGCAAGATAAGAAAGGCTATGAGAAAATGGGGCTGACTCTCCATTAGTTTTTACATAATAAGCCTTTAGTATTTTTTCAATAGATTGGTGAGCCATAAACCCAACATAAAGATATCGCTTGCTTTTTAACATTGCGATGGCTGTCTCAATATCATATTCAGATAGTTCTATCCAATATCTTATTTGATCTGACATCTGTCCTGCTTCTCCAATCATGCTTATTTGATAATCTTCTCTATAAAGATTAAGGATCAGCTGCACAAAAAGCCGTTCACAGCCTTTTGATTTAGCACAAATTCGCGCCGGCTAATCCCGGAACCATATTCGATTTTCAGAAGCGGGAACACACCACTGGCCTGAACTCCACTAAATTCATTTTGTATTTTTTCAGCAATCCCTCACAAACAGCAGTTGAATTGTATTCGCAAAGAAAGGACACGATTCTTTTCTTCAAGTCACGGAAAGTCAGATTTTACTGAAATTCACACAGATTAAGCTTTATGGCGGAATGAATTTGTAAAATCCGGATGTGGATGTTTCTGACAGAATATGTTATCATTCCTTTAAAAACAGGCATCTGCCTCAAATTCTGAATTTGCAGAAATGATGATCAATGGAATTTTTATATCTTCTAAGATATAAAAAAAAATTAATTTCAATGGATTATGGCGTGAAATTTTAATTTATGGAAAATGAGTGCTTTTTTGATCTAAGTCAGAAGAACATAATAGATTCCTTCCAGTAGGCGGGCTTAATGCCTTAATTGCTATTCAGATATACGATGTTTTTATGTGTGTCAAGTGTTTTTGATATTTTTTTAAATTAATTTACAAATCAGGGAATAAATCAGAAATTCATAAATAAAAAATCCAGAAGGCCATTCTGAATTGAATAAAGGGCAAATGTCCGGCCCCTTCAGGCCGGACTTGATTTTGCCGAAACATCAAACATCCAACATCAAACATCAAACATCAAACATCAAACATCCAACATCAAACATCCAACATCAAACATCAAACATCCAACATCCAACATCAAACATCCAACATCAAACATCAAACATCCAACATCCAACATCCAACATCAAACATCAAAATGGTTTACATGTTGTCCAAAGCTGAAAAGATTTGGTCACATATCTCATCCACTTTGCCGACCCCTTCGATCCGAATATACTTGGGGGCCGCCTCACCTGATTTTTCCCACGTTCTGTAGTAATCAATCAGAGGCTCGGTCTGTGAATGATAGACATCCAGACGCTTGCGAACCGTTTCCTCTTTGTCATCATCACGCTGGACCAGTGGTTCTCCTGTGACATCGTCCTTCCCTTCCACTTTGGGGGGATTAAAGACAATGTGATATGTCCGGCCGCTGGCCAGATGGGCGCGCCGTCCGCCCATACGTTTGATGATTTCTTCGTCCGGCACATTAATGTCAACCACTGCATCAATAGAAACGCCCGCGTCCTTCATGGCATCTGCCTGGGGAATCGTTCTTGGGAAGCCGTCAAACAAAAACCCTTTTTCACAATCGGCTTCCCTGATTCGCTCTTTGACAAGACCGATGATGATGTCATCAGATACGAGCTTGCCCGCATCCATAATTTCTTTGGCTTTCTTTCCCAGATCAGTGCCGGCCTTGACAGCAGCCCGGAGCATATCTCCTGTGGAAATTTGCGGAATCTGGTATTTTTCTTTGATGTAAGTTGCTTGAGTCCCTTTGCCCGCTCCGGGGCCGCCCAACAGAATCAGACGCATACGCCGTCCTCCTTTTCATTCAGAAAATAAAATAATTTATATAAAAATCCCGACAGTCATAAGTTCTCGTAACATGCTGAAATTGCTGACACTGATATTTTTACAGCAGCCACTCAGTAATTTCAACGGGTTACGGATTAACTTTCAACTTTTTGCTGTCGGGTAAAAAATAGGAACATTTCCAATGTTCCTGACATTCTCAGATTTCTTCTGGCAAAATGCTGTGTGGGAAACCCGGCTTTTTTTCCCCGAATGAGGCACTTCCCCTGCCGGAAAAGCCGGGTTTCTTTACCTGATTCAACATTTGCTCCAAAATTTCACAACAGAGTCTTTGATTTCAATAATGTACGCATTTTATAACAATTCAATTTGAATGATCACCGACTTAAACCTGATATAATAATCAGAAAACGGTTGTGTGTCAAGACAATTCATTTTTCATTTTTCAAGTTTACGTTTCAAATTTCCGATCATAGTTTTTTTTTCTTGCCAACAAACTTATTTTCAGATATAAATATCGGTTCATCATTACGATATATAAAATAACCATCTATAAATATTGATAATACACTATCCGGATGGAAAGAAAGGGGCGAGACAGTGTGAAGGCTATTCAAGTTAAGGTTTTTGATAATGACCTTGAAAAGGCAATGCGTATTTTGAAAAAGAAAATTCAGAACGACGGTCTTTTTAAGCGGTTGAAATTGAAAAAAAGTTACGAAAAACCAAGTGAATACAGACGCCGTAAGCAGCGTGAAGCGCTGAGACGGCAAAGAATTGCTGCTGCAAGAAGCAGATACAGGTAAGGAAAGTGAAAAGTTGAAAGTGAAAAGTTGAAAAGTTGAAAGTGAAAAATTGAAAAATTGAAAGTGAAAAGCTGGAAGGATTTTTTACTTTCCACTTTAATTACTTTCCACTTTATTACCTTTTGCTTTCAACTCATTTCGACTTTGTTGCAAATATGACAAAAAAAAAATATTATAATGAATGTCTTGAAACCATGTATGGCCTCAAAAGATTTGGGATCATACTGGGCCTTGAAACGATACGGGAAATTATGGAGGGACTGGGAAATCCCCAGAATCGTTTTAAAAGCATTCATATTGCGGGAACCAACGGGAAAGGTTCCATTGCCTCTGCCCTGTCTTCGGTGCTGCATTCAGCCGGATACAGCGTCGGGCTTTACACATCCCCGCACTTGGTAAGGTTTAACGAAAGGATACGCATAAACAACGATCTCATTTCCGATGAAGAGGTTGTTGAGGCTTACGAAGCTGTGAGGGCGGTCCGTCATGGCGACCGTGAACCGACCTTTTTTGAGTTTGCAACTGCGATGGCATTTTATGCGTTTGGCAAACACAATGTCGATTGGGCCATTGTCGAGACAGGCATGGGAGGGCGTCTGGATGCAACCAATATCGTCAGTCCGGGGGTTTCTGTCATATCCAATATATCCCTTGAGCATCAGATATATTTGGGTGATACACTTGTCCGGATCGCGGGGGAAAAGGGGGGCATTATAAAGGATAACGTCCCTGTCGTGACCGGCGTGGATCAGGAAAGTGTGATTTCAGCACTCAGAGATATTGCTGACAGAAAATCAGCACCGTTTTACCGGCTTGAGGATGAATTCCGGGTAAAAAGGAATGAAAACGGGACATTCACCTATTTCGGACTTGATAACACCTGGCATGATATGCGTACCGGACTGGTCGGCAACTATCAGGTCGATAACGCAGCCATTGTCCTTGGTGTGTGTGAAATACTGGGCAGAAACGGGACATATATTCCCTTGGAGCATATTAAAAAAGGTCTTGAGCAGAACTGCTGGCCCGGAAGGCTGGAAGTCGTGTCGGAATCGCCTTTCATCCTCCTTGACGGCGCACATAATCTGGTTGCGGCCCGGAATTTGGCAAAATTTTTGTCAAGTGATCTGTCTGACCGGAAAATAACGCTTATTGTGGGGATACTGGATGACAAGCCTTATGCTGAAATGCTTGGCTGTCTTCTTCCGGCTTGCAGCAAAGTTGTTTTGACCTGCCCCAGAACAGACCGTTCCCTTCCACCGGAAACGCTTCACGATGTGGCAAAAGATATCATTCAGGACATAAAAATTATCCCTGATGTGGCAGAGGCCGTAAAATACGGTATTGAAACTGCGTCGTCTGAGGATGCCCTGTGTATTGCAGGCTCTCTTTATGTGGTGGGGGAAGCAAAAGAATATTTTGAAAAACAGGCTTGACTTTGTGTCCGGCTTATGATATCCAAGTTGTCAGTTGCACCAAACACCATCTCAAATATGCGCCCGTAGCTCAGTGGATAGAGCGTCAGCCTCCGGAGCTGAAAGCCGCTGGTTCGAACCCAGCCGGGCGTACCAACTTTTTTCATAAATCACAAATTCCAAATCACAAATTCCAAATTCCAAATCACAAATAAATTTCAAATCACAAATCACAAATAAATTCCAAATCACAAATCCCAAATAAATCTCAAATTCCAAATCATAAATCACAAATAAATTCCAAATCACAAATTCCAAATAAATCTTAAATTCCAAATCTCAAATCCACGAAAAAATCAATAGGCCTGAGTCAGAATAATCCATGAGTGAGAAACGAAGACTTCAAGTTTTTCAATTTCATGCCTGCAGATTTGAATGCGAGGAAGGGTAATTTTCCCACACTTTTGTGTTTGCCCTTCTTTTACACTTATATCTTTCATTACTGAAAGAAACCCCCTGAATATTTCTGATTCTAACGGATTTTGTGGCTGCATAAGATTTCAGACAGCTGTGATCCCTGCAAACCGCGGATGAACGCTGATGCTCCCGCACTCTTGACCGGCTGCACAGGCCGTGAGCGTCTGTCTGCGTTCATCTGCGGATCATATCGGAAACTACAAAAACCGTTAGAACCAGGAATATTTAAAGTGCCCGATCTGAAAATTCTGTCAATGGTGCGCCTGTATCCAATATGGCATCGAATTCGTGATGTTTGCCATTCATAATCACAAAAATTGGCAGAAAAATATAAGATGCACTGGTATCAAATGTTGTGATGTTTGGCACGATATCTCCAACCTCCCGGAAAGGTACCCTTACCTAAATCCATTATAATCAGATTTTCTGAATCTGTATTTTCCGGGTTCGACCACAACAAAAGTGCCGTTCAGTTCCTTCTCGAAATAAGTCCTTATGATTTCGGAGAGTTCCTCATGCACCACATTCACAGTCGAGGGCAGAATTCGGAGATAAATGACTCCTCCTCCGAGTTCCTCAGCAAAGACAAGTGAGCCTAAGTCCCTGTCCCGGGTGACGAATATCCGTTTCTGTTTCCCTGCCTCTCTGAGCAGATGCCTGTCATCCGAGCGGGAAAGTCCCGCCTCATATGCGGTTATGACATCATGTCCCGAATTTCTGAGAAAACGGACTGTAGCGGCGTAAACATCCTGATCTGTAAAGGAGGTTGGCCATAATCCACTGGGGCTTCAGTTTTTTTGGCCTTTCATCCTTATTTGTTATTTGTGCTTGACATTCACATTTTGTCCTTATATATAAAATCAGTTATTTTCTTGAAAAATTTGCCGGAGTTTTAAAAACAGAATCGGAGGTGTGTTCCCAGATTCTTCTGCCACTCATAATATAATGCAATGTATCCTGCATCTCTTCAGAAAGTCAACGAAAAAAACGGGGAACGGAATCTCTGAACAGAATCAGACACCTGTCTGTGACAAAAGTGACTGCCGGATCATATAGACTTATGGAATATACACAAACATATAAGAATATTGATGTGCTTGCGACGCTGACAGAATCTGCCTGTAGGATAATAACCGAATTTCGGACTGCCAGACACGGCATTGTTGTCATGCATATCCTGCTTGTCCTGCTTATTGTTCTCGGCAAAAAATCAGCCGAAGAGACCGGAAGACTCAGCAATGACGAACTGAAAAACAGTTTCGGACATATAAAAAAATCGGTGAGCGGTTATTCCGAACTGAGAAAACTGCTTCACGCTACTGACAGATTCAGAATTTACAGACATTTTTTTGATCATGTCGCGGATGACTGGAACGAAATTGCGGAGAGATGTCTGATCGCCTCGGATCCCGACATCAGAGACATTATTGAAACATACGGTATTGAAGAGGCGGCAGACACCTTCAGTGATGTCAGTGAAACTTTGAATCTCCTTGACACCCTGAAATGGGACGAGGCTTTCAAATATCTGGCGGCAAATTAGAGAACATGCTTATGTGTCTGTCTCCGGCAAAAGTCATAGTGTTCAACAGAAAAGCGTTGAAAAAGTTCGGCGGTTTTGGCGGTGCCGGCATAAGAAACCGCTCTGATCTGGAAAATCTTTCCGAATATGTCGAATATGCGGCAGACATGTACGGATGGGATGACATACAGAAATACTGTCTTGCCGTCTATCAGATTGTCAAACTGCATCCGTTCACAGACGGCAACAAACGCACAGCAGGATACGTTCTTCTGAACTGTCTGAGAAAAAGAGGTCTGTCTTACACAGGCAGGGAAAAAGACCTTGCGGAACAAATAATTGAGCTTGTGAAAACAGATCCGGGCAAAAAGGAGGAATCCGTGCTGAATTTTTCATATTTTATAAAATCCAAGCTTCAAAAGAGGGCTTGAGCCCGAGGTGTGTTTGCGGATTCTTTTATCGGCAAAAATCAGGTGTATAATACGGGACAATTTCTGGAAACCCGCTTCTGAAAAGCGGATACGGAACCGTCTTCCGGATTGGACACCTGACGGTGACAGAGGCAGATTCCGGATTATACGACATTTCAGAAATTCTGCCCGGAGGTGTGTTTCCGGATTCTTTTATCAGCGGAAAATGTGGTGTATAATTCGGGACAATTCTGGAAAACCCCGCTTCTGAAAGGCGGATACGGAACCGCCTTCCTGATTAGACACCTGATGGTGAGAGGGGCAGCTTCCGGATTATATTTTTCCGGCGAAGCAGACCGACAGTGAAAAAAAACAGAATAATAAAAATGAAATCAAAAGTATATATCGAAACGAGTATTCCGAGCTATTACTGTGAAATCCGGGAAGATACGGAATCTGTCGCCAAAAGACTGCTGACAAGAGAATGGTGGGATAATCACAGGAACTTTTATGAACTTGTGACGGCTCCTCCCGTGACAGATGAGCTTGAACAGGGGGATTATCCCACAAAATCTGAGACACTCAGACTTATCAGTGACATACCGCTTCTCGAACTGACCGAGGAAACAGAAAACATAGTTGATGAATATCTGAGACATCATCTTATGCCGAAAGACCCGAAAGGCGACGCACTTCATCTTGCGCTGGCATCTTATCACAACTGCCGCTTTCTTCTCACATGGAACTGTCAGCACCTGGCGAATGCGAACAAATTTGAGCATATCCGTCACATAAACACTCTGCTCGGTCTTTTTGTTCCGATATTAACAACACCTTACGGTTTACTGTATGAATATGAGGGGAGAGAGATAAATGATAACAGATATGACAATAGACAGAATTCGGGCAACACGTCATAAGATTTCGGAAGCATGTAATCACGAAACGAAAAAGTTGGTTGAATACTACATGAAATATCAGCAAAAATATGCTGACAGGCTTATTAAGAAAAATACAGCTCCGAAAAAGGAAAAATCTCTGATCATGTGAACACTGAGTGAATCAGATGAAAGCGGAGAAAGCAGATGGTGTCCTTCGGGATGGTGCGCTCCGCATGCTCGGGCTGTTCTGACAGTCGGAAAGTGACGTGAAGTACATTTATATAATGTGCGGGTATCCCCACAAGGAAGACCTTTTCAAGAGGCATGAGCCGTGGGGGAAACTCTCAGGCACGGTTCTCAGAGGGCTTGGGGCTGGCAACAGCCCCCGGCTACCCGACCGGCATTGCGGAAATTCTGTCCGAAGGTGTGTTCCCAGATTCTTTTATCGGCGGAAATCTGGTGTGTAATCCGGGGCAATTTTCGGAGACCCGCTTTTTAAAGGCGGATGCGGAACCGGTTCCGGGATTAGACACCTGATGGTGAGAGGGGCAGCTTCCGGATTATACGACATTGCGGGGATTCTGCCCGAAGGTGTTTTTCCGGATTCTATTATCAGCGGAAATGTGGTGTATAATCCGGGACAGTTTTGGGAAACCCGCTTTTTAAAAGCGGATACGGAACCCTCTTCCGAATTAGACACCCGACGGTGACAGAGGCAGATTCCGGATTATACGACATTGCGGGAATTCTGTCCGGAGGTGTGTTTCCGGAGTTCTTTTATCAGCGGAAATCCGGTGTATAATTCTGTATGATTTTTGGGAACCCGCTTATGAAAGGCATTTCCGGAGTCGCCTCCCGGATTATGCACCTGCCTGCGGCAGAGGCGGCTACCGGATTATACGGCATTGCGGAATTTCTGTCCGGAGGTGTGTTTCCGGATTCTTTTATCGGTGAAAATCTGGTGTATAATACGGGGCAATTTTCGGGAACCCGCTTCTGAAAAGCGGGTACGGAACCGATCCCGGGATTAGACACCTTATTTGGTGCAGGATATGGTTTGGGTTTAGACACCGTTTTTGGTGTCTATTACTGGTTATTTTTTCTTGAAATTCTTATCAGAAAGTTTAAGGAGGAAAATTGTGAGAAAATTAACGCTGATGATTATGGCTGGTGTGGCACTTTTTGTATTCGGGACAATATCCCCGGTCAGTGCCGATGATCGCAGTGATCAGATGAATCCGAACAATGACGCTTATTGGCAGTCCCGCGGCTATGATAAGCGACCTGATAATTGGAATGATCCGGACGCTCATAAAAAACGCTCACATGATTATCCGGTTCCCGAAGAAGGTATCTGTAAATATGTTGATGAAAACGGGATTACGCACTTTGCAGACGTGCCGCCACCAAAAAAGTCGGAAACATATGATGAAAAGTACAGTTGTGACGGCAAAATATATTGTTCGGAAATGACATCGTGTGCGGAGGCCGAATTTTATCTGCGTAACTGTCCCGGAACCAGGATGGACGGAGACGGTGATGGTGTTCCGTGCGAAAGCCGGTGGTGCGGCCGGTGATACAAAAATCATCATAACACTCCGGTTTCAATCAAAAAATAACCCGGCGATGAAGCGGACGGAAAAAGCCCCGCCGCTTATCTGTGCGTTATAGTGCGACAAGAAGTCGCATTGTTTAGTGTTTTCAGTAGTTCAGTTAGTTTCTTGAAAACTTGGTATGTTTCT
>Ga0190283_1000952_pt1 | contig 14061 bp, 17 predicted proteins | sample 48691801_MG_FD_161669 | JGI IMG/M metagenome (GOLD analysis project Ga0190283, IMG submission 161669) | Hydrothermal vent microbial mat bacterial communities from Southern Trench, Guaymas Basin, Mexico - 4869-18-0-1_MG | ecosystem: Environmental > Aquatic > Marine > Hydrothermal vents >...
TCTTCAATAATCTTTTTAGTCTCCTTGTTATAGTGACCCTTCTTTTTATTTATAACCCTAGAGACTGTCGCTATAGATAAACCAGTTTCTCTGGCAATATCTTTAATTGTTGATCTTTTGTTTATCATTTTTAAGAAGTTATCTGAATATTTTTTAAAAAATAATTTTTCATATAGATTAAGGTATACGTATACGGTTTACGTTTACCTTAATACAAAAAAAAATGAAAGTCAACAATTTTTTTATTGTATTTTTTTATTGTATTGTATCCATTATATTAACAAGTCTCACTATGATAAATATTTGACTGTAATTTCAGTCTGGAATTAAATTATGGAAACATCTTATATCCAATTAAAAATGGAAACAGATATTTTAGATTCACCATTTAGACATTTATTATCTTCTATTAGGGCTCTACCACTTTACCCATAAACAATATGGCACCGCTCCTGTCATCGGCTATTATGAAGAAGAACGGACGGTCCACTCTAAACTCTACCATCCCGTCAACCGGCATAGCTGATTCGACCATCTCTACAATAGTTGCCGCAGCTGCTTCGCTTCCCTTTTCATTGACTTCGATGACTGCTTTATGCATTACTTTGGAGATGAATATATCGGGATTTATCCTCGAAAAATCAGCTTCCGGGCCAAAAGCCACACCCATGCCAAGATCGGTAAGCGCATCGTTTAAAAGCTTTACCCCGTATTCCATCTTATACTTTGGCATCGCAAGCTCTATTTCCCTTTCAACCATGCTGTTTCTAAGATCATTAAAGTAGTAGCTGTCTAAAAACCCTATTATGCCGTCAACGGCCGCGCCTTCATCAGGAAGCACTATATACATAGAGAATTTTTCATCTCCATACGGAAGCCTCGCCATTCCGAAATTTTCTCCGGTTATATAGCCATAATGCTCTGCTATATGCATCATCTCCACTGGCTTCTTGCTGCCGTCTTCAAGATTAAAATCCTCTTCATATGTAGCTTCTTCATCGAAGGGATATGTCCAGTCGCCCTTAAAGTATATCGCATTTATAAGATACATCACTGCATCGGCAGGAATTTCAGAAAGCATCTTCTTTATCTTCTCTTCGGTCGCATCTTCTATCCAGCCATTTATGATGTCAACTGCCCCGGGATCAGAAAAATCAAGCTCCTTTACCTCTGAGCTGTAATACTTTTTATTTATCTCTATAAAATCCTCATTTGGGTCAAAGCCAAGCCTTGACCATATGGAATTGGCAATATTTATCTGTACCCCTGGGTCACCGTTTAGAATGCTGACCAGAAGGTCGCTAAAACCCTGGTTAAGCTCCTCCATATCCATACCGCTAAACTCCATTGCATCAGCAATTGCAAGGTTTGTATCGCCCACCGCGCCATTATATGTCATGGCAAGGGCAAGGAGTATGGAAAGGGGTGATATGAAGACATTCTGACCGCTATCCTCAGTGATGAGCCTGCTAAAAATATTAAAGGCAAAATCCGTATTGGAACCTACAAGGCCTTTATCGACCCTGCCTGCAAGTTCATCGGACTCCTCGCCGGATACCACCGGAACGGTACTTATGCCGCTGCCTCTGGCACATGAGGAAAAAATAGGGGCACTTAAAAGAAGAAGCGCTGTTATTATTACTATACTGATAATTGCTTTTACCTTTTTCATTTTCATCTCCCTGCCTGGTCCTAATAATAAATATTGCACTACCCGACCATAATATATATACGCATGGATGAGGGCCGAAACCGGGGTCACCGGAAAGTATTATTCAAAAACTCCGGCAATATTTATATGAAGTGTATACGCATCCGGTAAAAATTCAATGAAGTCCTGTGATTTTTGACCAGATGAAAAATTATTAAACTTTATTGTTCCGCTGCCTGCCGGTTCGCCGTCATCAAATAAGATAGATGCTTCTATCTTTCCGGTAAACTCAAGATCAGGGTCCAGCATCTCCACTGTCAGGATCAACTCCATAGCTTCATCACCCATAGCAGCAAAGTACATAAATAGCAGGTTTCCAGCAATTATACGGACTGGCTCCCCGAATTTTGAGATCTGGAGGTCAAACTCCGAATCTACTTCCCCGGGACCGGCCGGAACACCTTCTACCTGCTCTATTCCGGCAGCAAAGTCTTCACTTTCTTCTGCTGTTTCAGCCATTCCGGCCTCTTCTCCCTCAGGAGACTCCTGTGCGGCCTCTACTTCTGCAGTGGCCGCCATAGCTTCATCATCTGCCTTCTCTTCTATACGCATTTCAGCATCAGCCACCATTGCGGTTTCGCCGCCTGTTTTGCCGGATCCGCCAAATATTCTTAAAATTCCATAAGAGCCAAAACCTACTACAAGTATCGCCACGGCAGCTATGGCAAAGGTCTTTATCCAGTCCCTGCCGGGCACCGTAAAGGTCTCTTCCTCTACTATTATCTCATCGCCTATCTCAAGCTCGCCTGCTGGTACCGCCTGCCTGATGAAACGGCCGTCGCCAGTCATCACTATGCAATATTCCTTATGTATTTCCATTACTACAGCTTTCATATCAACCCTTACCCCGGCACATGTCCAGATAGCTGAGGCCGGACCTTATGGCCAGAACCATAGCTATTATATATATTCGACCGCGTTCAAGCTTTTTCCGGTGTATCATGATTTCTTTTCCTATTTCTTTTATCGGAAGCCTTCCGGTCTCCATCAAGCTATCAAGAAGACCCTCATTGCCGGCGATCCTCCCTGCAATATCCTGATAGAGTTTCTTTAGTTCTTCACTTCTCGGCGAGACCCTCACCAGCTTATCAAGACTTATTCCCCATTTTGACAGTGCGGCGCTGTATCCGATGATCTCTGCCTTCAGGTCCTCGCTATCTCCATCTGCCTGGTACCGCTCAATGGATTTCCTGTCCCAGGCAAGTTCTGTGTCTTCCCCATCATCGCCAATGTTAATAGAAGCTTCCCTGTCACACTTCCTGTAATAGTCAATGAGCCTCATGGAGATGACCATCCTTGCAAATGAAAGGAATTTTCCCTTCCCCGGCCTGAATGAATCTACAGCTTCCTTAAAAGCTATAAGGCCCACAGAAAGCTCCTCATCCTCGCCATAATGAAGATAGCGCCCGACCCTCTTCTGGGCAACGCTTGCTATGAAAGGTTTGAAATCTGAGATCAGGGAACTGGTAAGGTCATTATTTCCCCTGGCTTTTTTAACCCTGTCTTCGAGTGTTTGTCTGTGGACCATCATTAATGCAAATTACCTGTCTACATAGTTCTATTCTATTTTACAGATTTACCGCTAAAAAGCTCTGAAATGACCCTGTCCAGCTTTTTCTCCATATCTGCAAGATACTTATCCATGTCTTTGCCAGCTGTCTTATCTGCTTTTAACTGTTTTCTTTTTTCTGAGACCGTATCTTTTATGCTTGAGATCCTGTATTCTATCTGTTCAAAATCAAGACCCCCGGATATTACAGACTTCCTGAGCCTTTCAATTTCTTTTTGAAGTTCTTTGGTTTTTTCCCGCCAGTAGTAGAACATTGCAATGATCACACCGACAAGAATAACTACTATTACCAGTAATGCTGCCATACTTATCATTATACATATTTATCTTAATATACTAAACAGGATATCATTAAATCTTTAAGTTTGTGGAGTATACATAATATACAGGCTTATTAATGTTATTTACATGGAATTTCACCGGGAAACAGTATACTTTCTTATTACACTATCCGGATCAATAAAACCTTCAAATCGGCTGTAAGGTATGATGACTGAAAAATCCCCGGCAGCATATGGAGCGGCCTGATAAGCCGGAAACTTTATTATGAGCCCGTATGGTGCCACAAGAAAATTAGTCAATGTATCCGCATAATCCGGATCAGTACCGTCTTCTATCCATTCTTCATCAGGCTGGAATCCCCTGTCCTGTATCTGACCGATCAGGTTCCTGCGGCAGTATTCCGATATTGTCCCGGCATAGTCATACCCCGGCTCAAAAAGATCCTCAAGCCCGATAAGCCTGTCTCTCCCGATATCAAAATTAATAGTCTCAAAGTAGAGCATTCCATGGGCCCCTCCCATATAGGGATAGATATCCAGGCATAGCGAGATAATGTTTTCGTCAAAGGCTGCTACCTGATAATCGACTGCAAGGAAATATCTGAGATCAATATCTTCATCATCATAAGATAATACCTCTTCCCTAAAATCACCGATCATTGGAGAAATGGTATCATCATATATTATTTTATTTATACTATCATCAAGCCCTCCGGCATAAGCGGACTGGAACAGGGGGTATGCAATATCTATAATATATTTTTCTTCTCCGTCTTCCTCAAAATACCTCTTATCCATTAATCTGCTGTACCCGGCCGACGCTCCCTTAAAATCATTTATCTGGAGCAGATACATAATATCATCAAATACTCCATACCACTCAAGCGCAGGCGATGCTGCCTGTCCTGATACCAGCTGGCTGTAGAACCCGTCTTTTCCATCCGGGGCCCATACTTTTTCTTCCAGGCAGTTTATCTCATCATAGGTAAAATACTGTTCCATGCCTTCCATCATCTTATCCCTATCAGCCAGAAGCGCTATCTGCACCTGATAGCCGTTATTATAGAAGACAGCTCTGTGCTCAAAGGCTATATCACATATGTCATATCTACTAAACACCAGGAACTCTTTTACAAATACATCGCCAGTCTTCATGACTTTTCTTGAAGGTTCAAAGGAAAAAGCAGTATCCCGGCCAAAGCCTCCTTTTTCAAGCGCTTCTCTTTCGCCGATTGCAGCATCCCTCGCTTCTCCCTCCATGGTTTCCAAGGAAACGATGCTGACATTTAAGGAAAGATCACCGTACTCTGTGTTCCAGCCGGAATACGAGGAAAGTGTAAGATCATTATGTGGGTATATAAAAGCAAAATTTGCCTCACCGCTGTAAAACATAATATTATTTTCTAACCCCCGCGCTATTTCCTGATCACTATCATCATCATTGATCTCAGATTCTGTGGATCCGGAACCCTCATCATCAGTGCCTGTATTGCTGTATTGACCGGTCCCGTCAGTACCTTCATCCCCGCCTTCACCCTGGATATCCTTTCCACCTATAAAATTGTCAAATCCCTCAATAATGCAGGAGCTCATAAGCATTATAAAAATAATAATAATTATAGTAAAAATTAACCTATATCTCATAAGACCCTTATCTCATCTTTTCCTGTTTTAATTCATCCGCTATGCAGAATAATGCTGATAATAACCTCTTAAGCATTAGTTTAACAAAGTTGATTTATCGTAACAATATGCCATTTTGATACAAAACTTCTTTTTTATTAAGATCCCTGGACTTTTACATTTTTAACCTTTAATAAATTATAATAATAAGTTATAATAATTAATTAATAAATATAATATTAACTTAATTCATAAAAGATTGATGAAAAACATAAAAACAATATCTACTGCCGTATTAATATCAATGTCCGCTATCCTTTTACTGACCACCAGCTGCTGCCAGCTCGGTTCCGGGGTGACCTCATTTCTTGAAAATGTTAAAGACCAGCAGGAACCCGCGTCAGACATCGAGGAGGAAACTCCGGCAGCCAGCCGGGAGGAGATTACCGGAAATAGCGGAGAAAATATCTCTCCAGCCAGCGGCCCTAACTGGATATTGGCCATAGGCAGCGGGGGCCGCGACTATGCACCTTCCGTGGCCGTAATGCCTGATGGCTATGCCGCCGTAGGCATGACCACATCATACGGCCTGGGAAGCGGAAGCGATAACCTGAACGGCTCGCATGATTTTCTTGCAGTCAGGCTGGGTAAAAATGGGGACCTTATCTGGAGCACGGTTATCGGAGGAGCGGAAGACGAGAGAGGAAGTTTCTCTGTAACTCCAACATCCGACAGCGGATTCCTGCTTACCGGGACCACAAAATCTTTTGGCTCCGGAGGAGCTGATATCTTTGTGGTAAAGCTTGATGCCAGGGGCCGCCTGAAATGGGCCAGGACCATCGGGGGCAGCGGGCAGGAGACAGGAAAGACAACCCTGGAAGTAGACGGAGGATATATCTCCCTGGGGGATACTGGTTCGGCAGGAGCCGGAAAAATGGACCTTCTGGCAGTAAAATATGATTTTGATGGAAATATAATATGGGCCCATGCGATAGGCGGCACAGAGGATGAGAAGGGAGCCGGTATCTCCAAGATAGACGGCGGTTATATTATCGGTGGCACTATATGGTCATATGGGGCCGGAGGAGCTGACGGATGCTTTATTAAAATCGATGATTCAGGCAATGTCCTGTGGAGCAAAGCCGTGGGAGGCAGCGGCGATGAAGGCATCAACTGGGACGGTGTAAGGGTCCTGAGTGATGGAGGATTTGTGCTCGGGGAGGGCACGACTTCATATGGAGCAAAAAAACAGGCTATCTGCTGTATGAGGCTTAATCCGGACTGCAGTATTAGGTGGGCCCTTATGATAGACGGCCCCAGGGATGATGCCGGGTGGACGATGAATAAGACTCCTGACGGCTATATTGCCGGAGGAAAATATGATATTGCCGGCAATGGAGGCGATATAGTATATCTCAAGCTTGATGAAAATGGCGATTTCCTATGGGCAAGGACCCTGGGAACTGCCCGCCTGGACGAGATAGAGGAAATACTGCCGGCAGACAATGGCTATATTATGTCCGGAGTTACCAGGCTCGCCGAGCCAAACGGGGATTTTCTAATAGCAAAGGTAGGAACAGACGGATTTGTGGGAGGAGACACGGACCCTGTGCAGGAGCTCATACCTGCGTCGGTTACTGCTGTAGACCCGGAGGTCACCCCATTCTCACCAGTGCAGACCGATGTTTCATCACTTATAAATATCATAGCTGTTTCACCCAATGTAGAGACTCCGGACCTTGAGATCAACGTCATCTATAGAAATTAGCTGAAAATGCATAAAAAAATGACCCGCCGGATTTCGCATGCCCTGCGGCAGGGGCGAGGCGGGTCTATTATTGCCTATGACTTTATATTTTAATATAGGAAGTTCAGAACGATCTCTTCTACCTTCGCTGCATTCTCAGGCTCTTCTTCGAATACGAATGTACCGTGTGCGCTTCCATCCAGTATCTCAAGCATCTTGGGCTCCATGCTCTTCTCATACATATCGTTTGCAGCCTGTGCGGCATATTCATCCCCCTGGGAAGCTATGAAGAGTTTTGCCGGCACTATATCCCCTATCACGCTTATAGCAGAAATCCCCTCAAACTCATCAGGTGAAGAAAATGATATTACTCCGTCTATTCTTTCTCTTGACGCTACAACCAGGCTTGCAGTTCCTCCCATACTTCCGCCCATTAGATAGATAAGTTCAGGATCATACTGTTTTATATATTCAAGCGCAGCCGTAAGATCGATATCAAGCTTTGATACATCCTGCGTACCTCCAGATTTTCCATACCCCCTGAAATCATAGGTAAGGACGATGTAGCCATTTTCTTTTAGCATCCCTGCAAAATCAAACCAGCTGGTCTGGTCCGTTGGAGACATATGAGATAGTATGACCCATTTGTTTCCGCTGCCGAATATATTGCCATTCAGTTCTATACCATCTTCGGTCATAAATGTAACCTCGCCTTCCGCTGCCCCTGTATCTTCTTCTGCTGCTTCTTCAGTATCACCTTCACTACCTGCTTCAGGCTCTACGGCTGGCTCCTCCTCAGCATCATCTGCTTTTTCAGGCTCCTGGGTGACACTTTCTTCTTCAGCCTGTGCTTTATCTGATACCTCACCTTCCCTACAGCCCAAAAGCAATACGGAAAACACCATGAGTATTACTAAAATAGATATTAATACTTTCCTTATCATTTTTCTCCTTTGTCCTTTTTGTGTAATATTTAATTATAGGAAAAATTGAGAATATATTGAAGCATAAATAACTGACTTCTCACAAGAATGACTAATCTGCAATGATATCACTCACCTCGTCCATCGTCATCCCCGGCGCTATCCTGGAATCGTAAAGAATCCTTATTACAGCCCTATCCATATCAGCATAGCTTCCCGTATCGGTCCATTCCTGGTAAAAGATACTGTCTTCATATTTATATGAATCATTCATCATCCCCAGACTCTGGGTCAGCTCCTCCCTTATAAGGTGTGAACGCTCCTCCTGGGTTATACCGTCAGTGGCAATAAGTATCCTGGCCCTGTACAATGCTCCGCTATCGTCCCACCAGGTCCAGAAAAAACCCATATTTCCCGGCACATAACCGGGTTCTATGGATGAGAACCGCTCCACAGCAGCAAAGTATATTTCAATATCGGGGTCCCACATAACAGTATCAAGCGCTATACCGTCAATTATAGAATTAAGCTCGGAGATCACTTCATCAACCGTTTTACTGTCTTTATCAGTTGGATCCCCCTTTATGCTGATCCCGATATCATCTGTCCATTTATGTATGACACCACCTGATTCTCCATACTCGGCGCCAAGGGCAATATCATAGAAATACTCTAATTCATCCTGGCTGTAGCTATTCTGCTGTCTCTCATCAAGGTTATCACGGCTTGTGCCGGCCCTGACACATCCGGCAAAAGAAATGAGGCCGGAACAAGAAAGTATTAAAACAAGAAAGCAAACAATTAAATTATTTTTTATTAGTTTAATCATATTTAATTACTCTACCTTTTTATTCAATAAATATTTACACAACACCTTTGCTAATACTTAGGAGATAAATTTTTTATTTATTAATACTGTATATAGTATAATAATTAAAATTATATTAAAGGAATTTTATGAAAATAAAAACAATACTCTATTTGTTGACCGCTCTTATTCTTGTTTGTATGGCAACTTCCTGCATTATCCTTGACCGGTCCAGGGTCACGTCTGAAGGATCTGACACAGATACCACTGAACAGGACATGGCCGCAGATGATGAAGAAACCGATGCTACTGATACGGAGACAGCTACATCAGGTAATGGAAAAGACAATGAAGTTGATGCTCTCTCGGACCGGATCATAGTTTCCGCTCCCCTGCCGGATCAGCTTATTGCTAGTCCCCTTATAATCACAGGAGAAGCAAGGGGCACCTGGTTTTTTGAAGCAACTTTCCCTGTAACCCTGCTTGATTCAAATGGTAAGATATTGGCTCTCCACTACGCCGCAACCGAAGAAGAATGGATGACTGAGGATTTTATTTCCTTTACAGCTACTATTGAATTCGACGATCCTGAAACCTCAACAGGTTTTCTCATATTGGAGAAAAATAACCCTTCAGATTTCCGTGAATATGATGCACAACTATTAATACCTGTCCGGTTTAGATAAATACTTCATAAGGGAAAAAAGAAAATATTCCCCTGGCCGCCGGTTCAGACTGGATACTGTCAACGGAACAGGCCTGCATTAAGTCAGGAGTTACGAGATCAGCTGAGCCTGTTACTGATTTACACCGATCTTCCAAACTCCTTTTTCGAGAAACGCTTCTATGGTCTGACGTTTTGCTTTATTTATCAGATTAGAGTGTGACACTTTATACTTTTTTGCATATTCAGCAAGTGTTATAATACTCGCACCCTCGAGATACGCAAGTCTTTTATAGTAGCTATTCGTAAGAGATTTGCCGACTATTTCCTCCATTATTTTTGTAGTGCCTTTTTTTTCAAACTCCTCAAATGCATTATAATACATTTCTCTATCAATGAATTTAATATTTATCGGCACAAAACCTTCTCTTATGAGCAGGTAATTATTCACTACCCTCCCAATGCGGCCATTGCCATCAACAAATGGATGCGTATGCTCAAATGTAAGATGCAGCAGAGCGATTCGTTTTATAATATTTTCATGGCTGCTCGCATTATAAGCCACAAGCATTTTTTCTAACCTTCCCACTACTTCTTTTGGGTCAGGTGCTATATGATTGCCAACCCTAACCCATTCATCATCTTTGCGGAATCTTCCAGCAATATCATCCCGGATATTCGATATAAGCATTTTGTGAAGCGACATAATAACCTCAAGAGTGAGTTCCTGCTCCTTGGCTCTTGTATCAATATAAGAAACTACCCGCGAAAGATTTTTAGCCTCGAATATTTCTCTTTCCGTTACATACCGGTCTAAGTGTATTTGCATAAGGATTTTTTCTGTTTCTTCAAGAGTAAGAGTGTTGTTCTCAATGGCATTAGAGTTATACACTTGCTCAGCAATCTCTGCTTCACTCAATATTTTTATAAGCGATTGCTTACCGGTGGATGCTCTATGATACCGCTCTCTTAAGCGACTTATTATATTAAAAACATGCAATATTTTTACCATAGTAATAGTATATATATTTTCACTCTTTTGTCAACAAAACCGTGAAAATTTGTAATAATACTGTATTTTTCACGGTTTTGAGCAAACATCCATACTATTGTGGGTCCTATGCGCCCCACGCCATAAATATAGATCACAGGTATCAATCTAAATAATTACTTAATAAATATCCTTCCATCACCTTTATCCACAATAAAAGAAGCTGATCTTTTATCAGTTGATATATCAGTATATTCTTTATCATCGAACCACCATGCCTGCCCCTGAATATTTCCGCTTGACTGGCCGGCAATCACATGATACTATTGCGTTGGTCGTTATATCGGATAACGTAATAACGGCATACATTGCAACGGCAAGCGTTATATTAGAATATTTTAAGATCCAGGGAGAAAATGAATGTCTGATAGAAAGAAAATAAAGAAATATTCTCCTCTTACGGAGACTACTTTTTATATACTGATAGCCCTCCTGGAGCCCCTTCATGGCTATGGGGTCATGCAGAAAGTTGAAAGGTTGAGCAGCGGAAGGATAAAGCTTGGCCCCGGCACCTTATATGGAGCTCTGGGCAACCTTCTTGAAGCTAAGATGATAGAGCTCGAAAGTGGTAATGGGACAAATAATAGAAGAAAAGTCTACCGTATAAAAAACCTCGGTATCAATATGATCGAATATGAAATAAAAAGGCTTGAGGAGATGCTTAAAAACGGAAAGGACCTCATCAGAAAGAAAGGTTATTAAAATGAAAGAGGCAGGGACAAAAAGAGTCATAAGGACTTTTTTTGCATGGCAGGAAGAAAAAGAAGGAAAATGGCTGGCCGGTATGTCAAAAAAGGGATGGCACCTGGAGAAGGTGGGCTTTTTTAACTATACATTCAAAAAGGGAGCACCCCGTGATTATGTCTATGAATTTGATTTCAAGATCCTGGGGAAAAAGGACTTTGAAGATTACAGATCCACATTTGAAGATGCGGGATGGAAATATATCGGAAGCTTCGGATCATGGTATTATTACAGGGCTGATAGTTCCAGAGACCCGGATAGAGCGCTTTACAGCGATAACAGGTCAAAGATGGAAAAATACAAAAGACTTCTCATATTCCTGGCCGTAATATCGGGCCCGGTAATGATGTGGGGCCTGCCCAATCTTTATATGAGAATGATAGATATGGCTGATGACAGTGTGCTCAATAATCCGGTATTGTTTAATATCTATCTTCCCTCAGTCATAATACTTACCCTGGTGGAAATATTGGCAGTTTATGGCATTATCAGGATAATGATGGTTATAAACAGGCTGAAAAAAAATATAAAGGAATAGATAACTCATTTTAAAATCATATTAAAGGAATTTTATGAAAATAAAAGTAATTTTCAGATCCTGCTCCGGATCAGCTTGATTCTTCTTTTAATTATTCTATTACATCCTGCAATGTAATATTTTCAGGAGACTCTGAGGCCCATATTTCTGACAGAGTAGTCGCAGGTTCGGGCTGGCTATTATCAACAAAATCTTCAAGGCTTGGTCCGGGACCCTGCTGCGGACTTGACGGCCGGACATCACCTGACCCTGAACCTGTGAATAAAAAGTCCAGCCCTATTCCCTCAATAGCTGCCGCAATAAGCAATGCCACCACAAACCAGAAACAGTCACTTCTTATATACTCCGAGAAACTGCTGCTTCCTGAGCCTGCACAGTGCTCGACTATCTTTGCACCAAGGTTATATATAATCGATAGCTCCATATTATTTTGCCTTTTCCTTTGATGCTAAAATATTGAATACATGCAGTGTCTTGAAAAAATATGTTTCTTTATCTTTTAATAATTTTCTGCATCCGGGCCTCTTTCTCAGCCAGGCAAGCAGGCCATATCCATCTATAGCCAGTACAGCTATCAGAAATGCTATAAAGATCCACGGCGTTATGATCCCGCCGCCTATTTTTAATAAAGCCTTTGAGCCATTTGCATAATAGGAATTTAATAATGCATGTTCTACGGAAACCCAGATAAAAACCAATGCAGGTATGGCCCATACCCATTCTCTCCCTGCTTTCTTTCTGATATATAGAGCCAGCCCCACAGCCATTCCTATAAGCCCTGTGGATGCCGCATGGCCGATATATCCAAATACCCTGCCATCTACCATTATGCCAAGGGCATCGGGGAAAAAATATAATCCGCCTATATGTGGACCATAGGTAAACGGAAAGCTTATTCCCTCCCAGAAAGTCTTTTCGATAATGCCGAACCCGGATCCGGCAAGAACAGATAATACCAGGAAATCAGAAGCATTTGGCATCGATCTTCTTTTTTTGTAGAGGAAATACACTGCCAGCGCAACCGGTATAAGCTTAAACAATTCTTCCGCAGGGCCGACTACCCAACCGCTTATAAATGCGCTTCCCGTATTGGCGCCAGCCATGCTCATTAATTTATATAAGAGAAAAGCGAGTCCCCCGCTTATCACTATACCCTGCAAAAAAACAGAAAGCAGTCTTTTCCAGCCGACCGTCCTTGTAAAGATAGAGAGTATCAGTATCTCTGTTAAAAACCAGGTCTCGATCCAGAAATAATATTTTCCCTTCACTATAAAGTAGATCAAGAGAAAAATAATACCAGCGGCCCATATCCATATGAACCATTGTGGGATTCTTCGAAGTTTTAAACTGTTACTAATAATTGATTTAATTTTATCCATAATTTAAATATTAAATCATTTTTTATAGTTAGGCAAATACTTTATTGTACTTTTATCCATCACTTTTCACTGCAACTCCCAATGATATAAAAACATTATCTTGAAAAATATACCTTGATGAGGTATATTACTCCCATGGCTATTCAATCTTTTTCGGATAAGACTACAGAGATATTTTTCGTTTCTGGCAATGTCAGAAAAGGAACAGGATGGATGCCTGTCAGCAGGATCGCAAGAAGAAAACTTGATATTCTTCAATATGCATCTGAACTTAAAGATTTAAAAGCCATGCCAGGGAATAGACTGAAATCATTAAAGGGTGATTTAAAGGGATGCCATAGCATTAGAATAAATGACCAGTGGAGAATAATTTTTAAATGGTCGGACCATGGAGCAAAAGATGTACTTATTGCAGACTACCACCAGTAAAAGAAAGGATATAAATGTTTGATATGAAAAGAAAGCCTACTACGCCAGGAGAAATACTCCGGGAAGAGTTTTTATTAGAACTGGGAATAAGCCAGAAGAAGCTTGCCGGTCATATTGGCTGTGATATAAAGGTTATTAACCGTATAGTTAATAACCGTACTTCAGTCACTGCAGAAATGGCAGTAAAATTAGCTTCCACTCTAAATACTTCACCGCAGTTTTGGCTAAACGCACAGCAGGCTGTTGATATTTATAATGCTTTAAAAACAGTAAAGTCATTTCCACGATCAATAACAAAAGCAAGTTAGCCATAAATTAGCTTAATCCACTATAATTCTGCACCTAAATTGCATTATACGATTATATGTCGTATAATTAATCGTATGAAAGTAACAGCAATAATATCGGATGAACTCATCAAAGAGGTAAAGAAACTTACCGGGGGTAAAAATATCACTGATTCTGTCACTATTGCCCTTAAAGAATGGCTGGCTTTAAAAAAAGTAAAAGAGTTAAATCACCTAATAAAGGAAGAACCTCTTGAATTTGATGCCTGTTTCTCTGCTGAGAAAGTAAGGAAGACCAGCAGGGGA
>Ga0190283_1000953_pt1 | contig 14055 bp, 9 predicted proteins | sample 48691801_MG_FD_161669 | JGI IMG/M metagenome (GOLD analysis project Ga0190283, IMG submission 161669) | Hydrothermal vent microbial mat bacterial communities from Southern Trench, Guaymas Basin, Mexico - 4869-18-0-1_MG | ecosystem: Environmental > Aquatic > Marine > Hydrothermal vents > Microbial...
AATGGATCAGAAAATCGCTGGCCAGGGGCAGAACGAGCGATCCCTTCGCCTACTGCATCGACAACGTGACGCGCATCCTCATCGCCGAGGCGCTGGAGGTGACCCGGGGCAACCGCTCGCAAGCCGCCCGGCTGTTGGGGCTCTCGCGACCCACCTTGCTGACCAAGATGAAAAAGTTCGGCCTCGCCGGCGGCAGCGGCGCAGGGCACGACGAAGAGCACTGAGCAGCGTCGTCGCGGCGAGGCTTTCCAGCAGGCCCGGCGGCGCACCGGCGCACCGGCGGCCCGGGCCGCGAGGCGGGCCGCCTGCAAAACGGAGGATGTGCCGTGCCGGGGGATGCTCGCGGTGTGGAATCGTCGTGGAGCAGCCTCCGTCGCGCCACCGTGACACGATCTTTGACAGGCCCGTCAAGTTATTTGCTAGCTACCCGGTCGGATTCTTTGCCGTTGACTCTGCGTGCGGTGGTCATAAAATGCCAAAATCCAAATCATTTCAGCGCCGAACGGAAAAAAACGATGAAACTCGTCTCGAAGACAAGCTGCTCGCTTCTGGCCTTTCTTGTCGCCCTGGTTGTCTACGCCGTCACGGCGGCCCCTGGGCTGCTCTTCACCGACTCCGGAGAGCTCGCTGCGGTCTGCGCCACCCTCGGCGTGGCCCATCCCACCGGGTATCCGCTCTTCACGATCATCGGCCACCTCTGGACCCTGATCCCGCTGCCCCTGGCGCCGATCGCCAAGCTCAACCTGCTCGCAGCGGTGCTGACGGCGGGGTCGGTCTTGGTGTTCTTCCATCTCGTACATCTCTTCCTGACGACGTTCGCCGAATCCCTCGGCTCGAGCGGCCGCGAGCCGGCAAAGCCATCCCGGGGCCGTGCTGCTTGCGATCCGGTCGGCTCCGAACCAGGCCTGCCCGGGAAGCGGCGGGATCTGTTCTTGCTGGCGCTGGCGGCAGCGCTGATCTACGCCTTCGCACTCACAATCTGGGCGCAAGGCACCGCCATCGAAGTACACTCGCTGCAGCTCCTGCTGATCAACGGCACGCTCTTTCTCTTCCTGCGGGCCGCAGCGGCGCCGCAGCTCTCCTTTCGGCCCTTTGGCGCGGCGGCTCTGCTTCTGGGTTTGGCGTTCGCCAATCACCTCACAACGGTGCTGATCGTGCCTGCTCTGATTCTGCTCTTCATCAAACCACCGGGGCGTCCGGCCGTGTTGAACATGGCGAAAATCCGACTTGCGCTGTTGCTCGTCATCCCCTTCCTGCTGGGGCTCGGCTTCTACCTCTACCTGCCCTTGAGCAGCATGAGCGCGCCCGATTTCGACTGGGGCGGGGTTGACCGGTCACTGGAGAAGTTCCTCAATCACGTTCAGGGCAAGCAGTACCACGTCTGGATGTTCTCGGACCCAGACGCGATGAGGGACAACTTCAACAGATTCCTGGAGGTGCTGCCACAACAACTGGCCTGGATCGGGCTCGCCCCACTTCTCGTGGGTCTGATCGCAACCTCGCGCGCGAGCAAAGATCTCTTCTGGTTTGTGATCCTTCTGATCGGTGCCTGCCTGGCTTATACACTCAACTACTCGATCCACGACATCGAGACCTATTTCGTCACGGCATTCATCGGCCTGTTTCTCTTCACGGCGGCGGGGCTTCTCGCGTTGAGCGCCCGTCGGCGATGGATCGTTCCGGCCGCCTTTTCGATCCCCTTGCTGCTGCTGGTCTTCAATTTCGAACACAACGATCTCTCGGACCATGAGATCGTGCCAGAATTCACCCACGTGCTGGTGGATCATCTGGAGCCGCAGGCCATCGTCATCTCCGCCCAGTGGGACTACTGGTGCTCGGCGTTCTGGTACGAACAGCAGGTCGAGGGGTATCGCGAGGACGTGGTGCTCATCGAAAAGGAGCTCCTGCGCCGCACCTGGTACCCAAGACAGCTCGAACGCTGGTATCCCGAGGTCTACGAGCGCAGCCGGCCGGAGATGGAGGCTTATCTGGTGGACCTGGAGCGGTTCGAGAGCGGTGCGCCTTATGAGAGCGCCAGCATCCAGGGCCGCTTCGTGGCGCTGCTCAACAGCTTCATCGACAAGAACTACGACGAGCGACCGATCTACATCACCTCCGACATACTGAAGACCGAGAAAGACGTGGCGCGCGACTACGATAAGATACCGGAGGGATTCGCCTTCCGCCTGCGGCGCGAGGAAACAGTCCATCCCGTGACCGTGGAAGGTCTCGGCCTCAATCAGTTGCTCACCCCAGCCGAGGGGCCTCAGGGGCATTTGGAGCAGGGGATCAGGTTCGTAGCGTCGCAGAACATCACCAACATCGGACGCTATGCCATGGCCACGAACCAGAAGGAGACGGCGATCGCGGCGTTCCGGCTGGCGCTACGGGTCGATCCCGGGAATAGGAGGGCCGCTCAGGGGCTGCGCCAGCTCACGCGGTGAAACTCGAGTCTGTTTTACGAGCGCTGGTTTCTCCAGGCTTCCAGCGCCAGATCGAGATCGTCGCCCTTCCGGCCGGGTGCCCTGATCGCGTCGCCCCGCTCGGCGGCCGGGTGGGATTCCGGCGCGGATTCCTCGGTGTCGGATTCGAGATCGTCGCCTATGAACCGGATCCTATCGAATCCCGCTGCCTCGAGGGCGGCGCCGAGGCTTTGCCGCACCTGATCCGCACCGCTCCGAGGGGCTTCAACGCCTTGTGCCCCGCCGGAAGCCGCCGCCTCGGAGACGATCCCGGACGAGGCGCGCTGAAAGAGCATGAGCATGCGCCCACCTTCCCGAAGCCCCTGATGGGCCTCGCAGAAAACAGCCATACGCTGGATATCCTGGTCGAGGGACGCGTCGTAGTAGACGGTATCGACTGTCGAGGGGGCGAGACAGGAACGGTGAGCAGGCCCTAAGAGCAGCTCGATGTTGTCGAGGCTCGTTCGCAGCCGGAACGCCTTGAGGTTGTTCTCGGCCAGGGCGAGCTGTTTGCGGGAGCTCACAACCGCGATCACCCGTCCTCGGCGACCCACGGCTTCGGCGATCGAAAAGAGCTCGCTTCCGGCAGCAAGGCCGAAGATCGCCACCCTGTTGCCGCGGCGGATCAGGTGCAGGAGCAGCATCTTGAGCCGTCTGTAGCGGCTGAAAACCGGCGCGCTCGCAGGCACCTGTCCGTTGTCCCACGGTGGAACTCCGAGTCCCCCGCAGCAGGGACAGGAGGAGCTGCCGGCATGTGATCGGCCGGTGTCCGGTGGCTGGTCTCTCTCTTCGTTTGTCATCCCTCTCTCCTGTTGACGTCCAAGCGAACGCTCTGAATCGATGCTATTATAGCTGCAAACGATTCGAATACACGCAACCTGAGGAGACATGAAGATAATGCAGATCTTGAAGGGACTGTTGACAGTCGTCGCGTTCATCGCGATTTGGGTGCTCTTGCAGCGCGTAATCCTGCCCCGCCTGGGCGTCGCCACCTGAATGGCGCCCTCTTCCGCCGTGGGCGGAAACTCATGTTCTGGAGGCAGTTGTGACCTGCCGGAAAGCGACGAGAGCTCCGATCAACTACTCGACGCCGAGATCCTGGATGTGAGGCAGGAGCATTCGGAAGATGCCGAGGACAGGCAATCCAATCCGACAACGCCGCAGTAACAAGATACGGATGATACGGCACCGTTTTGCGAGAAATCGGATACCGGGAAAAGCCGTAGCCGAACCGACTTTTTCAATGGCATCTTAGGGGCTTTTCGCCTTCTGGACGACGACAACGGCGTTGGTGAGATGCAAAACACCGGACGCCGTGTCCTCGATCAATCCCTGAAAGGTGTACGTGCCTGGCACCAGGCGACCGGTGAAAACGACAGACGGCGCAGGAGGAACGCGCGGAAACCGCGGCGTACCATAGACGCTGTAGGCGCCGATGTTGTTGACGAGCGTGAAGATCTGCGTCCCGGGAGGCGTCCAGGTCAGAGGGGTGGTGAAGCAGGCCGTTCCCATGTTATCGGGATGGTGGGAGACATCCTCGGACCCGGCCTCGCCGCGGTGCATGTAGAGAGCGTATCTGGCCGGATTGGGACCGGTGGGCGGCGCCGCCATCCTGATCTGAACGAGCTGGTTGTTTTCGAGGGTGATCTTCCTCTGGGCGTCTGTGCCTGCGGAGCCGTTGAACGAGAGCACGTCCACCGGATCGCCTGAGATTTTGCGGACGAATCCGGACCGCAGTAGCACGTGGTATGGCGGCATCTTGCAGACCAGGCCATCGAACTGGCCGCCGGTACTGTTGAAGGTCGTGTCCGGACCGACGAGAACTGGCAAGGTATTTTCCGTGCTGCCGGTGCTGCCCACGCCGAAGAGACAGCCTTCTACGTCCAGGGCCATTCCCTCGAAAAAATCGTATTCCGACCCGCCCACAAAACCGCAGTAGTCGAGTTCCTCGCCCGTAGCGATGACGCGAGCGGCAAACGCGTCGTGATCTCCGTTGTGCGTGAGATCGGGACCGACGCGAACGGGAAAGTCCGACATCGACTGGGTCACACCGACTACATGCAGGTTGTCGTCAGGACCAACCTCGATCTCGAAGCACCAATCCTCACTGCTGCCGCCGATGTAGCCGCAGAACTCGAGCGCGTCTCCGGCGGCGCTCACCTTGGCGACGAATCCGTCGTCGCCGCCGTTGTGGGTCAGGTCCGGTCCGACAGCCACGGGGAAGGTCCCTTGCGGCGACTCGGTGAAGCCCGCCATGCAGAGGCAACCGTTGCTGTCCAGGGCGACCCCCGTGCAGGTGTCGTAAGCCGAGCCCCCCACGAAACCACAGTAGGACAGTGCTGATCCCGAAGGTACAACGCGGCAAACGAAGGCGTCGTAGTCACCGTTCGACGTCAGGTCAGGCCCCACCAGGACGGGGAAGCTCGGTTGGCTGCTGTAGGTTCCTCCGGCCACGAAGACGCCACCCTGCACATCGACATCGATGGCCGACGCGCGGTCGATCTTATCGCCGCCGATGTACCCGCAGAAAACCAGATCGTGACCGGTGGCGCTGACCTTGGCCACATAGGCGTCGGAGTACTGCCCGTTGTAGGTGAGGTCCGGTCCGACAGTCACGGGGAAGCTCGACTCCGGCGACGAGGTGGTTCCCGAAATATAGGCGTTCCCCAAGGCATCGATGGCTATGTTCGGAAATTTATCGTTTGCGACGCCGCCGATGAAACCGCTGTATTCCAGAGAGGTCCCGTCGGTGGAGAGGCGCAGCACGAAAGTGTCTTCACTTCCATTGAAGGTCAGATCGGGTCCCACGAGCGTGGGAAAGGAGCCGTCGTCGGAGGCGGTGTCGCCCGCCACGTAGGCGCGCCCGAAACGGTCGACGGCCACCGAGTAGGCGTGCTCGTAGTCGGTTCCGCCGATGAAACCGCAGTAGATCAGACGATCGCCGGTGGCGCTCACCTTGGCGATGAACGCGTCGAAGTTGCCGCCGTTGTAGCTCAGGTCCGGGCCGACGAGGACCGGGAAACCGGCGTCCGTCGCGCATCTGCCCGCGACGTACAGGCAGCCTTCGGCGTCGACGGCGCAGTCATAAATGCTGTCGCTCGCATCTCCGCCGATGTAACCGCAATAGAGCAGCATCGACGGATCGACGACGAGCGGCCGGGATAGATCGTAGGCGCCGAGGTCGAATCCCCAGAGGACGAGGTCGCTGGGTTGCTCTTCGGCCAAGGCGAAGGAGGCCGACACCGTCACGCGCTCGCCGTTCCTGTCCTGGTAGGCCACGGGGGCGCCGTCGGTCAGGCCACCGGCCGGGGTGTTGATTTCCATCCCGCCACGATCGTTGACGACCCCCGAGGAAGCACCACGCCAGGCCAGGCGGATCAAATCCGCGTCCGCTCCGGGCGACAAGTGAAACTCGTATTTGAGCTCATCCGTGCCCGCCTCGAAGTGCATGTCGATTCCAGGCCAGAGCTCGCGGTAGACCAGACCCTGGTAGGTGGCCACGTCGGTGACCCAGTCGTCCCGAGACCCCTTGAAGAAGTTGAAGACTGCGGGCTGGCGGTTCACGCCGACCGGCTCGACGCCTCGTCGCGCACCCCGAAGCTCGAGGCGGAAGCTCCATCGCACGGCTTCCGAGCCATCATCGCCTGTCCGGCAGACGTCTACGGTCACTCCATCGGCGGTGAAGTAGAACGTCTTGTCGGCGCCTTGAACGACGTAGCTGACCTCTTCGGCCAGTTGCCCCCGGTTTTCGACGAAATAAAGCGGAAGCTTTCTTGCCAGAGTGCTCTCGGCGCACAATTGAGGGGTCGTCGTGGCTGCACAGAGCAGCGCCAGCGCCAGAATGGCAGCAGAACCGCCGTGGATCAACCGCAGGAGGGCCAGAGAAGGGGTATTCTTTCCGATCATCGTTGCTGTCTCCATTTCTTCGGTGCCGATACCGGCGCAGGCAAGACGCACACATTCCGGCATCGAGGTCGTTATGATGGAGAACGCACGCCAGCGGACGGCAATTTCAAAAATCCTGGGAGTCGCGAAACAAAGAGGATAGCTCCTTTCACGAGATCGGTGCCCTCTCAGGGCAGAGACGCCGAGCCTGCTCCATCAATGGCGTCCTACCATCCAAGATTGTGTTCTCGAGTTGGTTCTGATAAATTTTGATCGGATCTCGGTACAGACTTCAACCCGACAAGAGTCAAGACCAACGTCAAATTTGGCTTCACGGGAAGAGCACGGAATAGAATCTCCGCAATAAGGAGGCTTGTGTGAACCTACCGGTTCAGGGACGAGTGACGCAGATTCTCCAGGCCTTGGATCGAGGTGATCCCAATGCCGCGTCCGAACTCCTTCCTCTCGTCTATGAAGCCTTGCGCAGGCTCGCTCGAGCGCGCATGGCGAAGCTTCCGCCGAACACGACTCTGCAGCCCACGGCTCTCGTTCACGAAGCCTACCTGCGCCTCGTCGGTCGAGAGGGCGACCAGGAGTGGAAGAGTAGAGGCCACTTCTTCGGTGCCGCGGCCCTGGCCATGCGGCGAATACTCGTGGAACAGGCGCGACGCAAGGCCAGCCTGAAAAGGGGTGGTGAGCAAAAGAGGATCTGCATGGAAGAAGCGGACCTCTGCATCGAGGAACCGTCGGAGGACATTCTGGCCCTGGACGAGGCGTTGGACCGTCTCGAGGAGGAAGATCCCGGGAAGGCCAAGATTGTCATGCTGCGCTATTTCGCCGGTTTGACGCGGGAGGAGGCCGCCGCCGCGATGGGTATCTCCTTGCGCACCTGCGACCGACAGTGGCGCTACATTCTGGCCCGGCTGCAGCAGTTCCTGTCCGAAAAGAAAGGCCCTGATCGGGATGACGTCTGAGCGCAGCAGCAGAATCGAGGAGATCTTCCTTTCAGCCACGGAGTTGCCCCTCGAAGAGCGGGACGCCTATCTTGATGCGCAGTGCGGCACCGATGAATCTCTCCGGGCCGCCGTCGACGAGCTGATAGGCCACTTCGAGGCCGCCGATGGCAAGCTCTTGGCCCGGCCGGCCGTCGTATTCACCAACGGCCTGGAAATGACCGACGCCGCTCCGACGCAGGTGGGCAGCTACAAGGTCATCCGCACCCTCGGGGTGGGCGGCATGGGAATCGTGTACGAAGCGGAGCAAGACACGCCGTGCCGCACGGTGGCCGTCAAGGTGATCCGACCCGGACTGGCCACAAAGCAGATGCTCACCCGCTTTCGTCACGAAGTCCAGGTCCTGGCGCGCCTCCAGCACCCCGGGATTGCCCATATCTATGAGGCCGGCGTGGCGCCGGTGAGCTTCGAAGACGGCTCCACGTCGCGGCGCCCTTTTTTTGCGATGGAGCTGATCCGGGGCCGAGCGCTCGGGGACTTCGCCGCGCATCGCAAAATGGGTACACGCGACAGGCTGAAGCTCATGACCAGGATCTGCAGCGCCGTCCATCATGCTCACCAAAAGGGAGTGATCCACCGCGATCTGAAACCGCAAAACATCCTCGTCGACCGGGAAGGGCAGCCCAAGGTCCTCGATTTCGGCGTGGCCCGCGCCGTCGACGCCGACGTCCAGACCGTCACGCTGCGTACCGATATCGGCCAGCTCTTGGGTACGGTGTCCTACATGAGCCCCGAGCAGGTGCAGGGAGATTCCTCGAACCTGGACACTCGGTCCGATGTCTACACGCTGGGAGTGATCCTCTACGAACTGCTTGCGGGAGACCTGCCTTACGCGGTGGGCGCCTGCACAATACCCGAGGCGGTCCGCATCATCCAGGAGGAGAACCCCACGCTCCTCAGTTCCGTCAACCCTTCCTTTCGGGGCGATCTGGAGACGATCGCGCAGAAGGCGCTCGAAAAGGAGAAGGACCGACGCTATCAATCGGCCGCCGAGATGGCTCTCGATATCGAGCGTTATCTCAACGATGAACCGATCATCGCCAGGCCGCCGAGCCGGATCTACCAGATCCGCAAGTTTGCCAAACGCAACAGGGGATTGGTGGGTGGACTGGCCGCAGCTTTCGTGGCCCTCGTCGCAGGCGTCGCCGTGGCGACAGTGCTGGCGATCCAGGCCAAGGACCAGGCCCGCCTGGCCTCGTCCCAGGCCACCCGGGCTCTGGACGCTCTCGATGAGGCGGAGGCGGTCACCACCTTTCTGACCGACATGCTCGCCTCCGCGAACCCTACAAAACAGAATCGTGACCTCCTGGTCTTGGACGTCCTCGAGGGTGCCTCCGCAGTGATCGGCGAACAGTGGACCGAGCGGCCCCTCATCGAGGCGCGGCTGCGCCAGACCATCGGCAGGACCTACCGGTCCCTCGGCGAACTCGCGCAGGCTGAAGAACACCTCCGCCAATCTCTGGACATCCAAATCGCAATGCTCGGAATGGATGACCCCGCCACGCAGGTCACAGCCCTGGCTCTGTCGACGGTCTATGGGGACCTGGGCCGCTATGCCGAGTCCGCGCCCCTCAAGCTGAAGGTGCTCGACACGCGCCGGCGTCTCCTCGGCAACGACGATCCCCTGACGCTGAACGCGGTCGGCAGCTACGCCACTCTGCTCTGGAAGCAGGGCAAGTATGCCGAGGCGAATACGTATCAGCGTGAAGCCCTGGAGGGAACAGAGCGCGTTCTGGGTCCCGATCATTTGAACACGCTCAATGAGATGGAAAAGATGGGTGGACTGCTTCGCGACCTGGGCAGATACGAGGAGGCGGAAGAGTACCTGCGCCGGGCGCTGTCCGGCAAAGAGCGTGTCTTGGGTAAGGACGATCTCGCCACGATCGACACCGGTTCCTTTCTGGGTGCCTTGCTCAAGGATCTCGGCCGCGTGGACGAGGCGGAACCCTATTACCGCCGCACACTCGATGTACGGCGCAGCCGCCTGGGTAATGGGCACTGGCAGACGCAGTTGTCCCTCAACAACCTCGGATCACTCCTCAAGTCGCGCGGCAAGTATGAGGAGGCCGAATCCCTCTTCCGAGCCGCCGCCGAGGGCTGTCGCCGGGATCTCGGGCCATCGAATCCCTTCACGCTCGACATTCTCAACAACCTGGGCTCGGTGCTTCTACGCCAGGGCAAGTTGGACGAAGCGGAGGAGTATATCCGGCAGGCCCTCGACGGGCGTCTCGAAACGCTCGGTGAGGATCACCCGTCGCTGTTGACCTCGTACAACAACATGGGCATCCTGAAGCTGCATCAAGGGCGCCTGGAGGACTCGGAGCGGTTCTTTCTCGAGTTGCTCGAAAAATGCCGGCAACAACTCGGTGAGAACCATCTCAAAACGCTGATAACCCTCCACAATCTGGGCAAGATGCTGCAGAAACAGGACCGGCTCGAGGAGGCGGCAGAGTACTATCGGGAAGCTTTCGAGGGTTACGCCCGCACTCTGGGCGGCGACCACGGGGAAACACGCGAAGCGCTCACCGAGCTTTGCGATGTCCTCAACCTTTTGGGCCGGACCGAAGAGGCCTCATCTTACGAAAAACGATTGGAACACGACACTTCCAAGGACCGGATGGAATAGAGCGGCGCCTCCATGAACGAAAGTCACGAACCTCATCACTCGGGGACTTCATCACTCAGAGACAGATCACGTCTTGGAGAACGATACCCCGATAGAGCCTGGACTCATGGCTCTCGACTTGTTTACTGTTTTTCGAACATATGCTACCATGTCGATGAAAATACTATAAGGCTTAGGACCAATTTTAATAATGGTTTAGAATAATTTTAACAATTTATTGAGATTCAATGAGGGTGAAAAAATGACGCCTATCGTTTTTGTTTTAGAAGTTATTTCAACTCTTTTACTTGCCTCTCCTGTCGAAGAGAGTCGCTCACGAGATGAGCCGGGCAACAAGGCAGAGGCGGCATCATCCTGCATTGAGACTCAAAGGCCCGAATCGCTCGGGAGTAAAGAAAAACTATCGATCAGCTATTTCAAGGGTGGGCCTGGAGAATCATATTCCGATGAAACAAGTTTTCCGGTGACTGTCGGGCCGGATCTGACGCACAACGGTCTAACTGATGCCTTTGTGGCTAAAGTTAACACTCGGGGGACCGGTCTTATGTTCTGCGGATAGATCGGAGGAGATGATTTTGATAGTGGTATTGACGTCACAATGGACAGCCAGGGAAACGCTTATGTGGTAGGTACGACAGGATCCGATGAATCGACTTTTCCAGTGAATATCGGCCCGGATCTAACTTTCAATGGAATTTTTGACACCTTCATCACAAAGATTAAAAATACACCTTTCACTCTCGTAGTCTATCCTGATCCATTGGTTTCCGGTCAGTCTGTTACATTCGACGTAACAAATGGTAAGCCGTATGAGAATACCTGGCTGGCTTACAGTTTGATCGGAACAGGCAACACACCTGTACCAGCATTGAATATCAAGGTTGGATTGACCAATCCGATCAAAGCAGCCGGTCCCAAGCTGACAAATATACAGGGCAATGTGAGCTGGGTTTTGATGGTTCCTCCCGGTACTTCTGGCATCAATATTTGGTTTCAAGCTGTACAGTATAATTACGCGACTAATGTTGTGTCAACTTCGATTCAGTGATAAAAAGAGATAGGAACCTCCTCCCCTTTGCAAACCCTTCCTCCCGGAACTTCGCCCCGGAACGCCGCGCTTTGCCTGAGCTACACGAAACGGCTCCGCTCAGCGCGGCTCCCCAAGGTGAGGGACAATCTATTGACTTGGAGAAAGGATTAGATTATCAGAAATCCACCAGCGTCGCTTTTCCCCGTTGCACGGATGGAATTCTCCGGAGGGACAATACGCGGACGGACAGAATTTCTCGGAGGGACTGTCCAATAAAAAGACTACGATTCCATAACACACCGGGAGTATGATATAAAGGACTAACAACCGGAATTTCCTCCCTGTGAATACAAGTATAGATGAGACGATGAATGCAGGTTCGTACGATGGACACGAGGAAACTCTTCCGATCGAATACTGCCGGAGAGAGAGGAGAGAGATGGGCCCAGGAGTTCCCTTGGGCAATCGAGACCTTGTGCATCCAGCTTACGCAGTCGGTTAGCGCGGTATGGTGAAGTTGATCGGTGGGGTAAGGATATGTCGTACAGGATGTTCATGTTGATGAGCTCGATCTCAACATTCCTCCTCGTCATCTTCCTGGGGGGAGGGTCGGTCGGCGCGATTCCGGAGACCGGACAGGGGCAGGCTACGCTCAAGGAACTGAGAAAGGCGATCAAAAGCAAGGACGACGACAGATGCTACCCGGCCATGCACCAGCTATCGCAGCGAGGCGACGAGGGAGCCGCGGTCCTTCTCACGGCTCTGGAGGACAAGAGATACCCCGTCCGGATCAGGGCCCTGGAATTACTCGGCGGCATGGGAACCGAATCGGGGGACACCTTGAAGGTGCTCCTCGAAAAAATTGGCACCCACGAAAATTCCGGTTACGCATCTCTTGCTAGAGTTGAATCGATGGTCGCCGCTGAGGCACTTATCCTGGCCGTCACTGACCGTCTCGCTATCTCTGAGAAAAACAAAAAGAAGGGAAAGCTCTCCCAAGCGCAGCGGAAGGCGGAAAAGGAACTCCACAAGGCTCGATACAAGCACGCTCTGTGGCGATGCCTGCGACAGATAGGATCGCACTGCCTCGAAGATTTCCTCGACGCTGTCGCGACTGCGAAAGGTCCGGCGGCTAATCCGGGACGCCACTATTCGAAGCTGCGGATTTGGTTTGGACTGGCCGTCAAGGACGCTGGACCCGATGCTCTCCCTCTTCTCGAGGACGCTCTCGAGGACACGAACCGGTCCGTCCAGGCGGCCGGATTGCTGGGCATCGGTCTTCTCGGTGAAGAGGCCAGCGCCACGGCGGCCCGGCTTGTTCCTTTTATCGAGTCGGACGACATGGCGCTACGTGGCCGCGCCGTCGAGGTGCTGGGCATGATCGGCGCCGATATCGAGGAGTACGATTCGATCCTGACCGGCCTTCTCTCCGATTCGGAAGGTTACGTGAGACTCCAGGCGGCCCGGTCGATCCTGACCATCTCCGGTGACCGGCCGGCCGCATCGGCGGTTTTGATCGACTGCACTGGTGACAGAGATACCTATGTTCGCGCCGGCGCGCTTCTCACCCTCGCTTACCTCGAGAACTTTCCCGGCGAGGCTGGTCCAGCCGCTTTCAAATGCCTCAGGGACAGGAAAGCCTTTGTACGCAAGCTCGCGATAAAAGCCGTCATGAGAGCAAGTCCCCGGCCCAAAGGATTGATCGCGCGCATCAAAAGGCTCTCCAAGGACAAGGACAAGCAAGTGCGCAGGGCAGCCGAATCGGCGTTAAGAAAGCTCGGGGTGCGCAAGAACTGAATGATTCGGGCTATTCGAGACGGCTTCGGCTTCTGGACGCTGGTGTTTCTCGTCGTCGCCAACATGATTACCACGGGCTGGATTCCTCGCCGCCTGAAGAATACTATCTCAGCCTCTCAAGTCGGGAGAGAAAACCGTCGTACTTCAGCGGCTGAAGTTCAAACAGCCCCTCCTTCCTACCTTTGAGAACCTCTTTGACCATTTTCAGCATGGTTTCTCGATAGAGATCGATCTCCTCCCGACTGACCGTGGAGGGATCCTCCTCGTAGCCGGTTTCAACCTTCCAAAGCCTGTCCATCATTTCGTTTCCGATGAGCAGGTGTTTGCGGTAGATTACATGGACCGCTCTCTTTTCAAGGGGATAACCGATGAAATAGTGGTACTCCCGCCTCACGTCTTCCACGTTCTCGTCGATAAAATATTGATTTCGGCTCATGTCTTTTCTGCGACTGCATCCGAGCACGTAGGCGATCACGTCGCTGACGGTGTGATCCCGCCCACCGATCAGAACGAAGTCCCCTTTTTCCAGGGGCGGCCCATCTTCTCTCAGCAACTTCACGGCCAACCGGGCGATACGGAATCCCCCGGCGCCGCACAGGCAGACATGGCCGAGGTAGGTGCTGACATCCTCCATGCCTACATCCACGGTCTCACGGCCCGGTGGGTAGCTTCCCGCAAGAACGCCGTGGTCGTAGTGAAAAGTGATGGCCAGGACCTCCCGGATGAATCGGTATTTTTCATGCCACCGAAAAGGCTCTTCCATGCCGCTACGAGCATTGAGGTGGTACTGGTATTCGTAGACTGTTTTCGCGGTCAGTCGACAGTCCCCGTCAAAGGTCTCGATAGCTCGGAAGTTGCCGTCATGATCGCATGTAAAGCGTTGGGTATATTCGGTCATATCACCGGACAGGATCTTGGTGATCTCTTTCCTGAAACCACCCTCGTCCCTTTCATGTCATTTTAAAATATATCTATTTTGCAGAAAACAGTTGACTTCTGCGTCCCACGTGCGCTATAAATAGCGGGACTATAGAGGTTGATTATGGTACTTCAAAATAGCTTTCTTTTTCTTCCGCCAGACGCTGAGATCATCAATGATTACATAGCTGTAACCTGCGATGATGAGCGAGTCACCTTTTTCGATGCTTCCGGTCCGATCTACACCTTTAGAGTCGATGATGAAGCGGCACGACGGTTTGCAGCGGCAATGCTCACGGACCTCGGCCTAGCGACACCGACAGA
>Ga0190283_1000954_pt1 | contig 14044 bp, 14 predicted proteins | sample 48691801_MG_FD_161669 | JGI IMG/M metagenome (GOLD analysis project Ga0190283, IMG submission 161669) | Hydrothermal vent microbial mat bacterial communities from Southern Trench, Guaymas Basin, Mexico - 4869-18-0-1_MG | ecosystem: Environmental > Aquatic > Marine > Hydrothermal vents >...
CAGGTAGCTTTATTGTGATAGAATCACATGGTTCACGACATAAATTAATGTGACTCTGAGCCAAAGTACTTATTGGTAGGTACTGATGAAAGTGTTGCTTGATGAATGTTTGCCTAAAAAACTTAAACGTGATTTACTCACTCTGGCAGAACTTCAGTTTGAACCATTGATAATAATCTGCGGTATCAACAAAATTTAAAAACGATACAGCTTGTTATAGTCGTTTTGAATGCAACAGATAGCAAACTTGAAACATTGCGACCATTGATACCAAGCGTTCTTTCAGCATTGGAAACGACTTCACAAACTGGGCAAGTTCTTGAAATCAAAGCATGATAATTAAAAGCCCTTCTATGGTTTAAATAATGAAATAATGGGGATCAGAGTTAAATTAATATGGTATAATAATATGATAAAAAATAAAAGTTAATCAATATCTATATCTAATTGGTGATAAATGGTTCACGACATAAATTAATGTGACTCTATCCCTAATTATTCACTAATTATTCAACGTATCATGCTTAAAGAAGTTAGCTACGCTTGCTTTTTGAATAAAAATGTTATAGAATCACAGGGCAAAATACCTTAAAATGTTCGTCACTAGGTAAGACATATCCCAATCGTACTAAAATAAACAAATATAATAATGAGTACAAATAACAACGTTATCACTATATCATCATTTAAGTAGAGGAATTATATGGACAACATTATTTATATAAATTTAATGGAAGTTGTTTTGCTGGGTTTTTCTTTGGTATGCTTGTTTGTTTTGGCTCTAAAAAATACGGAGTCTGTCACAAAAAGCATAGCCCTTGCTGTTTTGTTGATACCCGCTTTATACTTATCAATAGAGGGCGCAACTCAATTTCTTACCATTGATGCACTTAATTATAATGTTAAGGAGGCTATTTATTTACAAGAGCATTCCATGAGACAGTGGTATATGTATTCCAACCGTACCACTGATTTGATTACCGGAACTTTGTTAAACTTATTTCAGAAATACACTTATATTGGTAAAGCACAAATGAGTTTGGATGAGTTAAAAATGCTTGCCAAAGCTATTCAATGGTTTGTTGGATTTTTGGTGATTATATTAATTTATATCTTGATTAATAATCATTATATTTCTCAGAATCAGAAAACGACATACTTTTTTATTTATTTTTATTCCGTTTTATTGCTTCCTACCAATATCCTTGCACTTAAAATATTTAATGCTGATATACTTTCGCTGGTTTTTGGTGTGCTGGCAGTTGTTTTATTGTTGATTGCCATTAAAACAGAAGATAGTCGATATGCTATATTCAGTATTATTACGGGTATGTTAGCTGCCCAAGAAAAACTGATAGCTTCTCCTATCTTACTGTTTTCATTCGCTATTTTTATTTATCTCAAGCTTAATCAAGATAATAATATCAGTTATAAAAAATCTTTATATTATTCGTTTTATGCTATTTTCATCGCATTTTTAACAAGTCTCATTACGTTTGTATTTGTGGCAATGGTAGTGAGAGGGGGAGAGATTCCGAGTATCAGTTTTTCTAATGTGATTCATCCAATGGTTACATTTGTCAATATGTTAATCAGAGCGGTTTATGGCAATATTTTTGCGACACCTCCAAGCGTTAATTCTTCATTCGCTTTATTAATAATAGGATGTATTTTAAGTGTTTTATCTTTTGTATTGATTAAGAATAAGTTATGGATAAGAAAATTGACATTTGTGTCTTTTTTTAAGAAACATGGAATGTTAATAGCTATGGTAGCTACTTTACTGGTTTTTTTAATAGGAGGTATTGGAACTTATTTAATCGAAGCATTTTATCATCCACTTTATCCTATAAAAGAAGGAAATTATTTTCCTAATTATTCATTTAATCGGGTGATTCTACATTTCGGTGTTGATAGTTTTTTTAAACATATAATTTCTTACTTTGGATTTGCGTATGCAATGTTTGTCGTAGCTATTCCTTCAGTTTACCTTGTATTATTAATTTTCGGTTTTAAGTTTCTGGTAAAACAAGATGATAAAGATTTTTTAAATTGGAAAATAGTCTTACTCATCTCGTTACTTATGCCATTCGTTTATGCCGTGACTAATATTCCTCTTAGTAGTCGGTATTTTAATATTTTTCTATTTTTGGTCATTTTAGTTTTTGGTTTAGAATTGAGTAGATTTTTAAGTAGTTATAGTCAATTTAAAAAATCTGGCCTAATTTTTTTATTTGTCACCTTATTGATGGCTGAACTATTGCCTTTTAGACCAGTTATTGGGGCATTTAGACCAATATGGGATTATTCTTCTATAGAAATGAATAATATACCCATTACTGGTAAATTTAGCACCAGCTGGAGGGGATGGGGGGAAGAATTGTTTATCGTTGGAAAACAAATAGAACATAAGATAAGGACTGACCAAATTACTAAAACCAATGATATCCGTCTTTATTGGGTTTATCCGGGGGAATGGCTTGAGCGTCCAAGCCATTTGAAATTGGGTAATCCTTACAGAAACAGAAGATTTACAAAGTCGGATTATTATATTTTTAACAGGGCAGCTTTTGTTGGGCAACGGAACGGTAGTTTTTTTCGGGAAAATGTTAAGCCTTTTTTTACATTATCCTATCGTGGGTTTACTCAAGCGTGGATTTACCGAGGTGATCAACCTAATCTTCAAAAACTGTGGAATGTTCAAAACTGAACTTTCTTAAAAGTTTGTTGTATCATATTTGTTTAAAAATATAAAAATTCAGTTTAAGTGGCTTTTATATCTATAAATGGTATTCTTAAAATGAATAAAACTATAGATCACCACTTTAAAGTTTTTGTAACAGATATTAAACAGAAAATCTTATCATCTCAATATAATGCACTGAAAGCGGTTAACAAAGAACTCATAACTCTTTATTGGGATATAGGTAAAAGTATCGTTGAAAAACAAGAAGCTTTTGGCTGGGGAAAATCGGTCGTCAAGAATTTATCAGAAGAATTGCAAAAAGAGTTTGTAGGCATCAAAGGTTTCAGTGTTCAAAACCTTTGGAATATGAGACTGTTTTATCTTGAATATAGCCAAAATGAAAAACTCCAGACACTGTCTAGAGAAATTGGATGGTCTCATAATGTCGCCATTTTTCAAAAGTGCAAAGATAATTTGGAAAAAGAATTTTATCTAAAAAGTGTGGTTAAGTTTGGCTGGAGTTATAGAGTTTTAGATAATCATATTGATAATAAGTCTTATGAAAAATACCTCTTAAACCAAACTAATTTTGATCAAACATTGCCAAGTGAATATAAACATCAAGCCAAATTAGCCGTAAAAGATGAATATAACTTTGACTTTTTAGAACTAGGTAATGAGCATAATGAATATGAACTTGAAATAGGGCTGATAAATAAGATAAGGGAATTTCTCTCACAGATGGGTAGTGATTTTGCCTTTATGGGTAATCAATACAAACTAGAAATAGATGATGAAGAATATTTTATCGACTTACTTCTTTATCACCGGAGACTGAAATCTCTGATTGCCATTGAATTGAAAATAGGTCAATTCAAGCCAGAATATGCTGGCAAAATGAATTTTTATCTTTCCGCGTTAAATGATACAGTTAAATTACCAGATGAAAACCCATCTATTGGTATTATTATCTGCAAAGAAAAAAAACGAACCACAGTAGAATATGCACTAAAAGATAGCAATCAACCAATAGGAGTAGCCACATATAGGCTAACCGCAACTCTTCCGCATAATATGAAAAATTTGTTACCTTCCTCTGAAGAGATTAGTAACAAACTGGAATATTTTTTTGATGATATTAAAAGGTGACTCAACTAACACATTACTAATTTTGGTGATTATTTATGATGAATTTGAATTGGCGTAAACCAGTAATTTATTCTCTTTTATACTTATCAGGTAGTCGGATTCCTTCCTGTTTAAAAGAAATAACATATTTAAATCAATCTTCTATTAAGGAACTAAAAAAATACCAGGAACAAAAACTTCAAGAATTGTTATTACATTCTTGTCGCTATGTACCTTATTATAATGAGGTTTTATATAAATCTGGTGTTGTTTCTAATGGCAAATTAAATTTGAATAATTGGCATAATATTCCGATTTTGACTAAAGACATTATCAGAACTCATTCGGATAATTTAGTTGCAACGGATTCTCCAAAAAATCAACGTAAACCTTATTGCAATAGTTCTGGGGGTTCAACTGGAGAACCTGTTAGCTTTTGGCAAGATAAAATTTATAATGATTGGAATGTCTCGAATAAAATTTTTTATAAATTAAATGGAGGGCAAGATATCGGGGAAAAGGAATTACGTATTTGGGGTTCTGAAAGAGATTTGCTGGTTGGAGAAGAAAAGTTGAGTGTTCGTTTACGTAATTGGCTATATAATAGAAAAGAGATTAATGCTTTTAAAATGTCATATAATGGCATGAAAAAATATTTAGAGATATGGAAAAATTTCCAACCAACATGGATAGAAGCATATGTTCAATCTATTTATGAACTTGCAAAGTTTTCATTAGAAAATAATTATAAATTGCCTTCACCCAAAGGAATACTTGTAACTGCTGGTTGTTTGCATAAAAAACAATATGATTTAATACTTGAAGCATTCAAAACTCCTATATACAACCGATATGGTTCCAGAGAAGTTGGGGATATGGCATGTGGTTTAGTATCAGATATGAATAAACAAAACTTAGATTTGTCACCATGGAATCATTATATAGAAATAGTAGATAATAATGGTTTTCCTGTTTCAGACAACAAAGAAGGTTATGTGGTAGTAACTACTCTAAATAATAAAACTATGCCATTAATACGTTACAAGATAGGAGATATTGCAAGGTATAGCAAACAAGAAAATAAATATCAATTTAGTAAAGTTATTGGTAGAGACGTTAATATTTTTAAAACAAAAACAGGAGATTTAATTGATGGAGAATTTTTTACGCATGAATTTTATTTAAAAAATTGGGTGAAGAAATTTCAGATCGTACAAAAAAATTATGAATTAATCCATATTAATGTTGTGGGAGAGAAAAATAAAAAAGACATGGAGTTAATTGAAACAGATATTAAGAAAGTTATGGGTAATGATTGTGTAATTAAATGGAATTTTGTTACAGAGATAGAATCATTGAAAAATGGTAAATATCTTTACACTATATCAAAGGTATAATTCGATAAAATGAAAATACTTATCACAGGTGATATATCTGATTGGAATATAGCCAATTTCAGTATAAAAAGTATCACCCCATTATTTCAAAATATAATTAAAGAAGCGGATATTTGTATTTACAACTTAGAAGGGCCAATTGCTGTCAATAATCATGTTAATGATATGAAAATATCCTTAAATCCTGTAGCCAATCTATTTTGGAAATTTATTATATCGGCAGCTGGGAAGAAACAACCATTAGTTATATCAACCACAAATATTTTAACACTTTGTGAATTAAACCCAAATACTATCTTGACATTAGCTAATCATCACATAAAAGATTTAGGTAATGAAGGGCTTGAAAATACTATTAACTTACTTGAGTCTAATGGCATTAAGGCAATAGGGGCTGGATTAAGCTCATTAATGAAATACTCTATTCATCTGACAGAAAAAATTATTGTATTAAATATTAATCTTGTTGGAGCTAAAAAATATGGTTTACCATTATACCTTTATAATGCACGTTGGCATGGGTTTGGTGCAGCTTACTTATCGTATGCTGAATTAAAAACTCAAATAAAACAATACCAGACAGAAAATAAAAAAGTAATACTTATCGTTCATGCAGGGAAAGTATTACCTTCTAATATCGAAAGCTCCGGTATAGACTTGAATATTTTTCGTTCTTTGGATGCTGATATAGTGGTGATTCACCATATACACCAGTATTTATCAGGAGAATGGGAAATAGATAATATCTTCATGTTGGGTGATTTTATATTCAATCATCCAAATCATCTACCAAGTACACGAAAAAGTGCAGCATTAATAATTAGTTATGAGAATGAAGTTTTTGTACCAAAAATAATTCCTTTTAGTGTTAATGAAGTTTATCAATATGAACAAATTAGATAATAGTACTTTTGTTTTTTTAGCAGGGCAAGATATAACTAGAGGTGTTTTTGATTCGCATTGTATTAATTTTTTAAATAAACTTTACCAAAATAAAACATGCCTTTCTAATAAGGTAATAATGACATTTATAACAAATAAAGTCTTATCAAAAGAAGATACAGAAATTATTTCAAGAAAAGAAGATTATCTAAAGCAATTATCCCATAATTATGGGTTTAAGCTCACGATATATCACATTAAAGGAAAAACAATTTCTCAAATTATAAAGTCTTATAAAGTGATGTGTGATATACTACATAATGAAAAAAATATCATTATTTGGGCACATAATTTTTATAATGGGTTAATCGGAACTTTATTAGTAAAACATTTTAACAGGGCGTATTTCCATCTTGATCTTAAAGGCGTGCCTCCAGAAGAAGAGCTTTATTATAGCCATGACATATGGTTAATAAGATATTTAAAATATTTAATATTAAAACTGGCTGGAAGACTGAGTATTGCCAATTCACATTCAATTTCAGTTGTTTCTAATAGATTTCGCCAATACTTGATAAAAAAATATAATTTATCTAATCATAAGATGTTGGTAGTTTACCCATCTGTATATGATGAAAAAATATTTCATGTAGATGTCAGTTTAAGAGAAGAATATAGAAAAAAATTTAATCTTAAAGAAGATGATAAATTGATTATATTTTCTGGTTCAATGCAAAATTGGCAATTGCCAGACAATATATTTAGGTTGTTCAAAGAAATACAAAAGCAAAATAAGAATAAGCTATATAAATTTATAATACTTACTTTTCAAATTGAAGAAACCGTAAAATATTGTGATAACTATAAACTTTCAGAAGTGCTTGTAACTTCCGCAAAAGAACGTGATTTGACAGGAATTTATAATGCCGCTGATATTGGTATTATTTGTCGCAAAGATGATTTAGTTAATAATGTGGCTTCTCCAACAAAAATCGCAGAGTATTTAGCAACTGCTAATAGTATATTACTAACTAATAGCATTGGTGATTATGGTTATTTTCTTCAAGATAAAGATTATGCAATAGTGAAACATAATACTGAGGCATTTGTGCAAACTAAAATTACTGAATTAAATCAATTGAAAAAACCTTCTATTGAAGAGTTGAACACTATTGGAAAATTATATGGTAGTGAAGCAAATATAAAAAAATATAGTTTACTGTTTAATGAAATTCGATTAAAGATAGATAGTTCATCAACATGAAAATAGCCATAATACTAGGCACTCGCCCTGAAATCATTAAACTATTTTCAATCATAAAATTACTACATGGGAGTAAGCATGATTGCATTATCATTCATACTAACCAACATTATTCGCCAGAAATGGATGCAATATTCTGGAAAGAGTTAGAATTACCAGCAGCAGATTATAATTTAAAAATTGGTTCAGGCAATCATGGTGAAATGACTGGACGTATGATGATAGCCATTGAAAAAGTTCTGATGAAAGAAAAAGCTGATATAGTCTTTGTGCAAGGGGATACTAATACTGTTTTAGCGGGTGCGCTTGTTGCGGTTAAATTAGGGATTAAAGTAGCACATGTTGAAGCAGGTTTAAGAAGTTATGACCGTACCATGCCTGAAGAATATAATAGGATAATTGCAGATCATGTGGGAAGTTTTTTATTTGCACCAACGAAACGGCAAATGGAGATTCTTTGTCAGGAAGGGATAGATAATTCCCAAATATTTGTTACAGGTAACACTATTGTGGATGCCATATTACATTTTAGTAAAAAAGTTAATGATGATTTATTGAAAATGTATGGCGTAAAAAAGAATGAGTATTTTCTATTGACATTACATCGCCCTAGTAATGTGGATAATCAAGAAAATCTTGAACAACTATTAAATAATATTTCAAAATTAGCAAATTTATATAATAAGAAAGTCATTTTTCCAGCCCATCCGCGTACAATCAAAAATATACAAAAGTATGAAATTTGTCCACCGAAAAATATTCATATTATTGAACCTGTTGGTTATAAGGATTTAATTACATTGCAAAAATTTGCAGATATTATCTTAACTGATTCAGGTGGGATACAAGAAGAAGCTTGTTGCCTTGCTGTACCTTGTCTGGTGCTACGAGATAATACAGAAAGACCTGAAGTTATAGATGTTGGTGCGGGAAAGATAGTGGGTTCCAATTATGAACTGATGTTAAAAGCCTATCAAGAATTTAACATTAATCAAAGCAATCGAAATTGGATTAATCCATTTGGCGATGGTAAATCAGCTTATAGAATAATTCAAATTATAGAAAATTCAGTTTCATGAATAAATACTTAATCTTATCTATAAAAATAATAATCTCATTTAGTTTATTTTATCTAGTTGTCAATCAAATAGATATTTCAACTATTCAGAATTATATGCTTTCTGCTAACTTCTATTTAATAGGATTTACTTATATATTAACATTATTTGCTGTAGTACTTTCTAGTTATAAACTAAAAATTTTAATGGAAAAAGGTAAGTTATCTGATTACACAAAATTAAATTTTATTGGTATTTTTTTTAGCCTCTTTATGCCTGGTACAATTGGTGGGGATGTAGTACGTATAGCCTATTTAAAAAAATGGGGCGTTAATCTACATACTGCAACGTCAAGAATATTTATGGATAGGTTTACTGGGTTAATGGCTATTTTGTTATTATTCTTACTTGGTGTTGTCGCCATTATTATTAATTCCAATATCAATTTAGCCGAGTTATTTGTTGATCTGAAATTTAAAATAGAGTTGTGGCAAGTTTTTACTTTAATTTTTATATTTGCCTTAATAGCGACATTTGGTTTTATGTTGCCAGTATTGCGTAAATTTTTGTTAAAAACCTTAAAAGATATAGTTTACATCTTTTCTGTGAAAAAAATACTTGCTAAAACTATGATTATCGCTATTTTTTTTCAGTTTCTTTCTCCAGTGATGTTTTTTCTAATGTTGTTGGCTTTAGATTCAGAAGCGAATATTTCATTTTTTTATATATTGATGATTATTCCTATTATGAATCTTATTTTAATGTTACCTATTAGCATTCAAGGCATTGGGGTTAGAGAATTTTTATATGTGCAACTTATTCCTCAAATTGTTCCAGAAATGTTAGTAGCCGCTTCATTTTTTAGTTATATCATACGCTTATTATATGGTATGCTTGGCATTTACTTTATCAACCATTCACCAGTAAACGAATAATGGCAAATCAAAATCAATTAGAAGAAAAAATCAAAGATGTAATGAACTCCATTACTGATAAAAGCTGGTTTTCAAATGATATTGAAGATGATAATTTTCAATTACTGGCGTTAAAAAATTACTTTGGTAATATAGCCTGTAAAAAAATATTGGATATTGGCTGTGCCCGTGGACGGTTTGCAAAACACATGGTAAAGGATGGTGCCATAGTAACAGGAATTGATTTATCTGATCGTCTGATTGATGATGCTAAAAAAAATATTCCTGAAGCAACTTTTTTTTGTGGTAGTGCTACAAACTTACCATTTCCTAATGAATCATTTGACATAGTCTATAGCGTTGAAACTTTTGAACATGTTCCAAATACTGAAAAAGCAATTTCTGAGGCTTGTCGTGTTTTAAAAAAAGGAGGAAAAATAATCATTATAGATAAAAATTATTTTGCTTTAAATCCAAATATGCTAATACCAACACCTATATACAAATTATATAAAGAATTGACAAATAAGAGGGGCAGACCTGTGTGTCTGCCCTTAAGTCAATGGCATTGACCCTACATTTGCTAACCCAGGACATTGCCAAAAATAATAGATATTAACTATATGATTTTAAAATGATTTATCAACCATTAATTCGCATTACAAATAGGCATACAGAAAATATGAATATGAAATCAATACTTAAGCAAAGTGTTCTCAGTGTAGCAAAACATAGCACTTTTGTCACGAATTTGGCAGTTTTTATCACACGCCATGCTTCTACGCAGATAAATGTGAAAGATACTTATGGATATCTGCGTGAACGATTCATAAGGAATGGCAAAGATAAGGATGTAAACGAATCGATTAGGAAAGATATAGTTCAGAAGTTTGAACGTATTGACCAAAATGTGCCGATTGGCTCAACTCCCACAGATGGACTGATTCTAGCAGAAATGTTGTTAAGCATGAAAGCTGACGGGGATATAATTGAATGTGGCTGTTATGCAGGAGGAAGCTCCGCAAAACTGTCAATTTTAGCAAAACTGCTTAACCGAAAAATCATTATCTTTGACAGTTTTGAAGGGTTGCCCGCTGTTGAACAGTATTATTTGAAGGATCAACATTGTAGACGAAGTAAGAATTGGGTTAAGAATTGGGACAAAGGCAGATATGCGGCAAAGATTGAAGAAGTATCAGATAACATAGAACAGTATGGAAATTTATCTGTTTGTAAACTGGTAAAAGGATTCTTCAGCGAAACTCTTACTAATGATAACCTGCCAAAGCAAGTCTCTTTCAGCTTTATTGATGTTGATTTGGCTAATTCTGCAAGAGATTGCTTTATTTCAATTTGGCCACTTATATCGAACTACGATATCTATGTAACTCATGACACAGCATACATTAAAGTTTTGCAGGAGATGTATAACCCCAAATTGTGGAAAGAGCAATTTAAATCGATACCACCTATCCTATTTGGAGCAGGTTATGGCCTTTGTAATGATTCACCACATATCGGTTACATGGTGAAGGGCGATTCTTTAAGCTCAGAATATTTAAAGAGTCTTACCATAGATAAATAGAAGGGTTCTGTTTGCAAAAAGATGCCTAAAAAGCACTGCTGCTATTTCGTGGGTACTTTGATAGCAAGCGTAGTATAAGCGAAGCGTCATACACCAAAACCCAATCCATTTAATAAAAAAATTGGGTTGTGTCTGTCATTGCCATCATGGTGCATGACGCTATCGCTTATGCACCCTACAAATGACAATTTATCAATTCAGATATACGGCTTACGAGTTTTTGTTAACATAAATGAATCGGAAATTGAATAGACGTTTCAATTTAACATACACCAGTAGCATTTAACATTTTAAGATAGATATTTTTCATTTTCAAATAGGTTGTTATTGATAAATTGATTGTCTCTATTATCTCAGCTTCATTGTCTGGATAGTCGTGTGTTAAATTATTTCTAAGTTTTCTAAAGTCAATCCACATATCAACATTGTCTATTAATTCAAACTTTTCTAATTTATTTAATACATCAATGAGCGGCATATTGGGTTTATATTCCTGAAATTCTTTTAACACAGCAGGGAATAACTTTTCTCCCATTTTATCTTGAATTTTGGTAAAACGATAGATAAATGAATCTATTGTTTTAACTTTTTCAGTATCATCCAAATCTTCTTTTTGCAAGGGCAACCAATTTTGAATATCTGGTAATATTGCTTCTATTCGTTTGATATGTCTATCAATTTCCAGTTTTATATCTATGAGTTGTAACATAGATTCACTCCTTCCTGTTTGGCAATTTCAAAAATTTTATTAGGTTTTGAATTAGCAGACTCTATGATTAAATCAACTTTTTGTTCACCAAATTTTTTTTCAAATTCTCTTAAAAAAATAATTTTGGTTTGTAAAATATTATTTGTATTTGGCGTTTTGATAAATATATCAATATCTCCGCCTTTTTGATTCATATCTACCCTTGAACCAAATATCCAAACCTCTTTAGAATTAAATAATTCTAAACTTTTATGGCGAATAAAATTTAAATACTCTTGATTTAATCTAATGTTCATGATTTGCAATTTAAGTTAATCCAAAATCAGTGTGTAGGAGCTTCGCTGCAACCCACCATTCCATATAAACAGGTTGAGCTCCTCTACCCACCCTTGCGAATTTTTATTTCAATCAAATTAAGAACTCTTTATGATAAAACAAATTTTAATACTAAACTATGAATATCCACCACTGGGTGGAGGTGCTGCCAATGCTACTTATCATTTGTTAAAACAATTTGAAGACTCGAAACAGTTTAACATAACGTTAATCACTTCTTCAACCGATAAACAAAAAAAACTTTCCGATAATGATAATATTACCATTCACTACTTAGATATTGGTAAAAAAGGCAATATTCATTATCAATCATCAAAAGAGTTACTCACTTACTCAGTTAAAGCATTAAGTTTAGCAAGAAAACTAAACAAAACGCAGAAATTTGATTTAGTACACGCATTTTTCGGCATACCTTGTGGATTTATTGCAATGTTATTAGGAATACCTTTCATCGTATCACTACGAGGTAGTGATGTTCCCTTTTATAGCCGACGTTGGTATTATTTAGATATTTTTATATTTCGCTATCTTTCCAAATTGATTTGGTACAAAGCAAAAAAAGTGATTGCTAATAGTCAAGGGCTAAAAAATTTAGCCCTTAAAACCTATCCCAATAAAAATATTTCTATTATTCCCAATGGCGTTGATACCAACCTATTTTACCCAGCCAAAAAATCCAATCCAGATTTAGTGATCTTATTCGTAGGGCGATTAATTGAACGCAAAGGTGTAGATACCTTAATAAATGCATTCGCCAAAGTATTAAACGTAATACCATGCCATTTAATTATTGCTGGAGATGGAAATCAACGTACTCACTTAGAATCATTAGCAAATAGATTAGGGCTATCCAAGTCTATAGATTTTCTGGGGGTTGTCGAACATAAAGACTTACCTGAAATATACCGTAAAAGTGATATATATGTTTTACCGTCAAAAAATGAAGGTATGAGCAATACATGCCTTGAAGCAATTGCATCAGGGCTTCCAGTTATCATAACCGAAACAGGCGGAACTGCTGAATTACTCAAAGGTAACGGTATCATTATAGAACCAGATAATGTAATCTCTTTAAAAGAAGCCTTATTAGATTTATTAAAAGACACTAATAAAAGAAAACAATTTGGCACTATATCCAGGGAATTGGCTAAACAAATGTCTTGGCATAATGTGGCTAATGCTTATGAAAAATTCTATAAATCCGATTTTGAAAAAATTTGAAAAAAATCGGATTTCTAATCTGTTCAACTAAGCAAAATCTATAATCAACTTTTTACCCATAGCATGGGCTATGTTTTCTAAATAATCAAGTGTCAGGTTCTTTTTAGGTTTTTCAATTTCTTGGATATGTATATTTAAAATATCGGCTAATTCTGTTAGCGATTGGTTTTCACGATTAAAATGGATCAATAATGCTGATTGAATACTAATCTCTGGGGTAATCAAATATTCGTTTTCTGCCAATTTATCCGTATCAGGTGGGGGAATCTCTATTCCATCTTCTAATCTACCTTCAAGTGATAAATTTAAAACTTCTACTGCATTAAATAACGCTTCTGATAATGAGTGCCCTTCGGTGAAGGCTTCGTTAATGCCCATGAATTGTACCAAAAATCTTTTGTCTTCTTCGAGGGTAAGGATAGCCTTGTATTGTATGTTCATTGCAATTTGACTCCAGTATCCTTCTCAATCTTTCTAAGTAAACCAGCCCCTAAATCACGTTTGCCATGAACTGGAACGGTGGTGCGTAAATTATCTTTACCTAATTGATAATGGCTACCTCGTACTCGTAATACCTGCCCACTGTGTTGATTAAGTTTTTTAATAACTTGTTTTCCATTCATTCTATATTCAACATTTGACTAACATGATAAGTTGGCTTATCTTGAGATTCGTGATAAGTACGCACCAACAGTTCACTAATAAGCCCCAAAAATATTGACTGCACCCCAAGAATAACAAACATACTTGACATCAGTAATAAAGGACTACGAATCATAGATAATCCATAGAAAAATTTACCCACCAGCAAATAGGATAACAAAAGAAAGCTCAATAAAACTAGAACAATTCCCACACTTCCAA
>Ga0190283_1000957_pt1 | contig 14036 bp, 11 predicted proteins | sample 48691801_MG_FD_161669 | JGI IMG/M metagenome (GOLD analysis project Ga0190283, IMG submission 161669) | Hydrothermal vent microbial mat bacterial communities from Southern Trench, Guaymas Basin, Mexico - 4869-18-0-1_MG | ecosystem: Environmental > Aquatic > Marine > Hydrothermal vents >...
CAATCGGTCATCGGTCAGCATGCAAACTAACATACCTTATATAACATTAAAAATCAATCTTTTTAATCTTTTTTAAAATTCATCAGGCTCCCGCGGGATTGTTAAATCCTGCTGTCTCAGATTCCCGGGCAAAATTCTGATGGTCTGAATTTGGCAGCCCAGGCCGAACTGAATAGTTAGAATATATTAAATTATTGGCATGTCAATTGACTTTTCAGTCATGGTGTCAGAATAAATGAATGCTATCAAAAAAAACCTTGACATTATATTTTACACGATATAGACGGAATATATGATTCAGTTGATTCAAATTTTTAACATTGATGCGTTAAGCATGTCCTTGCAAGATGAAATGTTGAGAGGGATTAAAACCGAATGAACAGTGCCCGTACAATCGTTGAAATGCCCAAACTTTTCAGTCATGGTGTCAGAATAAATGAATGCTATCAAAAAAAACCTTGACATTATATTTTACACGATATAGACGGAATATATGATTCAGTTGATTCAAATTTTTAACATTGATGCGTTAAGCATGTCCTTGCAAGGTGAAATGTTGAGAGGGATTAAAACCGGATGAACAGTGCCCGTACAATCGTTGAAATGCCCAAACTTTTCAGTCATGGTGTCAGAATAAATGAATGCTATCAAAAAAACCTTGACATTATATTCTATACGATATAGATGGAATATATGATTCAGTTGATTCAAATTTTTTAATATTGATGGGATCACAGTCGTTAAGCATGTCCTTGCGAGATGAAATGTTGAAAGGGATGAGCGGACCGGCTTCTTTTATGGCTGACGCCTATAGGCTATCCACAGGTTAGGGATATGTGAATGTCCCTCGTTCGGGGCTGCTTTACGCGTCTTCCATTCCTGTAATTATTCTGATTATAACGGATTCAGGGAAGGCTCCCGCACCTGCCCTCAGACAGATCCGGCCGAACGTGCAGGTCTGAGCTTTGTGCCCCGGGTTTAAGCTTTGCGGCCTTTGTGCCCCCTTTGTGTCCTTTGTGGTTAAAAAGGTGCGATGCAGGGCTGATTTCAGGCCTCCCCTGAAAGCGTTATAATCAGTAATTATTTGTTAGGCGGGTATTTTTGGCAAAAATATTTTTTTGCGGAGGAGAACATGAAGAGTAAAATATTGATTATGATGACAGCACTTTTGCTGCTTTCCTTTTCGGTTTCAGCAGTAAGTGCGGTAAGCAAAGAGGAACTTAAAATAGCAATCTGGGAGGACATAAGCACCTTCGATCCCGGCTGGATGACCAGTGGTGAGAGGGAACTCATGATTATGAGCTGTCTTTATAATGGATTGGTAAAATACAAAGAAGGTTCATGGGAGATCGTGCCTGATCTGGCTGAATCGTGGGAAGTGGCCCCTGACGGAAAATCGGTTGTTTTTCATCTTCGCAAGAATGTTCAGTTCCACAAAGACTTTGGTGAAATGACGGCCGAAGATGTCAAGTTCTCCTTTGAGCGAATAATTGATCCTGCGGCCAAATCTCCGGAGAAAGATATCTGGAAGCTGTTGGAGAAGGTGGAAGTGATTGACAAATACACAGCCAAACTGATTTTGAAAGATAAGATGGCCAACCTGTTCACATCAGCGCTGCCTATGAATTCGGGCATGATTGTTTCCAAAAAAGCGGTCGAAAAAATGACGCGGGAAAAATTCGGCAAAGATCCGATTGGCACCGGTCCTTACCAACTGACCTCATGGAAGCCTAAGACACACGTTGAACTGACTGCATTTGATGGCTACTGGGGAGATATCCCCAAAATTAAAAAAGTGACCTTTCTTCCTATCGTCGAAGACAGCACTTGTGAGACAGCACTCAGAACAGGCGAAATCAACATCGGCCGTTCAGCCATGATCAATGTTCAATCTTTTAAGAAGAATTCCAAATTCGCCGTATATTCCAAGCCGGCTTTGAAAACGTACTGGCTGGGCATGACCGTCAACAAACCGCCCTTTGACAAACTTGAACTTCGTCAGGCGTTCCGGTATGCCGTGAATGTTGACAATATTGTTGAAGCAGCTTTTTATGGTACGGCCAAACGGGCCAAGACTGTATTGCCGCCCGGTCTTCCTGATCACTGGTCTGATGCGCCGGTTTACAAACAGGATATTGAAAAGGCAAAAAGCCTGATGAAAAAAGCCGGTAAATCCGGCGGATTCAAAGTCAGTCTCTTTATTCCCGGGAACGACGCTGAACGGATCATGGCTGAAGTGATAAAGGCCGATGCCGCCAAGGCGGGCATTGATGTTGTGATTGAAGTCAAAGAGATCGGCGCGTTTAATGACGCTGCAAATAAAGGCCAGACCGATGCCTATATCCAGTTTTACACTTCCACCATTGATCCGTATTATATTATGCAATGGTTTGCCGGCGAATCCTGGAATCCAAGTCAGTGGCGCAACGCCGAGTTTACCGATCTGATCAAAAAGGGAGCCAGTGAAATTGATCCTCAAAAGCGTCATCAGATTTATATGGATGCTCAGAAAGTGACGGATAAGGATTGCTGGGCTATCTGGCTGACCCACGGAACAATGGTTTGGATCACTCAGAAGAACGTGAATATCGGTGCGATTTATCCCAACGGACGAATGACACCCTGGACGATGAGCTTCAAATAAGTGTCAGCGGATCGAAAAAGTTTGTAGTTCCGCCTTCAGGCGGCATGTTGTGTAAGCGGAAATATCTGTTCACGAGGAACCGCCTAAAGGCGGAACTACGAACGGGCCGGCAATGGTCATAATCAGGAAAGATAATATGGATAAAATCCATGCTGTTATGGGCGGATTTCACCTCCCCGGACCAGATAATAACAAATAAATCACAATAGCCAAAAAACAAATAGCAAATAAATCACAAAAATCAAAATTCCAAACCTTCTTGAGATTTGAATATTGGAATTTGGAATTTATTTGGGATTTGGAATTTGGAATTTGTTTGGGATTTGGAATTTGGGATTTGGAATTTGTTTGGGATTTGGAATTTGGGATTTGGAATTTGTTTGGGATTTGGAATTTGGAATTTGGAATTTATTTGGGATTTGGAATTTGGGATTTGGAATTTATTTGGGATTTGGAATTTGGGATTTGGAATTTATTTGGGATTTGGAATTTATTTGGGATTTGGAATTTATTTGGAATTTGGAATTTGGGATTTGGGATTTGGAATTTGGGATTTGGAATTTATTTGGGATTTGGAATTTGGGATTTGGAATTTATTTGGGATTTGGAATTTGGGATTTGGAATTTATTTGGGATTTGGAATTTGGAATTTGGAATTTATTTGGGATTTGGGATTTGGAATTTGGGATTTGGGATTTGGGATTTGGAATTTATTTGGAGGATAAAAAATGTTGAAATACATCATCAAAAGAGTACTCTGGGTGATTCCGACCTTGCTCGGTGTATTGATTATTCTGTTTAGTCTGACCTACCTGATGCCCGGTGATCCTGCGTCGGCCATGTTAGGTCCCCGGGCAACACCTGAACTGGTGGCAGAGCTTAACCAGCGGCTGCATCTTGACAGAGCGATGCCTGTGAGGTTGGGCTATTACCTGTTAGGCATTGTCAAAGGTGATCTGGGAACTTCCGTCTGGTCGGGCCATAAGGTCAGCGCGCTGCTTGCAGAGGCACTGCCTCACACAGCCTTGCTTGCCCTGACCAGTCTGGGTGTCGCAGCTCTTATAGGCATCCTGTTGGGAGCTTTTGCCGCTGTTCGGCGGAACAGCCCCATCGGTGGCGCCGTGACCATAGTCTCCCTTCTTGGTGTGGCCGTGCCTGATTTTGTGGCTGCATTGCTTTTAATGCTTTTATTTTGCGTTCAATTTCCATTGCTGCCTGCTCTCGGTGCCGGTGAAGCGGGTGATCCCATTGATATTGCCGTGCATCTTATTCTGCCGGCCACAGCTCTGGGCATCGGATGGGTGGGCTATCTGGCCCGGCTCACGCGTGAATCCATGCTGGATGTTCTGGATACGGACTACATCCGTACGGCCCGGGCATTTGCCATCCCCAGACGGACCATTGCTTATCGGTACGCTTTGAAAAATGCAGTGATTCCTTCCATCACCGTCATAGGCCTGGGAGTGGGCAAACTTTTGGGCGGTGCGGTTTTTGTGGAGATCATCTTCAGCCGGCCGGGTCTGGGAAAACTGATCGTTGACGCTGTTTATGCCCGAGATTTTCCCGTGGTTCAGGGCGGCATTCTGGTGGCCACCATATTGTTTGTCCTGGCCAATCTGATTGCCGACATATCGTATGCATTCGTGGATCCGAGGATTCAGTATGACTGACCAGAGGCGCCCGGAACATTTTGTTACGGGCTTTGGCAGATTCACCCACGGATTTTATCCGTGCAATTAATGATTATAGCTTTTAACAAAAAGATTGTCCGGAGTGTCCGGGCGGAAGTCTGATTCCGGGGACTCGCAAAGCAAGCTTTGCACTCCGGACGGACAAAAGCTTCTGACAATAATCGTTAAGAAAAAAGGATCGGAAACGTACTGTGGAAACAGAAACTGTAAATCAGACCCAAGTTGGAATAAGCCCTGCCCAACTGACGCTTAAACGAAAATGGACTGACACGCTGTGCGTGACCTTGCGCGCCGTTGTCAAGGTCAGAGGCGGTTTGTGGGGTGGCATTTTTATCTCCGTCATGCTCCTGTGCGCCATCGGTGCCCAATGGATAGCCCCGAGCGATCCTAACGCCCAGAACATCATGCACCGGTTTGCAGGCCCCAGCCTTGATCATTTTTTTGGGACAGATTATCTGGGACGCGATATCTTCTCCCGTATCGTCTATGGCTGCCGTATCGCTGTGATGGTCGCTTTTGGCGCAGTGACCCTTTCGTCCATTGTCGGTGTATTTCTGGGCGTGGTATCCGGATATAACGAAGGTAAAAAGATTGATTACTTTATTATCTGGGTGTTCGATATCGTGCGTTCGTTTCCCCAGATCATTTTGGCACTGGCCATTGTGGCCGTGCTGGGTCCCTCGCTGTTCAACGTGGTTGTCGCACTGGCTTTCACTGCCTTTCCTTTTTATGGGCGGGTGGCCCGGGCGCAGACGCTTTCAGTGAAAGAAGCCGACTATGTCAAGGCGGCCGAGGCCATGGGGCTGAAACCACTTAAAATCATTTTGCGGCATATTACCCCCAATATCATGGCCCCGGTGATCGTCTGTCTGGGGATGGACATGGCCACCATGATAGTCTGGGAATCGGGACTCTCTTTCCTCGGACTGGGAGTCAGGCCCCCCACTGCCTCATGGGGAATCATGCTTAGAAACGGTTACAAATACATCCAGACCTCGCCGTGGATGATACTTTGGCCGGCCCTGGCCATTGCCCTGGCGATGATTGCCTTCTCTCTTTTCAGTGAAGGGTTGCGGGTGGCACTGGATCCAAAGGAGCGGGAAAGATGATATCTGAACCTTTACTTGAAGTCAGTAATCTGACTCTGGATTACAACCTGGGCAACCGTAAAATGCGGGCCCTGGATCGAATCAGTTTCAGTCTTGACAAAGGCCAGGTGCTGGGCGTTGCCGGAGAAAGCGGATGTGGAAAATCCACTCTGGGGCTGGCCATTCTCAGACTGCTGCCGAGAGTCGCCGAAATCAGGCGCGGTGCGGTTTTTTTTAATGGGACTGATTTGCTGAAGCTCTCAGAAAAGCAGATGGAGCAGGAGATCAGAGGTCAGAAAATCACCATGATCTTCCAGGTTCCGCAGAACGCACTCAACCCGGTGTTCAAAATTGAAACCCAGATGACGGATATCCTGCGCGTTCAGGACAAATATCAGAATCCCGGGACCCGGAAACCGCGGGGGGATTTCAGGCAGCAGGCCATAGAACGTCTGGAGAGCACGGGGATTGCTGATCCGGAAGCCCGTATTTCCAATTATCCGTTTGAATTTTCCGGCGGCATGAAACAGCGGGTGATGATTGGGATGGCACTGTCGTCCGGCACATCTCTGCTTCTGGCTGACGAGGCGACCACGGCTCTGGACGTGACCATCGAAGCCCAGATTAACCGGCTGATCACCAAACTTGCCGCTGAATACGGCACATCAATATTATATGTCACCCATAATCTGGGGGTGCTTGCGGAGATGGCGGATCGCATCATGATCATGTACGCGGGCAGGATATTCGAGATGGGGCAGACCCGGTTCGTCCTTGGTGATCCCCGACACCCGTATTCCGCCGCCTTGCTGGAATCGTTGCCAAGCCGTCAGACCAGAGGCAAACGGCTGCTTGCCATTCCCGGTTTCGTGCCGCCATTGGACCGACTGCCGTCCGGGTGTTCTTTTCATCCGCGATGCGCTTTTGCAGAGGATATATGCCGCCAGGAGGTGCCGCCTCTAACTGAAGTCGCAAGTGGGCATTGGTCCGCTTGTTTATTGGATCAAAAAAGGGGAAGACAAAAATGGAAGTGGAGCTGATCCGGATACGAAATTTGAAGACCTGGTTTTTTCAGGGCAAGGGCCTTTTGTCCAAATGGTTCGGACAGGGGTTAAAGATCGTTCATGCCGTGGACGGCGTGAGCCTGACCATCAGAAAGGGACACACTTTCGGCCTTGTCGGAGAGAGCGGCTGTGGCAAATCCACTCTGGGGAACACCATCTTTCGCTTGGTGGAACCACTGGAAGGGGAGATTCTTTTCCAGGGCCGCGATGTTGTGAAAATGAATCAAAAAGAATTAAGGAGGTTTCGGCAACAGGCCCAGATTATCTTTCAGGATCAGTTTGGCTGCATGAATCCCCGCATGACCGTGGGACAGATCATCGCCGAACCGCTCATGATGCGCCAACGCGAACCGGAGAGCCAAAAAAGCATTGAGCAGGAAGTGGCCGAACTCCTCAACTCGGTCAATCTCGATCCTGACGCGGCCATAAAGTTTCCCAATGAATTTTCCGGGGGGCAGGCACGCCGCATCGGGGTTGCCAGAGCCATTGCCCTGAATCCGATGTTCATCATGGCTGATGAGCCGACCTCCGGTCTTGATATTTCCACGGCCGCGACCATCCTGAATCTGATGCAGGACCTGCAGGATAAACTGGACATCACCTATTTGTGGGTGTCTCACAATCTGAACCAGGTGAAATATATGTCCGACGATATGGGGGTCATGTACCTTGGGAAAATGGTGGAGATGGGCCGGACAAGCGAAGTATTCAATCATAAGGCCCATCCCTATACCCAAGCCCTTATTTCAGCGGTCCCCCGGGTATCCTCGGAACAGCAGGAACAGACAATATTTTTGGAAGGTGAAATACCCAGCCCCATCAATCCGCCTTCCGGATGTTACTTTCGCACCCGCTGCCCCCAGGTATTTAAAAGATGTGAGGAAGAGGAACCGCCTTTGCTTGATCTGGGAGGAGAGCATTTTTGTGCCTGTCATCTGCATGATGCGTGATTTGTGAGGCGTGAATTTACACTTCACGCTTCACACTTTGCAGAGGCTTTAACATAAAATTTGTCAGACAATAATTTCAGTATGTTACGGCACTGTGCTTCATGAGAAGCAAACAAAATTTCCGCATTCCCGGCATCCCGCTGTCCGTGAAAAAAACAGGATTGTGACAGGCTGATTTTTTTCCTTGACACTCAGCCCGGGACATCATATTCTGTCCGTAAAAATCGCTCAGAAAAGGAGCGGCACATGACATCGGCTCACCGATGACATACGCACATAAGAAAATCCCGGAAGAACAGGCGGAGTGCAAAAATGAATTTGCTCAGACCGTGATTGCTACAGCGGAATTTTTGCTTTTTTGTTAACCGCAGACGATACGACGGCCTCTTTACCATATATGGAAAGAGCCAAAAGATTAAAGGAATGCTATTTTTCAAAACCGATAGCGTCAGTATAAACCAAATTTTTTGTCAGATATGATTCAGAAGTAAAAAAAGTCAGCCCAAAAACATTGCAGGGATTAAAGGCCTGTTCACCTTTGGTTCAAAAAAAGATTTCAGAACACTCAGCAAAATATTATCAGAAAGCACACTTTCATTTCTTGTCTCAAAAAAACATCCTGAGGCCAAAAAACTGATCGAAAGATTCAACAAGGCTCTCAAAAAATTGCAGGACGATGGAACTGTCCAAGAAATAGTTGAAAGGCATTTGGAATTGTGATTGTCAGGCAGTTCAGCTACACTTGCAGGGTCTGATGGGGTCGGACATGGCTATCCTCTTGTTATTTCAGCATTGGTCTGCTCCTTGCTGGATTGCCAAATCCGGCAGGCGGTTCGGATTTGCCAATCCGAACCGGGCGTGGCGGGAAAATCTGCTCCTTGCTGGATTGCCAAATCCGGCAGGCGGTTCGGATTTGCCAATTCACGAAAGGAAAAATTTATGCAGCAACATCCATGGTTTTCCAATGGGAAAACCGGTTTGATACAGATGGGCCGGCAGTTTGTCAAGATGCATGGCCTGCGTAATGATTTTGTCATTGTGGACGGCCGCGAGACACCCTACGCGCCTTGTGTGGAAGAGATTATCCATATCTGCGACCGGCATGAGGGCATTGGTGCTGATGAACTGCTCGTGGTCGGGCCACCCATATCCGGCAATGCTTATGCCTTTTTGCGGATCATCAACCCGGACGGACGCGAAGTGGAAGCCTGCGGCAATGCCACCCGTTGTGTGGGCTGGCTCCTGTTGCAGGAGAGTGGACACAAAGAAATAACTGTTGAAACCCCCGGGGGACAGCTCAGATGCCGCGATGCCGGAGACAAATCGGTGGCCGTGGAAATGGGCCGAGTGCGGACTGGCTGGCAGGATATCCCCCTGTCCCGTGAAATGGATACGCTTCACCTGGGGATCGGGGCCGGGCAGTTGCAAGACCCGGTGGGGATGAATATCGGCAACCCACACGCTGTCTTTTTTGTGGACGACCTGCCCGGGGTTGATCTGACCCGGTATGGCCCGCAATTGCAAAAAGATCCTCTTTTTCCGCAGGAGGCCAACATCGGTGCGGCCCAGCTTATTGATCCTGAGACTCTCAGACTTTCCGTGTGGGAACGGCCGGGAGTTCTGACCACCGCCTGCGGCACCGGGGCCTGTGTTGCCGTGGCTGCGGCCCACAGACGCGGACTGACCACGGAACGGCTGATGACCGTCATCATGCCGGCCGGATCGGTGGAGATTGAGCTGAAAGAGGACGGCACAGTGGTAATGACCGGGCTAGCTGAAACGTGCTACACAGGGTTTCTTCCGGTGATCGGATGACTCGCTGAAATTCAATTATTCGTGTGCAAAATCCAGATAACAATCTGATGATGGCAGTGAAAGGTTTATGAAATTCATTCCTTCCCAAATTCTTTATTTTATTCAAAGCAGAACAACAAAGAGGAACTTCAAACTTCTGTTCAAGTTTCAAAATACTGATGTTTGCAGAAGGGCTGAACATCTTCCGTGCGCCGGTACACTCCAATAAAGCAGAAAAAAGGGAGACGTATTCAGTTTTTAACTTGATTAATGCAGAAAAAGACCTCCGAGGTTTTGGAAACCTCGGAGGTCTGGTTCTATGTTTTGGAAACCTCGACTGAAGAAGACCTCCGAGGTTTTGGAAACCTCGGAGGTCTGGTTCATTTTTATAATTTTTCATATAAGAACAAAAACCTGACCGAAGAAGACCTCCGACCGAAGAAGACCTCCGAGGTTTTGGAAACCTCGGAGGTCTGATTGGAGGTCTGGGTTGGGTAAGGAGAAATGGTTAATGAATGCTACTGAAAGAATGAATGCGGCCATCAACCTCAAACCGGTTGACCGGGTTCCCAATGCCCCTTTTTACGAAGCCCCGATCTGCACCTATTTCGGTTCCACTTTCAGAGCCGCCCTGCTTGAGGACCAGGCCATGGCAGATGCCCACCTGGCTGCTTTGGACGAGTTCAGGTTCGACTGGGTCATGGTGGGCATGGGACTGATCGGCGGGATCATCCCCGAGGCTCTGGACTGCGAGGTCAGCTTCCCCGAAGATGTTTTCCCGGTGATCGAGAAGACCACAGTCGAATCAATGAAGGACGTGGAGCGCATCGCAAAGGCCGATGTGCATACCGACCGTATGGAACGATTTTTGAAGGGCGTATCCATCCTGAAGAAAGAACTGAAGGGAGAGGTTCCCATTGCCTGCGAATACATATCCCCTTTTACCATCGCCACCCGGCTGAGGGGCACTAATGAAATCATGGCTGACATGTACGACAACCCGGAACTGGTTCATACACTTCAGGACGCATTGGTGCCCCTGGACATTGAGATCGGACGGGCCCTGATCGAAGCGGGTGTGGACTACATTTTTTACGGTGCCGACATGGAATGCCCGCTACTGATCTCCCCCAATCATTACCGGGAGCTTGTGCATGAGCCTACAGCCAAGGTGGTAAATGAGCTGTCCCGGCTGGGCGCACGGGTCCTGCCTCACATGTGCGGTGACATCATCAAAGCCGGCATCGTGGACATGCTGCTGGAGACGGACATCAGCGGTATCATGCCAGGCAACCTCACCCAGGCGTCGGTATTGGATCTGCGGGAACTGAAGGAAAAGGTCGGGGACCGGACCTGCATTTTTGACAACATCAATCCCAACGGTCCCCTGCTGATCGGAAAACCAGAGGAGGTGGCCACTGAAACCCGTGCCCATCTGGAGAAGGCCGGAGGTATGTCCGGCTATATTTTCTCCACATCCGGAACCACTTCTCCCAATACACCCAGAGAGAACTTCGAGGCCATGAACCGTGAAGTGCTGAATTTCCAATGGGCATAAAAAATATAAAAATAACCGGGCTTCTCCCGGATAACAAGGAGGTATGACGATGGCAATAGAGGATATATTTGAGGCGGTATTGACTTTTAATAAGGTTGCGGTTGCAGAAGGGGTCAAAGCCGAGTTGGACGCAGGGACGGAGATTGACTCAATTCTCAATGAAGCGCTGATCGGCGCACTGGATGTGGTGGGTAAGAAGTTTTCCGAGGGCGAGATGTTTGTGCCTGAGATGCTCCAGGCGGCCAAGGCCATGAAGGCCGGTCTTGAAGTGCTGAAGCCCTATCTGCGCAGTGAATCAGTCGCCTCCAAAGGGACTGTCATCATCGGTACGGTCAAGGGCGACCAGCATGACATCGGCAAGAATCTGGTGGCCATGATGATAGAAGGGGCCGGCTTCGAAGTGGTGGATATGGGGGTCAATGTGGATGCGGACAGGTTCGTAAAAGCGGTCAGTGAACACAACGCTGGTGTGCTGTGCCTTTCCGCGCTGCTGACAACCACCATGCCCGCCATGGAGAATGCTGTGGCAGTCATTAAGAAATCCGGGCTTGCCGTGAAGACCATCATAGGCGGTGCGCCCGTGACCGTGACCTTTGCAGATCAGGTCGGCGCGGACGGTTACAGCGATGATGCACCGAGCGCGGTTGAACTGGTCCGGAAACTGATGGCAACTTAATGTTCTGTTTCATAAATTTTAATCTTGCTTTGGAATAAAATTGCGATCAGGGAGCAGGATTAAGAGAACCCGCGGACATTAATTGCAAAACAGAACACTCAGGAATTGCTGGCTGAGCGATTCCTGAATTGATCCCGGCTTGCCCGGGTTAGGATAACACAATGAACAGAGCGATCATCAACTTTGACCAAAAAATCCTGGATACCATTCACAAGCATTCGCTGGAACTGCTGCACGATACCGGCATCAGGTTTCCCAATGAAAAGGCTCTGGGAATATTCAAAAAACATGGCTTTCGCACAGATGGGGAAATGGTTTTTTTCGAGGAAAAGGATATCCGGAAAACCATGGAGGCAGTTCCATCGGCGTTTTCAATAAAGGCCAGAAATCCGGAAAAGAGCATCCGGATCGGAGAGGATAATTACGTCATGGCCCCCGGATACGGCCCGCCATTCATCATCGAGCCTTCCGGAGAAAAGCGGGATGCCACAATGACAGATGTTGAAAAATTTTGCAAGCTGGTCCAGACTTCAAAGTATCTGGACTTTAACAGTTCCATTGTGGTGCAGCCCAACGACGTGCCTGTCGAAACAGCTCATCTGGATATCCTGCTGGCAACCATGATCCTGACCGACAAACCCATCATGGGAAGCTCTGTTTCTGAAACAGCTGCCAGAGATTCCCTGAAGCTGGCGGAGATAATCTGGGACAATACGGACGAGCCGGTGATGATCTCCCTTGTTGACTCCCTGTCGCCATTGCAGTACGCCAGTGAGATGATTGATTCCATAATGGTGTTTGCCCAAGCCGGACAGCCGCTGATCATCCACTCGGCCTGCACCCTGGGAGCCAGCGGCCCTATCACTGTTGCCGGGTCTTTGGTGATCTCCAACGCCACAACTCTGGCGGGCATCTGCCTGGCCAATCTTGTCAATCCCGGCACACCCGTCGTCTATGGTCTGGGCGGCACTCCTATGGAAATGAAAACCGGCGGTTACATCAATGCCTCGCCTGAGGATGCCAAGCACATTGCCATCGTAACGGCCATGGGACGTTACTACAACATACCCTGCCGGAGCCAGGGCGCGCTGAACGAGTCGTTCTGTCTCGACTATCAGGCTGGCATGGAGTCGGCTGTGATGCTGACCACGGCGGCACTGAGCGGCGTTCATCTGAGCCTCCACGCCTGCGGCACTTATGGCTCCATGGTTGCCATGAGCTATGAGAAGTTCATCGCCGACGAAGACCTCTGCGGGGCCATGAAAAAGCTGATGAAGCCGGTGGAGTTCACAGATGACGCGTTTGCGATGGACCTGATCAGAGAGCTGGGCACTTCCGGCAATTATCTGATGGAGATGCATACCATGAAGCGCTGCCGGGACGAGTTTTTCATTCCCGACCTGAGTATCCGGGCGATGCACAACAAATGGCTTGAAATGGAGCCGCGGGATATTACTCAGAGAGCAGGAAAGCTTCTTGAAAAGCGGCTCGCCGAATACGAAAAACCGGATATTGATCCGGATGTCGAAAAGCGGCTGGTTCAATATGTGAACAAAAGAAAAAAGATTTGACTTAGAATATGTGACCAGACAACTTCCTCGGCAGGCAGGTTCGGATTTGCCAATCCGAACCGAGCATACCGGGGTTTACCGAGCATGTCGGGGGTTTACCGAGCATGCCGGGGATGCTGTCTGGTCGAGATTACTTAACCCCCTGATTTGGAGGATATTGCTATGATCATTATCGGAGAACTGATCAATGCCAGCCGCAAGGCCATCGGAGCGGCGATTGAGGCGCAGGATGTCAAGGCCATCCAAAAAGTAGCTCAGGACCAGTCTGCGGCGGGCGCCAATTATATTGATGTCAACGCCGGCATATTTGTGGACCGTGAACCAGAATACCTCAAATGGCTGGTGCAGACCGTCCAGGAGGTGACAGAGACACCCTGTGCGATTGACAGTCCCTCGCCCAAAGCGATTGAAGCGGCACTGGAGATTCATACCGGCATACCCATGATCAATTCCATCTCACTTGAAAAAGAACGCTATGACAGCCTGATGCCGATTATCGCCGGCACGGACATAAAGATCATTGCCCTGTGCATGAGCGACGATGGCATGCCGGAAACTGTGGACGACCGGCTGAAAATAGCCGACAAGCTGGTTAACGGGCTGGTTCAGAACAATGTGCCCATTGAGAACATCTTTGTGGACCCGCTGGTACAGCCCCTGTCGGTGAATGCCCGCTTCGGTCTGGAGTTCGTGCTCGCGGTGGAGCAGATTATGAAACAGTTTGAGGGGATTCACACGGCCTGCGGCCTTTCCAACATCTCCTACGGACTTCCGGTACGCAAACTTTTGAATCAGACCTTCATGGTCATGGCGATTATAAGGGGATTGGATGGTGCCATCGTCAACCCGCTGGACAAAAATATGATGGCCAACATCGTTGCAGCCGAAGCACTGATCGGCAAGGATGAATATTGTGCCAACTATCTGAAGGCTTACCGGGCAGAACTGCTTTCATAAGTTTGCCTTTAGGCGGTGCGAATCTATGGAGGAAATAATGAAA
>Ga0190283_1000958_pt1 | contig 14029 bp, 13 predicted proteins | sample 48691801_MG_FD_161669 | JGI IMG/M metagenome (GOLD analysis project Ga0190283, IMG submission 161669) | Hydrothermal vent microbial mat bacterial communities from Southern Trench, Guaymas Basin, Mexico - 4869-18-0-1_MG | ecosystem: Environmental > Aquatic > Marine > Hydrothermal vents >...
TTATTGTTGGTTACCGGATTATTTGGGCTGGCTTTGTCTTTTTATGGTAGGCGAACGACTGTGTAAAAATATTTATGCGGCGCACAGCCTAAATATGCTTAGAAATGTAGGGTGGATAAGCGATAGCGCATCCACCCTACGCGGGCTTTTATTCTTTAGAGCATGCAATAATTTTTGCATTCTTTGAAGGAACTCGACTTAGGTGCCCAATCATCGGAGTCCAATGTCCTTTTGCACTATGCGTCTCCTCAGTAACACAAAGCTGAGGGGGCCTTGTAGTTTTATAAGGCACAGTACTTCCCAATTCAACAACATATGTCATACCCGGCTTCGCATCAATCTCTATTATGTATAGTTTCTTTGGTTGAAATACCTTGGCGTTACCTGTTCCAGGCAATGGTATAGCACCACCATCAGGCATAACCATCACAGTGGTATCTCCACTCAAAATTCTCGACCATTTAACGAATAACTGATATCTACCTGGTAATACGCTAATTACTCCAGACATATTTTCAATATTTGCATCATTACCTTCAATTTTTTTTATTTGATAAACTGCCTGCATTGTCCCATATTTTAGAGCAGATGCTGCACCAATATAAATATGGGAGACACTATCAGGCCCTATATCTTTTCCATCATATTTTCTGCTGACCGTTAATGTACTCGTGCAAGACACAAGAGCTATACACGCAGAAACTAATAGGTGTTTTTTATGAAATGACAACAAATAAAATACAACCTTTACAATCAAACCTTACTCCCAACTATTACTTGCTAAACAAACAGAAAAATACTTACAAAAAACACCCGTGAAATCCTGACAAAATATGGGTTAGTTATTCGCAATATTTACAACAGCCAATCAAAACACACCAGCCAGCCTTCTATACATCCCCTCTTCCAACCCAGCAACCTCACGCAATTTATCCGCAATATCAATAAATTCCTGATCACCGCGTTGTTTGTTCATGCGTGCAGCCAACAACGCAAACTCACGCCATTCATCTCCGATGGTCATGGCCGTTTGCGCTTCTTGCGCTAATGCATCATTGCCCAGGAGTTCACCGGACTCCTGTAAAAACGCAGCAAACATATAGCGGAAACCTGCGCCACCTGTTCCTATTTCCTCCTGCATTCTGACAATTTGTCCGAGGAATAAACGCGCGTAGCGCGGGTCGGCATTTTTTAATTTTTCGATCTTGTTAGCCACCATGCGCATCCCTCTGATGCCGCTAATGGGTAAGGGATTTCTTCGGCTGTTCATTTTTGCTGTAAATCGGATTGCTTTTGGAATCAGATATTCAAAATCAAATTTTCCCGGTATGGAGTCCAGGTAATACATCATCCCTTTTGGTGCCAGCGCGCCCTTAGCAAATCTGGCTTTTTGCAGGTCTTTTGCCTTGACTTCAACCACGTGCGAGAAAACCGGATCACTGACATGGTATGTGTCTCCTTCACGCCCGTATATCAGTAAATTATGCGCATTAAAATGGAAGCGCATATCAGGTGGAAAATAAGGTAGAAAGAAAACCGAGGTCTGCAATCCAACGACCTCCCCCTGATCAATTTTTTCATTCAGGCGGCGTAAACCGTCAGCAGGATTGCGGAAATTTTCAAACTTCATTTCCAGACCTTTAACCCTGCGTGAAAAAATCTTGATGATCATCCTTGGAGGCATCCGATAGGACAACAAAGGCAGGCTGTTTATTTTTATCATCGGAAGATAGGCATAAGCCAAACCACTGGCCAGCCCAAACACCATGGGTTCCGAGATATCCAGATCATGATGTCGTAATAAAGCCGAGGTCACACCGGTTTCGCAATGCGCGGCGTGGCGATGGTCAAATTGTTCACTCATTTTTTTCAGGCAATCCCTTTAGCACGTCCACTGTAATATCCAGTACGTCTGCGTAGCGGATCAGTTTTTCTGCGCTCAACTTTGCAAAACGCCGGGGATCAAAATGCCGCCTGACCCGCCACTTGAATTGTCCGGCCGCCTGCGCCAGCATTGGCAAGTCCATACGTTGATGATACATATGATATTCCAGTGGCGATGTTTCACCTTTATGCGCACGTACAAGTGCATCTTCTGTGTGGCGGGATATTTCCTCAAGGGCCTGATCAAGCACCAGGTCTTCAACATTCCAGCCTGAAGTTTCGGTTACACCAACCTTACCGGTTTCATCCAGGGCATAAATTGCTTTGGTCTCGCCAGCCAGAGCATGACTTTTATCCTGTGGGACTTCGATTTTTTTCATACCACTGTCAACAACATGTAGGCGCTGGAAAACCGTCCACTTTCCGGCACAAAACAAAGCAGCTTTTCACCTGATTTCAGTTTCCCGGATTTCACCAGTTCATCAACCATAATAAAAATGGAGGCTGCGCCCGTATTGCCTTTCTCCTGCAAATTGATAAACCACTTTTCCTGTGGAATTTCAAAATCCATATCAATCAGCGCATCTTTGACTTTGTCATAAAAATACATGGAGGAAATATGTGGTAGAAAATAATCAACCTGGTCTTTTGTTAATCCGGTTTTCTCGATTACTTTTTTCAGCGTTTTTGTGACCGCGTAGGGGACGATGTTTTCATTCAGCAAACGCACATCCTGCTTGATGCTAAAGACTGAATTCTCGATCAGGCCATGCGCATCAAAAAGTTTCCAGCCTTTCAATGCGCCGTCTTTCTCCTTTTCTGCACCGGCGTACATGCATGTTTCCAGTTCATTGGCCCAGGAAGTCATTTCGATCCACTCGACCTTCAACACCGGCTGGACAGATCGCTGAGCAGGTTCAGGCTCTAACAGAAATGCACCCGCCCCATCCGACAACATCCAGCGAAGGAAATCTTTCTCGAAGGCGATTTCAGGTTTTTTCTCCAGCATTTCCACCTTATGGGCGCATTCAGCTGCAAAATGTCGCGCATGCAATAAAGTGGACAGGACTTCCGAACCCGCTGCGATCGCTGAGGGATGCTCACCGCTTTTGACAGATAACCAGGCATACTTCAATGCATTCATACCACTCAGGCAAATACCGGCAGTGGTCACCACCTCACAAGGAGGTATATTGAGTTCTCCATGCACCATTACGGCATGCCCTGGTGAAGTCTGGTCTGGCGTCGTCGTACCGCAAACCAGGCAGGACACATCCTGCAGCTTACCTGTATTCATCAACTCCCGGATCGCCTGCGCTGTAAGCTGCGCATTATTAAAGACAGGTTCACCCGTGTGTGGATCAATTACGTAGTAACGCTGACGGATACCATTACTCTTGAGCACAATTTTTTTCGACCGCGATGGTCTGTCAGCAACTTTTCCCAGTACGGATTCTATCTGGTTGTTTTCAATCGGCTGATTAGGCAGGCAAACCCCTGTTTGTGTGATATATGCATCCATATTTAGCGTTTGAATAATTTAATTCTTTCCGTACCCGAACCTGAGGGTTGCTCAAAATAGAGCTTCATTTCTTCCTGTTTGTTTTTTGATATCAAGGCAAACAGTCTTTTTAACAGCATATTGACAGGAACAACAGTGACGATCATCAGTATTAAAAATAAAATATAAATGACCAGTACCGGCTTCCGCCACGGGTCTCCTGACTGACCCACTTTCCGTATTAATTTACCCCATATTCTAAAACTACGATAGCCAATTTTCTCAGACTTGATCAGGCTGATATCCGCTGTAACCGCTTTCAGTCCGGTTAACATCGGCGCGTCTGCTTTCTCCTGATCGTTGCCCAGCCCCTCCAGCAAGGCCAGTCCAAAGCGACTGGCTTTTTGTATTTCCTCATCCGCAATACCCGCCGCAGGGAACGTCCAGAATGCGTCTTTTTTGCCCGTTAACAGCCAATGCGGCGTGGTTACAAATGAAGCCATAGAGGACCCCTGGTCCGTCAATACTACGTTGTCGAGTAAGCGCGCACTCATTTCTGCCAGCATTTTTTTCACCGTTTCCTGGGCCATGGCCCACATATCACGGCAGGCAATGACCGTAATAACAGGCTTGTTCTCAAGTAGCTGTTTGCCTGCCTGACTTTTGAGAAACGCAGTAATCAGTAACGAGGGTGACAAATACCAGACCTGGTAAGCCAGTATCACCAGATCAAAACCGTCTTTAGCTGAAACCGTTAGTGGCTTCAACTCAGGCGGATCAAGATAGACCGACTCAGGAAAAACATCGAGAAACTGAAAAAATGTCCAGGGATAGGGGTAAGGTTTTACGGGTTCCAGTGTTTCTATCACGACCTCAATGTCATTACTTTCCTGCAATGGGCGACAAACTGAGGCAACCACATCAGTAAGCTGACCCGTTTGCGAATATTGAATAACCAGTATTTTTTTCATGCTGTTTTTCGTAGACAGGCATAATAGAAACCATCCATTTTATCTTCTCCTGGCAATATTTGCCTGCCTGGTGAAACCGGCCTGCCCCACTCTGCCTGTATTTCCTGCTCCTGCGCGTCATCCGTTTTCTGCAAAAATAATTTAACCTGCTCGTGGTTTTCCTCAGGCAGGATTGAACAACTTGCATAAAGTAGCAGCCCTCCGGGCTTCAGCGTCGGCCATAGCTGGCTTAAAAGCCGTTGTTGCTGAACCTGAACTTGAATAATGTCCTCAGGCCGTCGATGTAATTTAATATCCGGATGGCGCCGAATAACACCTGTCGCGGAACAAGGTACATCCAGCAGAATGCGGTCAAATTTTTGCCCATCCCACCAGCTTGCAGGATCTCCTGCATCTGCAACTTTCAGTTTGACCCGATAACCGCCTCGTGACAAATTCTCATTCAGCCTGTCGATGCGTCGCTCATCCTTTTCAATCGCGGTCAGATCAATCTCGCCCGTCACGTCATCCAGCAGATGCAAAGTCTTTCCACCCGGCGCCGCACAGGCATCAAGCACACGCTGCCCCGGTTTTAAACCCAGCAATGGCGCCGCCAGCTGCGCTGCCGCATCCTGTACGCTGACCAGACCTTCACTGAACCCGGGCAACTGACTGACCTCAACCGGTTTTTCCAGCAGCAAAGCAGTGTCCACCCGTCCATGCGCTTCGGCGTGCAAGCCGATATCGGCAAGTCGCTGACGATAATCCTCACGGCTGATTCGGGAGCTATTGACTCTGAGCGTCATGGGTGCCGGAGAAGATGAGGCAAGCGCAATTTGTTTCCATTCATCTGTCCAGGAGGCTTGCAGGCGGGTAAGCAACCAGTCAGGCAAACAAAAAACGGCTGAATAATCAGCTTCACTTGCCCGCAGCAGTTCTTCTCGCTCGCGGATGAAGCGTCGTAGACAGGCGTTCACCAGACCGGCCGCCCAGGGCCGCTGTTTTTTGGCCAGCCTGACTGTTTCACTTACCACAGCGTGTTCTGGAGTCTGCTCATCGAGCAACTCAAACAGGCCCACCTCTAGCATACTGGTGATAATGGCGTCTCTGGATTTGAGCGGTTTGTTCAGCAATTTACCCAACAAAAACTGCAGTCGCTCATAGTTACGCAACGTACCATAGCTCAGGGCCTGGATCGTTGGCCGATTCTCCTGAGGCTGTTTTTCCAGCACCGCGGGTAAAGCACGCGCCAGTGATTCACCATTCCCAACACGCATCACCACGGTGGCCGCAGCCAATCGGACACTCACTTGAACCGCACATCCAGCAGAGAACGACCATTCAGGAAATCAGAAGCTGTCAACGGTTTCCCACCGGGTAACTGTAGTTTCCGCAACCAGACAGAACCTTCGCCAGCCTGCACCAGCACCCCTTGCAGCCTGTCTTCCATCAATACGGTTCCAGGCTCTTTGTTTCCGGACGCCTCACCCGGACGGGCCTCCCAGACTCGCAAAACCGAACCATCATAAACAGTTTGCGCTACCGGCCAGGGGTTAAAAGCCTGAATATTGCGAACAATGGAAGCCGCATCCTGCTGCCAGTCTATTACAGCTTCAGCCTTGGTCAGTTTATCCGCATAGCAAGCCTGTTCATCATTTTGCGCTTCCGGCTGTAACTCACCCGTTTCGATCTGCTCCAGTACTGCCAGTAACGTTTCGCCAGCCATCATCGACAGGCGATCATGCAGACTGGCTGCAGTTTCCTCTTCTGAGATACTGATCGGTCGTTTGAGCAACATATCGCCCGTATCCAGACCTTTCGCCATTTGCATAATGGTCACGCCAGTCTCCTTATCTCCCGCCGAAATCGCCCTTTGAATCGGAGCCGCACCACGCCAACGCGGTAATAATGACGCGTGGATATTTATGCAGCCATAACGAGGCGTATTCAGCACGGCTTCAGGCAAAATCAAACCATAGGCCGCCACCACCATCACATCAGCACTTAATGACTTTAACTGCCGCTGTACTGCATCATCCCTGAGGGAGGGCGGTTGATAAACGTCGATACCGGCCGTTTCAGCAAGCTGCTTGACCGGGCTGGCGCGTAGTTTTTTACCTCGTCCGGCTGGACGATCCGGTTGAGTATAGACAGCGATAACTTCGTGAGGTGAATCAATTAAAGCCTGTAAAGCAGGCACGGCAAAATCCGGTGTTCCAGCATAAATGATCTTCATGGAGTATTTAGGGGGTTGTTAAAACCTGTGAAAGTTGCCGGGTTAACTAAACAGCCACGTGGTTCCTGTCAGGCCGAGGCAATTCTCCTTTTCGTTCCTGTTTTTCCAGTTTCTTGCGAATCCGGTTACGTTTCAGTGGGGAGAGGTAATCTACGAACAACTTGCCATCCAGGTGGTCGGTCTCATGCTGAATACAGACTGCCAGCAGTCCGTCAGTAGTCAGTTTTTGTTGATTCCCATCCTGATCGAGGTATTCAACCGTCACGGTATCCGCACGCTGCACTATTTCATACTGGCCGGGTACTGACAGACAGCCTTCCTCCATCTCTTCTTCACCCGTCTTTTCGACGATGACCGGGTTGATTAAACATAGAGGCTGATCCTTCTCATCAGACACATCAATCACGATTACCCTTTGGTGAACATTAACCTGTGTCGCGGCCAGACCAATACCGGGAGCGACATACATAGTCTCAAGCATATCAGTGACAAGTTGACGAATGGCACCATCTACCTGCACGACTGGCCGGGCATGAGTACGCAATCGTGGGTCAGGAAAGTGTAAAATATCCAGTATCGCCATAGATTAAGTTTAACCCGGATGATGCATGGAGGAATGGGATTTGTTGCCATACATCCGTGTATGCCACCCTTCGGGCAGCCTGTATTCTATTGAAATCGTCATTTTGTTGAGCAATCCATCAAATATATGAGCTGATTTATCAAATTACGAACGACTTTATGCAGCATCCGGGTTAAGTTCTCGTGAAGTACCGCAAGTTTTTTTGTTAAGATTGCATTCATACTACACGAATACGAACAAAACCTGCGGTAATACATTAACATAAGGATTTACCAGCCTTGCGGATATAATGGGGAAATACGCTTTGACCACAAAACTGACAAACAAACAATATTATCTGTCATCCTCACTGTTGATTCTAGCCTCTTTGATAGCAGGTTGTGCGACCGGTCAGAAGACGGACACAGATGAACCTGGCTATGTATCGGCTCCTGAATCATCTCCACAAGTCGTTGCAGAAGCTTCTCCCAGCAGCGGCCAGCAACCCGTAGTCGAGTTGCGTAGCGATGCGCCTGACCGTTATGTCGTCAAAAAAGGCGACACATTATGGGATATCTCAGCCAGTTTCCTCAAGAAACCCTGGTACTGGCCGGAAATCTGGCATGTTAACCCACAGGTAAGTAACCCTCACCTGATCTACCCCGGTGATGTACTCAGCATTTATTATGTAGACGGTAAACCCATGCTGGGCATCAATCGTGGTGATCACCGGCTTTCACCCAGCATTCGTGTTGAAGGCCTTGATGATGGCGCTGAACGCTTCCCGATTCAGGCATTACGCCACTTTCTCCTACGCCCTCAGGTTGTCAGTGAAGAAGAGCTCAAGGAGGCAGCGCATGTCGTTGGCTCCCAGGAACGGAAACTGATCTACGGCACAGGCGATAAAGTTTATGCCCGTGGTCTTAAAGATACCAACCTGGGAATCCGCTACAGCATTTTCCGCCCAGGCCGTCCGCTCTATAATCCGGATAATAAAAAAGAAGTGCTGGGATTCGAAGCTGTATACGCCAGTGATGCCGAAGTTATTCGCAGCGGCGATCCAAGCACAGTAGAACTTCACGACAACGTACGTGAGGTGCTGCGTGGTGACCGGGCGCTACCGCTTGAAACCAACCCGGCTGATACTGAATTTTATCCACATGAGCCACCAGCCGGCACAAGAGGACAAATTATCTCCCTGTTTGATGCACTCAGTGGTTCAGCCAGCTATCAGGTTGTTGTAACCAACCTGGGTAACCGGAATGGCATTGAACCCGGACATGTATTAGCAATCAATGCGACCAGCCGTATCGTCAAAGATCCCCATCACACTAAAGGTGAGACTTCAGAAGTGACTCTCCCTGAAGAGGAGTCCGGTCTGATGATGGTCTTCCGCAGCTTTGAAAAAGTCAGCTATGCCCTCATTATGGAAGCCCAACGCCCTATTCGCAAAGGTGACTTTGCAGTCAGCCCGTAAGCGCAGGGCTTGCTAAGCCAGGATGGCAAAAAGCTGGTTACAACTCTCCGGGCTGCATGGGCTGGGTCCGGCAGGCATCATCAAACTGCTGGATCGCTTCGGTGAGCCAGCACAGGCGCTTCAGGCATCCTACCGGGACTGGTTAAGCGCAGGATTGAGCGAAAAACAGGCACGTGCCATTGAGCAAAAACTTCCAGACGTCTCTGCTGACCTGGAATGGCTCAATCAAGCTGGTAACCACCTGATTACATGGCATAACCAGGAATATCCACCTCTACTTAGAGATATCGCCTCACCACCCTCAATACTTTATGTCAAAGGCGATCCAGAAGTCCTTAAACATCCACAACTGGCCATGGTGGGCAGTCGCAATCCGACCCGCAGTGGCACTCAGACAGCCCAGGCTTTCGCCCGTCATTTTGCCCAGGCAGGACTGGCAATCACCAGCGGTATGGCATTGGGTATTGATGCGGCCTGCCACAAAGGCGCTCTGGATGTCGATGGCCTGACAATTGCAGTTGCCGGCACAGGTCTGGACAGAATCTATCCTGCCAGGCATCGCGCTTTAGCAGAAGAAATCATCAACAATGGCGCGCTGGTATCAGAATTTCCGATAGGAACCCGGCCACAAGCTGAGAATTTCCCCCGCCGCAATCGCATTATCAGCGGGCTGAGCCTGGGCACGCTGGTCGTCGAAGCCACCCAAAAAAGTGGTTCATTGATTTCAGCCCGATACGCCAACGAACAGGGACGCGAGGTGTTTGCCATTCCCGGTTCCATTCATAACCCGCTGGCAAAAGGCTGTCACCAGTTGATTCGCCAGGGTGCAAAGCTGGTGGAAACCGCCACAGACGTACTTGAAGAACTTGCTCCTTTGTTGTCTTCTGTACTAAATTCACCGCCCGAGAGGCCAATAACTACCACAGGACAGGTTCCTCCCATCGATGAAGACCAGCGCAAGCTGCTGGATGCCATTGACTTTGAACCTACAGCAATTGACAGTATAATCAAACGCAGTGGATTGACCCCGGAGTCAGTTTCCTCCATGCTACTTATTATGGAACTGAATAACCTCATAGCCTCCGAACCTGGCGGCTATTATTTGCGAACACAGGGCGACCAATGAAAGAAAATGTGCTGGATGTGCTGATGTATTTGTTTGAGCACTACATTGATGAAGATCAGATTGCCGGGCCAGACCGCGCAGACCTGGAATCCAGACTGGTGGAGGCAGGCTTTGGTAACACCGAAGTCAGCAAAGCCTTCGACTGGCTTGAAAGCCTTGCCAAACTTGAAACAAAACCTTTAGGTGGGCAAATACAACAACAATCCCAACGGATTTATAGCGAAGAAGAATCAACCCGACTAGGTACCGAAGGCGTGGGCTTTTTACTCTATCTTGAACAAAATGGCGTGCTTCCCCCAGAAGCACGCGAACAGGTGCTCGAACATGCTTTAGCACTGGATCTTGATCGCGTAGACCTGGATCAACTCAAGTGGGTTGTCCTGATGGTGCTTTTCAACCAAAAAGATCAGTCAGCCAATCTAGCCTGGCTGGAAGACCTGGTTTATGATGAAGGGCCTGTACTGCTCCACTGATTACAACCTCCGAATACCACAAAAAATTAATCGATGAGTAAAAATCTGGTCATCGTGGAGTCCCCTGCCAAGGGCAACACGATCAAAAAATATCTTGGCAAGGATTTTGATGTACTGGCCTCTTACGGCCACGTTCGCGATCTGATACCTAAAACCGGTGCAGTTGACACTGAGCATGACTTCGCCATGAAGTATCAGGTGATTGAGCGTAACGAAAAACACGTTAAGAAAATTGCCACAGCGCTGAAAAAAGCGGACACGCTTTATCTCGCGACTGACCCCGATCGCGAAGGCGAGGCCATCTCCTGGCATTTATACGAACTACTTAAAGAACGTGGACTGCTGAAAGACAAACGCGTTGAGCGCGTTGTTTTCCATGAAATCACAAAAGGTGCTGTGCAGGAGGCCATTGATAATCCGCGAGCACTTTCTCTCGATCTTGTCGATGCGCAACAGGCAAGACGCGCGCTGGATTATCTGGTAGGTTTCAACCTCTCGCCATTACTGTGGAAAAAAATTCGCCGCGGCCTCTCTGCTGGCCGGGTACAAAGCCCCGCATTACGTATGATCGCCGAGCGCGAAGCAGAAATTGAAAAATTTATCCGCGAGGAATACTGGACGATTGAAGCAGATTTAACCAAAGATACACAATCATTCACAGCCAAATTACGCACTTACAACAATAGCAGGGTCGAACAGTTCACCGTCACCAGTGAAGAGCAGGCAACCACAGTCACTGACGCAGTTAACGTGGCTGCAAATGGCAAGTTACGGGTCGCCAAAGTTGAGAAGAAACAACGTAAGCGGAATCCGGCTGCACCGTTTACCACTTCTACTTTACAACAGGAAGCTGCTCGTAAACTGGGGTTTTCCACACGTAACACCATGCGGTTTGCACAACAACTTTATGAAGGCATCGATCTCGGATCTGGGCCTGTTGGTCTGATTACTTCCATGCGTACTGACTCGGTTACCCTGGCTAATGAAGCCGTTACCGAATTACGTGAATTAATCACCCAGCGTTATGGCGCGGACAACCTACCGGAACAACCCCGGGCTTATAAAACCAAGTCCAAAAATGCCCAGGAAGCGCACGAGGCCATTCGTCCAACCTCCGCATTACACATACCTGATGAAATTAAAGCACATCTGGATAAGGATCAATTCCGGCTTTATGAATTAATCTGGAAGCGCACTGTTGCCTGCCAGATGATTCATGCCACGATGGACACCGTGTCCGCCGATCTGGCTGCTGGTGATGACCACAGCTTTCGTGCCACCGGCTCTTCGATTCGCCACCCCGGATTCATGGCTGTCTATCTTGAAGGCACTGACGACCGCAAAAAGCCTTCAGACAAGGATGAAAGGATATTACCCGAACTTAACGAAGGCGACATGATTCCGCTGGATGCAATCCGCCCCGAACAGCACTTTACTGAGCCACCACCCCGTTACAGTGAAGCCAGCCTGGTCAAAACACTGGAAGAATATGGCATCGGTCGGCCGTCTACTTACGCCAGCATTATCTCCACCCTGCTGAACCGTGAATATGTCGAACTGGAAAGCCGTCGTTTCCACCCTACCGATGTCGGTAAGATTGTAAATCACTTCCTCACCAAACATTTCGCTAACTATGTCGATTACGACTTCACCGCACGACTGGAAGACGAACTGGATGAAATTTCACGCGGGGAAAAGGACTGGCTACCGGTAATGAAAAAATTCTGGGGTCCCTTCAAGGAACTGGTTGACGACAAAGAAGTCTCAGTCAGCCGTGCCGAGGCCATGCAGGCGCGTGAACTGGGTATCGACCCAAAAACCGGTAAACCCGTTTCTGTGCGCATGGGCCGCTATGGACCGTTCGTGCAAATCGGTACACGAGACGATGAAGATAAACCCCAGTTTGCCAGCCTGCGCCCAGGCCAGAAAATGGACAAACTGGAGTTCGAAGAAGCGCTTGAGTTATTTAAACTGCCACGAGAGCTGGGTGAGTCTGCTGAAGGTGAAGCGATCAGCACCAACTATGGCCGTTTCGGACCCTACGTGAAATACGGGAGTAAGTTCGTCTCAATTAAAGAAGGTGATGACCCCCACACCATCACTCTCGAAAGAGCGCTGGAACTGGTCGCCGAGAAAAAAGAAATTGATGCCAACCGCATCATCCATGATTTTACCGATGCAGGTATTCAGGTGCTGAACGGACGTTATGGCCCCTACATAACGGATGGTAATAAAAACGCAAAAATACCCAAAGATACCGATCCTAAATCACTTGACCTTGAAACCTGCCAGAAACTGATTGCTGAAGCACCAGAAAAAAAATCACGGCGCAAAAAAGCCACCAAGAAGAAGACCGCAACGAAGAAAAAAACCACGACCAGGAAAAAAACAGTTAAAAAGAAAACGACCACCAGGAAAAAATCAGCGGCCAAAAAGAAGTCCGCCTGACACTTTTGTGCTCAGCACAACTGACATTCCTACAGCCGTTGCCGTACTTCGCGAGGGCGGTATTATCGCCTACCCCACCGAAACCCTGCCAGGACTGGGCTGTCTGGCCAGCTCTGAAACAGCTGTTAAAAAATTATTAAAAATAAAAAACCGGCCTGCCGACAAGGGGTTGATTTTACTTGCGAGTAAATTAGAGCAACTTAAACCATGGATTGCGCCTTTAGGCAAAACCTTACTGGGAAAACTATCAAAGCCTGCAACTACACCAACAACCTGGCTTGTAACACCAGACGAAAACGCTAAGCTGTTAGTACGCGGCAAACATCACAAGCTAGCTGTCAGAATCACCAACCACCCGGTCGCCGCAAAACTTTGTGACCAGCTCGGTGAGCCAGTCATCTCCACCAGCGCCAACCTGACAGGTGAGCCGGCGCCACAAAGCCTGGGAAAACTATCTCCAGCCATTCTAAAACAACTAGATTTAATCCTGGACGGCTCTGACGGCAGTGGCCAGCCAAGCCAGATTCGAGACCTGGAAAGCAGTGAGGTTTTCCGATAATAAACTGACCGTTAATTACCGGATTACCAGCATTAGCCTATTTAGCCCGGATATTTCATAAAGGCGGTCGTAGTCATATTAAATAGTACGCACATTCAATGACTTACACAATAAAATGCCGGGTTTATAAAATTACAGTTTGTACCTGAATGGATTTCTGAAAGATCTGACTTCGAATCTTGAACAAAATCGCTCAAACCCTAGCCTGCTAGGGTATTCGCGAGTGTGTCCAACCTTCTTCGCCAGATTTTCCAGAAATTCCATTCCCTTCATGAAATATCCGGGTTAGCTTGCTTTAGGAATATTAAAAATACCTCAGCCACTTAATACTCTGGGCCAGCGATCAAACTGCATATCTTCCATTTCAGGTTCAATTGTCACAACATAGACGCGACGTTCATGCCCGTTATGTGCCACCAATCCCTGAATCCATTTTCCCTTCGTGATATCAAACCAGTGAGAAACCCCTTCGAAATTCTTTTCCATAAATGAGGAAACGGGCAATCGCACCGGCCTGGGCGACCATTTGTCCCAGCGCCCACCATAAATAGAGTCGAGCCTTGCCCAACCACCCAACGGTAAGCGCCCAGCCTGTTGCTTGCGCCGCCCCCAGGGCAAAAGCACAGCCCCACCATCTTTTTTTTTACCGGCAGCTGTGCCTTTGGGTTAGGAAAATAAACCCGGTACTCTTCTCCATTAATGATGTAAAAAACGCCGCCGCACATGATTAGCCCGCATATCTCACGAGGATTTCCATCCTTAGGTCCGTAAACGGTACCTCCATGTACCACTCCTCGGATGATGGTGCGGCTG
>Ga0190283_1000961_pt1 | contig 14001 bp, 10 predicted proteins | sample 48691801_MG_FD_161669 | JGI IMG/M metagenome (GOLD analysis project Ga0190283, IMG submission 161669) | Hydrothermal vent microbial mat bacterial communities from Southern Trench, Guaymas Basin, Mexico - 4869-18-0-1_MG | ecosystem: Environmental > Aquatic > Marine > Hydrothermal vents >...
GCCAAGGTGCGCTTTTTGACCTTGCGCCCTTCTCGATAAGATTCGCGCAACAGAACACAGGGCTTTGAATTACGATTTGGTACAGACTCAATATACATGGTTACAATAATAGCACAGTACGGACAAATAATCCACATAGAAACAAATATTAAGTTATATTTACATGGCTACATGTTTTGGCACGAAATTAAGATAAGGCTATTAATACACGCGCTTTATGTCACTAATTTACCGTTCGCCCAGGGTAACTTCAGCTTAGACAGGGGTTCGACGTAACAGGCCAAAAGACCGATCAAAAAGGAGCACAGATGAGTTTTCTGGAACATGCTCCCGGCACGCTCCCGATCCCGCAGCGCAAGCCGCATCCCCACCGGAAGGGCATCGGTGTCCTCGGTCTCCACGAGGGCCGCACGCTGCTCCTGGCGCTCAACCGCTGCTCGAAAGCGTATCCTGTCGCCGGCTGTAACCTGAATCCGGACAAGTTCGAAGCTTCATGCGCCGAACGGGCGCGCGTTTGCAGGTCGGACAGAGCACCCGGTTCTTCGAGCCGTTCCGCAGGCAGAGACGCGCGCTGGAGCGGGGCGAGCTCGTAGGATTGGCAGGGATCGAGACCTTCTGCGTCATCGAGGCGGTCGAGCGTTCGGCGGCTTTGGGGCGACCGGTGAGGATCGCACCGATCCTGGAGGAGGTTGGCTGGTAGCCGATGGGTAAGACCGCGCTCGAATGAGCGCTACCCGATTCCATGGCGTTCATGAATAATCCGGCCCAAAAGCCATCTCCGATCAGCGCACCTCCAGCACCATCAGGTTGGACAGCTTGGCATCGGGGCTTCCTGTCGGTCCGAAGAGGGCCTGTACCGGATAGTCTTTGCCCGGTTTGGCCACCTGGGGCACGAAAGGTTTGGTGATGAGCACACCATTGCTCGGGATGGCACCGATATTTTCCTGGCGCACGATCGGCAGCAGGAGATAGAGCAATCCGTACTGCGTCGGCTGGGGCGGATCGAGCACACCCCCGCCGAGCGAGAGCGTCACGTAGATTTGGGGCTGCCCGGTGACGACGATCGTCATACGGTCCCCGGGGGAGAAGGTGTCTCCTCGATGGTAGAGGTGCAGGTAGAACTCGTCGGCACCGATATCGACCTGGTCGTTGGCGATGCGCAGGTCCTGCTCGAAGTCAGATTCGGGGAGACGCGGAGCGGCGTTGTCACCGGCGTCGTGACAGGGCGATGAGAGTGAGATATGGAAATCGTCCTCGCTTTCGGCCAGGAAGAGAGGATCGGTATCGATCATCCCGAGCCCCCAGTTGAGGGTGCAGCCAGGATCGATGAAGATCGCGCTCTGTCCCTGCTGCACGTCGCTGTAGCTGATGTTGAGGGTGGTGGGAGCGGTGTTGTAGCGCAGCGCCACCTCCGGCCCGTTGGTGGCCACATCCCCCCAGAAGATCGTGTTGCTCACCGACGGCGAGGAGAACAACTCCAGGCAAAGTCCGCCGCCATAGTCGGCTTGATTGCCATAGAACGTGTTGTTCGTAATCGTCGGGGAGGCATGATAACAGTGCAGCCCGCCACCGGAGAGGCCGGTGTTGCGACAGAACAGGTTGCTCGCGATGATCGGTGCGGCATAGTAGCAGTAGATCCCGCCGCCGAATCCGGTGATCGCCATGTTCTCGAACAAGGTATTGCCGAGGATCGACGGATAGGCGTCGCTGCCCTGATCACCGCTTGTGGCGGTGTTGTAGTAATAGATCCCGCCGCCCGAACCGTAGGACATGTTGGCGGAGATGCTGTTGTGCTCGATCGAGGGAACACCCAATCCCGGTGATCCCGAATAGTAAATACCGCCTCCCGCATTGGCAGGATTGCCGTAGATCTCGTTTTCGGAGATGATTGTGGAGTCGGTACAGTAGATGCCGCCACCCTTGTCGGAAGGATTGCCATAGATCGTGTTGCGCGAGATCGTCGTGTTTTCAGAGCACCAGACCCCGCCCCCCTCGAAATCGGCGGTGTTGCCGTAAATCACGTTCTTGTCGACCACCGGGGCATCCTGGCACCAGATACCGCCGCCGGCCGAGCTGGCCGTGTTTTCGTAGATCCTATTGGTGGTCACGAGGCAGGTCGATCGACAGTATATCCCCGCTCCTTTTTCGGCCGAATTACCGAATATGGTGTTGTTGGAGATCGTTGGGGATGAGGAGTTGGAACAGTAGATACCCCCGCCATCGACGGCCGAATTGCCGAACAAGATGTTGCTGCTGATCGAGGGCGATGCGGAATTGTCGCAGTAGATCCCACCGCCCCGTGAAGAGGAGCCGGATCCCGAGTTGCGCGAGATGATGTTGTTGTAGATCGTCGGGGAGGCGCCGAAACAGTAGATCCCACCGCCAAAATAGAACGAACCGTTCTTTATCGTAAATCCTTCCAGCACGGAATCGGTGTTTTCGCCGTTCTCGAAACGGACCACGTTGCTCGACTGGCCGCCGTCGATGATCGTGAGCGAAGGTCCCATCTCGCTCTCGACAGTGATGGCTTTACCCAGGAAATTGATGTTTTCCAGGTAGGTCCCGGACCGGACGTAGATGATATCGCCGTTTGTGACGAGGACGTTCGAGATCGCATCCTGGATCTTGAGGAAGTCATCGGGGACGTAGTAGGTGTCCGCGGCTTGCCCCGGGGCGGAGAACAGACAGAAAAGTAGAAAAAAGACGTAACTGACTCTGAGCATGGTTCCAGATCCTTTGCGGCAACACGGAATTCAAGCCCAGTATGTCTATCAAATTCTACGGCATCTATGCAAGACGAGAATGCGAATAATTACTGGAACGGCGCATTCGAGGTGCTCTGTGGCGGAGCGGCTTCACCGGAGAAGCAGAGCTTCAGAGAGCCGATTGAAGCGTCAGATCTGCTAAATGGTCCCCTTCCACAACTTCAAGGTACAGCCGCGACGAGAGACGACCTGCAGCCGGAGGCATCACCTCATTTCGCGGCCCTTTTCTCGATGACCATTTTCAGGTAGAATTCGGACCGTTGGCAGATAGAGATGGGCGAACTTTTTTGGGAGCAATGAAGAAGATGGCCTCGTCAATCGCGATCAAATGCTGTTTCCCGATAGCGCTGCTCTGGGGAGTTCTGGCCTTCGTCCAAGAAACACCCCCCATCGACGATCCCGGCGCCGCCGGGCAATCCGCCGTGGGATCTCGCCCGGTCGAGAAGGGGATCCCGTCCGAGGATCCTGGAAGGGGCGGCCTCCCCGGCCCTCAGGGCTCGGCGTCTTCCTCGAACGGGAGCACTCCCAACATAACCCACTGGAACAAGAACGTGACCGGCTCACGCGAGGGAACCGCGGGCAAGACGGGCCGCCGCTGGCCGAAAAACCTGGGCGGTGCGGTCAGCGGCGTGGAGTATGGCATCGCGGACGCCATCTTCCTGGGTCAAGAGAAGCACCCCAATTCCCCGTTCGGTGTCGGTTTCGGGCGGGACTACAAGGGACAGCAGTTCATGACCTACATCCGGGAGCTCAATGTCCGCCGCACGAAGATCTATCTCTACTGGCACAACATCGAGCCGCAAAACAACGTCTACACCTTCGACATCGTGGATGATTTCATCAATCAGGTCAAGCCTGGGGATGAGACGTTGTTGTGCGTGTACACATCCTCGCCCTGGGGCGCCGAGGGCGTCGGCGACGGCTATCCGCCGCGCGACTACAACGAATACTACTGGTTCATCTACGATCTCGTGACGCACTGTAAGGGCAAGATCCACTTCTGGCAACGCGACGCCGAGCCCGCCACCCCTGGCAACTGGGACGAGAACAAGCCGCAGGAATACGTCCAGACACAGATCGAGTTCTACAACGCCGTGAAGGACGCCGATCCAACCGCGATCGTCGTGGGCGGCGGCCACAGCGGTTATTTCATCGGAGACACACCTGGCAGCCACGATTTCTTTGAATACTTTCTGTTCAACGGCCACGATCACTTCGATTGGTTCGATGTCCGGCTCTACCGGGAGATCTACAATATTCCGGCCCGCATCAAGTGGTTCAGGGACACGATGGCCGACTACGGCTACCAGAAGCCGATCATCGCCACCGAGTACGGCGGTCCGCATCCCTGCGAGTTCTACGGCTACGACGAGATCCAGAGCATCCTCTACGACCTGCTCGGGGGACAGCCTACGCCGGAAGCGTTGATGCAGGCCTGGATCCACCTCTATCGGATCAAGGACACTCTCTCGCCCGAGATGCAGATGTTCATTCATTTCCCATCACCCGAGCTCGAGGCCAAGCGCAATCGCATCCACTCACGGGACATGGTGCAGCGCACGATCCTGGCCCTGTCCTCAGGTGTGCAGTACGTGTGGTACTGGATGCTGATGGATGCCTGGCATCCCGATCTCGGTCCCCACCCGCTCTTCGGCCGGCTGCGCCTTGCCGACCTCACCATGGGAGTGCGCGAGGTCGCCTTTCTCTACTACCAGGAGATGGTGCAAAAGCTCGAGGGGATCACCTCGGTGGAACGGTTGACAACAGCTAACCCGGACATCTATCTCTTTTTGATCAAGTGCGGCGAGTTGGACGATTTCTATATTCTGTGGGAGCGGCGTCCCCCCTTCGACGGGGAAGACTGGCCCCCCACGATCTTTACGAGATCGTTCCCCTGGCCCGCCATGTCGATCACTGATCTTCTAGGTCGGGACGAGTTGGTGACTCCCGGCGGTCAAGGCTCGTACACCTTCGCTATCAGCAACACGCCGGCGTTCTTGAAAAAGACCGAGATCGCCGGACCGTAGTGAGATCACAGAGCGAACCACGCGAGCAGCGTCCGTCCTCTGTGCTTGTTTATACCTACCGAATAATCCTGAATGAATTTTCTGGGAACGCAGAATCGTTCCACCTCCTCTAAGAATCTAACAAAAAGAATAACCCGTCGGTGAACCGTAGCGCGCCTGCTCCGTTCGTTCCAGGCGGAAGCACAATCATCGTCGTAACCGAATATCCCAATTGAGGAGGCGGAAGATGTCCCGTCATCGAGATCGCGTATTGTCATCTGTCATCACCGTGGCTGTTGCTCTGCTCGTCGGCGCGTATCTTCCCGGCTGCGGTGACGTGCGGGAGTGCGACGAGAAGGACACTGCTCTTGAAGAGCTGCACGTCGAGTTCGACCGCGCGGAGGATCCGATCGAAGAGGAGATCGAGGAGGTCGTTGAGATCACGCCTTCGAAGGCCCCGGTGCCGTCCGATGGGCCGCCGCTTCCGGAGGACTCTGGGAGGCCGATCGACAGCCCGGCGAGCTTTGAGGAGGAGCAGGTCAAAGATGTCATCGGTGTAGGAGGGGGCGCAGGGAGACGCTTCGGCGGCAAGTACCGTGTAAGAGGGAAGGCCAGAGGCGGAGGCCGAATGACAGCCCGGCCATCCGCACCGCCGCCTTCGAGTGGCGGCACCCACAACGTGAACAACGAGGCTTACGACCTGCAGTTCTTCAAATCCTACGGCGTGAATCCCTTCGTGGATACCGACGACGATCCGCTCTCCACCTTCGCCGTCGACGTAGACACGGGGGCCTACACGATCTGCCGGCGATTCATCGGAGAGGGCAATAGGCCCAAGAAGGCCGCCGTCCGCGTGGAGGAATTCGTCAACTACTTCGACTATACCTACGCTCCCCCGGCGCAGGAAACCTTCGCCACTTACGTGGAAGGCGCCCCGTCCCCCTTTGCCGCCAATCGCACTCTGCTGGCCATCGGCATCCAGGGCAAGCAGATCGACGCCGCCGAGCGCAAGGACGCCGTGCTCACCTTCGTGATCGACACCTCGGGCTCGATGAATCGCAACAACCGGCTGGGACTGGTCAAGCAGGCGCTCGGTCTGCTGGTAGATCAACTACGCCCCAGCGACCAGATCGGCATCGCCGTCTACGGCTCCTCGGGCAAGAAGATCCTGGGCCACACACCGCTGACCGAGGGCAAGAGCGTGATTCTCGAGGCGATCAATGCCCTTGATGCGGGGGGATCGACCAACGCCGAGGAGGGGCTCCGGATCGGCTACGAAATGGCGGCCAAGGCCTTCCGGGAGGGCTGCAACAACCGCGTCGTGCTCTGCTCCGACGGTGTGGCGAACACGGGCAATACGGGGGTCGACGCGCTCTTCGAGATGATCCGCGCCCACGTCGAGAAGGGTGTCTGTCTCACCACCGTCGGGTTCGGCATGGACAACTACAACGACGTGCTGCTGGAGCGGCTCGGCGACAAGGGTAACGGGCACTACGCCTACATCGACACCCTCGACGAAGCGCGCCGCATCTTCGTGACCGGCCTCACCGGCACCTTGCAGGTGATCGCCAGGGACGTGAAGGTCCAGCTCGAGCTCAACCCGCGCCGCGTACGGAGCTACCGCCTCGTGGGGTATGAGAACCGCGACGTTGCCGACAAGGATTTCCGCAACAACCTCGTCGATGGCGGCGAGGTCGGCGCAGAACACGCCGTGACGGCGCTCTACGAGCTCAAGATGTGGGACGACGCCGAAGAGGACGAGCAGGAAAGCCCGCTGGCGACGCTCAGGATCAGGTTTGAGGATCCCGACCACTCCGCCAAGGTCACCGAGCTCGAGATCGCGATCGAAGCCGACTGTCTGCGATCCGGTCTCTCAGAGGCGTCGGCGAACTACCGCTTGGCCGCCTGCGTCGCGACCTTCGCCGAGGTCCTGCGCGGATCCTACTGGGCCAAACATCTCTCGTTCGCCGGTGCCGCCGAGGAGGCGCGTGCGCTGGCGCTCGCCCTGCCAGGGGACGCCAAGGTCGGCGAGCTCGACGCGCTCATCGCCAAGGCGGCGCTGCTCGTCGAAGCGCAGGAGCAGGCACGGGCGCTGCAGGACACCCCGACCCCGACGGAACCGGCCGCGCCCGAAAGCTCCGCCGCCGAGGCGCGACCGGGCATCAGGGACGGCAAATAGGCGGCCCCGTCCCCCACCCCGATCGGCTGAGAACTGGATACCACTAATTCGTACCTCGCCCTTGCGGACATTCTTCCCGCAGGCGAGGTACGTCCACGTTTCGACACGACCATGATCACTTCCCCACCCCCACGCACACCACCGAGGATCCGCCTCGCTCCATCAGAGCACAGCAGACGCCGGCGCCTGCCGGTCGGTTTTTTCTATAACTGTAGCGGAGAGCCCGATCTTGGCCTATTAGTTCACCAAGCGAACCGGGTAGAAGTCCGTTGATTTTTTGAACAAATGGGAAATGCGAGAGATGAGCTCAATCGAAAACCAAGCCGACTTTTCTCAGGACATTCACCAAATCTGGACCGAGCTCTACAAGAAGCTCTGGCCGCAAGTGGAACAATACGCCTGTCAGGATTATCTCGACGGCGCTGAAATCCTCGATCTGCCGAAGGACTGCGTACCCACAGTGCAGTTCCTGAACAACGCGATCACCCCGCGAACGGGCTGGCAGGTGGAGAGGACCTCGGTGCGCTACACCGACGCGGTTCCCTGGTATAAAAAGTTCGCCCAGCGCATCTTCCTGATCACCAATTACATGCGTTCATGGGACGAGATCGACTGGACGCCGGAGCCGGACATGTGGCACGACGTCTTCGGCCACCTCCCGTTCATGGTGCACAAGCACTATGCCGACCTCGAAGATCTCTTTGCCCCCGCCTTTCTGGCAGCCAAGACCGACGAGCAACGCGATAATATCAAGCGCCTGGCCTGGTACAGCACCGAGTTCGGATTGATCCGCGAGAAGGGCGAGATCAAGCTCTTCGGCGCCGGATTGATCTCGGGATCGGAAGAGCTGGACAACGTCATCGCCGACACGGTCCCCACGCGGCCGTTCACCATCGAAAACGTCATCAAACACGACAAGGCGGTGTGGGAGCACAACCAGATCCTGTTTGTCATCGACTCGATCGATGAGCTCACAGAGGAGCTGAACCGGTACTTTGCGCCGATCATGGCCCAGGAAGAGCCGGTGGTCAATCTTTGATCGAGGGCACCTTTCTGCCAGATGGGGATCTTGGAATCTGGAATCCTTCACGGAGGCGTTCGAGGTGTTGCTCCTGTGCTCCGGCACCGGCCAACGGCCCAGAGCCGCTGCAAACGCGAAGCAAGCCTTTGGCGATATCACAACGCGGCGAGCGGGCCACGGCCCGCAACCGAACAGCCGCACAGCGCACGCCGTCGATCCTGCACGGCAGCCATCCCGTTGATCCCTCACGGCCTTTTGTGGCGCACTACCCTCCCCTGATTTAAAAAAATTGGCGTGCAACGAGTTTCCGTCATCCGTAACATCTGCAAGACATATCATGCAGGGCACCCACCCCGTCGTGAGGAGACATATTCATGAAGAGATGTGCATCTGCGGGCCCCCTGGCTCGATCCGTATCGCGTTCGCTAGTGATCATTCCAGCGATTCTTTGCCTGAGCCTGGGTCTCGTCTGCGCCGGTCTTTTGCATGCCGGCGACGAACAGAGCGCAACCACCCGGCCGCATGCCGCCATGCTCCGTTATCCCGACGTGTGCGCCGACAAGGTGGTCTTCGTCTACGCCAACGATCTCTGGGTGGTCGACCGCGAGGGAGGCCAGGCCTCCCCCTTGGCCAGCCCGCCGGGCACCGAGTCCTCTCCCAAGTTCAGTCCCGACGGGAAATGGATCGCTTTCGGAGGCAACTACGACGGCAATCGAGACCTCTACGTGATCCCCGTCGGGGGCGGCGTGCCGCGCCGCGTCACCCATCATCCCGCCGGCGAAAACCTCTGCGATTGGACAGCCGATGGGCGCCTGCTCTTCTCCGCTGGCGGATATCAGGGGCTCGGCCCCATGCCCAAGCTCTTCTGCGTGTCTCCAGAAGGCGGGCTGCCCAACGCCCTGCCCGTGCCCTACGGGGCCGCGGGAGCGATCAGCCCCGACGGAGCCTGGCTGGCCTACACCCCCCATACACGCGATCAGCGTAGCTGGAAACGGTACCGGGGAGGCATGGCCACCGACATCTGGCTCTTCCACCTGCACGAGCACCAGAGCCGCAAGATCACCCGCTGGGAAGGCACCGATACACGTCCTATGTGGCAGGGTGACAAGCTCTACTACCTCTCCGATCGTGGCTCTGAAAACAAGCTCAACATCTGGGTTTACGACGTGAAGGCCGGTTCGCGCAAACAGGTCACCTTCTTCGACAGTTACGACATCAAGTGGCCCTCGATCGGACCAGGTCCTCGCGGCGCCGGCGAAATCGTGTTTCAGTACGGTGCCGGCCTCTGGCTGCTCGCTCTCGACACCGGACGGACCCGCGAAATCGAGGTCAGCGTTCCTTGCGCGCAACCAACCCTGCGCCCGATCACGCGGAACGCCGCCGAATTCATGCAATCCTGGGAGATCTCTCCCACGGGCAAGCGTGCCGTGGTCCAGGCTCGCGGCGATGTCTGGACCTTGCCGGCCGAAAAGGGCACTCCCCGCAACCTGACGCGCACCAGCGGCGTCGCCGAACGGTCACCGGCGTGGAGTCCCGACGGGAAATGGATCGCCTACTTCTCCGATGTATCCGGCGAGTACGAGCTCCATATCACCCAGTCGGACGGCAAAGGGGAAACGCGCTCTGTCACCGCGGGTCATGCCACGTACTTCTACACACCGGTCTGGTCTCCCGATTCCAAGAAGCTCGCCTTTTATGACAAGGCCGCCCGGATCTTCCTGCACACCCTCGACGACGGCGCCACCAAGGTCATCGACGAGGATCCCTGGGGCAATCGGTCCAATCTGAGCTGGTCGCACGATAGCCGCCTGGTGGCTTATACCAAGGTGGACGAAATCAACCAGCTCTCGGCCATCTGGATCTACAATATCGACACGGAAGAATCGACCCGTGCTACGAGCGGCGTCTTCAACGACTCATCGCCCGCCTTCGACCGCAAGGGCGACTTCCTCTACTTTACGAGCGCGCGCTCCTTCCAACCCTCCTACTCGGATGTCGACTCGACCTTCATCTACGACGACAGCGGGGTGCTCCTCGCCGCTCCACTGCGAGCGGACATCAAGTCCCCCTGGCTTCCCGAAAGCGATGAGGAGACCTGGGACGAAAAGGACGACGGGAAGGAGGATGCCGAGGACGCTGACAGTGGAGACAAAGCGGACGAGGATGACGGGGACAACGACGACAACGGCAGCGACGTCGCCGCCGCGGTTGATGAAGTCTCGGGAACCTGGGAAGGTTCCGTAGCGCTGCCCGAGGGTGAACTGTCCCTGACCATCACTCTGGCGCTCCATTCCGGTGGTAGCGTGACAGGCAGCTTCACATCCCCTGTTTATTCCGGCGACCTGCGCGGATCTTTCGATCCTAGCTCCAAAACCCTGACCGTCACCGCCACCATCGACGGCCAGTTCACCGTGGTCATCGAGGTTACGGTTCAGGATGGATCGATGAGCGGAACGGTCACGGTCGAGGGCGATGTTTTTCCGATCTCGGCGCAGCGCACCAGTGCCGGCGCGGAAGAAGACGACGCCACCGACGGCGGTGAGCAGAAAGCCGACACCGCTTCGAAGGAGGGATCCGACAAAGAAAAGAAATCGGAGAAGGACAAGCAGAAGAAGACGGTTGCCATCGATTTCGAGGATTTCGAGCGGCGGGCGATCCATCTGCCGGTGCCCAGAGGCAACTATCACAGCCTGGCGGTGAACGACAAAAATCAACTGCTCTACGTCCGTCGAGGAGCGGGCATCAAGCTTTTCGACATCAACGACAAGAAGAAAGATGAGAAGACCGTCGATGCCAGCGCCCGCGGATTCAGCCTGTCGGCGGACGGCAAAAAACTGCTCGTCATCCAGGGCAGGCGGGCTTCGATCCGCAACGCCGCGGCCGGCGGCTCCTCCAAACGGGTTGTGGCCGACGCTATGAACATCGTGATCGATCCACGCGAGGAGTGGCGTCAAGTATTCGTGGAGGCCTGGCGCATCTACCGTGATTTCTTCTACGTCGCCAACATGCACGGCGTGGACTGGCCGGCGATCCGCCGGCTCTACGGAGCGATGCTCGAAAGCTGCCTGACCCGCGAGGACGTCAGTTATGTGATCCGCGAAATGATCGCCGAGCTGAACGTGGGCCACGCCTATTACTTCGGCGGTGACGGTGAGGATGAGCCCCGCGTCTCGGTGGGTCTGTTGGGCGTCGATTGGGAGCTCGATCAAGGCGCCTATCGCATCGCCCGGATCTACGAGGGTGCTCCGTGGGACTTCGATGCGCGCGGCCCTCTGAGCCAGCCGGGAGTGGAGATCCACGAAGGCGACTACGTGCACGGCGTCAACGGCGTGCCGCTCGATCCCGCCAAGGACCCCTGGGCCGCTTTCGTGGGGCTCTCCGGCCAGACCGTGATACTCACGGTGAGCGATAAACCAAAACTCGACGACGGGGCCCGCGATGTGGTGATCGAAACGAGCGGCAGCGAACGTATGCTGCGCTACCGGGCGTGGATCGAGCACAACCGCTCCTATGTCGACGAACAGACCGATGGAAGGGTCGGGTACATCTACGTGCCGGACACCGGCCGCCGGGGTCAAAACGACCTGGTGCGGCAGTACGTCGGACAGCGGCACAAGCAAGCCCTGATCATCGACGAGCGCTGGAACGGCGGCGGGCAGATCCCGTCGCGCTTCATCGAGATGCTCAATCGGCCCGTGACCAACTACTGGGCCGTGCGCCACGGCAAGGACAGTACTACGCCCGGAGATGCACATCACGGCCCCAAATGCATGTTGATCAACGGGCTGGCAGGCTCGGGAGGCGACATGTTCCCCTGGTTGTTCCGCGAGGCGGGCCTGGGCAAACTGATCGGAACCCGCACCTGGGGCGGACTCGTGGGGCTCAGCGGCAATCCGGGACTCATCGACGGCGGCTACGCCGCGGTGCCCACCTTCGGGTTCTACGAGAAGGACGGGACTTGGGGGATCGAGGGGCACGGTGTCGATCCCGACATCGAGGTGGTCGATGATCCCGCCCTGATGGTTGGCGGTGGTGATCCCCAGCTCGATCGCGCGATCAGATTGATGCTCCAGGAGATTGCCGAACACCCCTACACTCCGCCCCGTCGCCCGGCATCCCCGATGCGCAGCGGCATGGGGATCACGGAGCAGGACAAATAACCCTAACGGGACGCTCACCGTAATCAAAAAGACACAGCGCCCCACACGCCGGGGCACCGCATCAATGCGGCGCCCCGGTGTGTGGGGCAGGGTGACGAAGCTCTACCCCTACAGTTTCTTCGACAAGTTGAGCAAGGACTCCGTGGAGCGTGAGTGGACCGTGGTGCGTGGAGATCTTTCTCCCGGCGGACCGGACCCCTGCCCAGTGGTGCAATCCTTCACCGCTGCACCAGTCCTACTACGCCTGGATGAAAGGTGCCGTCCACACTGCAGAAGATCTCCGCTTCTGCATGCCGGGCCGTTTTCACATCGGCCACAGCTATTCGGTCCCCTCGAGGCCGTGGCCTCTGGACGCGCAGGGGCGCGATCTCTCGTGGTACCGGAACAATGCCTTCGGTTCCTATAAGAGCTACTTCACCGTCGGTGAATACGAACACTTCTTCGGCGGTTACTGGCACGCGGCCGCCTTCGGCTTCGGCCACTATGCGCGCTACGACGACATGCCGGGCCGTAAGGTCTGGATCTGGGGGCTGTCGCGGCAGGGTGCCATCTGGGAAGATCTTTTGACCGACACCGACGGCAAGTACACCGAATGCCTCACGCAGGAGCCGCAACACCTGCAGGCTCTCTGTCGTATCGCCGAGTTCCGTATGCGGCGGGACGTTTGGGAAACGCCCCCGCGCGAATGCGTCATGGTCATTGCCCCGTGGATATCCCTCATGCCGGCCAAACCTCCCTTGATGATCTCCGATCTATACCAACGAAACCGGTACGTGAATCCTCTTCGGTAGATTTTATCATATGTCCACACTGTCACCGGGCACGATATCTTTTATGCAGTACAAGTGGGTAAAAAACTCGTCAGCCCCCATGTCGACGGTAGTATCAGCAATCCGCGGGTCGCCTTCGAAGTCGTAGAGGCTCTCCGGCCCCACCGAGGAGTTGTCGCCGGTGTTACGGCAGGGGGAGTCCCAGGTCAGGTGAAAGTCGCCGAAGTTGGGATCGGCGAACAACGGATTGGCGTCGATGTTGCCGATCCCGGGAAAATTACCCTCCACGTTGCAGTATGTTACTGTGGGATCACCGCTGCCTCCGATCTGGCCGTTCAAATTCCCCCTCACGATGCAGTTGGCGATGGTTGTATTCGGGCCGTTGACGCAGATTCCATGCCGAAGACCGTGTTGTTGACAATCGTAATGTCCGTAATCCTCCGCCGCAATAATAGATTCCTGCTCCTTGAGACCAATGGACGCTTTCTGTACTATTATTAGCGATCACGTTTCCGCGGATCGTGGGTGATGAGTAGTAGCACCAAACGCCACCGCCTTGAGGCCCCTTGCCGTTGGTGATCGTGAATCCCTCGAGGGCAGAATCACGTCCCTCGCCCGACCGAAAAGAAACAACGCGACCCAATCCACTTCCGTCGATCGTGGCGACAGGTCCCTGCTCATCGGCCTTGACCGTGATGGCCCTGCCGATAAAATCGATGTTCTCGTAGTATGTTCCCGAGCGGACGATCACCACATCCCCGTTCACAGACGCAATGATCGCCTTTTGGATCGTGCCATAGTCGTCGGGAACGTAGATTGTGGCTCCCACAGTCATACCGTGTGAGAAAAGGGAAACAATCAAAGCCAAAGGTAAAATGACTCGCAACATCGTGAGTCCTCCTTCTTCGTGTGGAAACGATTCCCGAGAATTAAACTCCACGCCAATCCGGCAGTTTGGAATGACACCAGACTTTCAGTTGCTACCCGGCATGAAGCCCGATCTTAACATGGTAAGGCTTCCAAACAAGTTGAGGACTCGAGTCGATACGTACCGCTGACGGCTCGGGTTGATAGCCATCACCTGAACCTGTGCGGGATCA
>Ga0190283_1000963_pt1 | contig 13972 bp, 14 predicted proteins | sample 48691801_MG_FD_161669 | JGI IMG/M metagenome (GOLD analysis project Ga0190283, IMG submission 161669) | Hydrothermal vent microbial mat bacterial communities from Southern Trench, Guaymas Basin, Mexico - 4869-18-0-1_MG | ecosystem: Environmental > Aquatic > Marine > Hydrothermal vents >...
TAAGTTTGGCTATACAGGGTAAACACCATCATAATATAACGTGGACTATTCACGAATTAACAACAAATTGCCGGTGGCAAAAGAAGGCATCCCTTTTATAGTTATCAGTTGTGGGGTGACCTTACTTTTTGTCTGTACTGGTTCCTTTCTCATCTCGATTCTTGCGGGCATTGTCCTTCTTTTTATCATCTTTTTTTTCAGGGATCCGAGACGTAGTCCGACCTCTGATTCCAGTAACGCAGTACTGACGCCTGCTGACGGCACAATATTAGAGGTCCTGCATCTCAAGGAGAACAACAACCCTTTAGGGCAACCATCAATCAAGATCAGCATCTTTATGTCGATCTTCAATGTCCATGTAAACCGGATTCCCATAAGGGGCACCATCGAAAAAATCACATATCACCCTGGCAAATTCTTTTCCGCAAACTTAGATAAGGCCTCAAAACAGAACGAAAGAAACGAAATAACCTTACAAACCCCTGACACCAAAAAGGTTGTTTTTGTACAAATCGCGGGTCTTATAGCAAGACGAATAGCATGCTGGATCGAAAAAGGAGATCGTGTAAGCGCCGGTCAGAGATTCGGTCTTATAAGGTTTGGCTCCAGATTAGAGGTCTATCTCCCTGAAGGTAGCAAAACAACCATCGAGGCACGTCAAAAGGTCAAGGCAGGTGAAACCGTCATAGGATATCTATAGGATTGATGATTGTTGATTGAAAAATAAAAAAGTACCTGCCAAGAAACCTAAACATTTCCTTGAAGGCTATATCATGAAAACAAAGCGAAAAAAAAGATCTAAGGGAACTGGAAAGAGGGGGATTTATATACTTCCCAACCTTTTTACCTCCGCCAGCCTTTTCAGCGGTTTTTTTGCCATAATTGCCGCTATACAGGGGAGGTATGAAACCGCTGCGATTGCCATTCTCATATCATGCGTCTTTGACGGCCTCGATGGGAAAATAGCACGGCTCACCCACTCTACCAGCCTGTTCGGCACTGAATACGATTCCCTATCAGATTTAGTTGCCTTCGGGGTTGCGCCAGGGATATTAGCCTTTCAATGGGCGCTGGAGCCATTCGGTCGGTTGGGATGGTTAGCCTGCTTTATGTATGTAATATGCGGCGCCTTGAGACTTGCTCGATTCAACGTGCAAAAAAACTATGTCGACCCAAACTTCTTCAAAGGGTTGCCCATCCCTGCAGCAGCGTGCTTTATAGCTTCCCTGGTTCTCTTCACAACGGCCGTAGGGGGGCTGCTGCCCCAGTTAAAGCAAATTGTGATCATTATATTGGTCTATATTTTATCCTTTTTGATGGTGAGTTCCATACGTTATCCCAGTTTCAAGGAATTTGAGCTGAAAAAACAAAAACCGTTTAATGTCTTGGTGGCCACCATTTTGGTGCTTGTGGTTGTGGCGTATAAACCCAAGATTATGCTTTTTTTTATCATGGGTACGTACCTGTTGTCCGGTCCTGTCATTACCCTGTATCGTCTTAGGAAAAAGAGGACCACGGAGGACACTCTCTTAAAAGAGGCTCCTACAGTTGAAAAGGAGTAAGATGAGAATTACCGGGGGCCGGGTAAAGGGCCGGATTCTCTCAACCCCAAAGGGTCTCTTGATCCGGCCCACTTCTGACCGCGTTCGAGAAGCCATTTTCAATATATTGGGCCAGGATTTTTCGGGGTACAGTGTGCTTGATATTTTTTCGGGGACAGGAAGTCTCGGCTTAGAGGCCCTGAGTAGAGGCGCAGAGTATACCATTTTTATTGATAGACTCCGGGAGTCGATTGACTTGATTAAAAAAAATATTGACTTATGCGGTTACCGGGATTCAGGAATGACCCTTAGGAGGGACTTATCAAAGAGGGTACCCTGGGAACACCCCCTTTTGATAAAACAATTTGATCTTGTTTTTCTTGATCCACCTTACGCGAAAGATCTGGCAACCCCTATACTTGCAGGACTTTCAAACGGGAAAAGGCTTTCAAACGGGGCACGAGTAGTTGTTGAATCAGGCAAGGCCGCGAGCCTGCCCCTCTCTTTTCCAAACCTTGAAATGGTGGATGCCCGAGTATACGGAGATACTAAAATAAGTATTTATGAATTTAGGGGTTGAAGAATTTAGGAATTCCGGTTTTTATTTTGTAAACCACTTAGCAAGAGTTGAATGAGGCTTAGAAATGTGTAAAAAAATCGCTATTTATCCCGGGTTTTTTGACCCTATAACAAACGGGCATCTGAGCATTGTAACACGGGGCTTAGAAATATTTGACAAGTTAATTATTTCCATTTTGGTCAATCCTCAAAAGGCCCCCCTCTTTTCCATTGATGAGAGGATATCAATGATTAAACAGGCGGTGCAAGACGAGCCAAATATAGAAGTGGACACCTTTGGCGGATTATTGGTAGATTACGTAATTCAAAAGAAGGCAAACATCATTCTGAGGGGGCTCCGGGCCCTCTCTGACTTTGAATACGAATTCCAGATGGCGCTCATGAACAGAAAATTGAACAGAGATGTACAATCTGTTTTTCTGATGACCGACTACAAATGGTTCTACATCAGCTCCACAATCATCAAGGAGGCCGCAAGTTTTGGGGGGGATGTAAGCGGGCTGGTTCCGGAATTCGTAAATGACAAATTAAAAGAAAAGTTTTTACAGGGAAAAAATACTTGACACCAGCGCCGGCATAAGTCATATTTCTCCCTGAAAACTTTAGACTTATCTGATTTTATCATACGGCATAGGATGAGGAGGATCAAAGGTGGCCCTGACCAAAGAGAACATCATTGACAATATTTATCATCAGGTCGGACTTAGCAAAAGTCAATCGCGAACTGTGATGGAGGGTCTTCTTGAGATCATGAAACAGACCCTGGAAAATGGCGAAGACCTCCTGATCAGTGGCTTCGGAAAGTTCGTAGTCAAAGAAAAATCATCAAGGAGGGGTAGGAATCCTCAAACCAGTGAAGATCTCCAGTTGAGGGCAAGGAGAGTGGTTGTCTTTAAGACATCTGGTGTTCTTCGTGACAAGATAAATAAAAGATCAAAAAGATAGTCTATCTGAGTATCTCCAATATCTCGTGCAGTTCGCCCCTTATCTCCTTAACAAAGGGGTACGAAACAGTCGATCCTCTGGTCTTTTCCCTCTTCATGCGCAGCCTGGCGCCTTCAATGGTCATTCTTTCCTCATAGAGCAGCCTCTTTATCTCAAGAAGAATTTCTAAATCCTTTCTCTGGTATGTCCTTTGTTTGGAGTCAGCCCTGCGGGGCTTCAATTGGTGGAATTCGCTTTCCCAGTATCTCAAGACGTATGGTTCAACATCAACAATACGGCTTGCCTCTCCAATACGGAAATATCGTCTGTTGTCAGGAATCTGGCCCACTGTCTTGGCCCTCCCTTAATCTTCCCCCTGTTTCATGTCTGATCTTGTCAATAATGGACTCATGCAAACTGTTTATTTTTTCACCCTCAAGGGTTTCGTGGGCAGATCTATAGGATATCCTGAATGATAGAGCCTTTTCTAAGGGATCGACCTTCTCTCCCTCATAAAGATCAAAAATCTGGACAGACTCTAACAGCTCGCCCCCCTCTCTCCTTACGATCTCAATAATTTTTGCACTCTCTATACGCCTTTCTACAAGAATGGAAATATCCCTGAAGACAGCGGGAAATTTAGGAAAGGGACAAAATTCTCTTGCCACGGAAAGGAGCGTCAAGAGAGCTTCTACATCGAGTTCAAAAAGATACGCCCTCTCGTTTTTCAGGTCATAGGCATCAATCACACTTGAAGCAACCATCCCCATCTGTCCGATGAGCCTGTCCGAACAGTATATCCCTGATGAAATCTCCGGGTCAAATCCCGGAAAGCCATTCTTCCTCTTAAAACGAACACCCTCAAGACCTACGGACCTCAAGAGGGCCTCCACCGCGCCCTTTATGTCATAGAAATCGCAATGTCTTTCATCATCGTACCATGATTTTTCCTGACACAAACCAGTCATTATCGCAGCCAGACAGAACTTTTCAGTGGGCTGTTGATCCCCCTCTTTCCGGATAAATGTTTTACCCCACTCGAAAAGCCTCAGATCCCTGACCTCATGAAGCACGTTGGTTTTGACCGTGGCCATAAGTCCCGGGATTAGAGAAGTTCTGAGCACAGACTGATCAACAGTAAGGGGATTCATGAGGCTGGTAAATAACCTCAAATCGCTATTTTCCTCAGCGCCAAGCATATCAGCAGAATCAGGAGAGATAAAACTATAGGTAATGATTTCAGTAAAGCCCAAGCCTGTCATTATTGATCTTATCTGGTCCCGGATCAGGATTGCCGGAGTGTCCCCTTCTTCTGAAGGTCTGATACTCGGATAGGTAAGAGGTATCTTGTCGAACCCATACAGCCTTGCCACTTCTTCAATCAGATCCACTTCCCGCTTAATATCCACCCTGAAAGATGGCGGTTTGACCTTCAATGCATTTTCATTTACATCATGGACCCCCATCTCAAGTGCCTCAAAATATCCCTTCATGACATCCTTTGAAATGGAGGTGCCCAAAATTCGATTTGCCTTATCTTTGCGGAAATGAATAACAGAAGGGGTAAAGATTTCAGGATAATTATCTATGATGCCCTTGGCAATCTTTCCTCCTGCCAATCGGCACATAAGAGAAACGGCCCGCTTGAGAGCAGTGGTGGCCCCCCCGATATCAGCACCTCTTTCAAAACGATAAGAGGCCTCTGAGGAAAGGCCCATGTGCTTTGAGCCCCTGCGAATGGTCACGGGGTCAAAAAAAGCGCTCTCCACCAAAACATTCCGAGTTCCGGCAAAGATCTCCGAATTAAGTCCACCCATGATCCCGGCTAAGGCCACGGCTCGCTCTCCATCGCAGATCATGAGGTTTTCTTGATTAAGTTTCCTCGTCTCTCCGTCTAAAGTAGTAAAGGTCTCCCCCTTTTCCGCCCGTCTGACCACAATCCTGTTCTCTCTCAGCCGATCGTAATCAAAGGCATGCAGGGGCTGACCCATCTCTAACATCACATAATTGCTCACATCAACCAGGTTGCTGATGCTCCTGATCCCGGACTGATAAAGCCGGTATCTCATCCAGAAGGGAGATGTGCCCAATTCAACATCCTGGATAATGCCTGCAGCATAACGGGGACAGCCATCAGGGTCTATGACCGTGATGCTTGTGAGGTCCTCAATCGCAGGCCCGAGTTCCTCTAACTCACTCTCCGGTTTTCTGAGCCTTTTTCCTGTTACAGCCGCAATCTCCCTTGCTATCCCCAATACATTGGCGCAATCAGGACGGTTTGGCGTGATACTCAGGTCAAAGACCCAGTCAGGAAAAGGGAGGACCGACAGCAACGAGGCGCCCGGAGTCAGTTCCGGGGCGAGAATCATTATGCCTGTATGATCATCAGTGAGACCCATCTCATCTTCGGCTAAGAGCATCCCCCTTGAGACCTCTCCCCTGATCCGGCTTTCTTTCATCCGGGTGCCATCCGGGAGTTTTCCACCGGCCAGGATTAATGGCGCTAAGGCGCCCTCTGCAACATTGGGGGCCCCACAGACCACGTCTATCCTCTCCTGTCCGGTATCCACGCTGCAGATGGAGAGACGGTCAGCATTGGGATGAGGCGCAACTTTCAGGATCTTAGCTACGATGATATCATCAAGACCTTGACCGACAGCCTCAAGGCCTTCCACCTCTAAGCCTGTCATCGTCAAGAGATGGCCAAGCTCATCAGGTGGCATCTCAACGTCTACATATTCTTTTATCCAGTTCAGACTTACCTTCATATTTTTCTTCCGTCAAAACTGTCTCAAAAACCGCATATCGTTCTTAAAAAACAACTGGATATCATCTATTCCGTACTTGAGCATAGCAATCCTCTCAATGCCCATCCCAAAGGCAAAACCGGAGTAAATATCAGCGTCATAATCAACAAACCGGTATACCTCAGGATCAACCATGCCGGAACCCAATATCTCCAACCATCCGGTATGGGAGCAGGTCCTGCACCCCTTCCCTCCGCATAATACACAGAGGATATCCACCTCAGCGCTCGGCTCTGTAAAGGGGAAAAAGCTGGGTCTGAAACGAAGCCGGGTATCACTGCCAAACATCTGGCGAACAAAGCTCGTGAGAGTCCCTTTCAAATCACCGAAACTGACATCTTTATCCACGAGAAGTCCTTCTACCTGATGAAACATGGGGGTATGTGAAACGTCTGAATCACGTCTGTAGACCTTTCCGGGCGCAATGATACTCACAGGCGGTTGCCGGCTTTCCATAACACGGACCTGAATGGGAGAAGTGTGGGTTCTCAGGACAACATTATCTGAGATATAAAACGTGTCCTGCATATCCCTGGCAGGATGATCTTTAGGGATGTTGAGGGCTTCGAAATTATAATAATCTAATTCTACATTTGGTCCCTTAACCACCCTGAATCCCATCCTCGAAAAAATCTCGCAGACCTCTTTTATTACTAATGTGATGGGATGAAGATGTCCAAAAACGGGCTCTCTGCCAGGCAGTGTGACATCAATGAATCCGTCGCGACCCACCTTTCCGGAGAATAGAGACTCTTTCGCCTCCTGGAAGCGTTTGGACAGATTTATCTTGACAAGGTTGGCTAATTTTCCAATCTTGGGACGTTCATCAGACGGCAATCCTCCCACACTCTTCATTATTGAGGTGAGTTGACCCTTCTTGCCGAGATATTTGATCCTGAATTTTTCGAGTTCAGGCGGATCATCGATTGCCGCGATTTCCTCTAAGGCACGTTCTTCCAGTTTAAGGAGTTGTTCTTTCATCAGCTTATCTATTGGAAATGGAAACCGGTCTACTGGACCACACTCACTAATCGGGAAAAAGCCGTCGGATCATTTACAGCCATATCAGCAAGCACCTTTCGATCTAAGATAATACCCGCCTTTTGGAGCCCTCCAATGAGACGACTGTACGACAGTCCATTTTCCCTTGCAGCGGCATTGATCCTTACAATCCAGAGGCTGCGGAAATCCCGCTTTCGTGTCCTCCGGTCGCGGTAAGCATACATTCCGGCCCTGCTGACAGCCGTATCAGCGGTCCTGAGCTGTTTGCTGTGCCCTCCCCTGAAACCTTTCGCAGCCTTTAATACTTTTTTTCTTCTTCTCCTGGCTTTAAAGCCTCTCTTTACTCTTGGCATTGTTAAACCTCTTTATAGATAATTTAGCGGTAGGGAATCAGCTTGGCCACCTGTTTCAAATTGGTAGAATCCACCAAACCCGATTTTCTTAGATTCCGTTTCCTCTTTGTACTCTTTTTGGTGAGGATATGACTTGAAAAGGCCTTGTTCCTCACAATCTTACCGGTACCTGTGGTTTTAAACCTCTTGGCCGCACCACGGTTTGTCTTGATCTTTGGCATTTCTTACCTCCATCCCACATCTCGTCAAATAGTTGATCGGTTTAGTCCCGCCTGAGGCGGGACTCACTTTAGGCATTTTCCGGATTGCGAATAGACTGTAGAATTTCTTTGCGTCTTTGCGCCTTTGCGTGAGACCTTTTGTTTTCTCTCCGAGCCGTAGGGTCTACGAGCCGGAGGCCGGTTTATCCGGGTTAGGAATTCACTATTTTGGGACCATGACCATTGTCATTCTATTTCTCGCCTCCCTGGTAGGAGGCTGTTCTACTGTCCCGAGCTCAGATATCTCTTCGGCTACCCTCTTCAGGATTTCCTCGCCAGCCTTCATATAGGCCATCTCTCTCCCCCTGAAAAAGACCGTTATCTTAACCCGATGCTTTTTCTCGAGGAACTTTTTGAGGTTCTTGATCTTAAAGCCCAGGTCGTGATCCTCTGTGTGGGGTCGGAGTTTAATCTCCTTCATCTGACCGCCCCGGCTTTTCTTGCGAGCCTCTTGCACTTTCTTGGCTGCCTGGTAGCGGAATTTCCCATAATCCATAACCCGACAAACCGGGGGATCTGAATTGGGCGCAACCTCTACAAGGTCAAGCCCGCCATCTTTAGCCACTTGTATGGCATCACGAACCGACAAGATGCCTAATTGCTCTCCTTCAGCAGAGATCAATCGCACCGAACTCGAACGGATTCGTTCGTTTATCCTGACATCATCAGATTTCTTTCTTATGGTCATTACCTCCTCTGTTTAGATTCTTCAACAATCAGGTCAATAAACTCCTCCGCACTCATAAGCGAAAGATTTTGACCATTCCTCTGCCTCGGGGTTATCCCGTTATTATCGCATTCTTTATCCCCAATAATCAACATATAAGGGATCTTCTTTATCTGCGCCTCTCTTACCTTAAGACCTAATTTCTCGTTCCTGAAATCAGCCTCAACTCTGATATCCGCATTCTTCAATGCCCTCAGCATCTTTTCCCCATGGGGAATATTCCTGTCAGTTACTGTAAGTATGGTAGCCTGCACTGGTGAAAGCCATGTGGGAAACGCGCCTGCATAGTGTTCTATCAGGACCCCGATAAACCTCTCAATGGCCCCGAGGATCACCCGATGGATCATTACGGGCCGATGTTTTTCGCCGTCTTTGCCAATATAATGGAGATCGAACTTTTCAGGAAGGGTAAAATCACACTGTATGGTGGCACACTGCCACTTTCTTTCCAGTGCATCTTCCAGTTTGACATCAATCTTAGGGCCGTAAAAGGCCCCATCACCCTCATTAATATCATACTGCAGATGAACATCATCCATGGCCTCAATCAGAGCCTTTGTAGCCATTTCCCAGTCTTCATCTGTGCCGATGGATTTTTTCGGACGGGTGCTGATCTCCAAGTCATACTTGAAATTGAAAATGCCCATCATCTCTTTTACAAATGCAAGGACCCCTTTTATCTCGCCGTTGAGTTGCTCCGGCGTGCAGATAATATGGGCATCATCCTGAGTAAACTCCCGTACCCTGAAAAGGCCGTTCAAGACACCCGAACGTTCATGCCGGTGGACCGTGCCCAATTCAAAATAACGCTTTGGCAAGTCCCGGTAACTTCTCAACTTAGAGCCATAAATAAGCATATGAGAAAGACAGTTCATCGGCTTGATGCCGTAGGACTGCTCATCAATCTCTGTAAAATACATATTTTCCCGGTAATTCTCGAAGTGACCCGATTTTTTCCATAGGTCAGTCTTCAGGATCTGAGGGCCCTTCGCCAACTCATAGCCCCTTTTCAAATGCTCGCTTATCTCGAACGTCTCTAAAATATGCCTCAGCATGGCGCCCTTAGGGTGCCAGACGATCATCCCGGCCCCAATCTCTTCATAGGTACTGAAAAGCCCGAGTTGAGGCCCTAATTTGGCGTGGTTTCTCTTTTTGGCCTCCTCGAGCCGGTGCAGGTGCTTTTTCAAACTCTTTCTATCGGCAAAGGCCACACCGTAGACCCGGCTCAGCATGGGCCGTTTTTCATCGCCCCTCCAGTAAGCGCCTGCCACCTTGGTCAGGTGAAAGGCCTTAATTACCCCCGTGTAGGGGATATGCGGCCCCCGGCACAGATCCGTGAAACTGCCCTGGGTATAAAGAGAGACGCTCTCAACCCCCAGGTCATTGATCAATTCGACTTTGTAATCCTCGGCCTGATCCTTGAAAAAATCGACCGCTTCCCGGCTGCTTATCTCTTTTCTAACAAAGGGAAGATTGGCCTTGATGATCTCTTTCATCTTCTCTTCAATTCCGGGAAGATCATCCTCCTTGAACGGACGATTATAATCAAAATCGTAATAAAACCCATTTTCAATGGACGGTCCTATGGCGACCCTTACACCCGGGAAAAGTTCCTTAACAGCCATTGCCATCACATGAGATGTGCTGTGTCGGAGTATTTCGAGGCCCTCCTCGGAGGTTAGATACACAGGCTCTAATTCCACTTCGGTTTCTATCTCTGCTGATAGATCCTGAAGTTCCCCGTTAACCTTTACACCCACTACCCGGTCTAACCCTCCAACCTTCAGGGATTCTAAGGCATCCCGGGCGGATAGAGATTCTGCTTCAATCTGCTCGGCTGATTTATCCTTCAAACGAATGGAAAAAGTTCTCATCTCAACTGTCCATCAAAGAAAACAAGGCATCCGAAGTAAAGAGCCACTTCTCAAGATGCCTCATAAAATTTTCACTTAAATTATCAACGCAATTGAATATATTGTGTTAAAGAAACAGATCTTGAGGGTATCTTTATTTATATAAACTATAACGTAACTAAATGCAAGCAAAAAGTGAACACAGCGCCAATTCAATAACTCTTAGGACATCTTTGCCAATCAAAGAACCCTGTCATCAAGCGCACTGAAATCCTTTCGTACGGCCTTGACAAAATCAGGTTGAATCTCTGACGATACAATACACCCCTTTTCCCCTCCTTCAGCAACCACTCTCCCCAATGGATCAACTATCATACTGTGACCTGCGAATGGTTTTCCAGCGCTGGAACCTGCACAGTTACAGGAAAAAACATAGGCCAGATTCTCATGGGCCCTTGCCCGGTTAAACAGGATCCATGCATCTAATCGCGATTTAGGCCATGCGGACGGGATCATAAAAAATACCGCACCCTTATCAACCATCTTACGATAAAGTTCAGGGAAACGTAGATCGTAACACGTTGTTATACCGCCTTTGCCCCAGGGCGTATCCACGACGATCGCTTCTTTTCCGGGACTCAGAAGTTTTCTCTCTTCGGATTGATAGCCAAAGAGATGTATTTTACGATATTCGGCAATAATCCGGCCACCAGGGTCCAGGAGAAGGGTGGCATTAAACAGCTCTTTTCCCTGTCTCAAGACAATACTTCCCATTAGGATGTGCGTCTTTAATTCTGCCGCTTTTTCCTGCAATGCCGAGACAGTTGGGCCATCTACCGGCTCGCTCTCACTTCGATAACGGTCAAATGAAAAATACCCGCAGGGCCACAATTCGGGAAGCAATATCAGGTCACTTCCAGGCACCTTACTGAGAAGTCTCAGGACAGACTCGAGATTCTCTTCTTTGGACCTCTCTTTGATCTCAAGCTGGATACTGGTTACACGCATACTCCCTTTACCTCCATACTGGATGCCGGATGCTTGATACTGGGTATTGGTTTTCCAAGTTTGAAGTTACGAGTTTGGAGTGCCTAAAGTTAAGAAAGGAAGAATTCCGATTTGAACTTTCAACTCCACACTTCACACTCCGCACTTCATTGCTGCTGGATACCCCTTAGAATTGATGATTGTTGATTGAAAGACCAAAATGCCTTACGCCTTGCGCCTTCATCATTGGAGAAAGTAGACGCCGTAAGGCGCAACACTTCCCTCAAATAGGATTTTGCTGATAAGATCGGTCATCCCCTTGTATTGGGGCAGTTTTATCTTAGCATCACTCACATTTATCACGGCAAGCAGGTTTTTACCCTTGTAAATCCTCTCTATGACAAACAGTCTTTTGTCCGATTGGAGCACGTCTCTCTCCATGGCATGGTGAAACGCCTGAATCCCCTTTCTCACATTCAAAAGGTGAAGAAATTCCTCTAACACCTTATATCTCAAAGACTCAGGATCCAAGAGATCCTTAAAAACCTCCTCGGCTGAAAGTTTTTCACGATTGATCATGCGCTTCATACCACTCTCTTTCACGCCTTCTAAATAATTCCTGGACCCTAAGAGACAATGAATATAAATACCGGGGACTCCTTTGTCCACAAGCATAATCGCATTGGCAGCCATAAAACGCCTGATGTCGACCTTTAGATCCGGGGCTGAGGGATCGTTGACCGCGTCATAGTAAGTTATGTTCAGTTCATAGGGCACTTCGCCCTGCTGTGTCGCCTTGTATGATATCAGCCCTCCATGCCCGCTTGTTGTTTCAAGCAATACCTCAAAACAGGGTGGAGGGAGGATCTCCTTTGCTCCCAACAGCCCTATGCCATCATGGGATGCGAGGAAGTTGAAAAAGAGGAGATCCTCCCGGATCCGTTTAGTCTCTTCCTGAAGAATCGAGGTATCCTGTCTGATAAAACCGTCGATCACAAGCGGAGGCAAGGAAAAATGGTAGGCCATATTGGCCTCATGTCTTGCTTCGAGATATGACACGTTATACTTATAGGGAAAGTTTACCTCTGTCACAATGATAGTGTAAGGAGCAATGTATTCAGCCACGGTCCTGAGGAGTTTGACCATCTCGTGTGTCTGGTGCAAGTTCACACAACTGGTCCCAGGCTCTTTCCAAACATACCCGATAGCATCCAACCGGATAATCTCAATCCCCTGTGAAAGGTAAAACATAAAGACATCAAGGATCTCTAAAGTCACTCTTGGATTATGAAAGTTCAGATCTATCTGGTCCTCACTGAATGTTGTCCACACATACTTCTTACCCATAGCAGTATCGAACTCGGTCAACAAGGGTCGTACGCGGGGTCGAAATACCCCTGGCATATCCGCAGGATTGTCATAGCTCAAGAAATAGTCACGATATCGCTCATCCCCCTGCAAGAATCCCTGAAACCACTCCGATCGGCTTGAAACATGGTTCATTACAAGATCAGCCATTAAACGGTAGTCTTGTCCAATGTGCCGGACATCCTCCCAGGAGCCAAATTCCGGGTCAACATTCCTGTAATCAATAACGGAAAATCCTCCATCTGAACTGCTTGGAAAAAAAGGGAGTATATGCACACAGGTAACAGCAGATTTTACGCAGTTAGTCAAAAACCTGTGAAGTGTACAGAGCGGTTTTTCCCCCTTTTTCTGGATAGAATCGGCATAGGTAATCAGGATCGCATCGTCCTCGTTGAGCACGATCTGATCATTATATTTCTTTCTTTTCGCAAGAATCGTCCCATTATTTTCATATTTAGACAGAATGCTCTTCAGATCGCCAAGAATCTTGTTTACATCCTCTCCCGGATAGAGGATCTTCAGGACTTCTTTCATATAGTTCAAAAGCTTGATCGAACTCATCAGGAAAGACTCCATAAAAACGGCAAAATAAGGGTTCGGATTTGCGCAACAGCATGTGGATTAAGAATAAATAAAGCAGATAGCCAACACAAGGGTTTTTTTGATATTGTCCAAACCGAATAATTTTTGTAGATGCATTGCCCATAAAAATATATTACACTAATGTTCCAGTACTTTAATTTCGGAGGTACCTTATGCCTGTCTCCAAACTTGCAGGAAAACCGGCCCCGCGTTCACTTCTCGAGAATATCCCCAAGCTTATCACTGCATATTACACACACAAACCAGATGTCTCTGATCCGGCACAGCGAGTTGCATTCGGCACATCCGGCCATCGGGGAGCCGCTTTCAAGAACAGCTTTAACGAAGATCACATCCTTGCCATTACCCAGGCCATTTGCGAATATAGGAATTCCCAGGGTTTTAGTGGCCCCCTATATATGGGCATAGACACCCATGCCCTGTCAGAACCGGCCATGGCAAGCGCCTTAGAGGTCTTTGCTGCCAACTCAGTTGCCGTAATGATTCAAAGGGGAGGTGGCTATACGCCCACGCCGGTCATCTCCCACGCTATCCTGACTTACAACCGTGGAAAGAGAAGCGGTCTGGCAGACGGCGTGGTCATCACGCCCTCTCATAACCCCCCGGCTGATGGAGGTTTTAAATACAATCCTCCCCAGGGCGGCCCGGCAGACAAAGATACCACCCGCATTATCGAAGAGAGGGCCAACGAGATTTTACGAGACGGAATCAAGCAGGTGCGCCGGATCCCCTATGACAGGGCAATTTCCGCGGACACTACCTTAGAACACGACTATGTGGGCCCGTATGTGGAAGACCTGGGAAATATCATCGACATGGAAGCCATAGCCGGCGCAGGGCTGAAAGCGGGTATCGACCCCTTAGGCGGCGCGGGCGTTGACTTCTGGGAGCCCATCAGGGAACGGTACGGACTTGATATAGAGGTAGTAAACCAGCTCGTTGATCCCACCTTCGGGTTTATGACCGTT
>Ga0190283_1000964_pt1 | contig 13968 bp, 1 predicted proteins | sample 48691801_MG_FD_161669 | JGI IMG/M metagenome (GOLD analysis project Ga0190283, IMG submission 161669) | Hydrothermal vent microbial mat bacterial communities from Southern Trench, Guaymas Basin, Mexico - 4869-18-0-1_MG | ecosystem: Environmental > Aquatic > Marine > Hydrothermal vents > Microbial...
CGGATGTTGCGGAATCAGGTCATAATATTATTATTGGAAATGGTGTTTATCCGGCGTTTGAAACTAAATTTCATGATGTAAATATCAGAAGCGAAAATGGGCCGGAAGTTACGATTGTTGATGCCGAACGCAAAAGTTCCTGCATGGCTATGAAGCACAATGTTTCTGTTGACGGTCTGACTTTCAAAAATGGATTGGGAGGAAACGGAGGGGGAATTAGAGCTTATGGATGTACCGGTTTTGTCCAAAACTGTATTTTTGCGAATAACTCTACAAAATATAACTTTTATTTCGTCGGGTTTGGTGGTGGAGTTTCGGTCGGCTCTGTTGCCGCTTTGCTTCCTACAGTTCTAACTATAGAAAATTCCGTTTTTTATTCTAATACCGCAAAATACGGCGGTGCGGCATGTCAATCTTATAAAGGTACGCTTGTATTGGATAGATGTGTTATGTTTGATAATTGGTCGCTTCATGGCGGGGCTGCGATTCATGATGGAAATATTAGAAATTCTTTGCTCTACGGAAATTCCGGCAAGATGGCTGCAGTAACTTCCGGCAATATTGATAATTGTACTATTGTTGATAATAATACTATCGAAGGCGCTATAGGAGCATCCGCGGTTAGAAACAATATCTCTTATAATAATATTGGATCAGGAGGTAATTATGCAGCTGAATTAACTAACGATTATTATATTCTTAATAACTGTACTACTCCAATAGGTATTGGTGGCGGCGGGAATATTACTAACGATCCACAGTTCGTTAATCCGGCTTTTAGAGATTATCGCGTGGAAGGCAGTTCGTTATGTGTTGACGGCGGCTCAAACTTTCACGAGAGGATTTTTGAAAAATCTAATTCTATTTGTTTTGATTTTGGTGTTTCGTATAATCTTACTCCCGGAAACTGGAACAATATTACTGATTATCAAGACGGTTATACTGTTGGAAATGCGATTGATACTAACGGTATTTCTTCTGGAATTTCGTTGTCAATCAGTAATTTTATCGGTTCAATGAATTGTCACACTTGGCATTATGGCTCTACTTTTCCTCATTCTGCTGAACAGGATGTTTTTATCGCTAAATTTCTTGAATATGGTTATATAAATGTTGGTGGGCTTGACCAAAATAAGGAATATCAGATTACTTTCTTTGGCTGCATTACAAATCAAACTTTTGCTCGTAGTGTTCGTGTTAAAATTAACGGCACTCTTGTAGATCAGTTTGACCCGCAAAATACCGGCAATTTTTACCCTGGGCAAACTCATGTTTTTTCTCCGCCAGCTGACGGAAAACTTGATATTCAGATTTATACTGTTTTGGAAACCGAACATCCTGAATATTATTTTAATCCTACTATTGGATTGATAATTATTGATGAATTCGAATATGTTCCAACAGGTCCGGTTGTCCCCGCAACCTGGAAAGACCTCGCCGGCACGAACAGAATCCTTAATAATATTGTCGATATCGGCGCTTACGAATTTACTGGCAATCTCGCTCCGGTTGCTATCGCGGAAAAAACCGGAATTGAAAATCGGATAAGTAATCCAATTTCTTTTTCAGGTGCTGATTCTTATGCTCCGGAAGGCACAATCACTGATTATTCCTGGAATTTTGGTGATGGATTTGTTACAAACGGTGCAGCGTTGATTACCGTTGTTCACACCTTTGCAACTGCCGGTTATCATGACGTTACTCTTACTGTTACGGATAACGGCGGGCTGACCGGTTCTGATAAAATCAATCTTAATTTAATGCCGCTTGTGCCGAATGCTCCTACAGAACTTACTGCGACAAACGATGCTGCAAAATCTGTTACGCTTTCCTGGAAAGATAATTCTGATGATGAAGATGGTTTTAGAATTGAGCGACAAATTGTTAAAAATCCGCCTGTTGATATTATTATTGATGATGATGATCAACAAAAAATGTATTATGAAACTTCTGAAGATTGGAAAATTAAAACTACTGCAAGCGCGTATAACGGAAAATTTCATTATACTAAAGAAGGAATAAACGCGTTTTGTTATCCGGAACTTCCGGAAGAAGGAATTTATGAACTTTTTCTCTACTGGCCGGATAATATTAAAATGCCGCAAACTCCGTTGGGATATTCTTTTTCTACCAACTTGGCGGGTATGGCAACTATTAGAGGTGAATTTGCTGATAAATCAGAAACTTTTATTATTAATATGCAAAAGAATGGCGGGCAATGGAACTCGCTCGGTTCTTTCAAAATGTCCCCCTCCTCTTTCTTGAAAATCGATCTCGCTCAAAGTGATCTTTATGTGCCGGTTGATGCTTACAGATTTGTGAAAGTCGGGGAGTTTACTACGCTTGGCTCTGCTGATGAAAACGCAACTAACTTTGTTGATTATGCTGTTGAACAGGGAAAAGTTTATACTTATCGTGTTATTGCCACAAATGAATTTGGCGATTCGTTACCCTCAAACAATGATTCGGTTTCTATAGATTTTACTAACAGTTTTCCTATAGCTTCTATTGATTTTGTTGACCCGACAACCGCAGATTTCCAGGCTCTTGTTTCGGTTAAAGGTTCGGGATTAGATTCTGACGGAACTATCTCTTCTTATAAATGGAACTTCGGGGACGGGTATTCAGGTTCAATTATTGAAGGCGCGGCTTTATCAAACGCGGCTTATACTTACAGACATATTGGGAATTACACCATTTCACTTACCGTTTATGATAACGAAGGAATGCCAAGCACAAACATTGCTGTTGCTTCTGTTTCGATTGTTGGAAAATCTCCCGCGCCTCCTACCAATCTTGTTGTTTCGGTTACCGAAAAAAATGCTGTTGCAATTTCATGGGAAGGAAACATGGTGCATGAAGACGGTTTTAATATTCAAAGAAAAATCGATTCCGGCGATTTTGACGATTTTGTTTCTACTGCGAAAGGAATAAAATATTATCTTGATAACACTGTTATTCAAGGAAAAACTTATGCCTACAAAGTCCGGGCTTACAATCAATACGGCGATTCTGATTGGTCGAATGAAGATTCTATCCGAGTGCCAATTATGCCGGAAGCGTATATTCTCGCTCCTGCCGCTGCAACATCTGTGGTAGCGGAAACGGAAGTTACCTTCCTCGGAAATGCTATTGCAGGCGACAACGCAATTACAAACTTGCAATGGAATTTCGGTGATGGTTCAATCAACACAAATGGTGGATTGCAACTGACAAATATTGTGCATAGTTACACAGTAGAAGGGATGTACACCGCTGTATTTTCCGTAGCTGACTCAGGCGGATTCGGTGCAAAAGATTCTGTGGAAATAGAAGTTATTCCGGAACCGTTTCTAATTGTTATTTATTATTTATTAATTGTTATTTATTATTTTCGAAAAGGCGCACGGACATGCGTCTAACCTCTAATCCCTACCTCTAAAAATTATGTCTATAAAATCTATAAAATCCATTCTGTCCATTCTGTCCATTTTGTCCATAACAGCTTTCGCCGAAACCTATTCCGCAACCGGCTTCCAGCCGGTTGATTTGCAGGCAAGAGCGGAAATGCTGCAACAGGAACGAATTGCTGATGGAACATCGAAGTTGTTCATCAAAGATTTTCGTGCATCATCTATAGAATCCAAACCTTATCCCACATTTGCGGCGAGGGATGCAGCAGCCGTGTTCGACATTTCAAACCAGAATCCGCAAGCTGTAAAAGAACTGCCGGTTGATTCTGTGATTGTTGTGATGGAAGAAAAGGTTTCTGGTGTCGGGTGTCAGATGTCAGGGAAATCCAACATCCCCAAAACTTTATCCAAACGAGGAGTTGAATCGCTTCGGAAATTGATGCCCGACATGTCAATGAAACAGACAGTTGGAACAAGTGAGCCAAGCCGCGCGGCTAAAAATCTTCAAAATATGTATGTTGCGAAAATTGAAAAAGGGAAAAATATAAGCGAGGTTATAAAATTACTCAATGATATGCCGGAAGTAGAATATGCAGAACCAAACCTTCCGCAGTATCTTTGTGAAATGCCGAACGACACATATTTTTATCCTGAACAATGGTCATTATACAACACCGGCCAGACATATCACATTGACGGAACAGCAACAACAAACGGCACTCCGGGCGCTGATATTAATTGGTTGTCGGCGTGGCAATCGTCTAATTTTCCTACCGGCGAAATTATAATCGCGATTGTGGATACAGGCGTAGATTACACTCATTTTGATATTCGTAGTCAGATGTGGATCAATGTTGATGAAATTCCAAACAACGGAGTCGATGATGATTTTAATGGTTACGTGGATGATTATTACGGCATGGATGCTTACAATAACGATGGAAATCCAATGGACGGAAACGGGCACGGAACCCACGTTGCCGGAACAGCCGGAGCGGCTACGGAAAACAATTACGGCATTGCCGGAGTTTGTCCTTCTGCACGAATAATGGCGGTAAAAATTTTCGGTGATGACGGAAGAGGAAATACTGCGGCAGGGATTGCCGGCTTACGTTACGCGGCAGATATGGGCGCAAAAGTTATTAATTGCAGTTGGGGCGGTTATTCTCGTCTTCAATCTACTGAAGACGCAATAAAATATGCTCAGGAATTGGGCGCGTCAATTGTTTGCGCAGCTGGCAACTCCGGCGTGAATTATAATCATTACCCTTCAGGATACGATGGCGTGGTTGCTGTTGCGGCAACTGATTCAGATAATAATAAAGCATGGTTCAGTAATTACGGCACAACGGTTGATGTATCGGCTCCCGGAGTATCTATTCTTTCTTTGTTTGACGCGGGCGCAAGCGGCGGTGGTGAGGTTGAATCAAATCGGTTCATGATTATGAACGGTACAAGCATGTCGTCACCATGTGTTGCGGGAGCGATGGGATTATTCATGCTTTCTCATCCCGGTTTTTCGTCCTGGATATATCAGAAAGCATTAGCTGCATCATGCGATGATTCAATTTATAATCTTCCGGGAAACACAAATTACATAGGACTGCTTGGTGGTGGATTGCTTGATATTCCTGCCGCATTAATTTACAACCAGACCAGCGCTTTTGTTGAGGCAAAACTCATAAAAGATGAGAATGATATTAATTTCTACGTTATGCCGGGTTCTACTCTTTATACAAGTATGCGAGCCGGTTCCTGGAAACATCAACTCGAAAATGTGGCTATAGAAGTTACGCGATTGACTACCGGCATAAAAATTAACAACAAAAATTCTGACTCTTATTCTATAGGAACCATGGCGGGAATGACTGAGCTAATTATTCCTGAAAACGCTTTCAAAATCGATGTAATGGAAAGTGCGGAACTTGGTTCAGAACAAAAACTCAAAGTTTCCATAAAATCAGGCTCTACTGAATTGGACAGCATTACACTCTCATTCAAGGTGTTTGGCGTTAATACAGATATCATTGTTCCTATTGATCTCGAAGGTGATGGCGACCAGGAAATTGCTGGAATTTCTTATTATGATACTATGGCATTCAATTCTGACGGATCACTTCTCTGGTTTCATCAGGAAACAGGTTTTTACAGCGCTTACGCTGGAAACAGCCTGGCTGCCGCGGATATTGACGGCGATGGGGATGGGGAAGTTGTAAGTATCGTGCGTGGAGCCAGCCCTAACGAAACTTCCGTTACAGTGCTTGATCACAATGGTAATCCTGTCTGGCGAAAAACTGTGCCGGGCATCGGCTCGAATAGTGATGGACCTGTGTTAGCTGATTTAGACGGTGACGGCACGATGGAAATTATTATTCGTTTCGGAAATAGTCTGGCAACTACTATGCTGCGTGCTTATAATTATGACGGAACGGTTCGATGGACAAAAGCTGCTAATTCAAGTTTCGGAGGGTATGTCTTGCCGGCTGTTGGTGATATTGACGGTGATGGCACGAAAGAAGTTGTCGCGCTTAGCACTGATAAAACTGTTTCTTACATCCATATTTTCAATGAAGACGGAAGCCTGAAAAATAAGTTCGAAATCAAAGGAACTTTGCCGGGGGACGCCTACTTCTACCGCCAGCCTGCGTTAGGCGATCTTGATCTTGACGGCAGGATGGAAATAATTTGTTTCGGCCTGAATTATCCGGGATCTTCCTTGTCGTTCTCGCAAGGCAGAAACGCTGTTTGTGTTTACGATATTAACGGAAATCCAGTTGACGGATGGCCCAAAGACGTCGAAGGTTACGGACATTTTATTCTGCAGCCACCCTCAATTGCCGATATTGATAAAGATGGTGATTTGGAAATTTCTGTTATCAGTTCTTTGAACTCTGAAATTTATGCCTGGCACCATGACGGCACTACTGTTGCCGGATTCCCGATTCTTGACTTGACATTAGATAGCGATTCACAACCGTTGTACGCTGATATGAATGGTGATGACGCCGTGGATTTAGTTTATGCCCATGACGTACAAGATAATGATTTCAAGGTTTCCGCGCGAGGGTTGAATGGCATGCTCATCGTTGGCTTTCCTATTACTTTTGATGAGGAAATCGGCATTACTGATATGGATATTTTTGTTGATTATCTTTCGCCGGACAGCTTTGGAACAAATCAGATGCTCGCTGCTACTGTTGGCGATAATCTCCACGTTCGAGATTCAGGGGCGCCTTTCAATCAGTTACGACAGGAATGGCCGATGCGATCCCATGATTCCCGGCATTCTGCGTGTTATTCTCCTGCACGAACAGACTTAAAAGGCAATTTTTATTGCCCGGAAAGATATGGGATCAACACGCTGACCGCTAATTTCATTCCGAATGTTATCGGGCAAAATACAAACGGCATGACTTTCGCCTGGGACTTTACGAACGATGGTTCTATTGATTCAACTTCCGAAAATCCTGATTTTGTGTACAGCTCGCCGGGTATATATTCTCCGCGACTTGTAGTTTCAAATTCCATAGGAGAAACTTTTACCGCTTTGCGAGAAAATTACATTCATGTGCTTTCGCCGCTTGCTGTTGATTTTTCCGCGAATGTTACAAATATTTCCGCGCCGGCGGAAATTTCCTTCACCGATTTATCTTCCAATATGCCGCAATATTGGGCTTGGGATTTCGGGGATGGCGGGGTGAGCACTCTTCAGCATCCTTCTCATATTTATACTTCTTCAGGATGGTTTTCCGTTTCGTTGACTATTAGCAATAATTTCGGGGATGGCGGCAGTGACAGCATCTCAATTACAAAAACCGATTATATTCATATTCCCGATGTTGTTGAAAACGTAACAACTCATTACGTCTCAAAAACAGGCACTCATATCCCGCCTTTCAAAAACTGGGTTGAGGCTGCTACTTCTATTGTTGCCGCCGCGCAAGTTTGTTCAAGAGACGATAAAATTATTGTGAACAACGGTCATTATTTTGAAGGCGCAACCATCAAAATCGACCAGCCTGGCGTTACGCTCGAAAGTGTAAACGGCCCGCTTGTTACGATTATTGACGGCAATTTTTCGCATCGTGTTATTTATGTTATAAACTCGAATGTTACCGTAAACGGTTTCACTGTTCAGCGCGGAACTACTACAATGGGCTCCGGTATCGCTGTTGGAAATCCTTTCCAATCTATCAGCACGATAGGCTCGAAAATTAGAAACTGCATTGTTAAAAATAATGTCGGCACAGGATCAAAAGGTATCGGTATTAATGGCGGAGGAATTCAAATTGCTCGCGGCTCCGATATAGAAAATTGCGTTATTATTTCAAATAAGGCATGGACAGGCGGAGGGGTTCACGGTTACGGAATAATCTCTAATTGTGTTATTCAGGCTAACGAAGCGGCTAAGTCGAGCAGCGCGTTGTGGCTGAGTGGAGGTAATCTGTACAACTCGCTGATAACGCACAACGTGCGCGGAAAATCTGCTATAGCTTTGTTTGGATCAGGCATGTACAACTGTACAATTGTATCAAATGAAACTTATGAAGGTGCACTGGCCAATAATCTCGAAACGTTCAATAATATCTTTTATTACAATAAAGGCGGAGACTATGATAACTCAAAGTTGGGTGGTGACAAGCCGTTCCTGAATAACTGCGCTCAACAGGGAAATCTCGACAACGCAAATGAGTTCAGCGCAGGTAATTTCACTTCTCCACCGCAATTTTTGGATATGCCGAATAATAATTTCCGACTTGTTCCCGCCTCGCCGTGCGTTGATTCCGGCACAAATTACGTGCGCTACGGAACAAACGTCACGCCGGTCAGATCCGCGCGTTTTGATTTCGGATTATCATCGAATATCTCATCGCCAAACTGGAATAATGTAACCAACATCTCCACAGGTCTGAAAATAGATGATGCCGTGGATACCACCGGTGCGGCGACTCCGTTCGATCTGTATATTACTTCTCCACTTCAGGAAATAATGTCATCCTATACTATCCACGCCGATTATCCTGACTCGGCTACAAAAGATGATTTTGCAACAAGTACAAAGCTGGAAAACTGCATACGTATTGCAAATCTGTCGAGCGATCGCCAGTATACAATTAAAGTTTTACCGGGTGGTTCCGGTTCGCCCAAAACTATTGTTTATATTAATAATGTATGGATGGACAATCTATATTATAACGAACTTGGTGTGTTTGAAGATATTTTTCCGGACCTTAACGGTGATATTATTATCGGACTCGAAAAAGGGTCCAGCTCAAACCCACAGGCTCATATTTCTTTGCTTGAAATAACGGAAATAATCCCGGATATTCTAACCGTTCTTGATTCGCAAACAGATCTTGACGGCAATCCGCGTATCTATAACAACATAGTTGACGTTGGCTGCTATGAGTATGGTGGTAATTATCCTCCAACCGCTGATTTTTCGGTTACTCCTCCTGCGGGCACGCCTGTTCTTACCGTTAATTTTTCCGCGGAGAATTCGTACGATTATGATGGAACTATTACAAACTATTCTTGGGAATTCGGTGATGGTTCCGCTTTGTCAGGACCAAATCTTACCAACGTTGTTCACGACTATTCTAATATTTGGAAATACGTGGCGAAACTGACTGTTGCCGATAACGCAGGAAAATCAGATAGCATGGAAAAAGTGATTGACGTGCGGCAGAATGTGCCAAAAGCGCCAACGAATTTCTCAGGGTTTGCTGTTTCGCCGTCCGCTATTGAACTTGTCTGGGACGATGTCGAACACGAAACCGGTTACGTGATTTCTCGCGGAGAACAAAACGGACCGCCGGTAGATATTATTTTAGACCAGGAAGATGCAGGCGTTACTTTCTGGTTAAAATATTCTCAATATCCTCTCTGGCCGGGTACTAACGGTAATCCTACAGCGTGGGGACCGGTTTACTCTATCGAACAACCGATTACAGGCATTCGTTTTGACTCACGATACAGACACAGCAGCGGCAGGGATTGGTTTGACGCAAGTGCAGAATTCCGACCTGATATCTCTGAAGCCGGTATATATGAGATTTTCGAATGGCATCCTAAACATTCTTGTAATCCGGCACGACCACTGCTTGACGGAGCTGCTGTTGTGGGACGAAATGTAAAACACATAATCCATAAGGTCGGCGGCGGTGAAACTGTTTTCGTAAACCAACGGGAAAATTGGGGCCAATGGAATTCACTTGGAACTTTTTTCCTCGAACCGGGGAACTTTCTCGAAATCGATTGCGCTAATTTGTACAACGAAGTTGGGTTAATGGACGGTATTCGCTTTGTCCGAAGAACTGATTATCTCCCTATCGGCGGTGCGGCTGCTAACGCAACTAACTACCCGGACTCCGGTCTTGACTGCGACATGAGTTATACTTATTACCTAAAAGCAACCAACCAATACGGCTCATCGCCCTGGGTTAATACTACTGTGCATATCCCCACGACAAATGCGCTGCCGGTTGCGGAAATTATCTCTATAAATCCTACGTCCGGTTCGCCCGTGCTGGCTGTAACTGTTCTTGGCAGCGGAACCGATTCGGACGGTACAATTGTTGATTACGAATGGGATTTCGGGGACGGATATTCCGGCTCAATTATGAATGGCGAACATCTGACAAATCCGGTTTATAATTATTATTATCCGGGCGAGTTTATTGTTTCTCTTACCGTAACGGATGACCATGGTTTCTCAAGCACAAACCTTACTGTTGTAAATGTGAATGTTGCATACACCGCGCCAAACGCTCCGTCAAATCTGACTGCTACTTTGACAACGCCTACAAGCATCACTCTCAATTGGGATGACAAAGCTTACACCGAAGACGCTTTTCAAATCGAGCGAAAAGAGAACGGTGGACAATTCTATCTCCACGCAACTGTGAGCGAAAGTGTGAAAATATATATTGATGACTGGCTTGATGAAGGCATCTCATACACATACCAAATTCGCGCGACAAACCTTTACGGTAATTCCGATTGGTCGAACGAAGCAACTGCTCGCACGCCGATCCTGCCGGAAGCGTATATTCTCGCTCCTGCCGCTGCAACATCTGTGGTAGCGGAAACGGAAGTATATTTCCTTAGTGAAGCAATATCAGGCGACAACGCGATAACAAATCTGCAATGGAATTTCGGTGATGGTTCAATCAACACAAATGGTGGATTGCAACTGACAAATATTGTGCACAGTTACACAGTAGAAGGGATGTACACCGCTGTATTTTCCGTAGCTGACTCAGGCGGATTCGGCGCGGAAGATTTTGTGGAAATAGAAGTAATACCGGAAATATCGGTAATCGGTAATCTGTTATCGGTAATCGGTGGACTTTTAATTTATTACCGGAGGAAATTAATCCATTAATCCATCAATCCATTATGCTAAAATTAATTTCTATCCTGTTTTTATGTTCAGCGATATTCGCTGCACCGCAAATTAATAATTTTTCTTCTTTGAAAAATTATAACCATCCTGAGTTGACAAACGTTAGTTCTGTGATAATTGTTTTTGAGGATGAAAATGTCAAAAGTCTAAGGTCAAAGGTCGAAAGTCACCCCAGCATGCGCGGGGAGCTATCGCGAATTCAAAACCTAAAACCTCTCTTCCCTGACACGTCAATGAAGCGAACAGTGCAATCAAGTGGAAACAAACTTTCCCGCGCGGCCAAAAATCTTCAAAACATGTACACTGCAGAAATAGAAAAAGGAAAAAATATTGCCGAAGTTATCAATGAACTCAATGCGATGCCGGAAGTAAAATACGCGGAACCAAACTTCCCGATTCATCTTTTCGCTGCACCAAACGATCCGCATTTTAATGACCAATGGCCGCTTAACAACTCCGGACAAAATTTTGTCGCGGTAGTAAATGGAAATCAAACAACTTCCAGCGGAACTGCCGGTTCTGATATAAAATGGCTTGCCGAATGGGAAAGTCCGACTTTTCCGACTAATGAAGTTATTGTCGCGGTTATTGATAGCGGTGTTGACTATACTCACGAAGAACTTGTTAATCAGATGTGGATTAATAAAAATGAAATTCCTGATAATGGAATCGATGATGATGATAACGGATATATAGATGATTATCTCGGATATGATTTCTTTAATGATGACGGTAATCCCGCTGATGATCATGGTCATGGTACTCATTGCGCGGGAACTATCGCCGCGCAAACTGATAATAGTATCGGTATAGCCGGGATTCTTACTTCCGCTAAAATTATGGCACTCAAATTCCTCGATGAAACCGGTAGCGGAGGAATTGTTGATGGTATGCGTGCAGTAATATATGCAGCCGATAATGGAGCTAAAGTTATTAACAACAGCTGGGGATCCGGCGCACGGCTCCAGTCGCTTAATGACGCTATTGATTACGCAAATGAAATGGGATGCGTGGTTGTTTCTGCTGCAGGAAACAGCGATGTTTCACAAAAATTGTTCCCGGCAGGTTATGATTCTTCTATGGCGGTGGCAGCAACTACTGCTCAAGACAAAAAAGCGGATTTTAGTAATTACGGTGATTGGATTACCGTTTCCGCTCCGGGAAAAGATATCCTTTCGCTGCGTGCTAAAAATACCGATATGTATGCTGCACTTGGACAACCTCTTGTCCATATTGTTGACTCTAATCTTTATCTTGCTAATGGAACAAGCATGGCAACGCCGCATGTTTCCGGAGCGGCAGCATTACTTACTTCAAAAAATCCCGGGCATCAGGGATGGGTTTACGGGGAAGTTATTGCCGCAAGCACCGACAACATTGACTCAAAAAATCCTTCTTATGTCGGTGAACTTGGTAGTGGAAGGATTAATGTTCAAAAACTTATAGCTTATGATTCCACCGCTTTATTTGTAAAAACAAGCATTCCTCTTTTTAGTAATTCCGAGTTTGAATTTATTGGTCCGAATACAACGACTAATATTTTTATTTCTCTTGCTACATGGAATTATTCCGTTTCAAATGTTACTGTGATTATCAGCAATCTGACTGACGGAATTTCTTTATCAACCTCTTCTATTTTTGTCGGTACGCTTCCGGCGGCGGTAACAACAAATCTTTCTGCTGATTCTGTTTTAGTTACTTCTCACGCTTCAAAATCTACTTCGCAGGAAAAAATTCTCGTTCAGGTTCTTTCAAATGGCGTTCTTATGGATGAATCTATTATTTCTTTTACGGTTTTTAACGGTCATGCCGGGCTGGTTACTATTGCAGACCTTGATAACGATGGTTTGAAAGAATTTATTACTACTTTTGATAATCAGCTTATTGTTTATGATAGTAACGGCTTGATGAAATGGTTCTTTCAGTCGCCTGCTCCGCTTATGCCTTTCCTCGGCGCTGCTGTGGGTGATGTTGACGGCGATGGTTTTCTTGAAATAATTGCCGGACATAATGTCTCTCTCCTCGGTGGTAAAATCGGGCTTTACGTTTTTAATCACGATGGCTCTATAAAAAACGGGTGGCCAATTAACGATGGATCTTTTTCGTTTCAGGTTCCTACTATTGTTGATGTCGATGAAGACGGAATTGACGATATTGTTGTCGCTTGCCAGATTAATGAAAGCTGGACCGCCCCGGCGTTAAGAGCTTACAATGGTGATGGAACAAAACTATGGGAAGTAGAAAATAAAAAATATTCCGGAGTTATTTCGCCCGCTGTAGGCGATCTTGATAACGATGGATGGCCGGAAATTGTTAACGTTTTTCGTAATCCCGGCGGTAGATCGGAAATTTATATCTTTACTCATGAAGGCGAAGATTATGGAACTGCTATTCCGGTTTCTTCAGGTTTTTATATTGATAATCCTCCGGCTCTCGGGGATATTGACGGCGATGGAGACTTGGAAATTATTGTTAATGTTTTTCAAACCGGCGGGAAAAATAATCATATCTTTGCTTACCATCATACAGGTGAAATTGTTGATGGATGGCCTAAAGAAGCCGGGCCGGTATGGGTAGTTAAAAATCAAACTCCACGGCTTGCCGATATTGACGGCGATGGCGATTTGGAAATATTTGCAGGCGCGTGGGAACATGGATTATATGCCTGGCAGGGCGATGGAACGGCACTTTCTGATTTCCCAATTTCCGATGTTCAATGCTATTCCCAGGTCTGTATCGAAGATATTGATAACGATGGGGAAATAGAACTCGTTTACAGTATTTCAAGAACAAACTCTGTTATTAGAGCAAGAAATCTTGACGGTTCTTTTGTTCCAGGGTTTGAATCGCTGATGATTACTAATTCCGGTGAAGTTCTTGATATGGTTATCGAACCAATTAATGGATTTACAAATCAGCAAATTACGGTTGTCGGCGGCGGCGCTGTTATGTATAATACCGACCTTTTCGCTGTCGATACAGGCTTCCCGTCAAATCAGTTGCCACGCGTCTGGCCTAATCATCCTCATGATTATAAAAGAACGCGAGCGATTCAGGCGGTTACAAACTCTCCGTTTGTGTGTAGTTTTCATGCTGATCACACTACTGCAATAACCTCTATGAACGCTATTTTTTCTTCGTACGTTAAAGAGCCTTATTCCACAAATA
>Ga0190283_1000965_pt1 | contig 13954 bp, 11 predicted proteins | sample 48691801_MG_FD_161669 | JGI IMG/M metagenome (GOLD analysis project Ga0190283, IMG submission 161669) | Hydrothermal vent microbial mat bacterial communities from Southern Trench, Guaymas Basin, Mexico - 4869-18-0-1_MG | ecosystem: Environmental > Aquatic > Marine > Hydrothermal vents >...
AGATTGCGGGGCTGATGGCGAAGCTCGAAATCCAGCACCTGTTTCAGACGGGTGCCCGGAGGAATCGGAGAAATCCCGTCATAATCAAAGGGTTCTTCCTGCCGCAAAAACAACTGATATTTCTTGACAACCGTATCCGGTGAGGTAAAATTCTGAAAACTCATGATTTTGCTCCTTTTGCCATGAACGGGTTGCGGATTTCCTGCCTGAGACGGGGAACATCTTCACCAACCTGTTCAACTTTTTTCTCATCCTCAGATTCTTCGCTTGCGGGTCTGGCGCGTGCTTTCGCCCATTTGCGAAGGTCGGTAATGGTCTCAGGCATCGTAGCCACCAGGGGAACAATGGTTTCAATTGCCTTTGAAATATCGTCTGTTGCAAACTCCCGTTCGTCACTGAATGCCTGAAACATGGCTTCCTTGACAGCCTCTTCAAGTTCTGCTCCGGAATACCCTTTTGACTCCTTGGCCAGTTTTTCCAAATCAAAGTCATCCGGCTCACGCTCCTTTTTTCCGATATGAATGGAAAGAATTTCTTTACGGGATTCAAGACCGGGCAGATCCACAAAGAAAATCTCGTCCAGACGCCCTTTTCGGAGAAGTTCAGGGGGCAGTTGGCTGATGTCATTGGCAGTGGCAACCACAAAAACCGGTTCTGTTTTTTCCTGCATCCATGTCAGGAATGTCCCCAAAACCCTTGATGTGGTCCCACCGTCGGTTCTGCCGGAACTTTGAAATCCTGAAAAGCCTTTTTCGATTTCATCAATCCACAGGACACAGGGAGCAATCGTCTGAGCGATTTTCAGGGCATTCCGAATATTGGATTCGGATTCACCGACAATTCCCCCAAATACTTTTCCCAGATCAAAGCGCAGCAGCGGAAACTGCCATGCTTTTGCAATGGCCTTTGCGGACAGGCTCTTCCCACATCCCTGAACCCCTAAAAGCAATACACCCCTCGGAGTATCCAGTCCATATTCTTTTGCCTCTTTGCTGAAAGCATATCCGCGCTTTTTCAGCCATTCTTTGAGATTTTCCAGACCACCGATGTTTTCCAGATCATCTTCAGGATGGAAATATTCCAACTGGCCGCTCTGTCTGATAATCCGTTCTTTTTCCCGGACAATCAGAGGAATCTCCTGACGGGTCAGACACCCACGTTCAACAATCGCCTGGGCAAAGGCAGCCTCGGCCTCCATGACGGTCAATCCCAAGGCCGCTTCCAATATGGCTTCATCCTCGTCATACTGGTCATTGTCAAGATCGTGGCGTCCCAAGACATCCTCAAAGATGGTTTCCAATGTATCCCGGTTTGGCAGGGGCCAGTCAAGAGAAACCATCTCCTTTTCCAGTTCACGGGGAATGTGGCTGTAAGGGTTGAGCAGAATCAGGGTTTTCTCGGAATCCGAAGGGATTCGGTTGATTTCCCGCACTGCCCGGATGACCTGATGATTGTTTTCGGTCATAAAATGAAAAAAATCTTCCAGTATAAGAACCAGAGACTTGTTTTCATCAATAAAGAATTGCAGGATTTCCAGCGGGTCTTTTGCGGAAGCCGCGCCAGCGTCCTTCCAATTACCATTATCATCCGAAGAAGCCTCACCCGAACAAGCCTGCGAAACCGAATCAAAACAATATTTTTCAGCATCCCACTCCTGCAAACCTGAGTGACAATTCCATGTGAACCAAGGTCGCTTGGTTTCTTCGGAAATTTCATTGACAGCCGCATGGATTCGCTGCCATTCATAAGAGACGATTTCAATGATTTTCACACCTGACTGAATCAGAGTGGAAAGCCGTTTTTGCATATCCATATTTATTTCCTTTTCTTGTTTGCATGGCTTTTCAGATGGAAAATAACTCTGACAAACTGTAAGTTTGGCACTCCGTATAATTTTATTAAAATATTACCCCCGTTTTTTCTGAAATGTCAACATTTATTCCATTCGGCAAGGGTGTCTCAGCGGGAATGTTACGGACGGCAAGGGTACTCCGTCCGGCAAGGGTGTCTCAGAAAATACTGCGGGAATGTTACGGCAAGGGTACTCCGTCCGGCAAGGGTATCTCAGAAAATACTGCGAGAATGTTACGGACGGCAAGGGTACTCCGGCCGGCAAGGGTGCCTCAGAAAATACTGCGAGAATGTTACGGACGGCAAGGGTACTCCGGCCGGCAAGGGTGCTCCGGCCGGCAAGGGTGCCTCAGAAAATACTGCGGGAATGTTACGGACGGGGTTGCAAACCCCGTCCGGCAAGGGAAAGGGGGGTTGCAAACCCCGTCCGGCAAATCCGACATCAAAAAATTTTATTCACTCTCAGTTTGAAGCCAGTTTTCATGCATGGATCGTTTGAACTCTCTACGCTCTTTCATCTTTTCCGTTCTTTTGGCTCTCCGCTCTTTCATAAGTGCGATTTGTTCGGGCGTAAGAATCGGCTTCACCTCAGCGACGATTTTTGCCTTCAGCACGGCTCCCTCTTCCATGACGGATGCAACTGCCTGAGATGCCTGACGCACACCGGCTTCACTGAATTCGTCGGCATGGATCGCTGTGAACAGGTTTTCTCTTGCGGTCATAATGCTGTTCCGGACATCTTCCCTGTCTTCCTGATATTTGGTGAAAACTTCGGCAACTTCGGCTTTCTGCGTGTCGGAAAGGTCAAGATGCATAAGGGCTTTCAATCCCATGCCTCCGCCCATGCCGTGACGCCCGAATCCTCCGTGACCGCCCCCGTGATGTCGCCCGAACCCGCCGGCCAATGCTGCTCCGGTAAAGATCATAACAAGAACCAATGCGATACTTACTGTTTTAATTCCTTTCATTTTCCGTCTCCTTTCATCTTAAATCTGTTTTGTCTGATTAACTGCAATTACGCCATTTTCCTGGATACAACTGAACACTGGCGGCCCTCGGACGTAAAGAAACACAGGGTTTCCTTTTTCAAAAATGTTTACCATACTCAAATTCCCCCTTTCACTTGCAACAGTCGCCGGTCATTCTGAAAAGGTTACAAAGAATTTTCACTCTGTCCTGTGAAACTCACATTTCCCTTTCACCTGCAACAGTCGCCGGTCATTCTGAAAAGGTTACAAAGAATTTTCACTCTGTCCTGTGAAACTCACATTTCCCTTTCACCAGTCGCCAGTCATTCTGAAAAGGATAAGAAAGGGAATGGGCAATTTCCTTTTCTTATCCGGTTTCCCTGCAGTTTTTGTGCTTGAACTCGGTATCAGAATGTAGCAGGGGCAACAAAATCCATTATAATCAGAAATTTTTCACTTTGCCCTGTGGAGCTTCACATTCCCGGTCTGTCTCGTTATTGTGAACAGTCCCTGCAAGACTCCGGGGGTTTTGCTACCCCCAATTATTTTTTTCACCCCATTGTTTTCTCATATTTTTATGAAAGAATCAGATAGGATAAAATCTGATCAGATGAATTCATTGGGGAAACTGTCTTTATTGATTGACATAACTGAAAGGTTTCGATTATATTATCAAGTGAAGACTGTGAACCATTTTAAGGAGATCATGATTATCGGTCATGGAACCCTGATGTTTGCTTTTGGCGGGAAGGTGATCCATGTTGACCCGTGGACAAAACAGGCTGATTATTCGGCCCTGCCAAAAGCTGACATGATTTTGCTGACCCACGAACATTTTGACCATCTTGATGCCAAAGCACTGAAAACGCTGCGTACTGAAAAAACAGTATTGATACTTACTGAAACTTGTGCAAGTCAAAGGGGGCATTGTGATGTACAACGGGGATGTGAAAATCGTTGAGGGATTGAAAATAGAGAAGGTTTATGTGGCCGGGGTGCTGAGAACCGCAGAGAAAACAGTGAGAACTCTGCGACCGGCCCCTGAGCTTGCCTAAGGGGCATTTTGTGGTTAAAAGAATATGAAAATCCTGAAAAATTTATTAATCTTTGTCTGTTTTTTCTCAAATATTTTATGGGCAGGCGATATCATAGACAATTTGGAAGCCAAATTAAAAACCATTTCCGGAAAGGAAAAAATAAACGTCTTAAATGCGCTCGCAAAAGCCTATTATGAAAAATCGCCAAAGAAAAGTATGAGTTATGCTGAACAGGCTCTGGAGTTGGCTGGAAAGGCGGATGATCAGAAAGATAAAGCAGATGCCTTGCACAATATCGGAGTGGCTTGCAAGTATCTGGGCAATTACGGCAAAGCATTGGGATACTACCTTGAATCATTGAAAATACGGGAAAATATCGGGGATGAGGAGGGGATTGCCAATTCTCTCCACCATATCGGAAATATTTATGATTATTTAAAAAATTATGATCAGGCCCTGAAATACCATCAGAACGCGTTGAAAATACGGGAGGAACGCGGAGATAAAAAGGGCACTGCTGACTCTTTGCACAATATCGGTGTTATCTGTCATCAGTTGAACCGCTATACCAAAGCACTGGAATATTATCAGAAAGGGTTGAAAATACGGGAAGAAATCAGTGATAAAAAAGGTATTGCCGGTTCTTTGAACAATATCGGTGTTGTTTATAAGCACATCATTAATTATCCTGAGTCACTGGACTATTATCTGGATGCGCTGAAAATTTTTGAGGAGTTGGGGATTCAATATGAAATTGCAAATATTTCAAATAATATCGGGGAACTTTATTTGAAGCTGAACAATTATGACAGAGCGTTTTCATATCTTGGCCAGGGATTGAAAATCGCTCAGAGAATTGAAGCAAAGGAACTGATCAGAGAAAATTATGCGTTTCATTCTGATATGCATGCTGCAAAAGGAGAGTATCAGAAATCGCTTGAATACTATAAGCTGTCTTCACAAATGAAGGATCGTATTTTCACTGAGGAAAGCAGTAAAAAAGTTGCTGATATGCAGGCGAAATATGAAAGCGAAAAAAAGGAAAAAGAGATTGAACTGTTGAAGAAAGATAATCATATTCAGCAATTGGCGCTGGGAAAGCAGAAACTGCTGAAAAATTCTTTACTCGCAGGTTTTTTCTTTGTTCTGATTCTGGCCTTTGTCGTGTATAATCGCTATCGTTTAAAAAAGAAAGCTCATGCTGAACTTGAAGCGGCGCATAATATTATCACGTCAGAAAAAGCAAAATCTGACAAATTGCTTTTAAATGTGTTACCTGTCAGAGTTGCAAATGACTTAAAAGAAAAAGGGGAAACAGAACCCGAATCTTTTGACAACGTGACTGTTTATTTTTCGGATATTGTCGGATTTACGAATTTGTCCTCCCAGCTCGAACCCAGATTTTTAATTAATGAGTTAAATGACATTGTCACCGCTTTTGACAATATCATAGAAAAGAATCAGTGCGAACGAATTAAAACCATCGGAGACGCATATCTTTGCGTATGCGGAATGCCGGAAGAAAATCCGAATCACGCGGAAAATATTGTGAATTCGGCAACAGAGATCATTCAATATCTGACAGAGCGGAATCATTATTCCAAGATTCATTGGAATATCAGGGTCGGCATTCATACTGGGAAAGTCGTCGGCGGTGTTGTCGGAATAAAGAAATATATTTATGACGTGTTCGGCGATACCATCAACACAGCTTCCAGAATGGAATCGAATTCCAAACCGATGAAAATTAATATTTCCGAAACAACCCATGAGATTGTAAAAAATAAATTCAAATTTATTGAAAGAGACTCAAATTTTGTCAAAGGCAAGGGAGAGATGAAAATGTATTTTATAGATAATGGCTTGGTAGTGAAAAGTTGAAAGTATGTCCGCGGCCGTCTGAAATAAATGATGAATAAGATCAAATATCGGAAAAATTTACGCCTTCCCGCTATTCTTTTTCTGTCCCTCCCGGTTCTCTGCCTCATTTTCTCCTGGAATGGTCTGCCCGAACCTCTTTTTGATGCGCCCTTGTCCACGGTCATCCTGGATCGTGACGGAAGACTTCTCGGGGCATCCATTGCCCAAGATGAGCAATGGCGTTTTCCGGGGAATGCAGAGGTTCCCGGAAAATTTGCCCGGGCGATCACCTGTTATGAGGATCGCCGTTTTTTTCATCACCCGGGAGTTGATCCGTTTGCCGTTCTCCGGGCGATGTGGCTGAATATCCGGATGGGCAGAATTGTCAGTGGGGCCAGCACCATCACCATGCAGGTGATCCGGCTTTCCCGGCAGGGTCGTCCACGGACGTTTCAGGAGAAACTCACTGAAATGATGATGGCGTTCCGCCTGGAGGCCGCCATGGGCAAAAAGGAGATTCTGGGCCTCTATGCGTCTTACGCGCCCTTTGGCGGAAATGTGGTCGGCATACAGTCCGCGGCCTGGCGGTACTTTGGCCGGGGCCCTGATAAACTCTCGTGGGCTGAAACAGCGATGCTTGCGGTGCTGCCGAACAATCCCGCGCTGATCCATCCCGGAAAAAATCGGAAAGAACTCCGGCGGAAACGGAACCGCCTTCTGGACAGGATGCGTCAGCATGGCATCATTGACGCGCTCTCCTGTGATCTGGCGAAACAGGAGCCGTTGCCGCCGAAACCCCATCCCATTCCCATGCTTGCCCCACATCTGCTTTCGAGAATAATGTATGGCGGGTCTCGCTCGCTGCCCTCGCTCACCCACCCTGCAGCGTCTGAGGCCCGTTCCCGTATTCGGACAACACTGATAAAAAATATCCAGGTCCGTGCAGATGAGATTATCCGCCGGCACCATCGCGGCCTTTCCGGGAACGGGATTCACAATGCCGCAGCGCTGATCCTTGATGTGGAAAGTGGAAACGTGATCGCGTATGTGGGCAATGTGTCTGATTTTATTCGGCCGGAACATGGAAATCATGTTGACATCATCACTGCCCCGCGAAGCACCGGGAGCATTTTGAAACCGATGCTCTACGCGGGCATGATGAACGCGGGCGAGCTGCTTCCCACACAGCTTGTTCCTGATATTCCCACACGCATGGGCGGGTTTGCGCCTGAGAATTATTCCAGGACGTTTCAGGGGGCAGTGCCTGCACATAAGGCCCTGGCGAGGTCCCTGAATGTGCCCGCAGTGCGTCTGCTTCACTCCTACGGCGTGGATCGCTTTTACGCGTTGCTGAAAACACTCGGAATGACGACACTCCACCGGCCGGCGCAGGACTATGGACTTTCGCTGATTCTCGGGGGTGCGGAAGGAAATCTCTGGGATATTACCGGCATTTATGCGGGAATGGCCCGTTGTGTGAATGATGCTTCCCAGGGCATTGTTCCGAACAGATCAGCGTTTTTTCCGCCCCGTTATCTCATCAGGCCACAGGCGGACAGCAGGACAGGAGAGAATGCCATCTCTTCTTACGCTGATGATCCCCTTGGGGCAGGGGCCTGCTGGCTCTCATTGCAGGCGATGCTGGAGGTGACCCGCCCGGATGAGGAGAGCGCGTGGCGGGATTTCAGCTCATCCCGGAAAATCGCATGGAAAACCGGCACGAGTTACGGACTCAGAGACGCATGGGCGGTGGGCATCACCCCGAGATATGCCGCGGGTGTCTGGGTGGGAAACGCGGATGGCGAGGGCCGGCCGGGGCTGACTGGCATCTCGGCCGCAGCACCTGTCCTTTTTGAACTTTTCGGGCTGCTGGATGTCCGAGGGTGGTTTGACTGCCCTGAAGCTGATCTTTCAGAGGTGGCTGTGTGTGCGAAAAGTGGCTACCGCGTCGGGCCGCATTGTGCGAAGCGGAAGATGGCTCGGGTCACTCCCGCGGGCCTGCGGTCAGAGGGATGTCCGTATTGCAGGATTATCCATTGCGATTCAGACCTTACGCGGCGGGTGCATAGCGAATGTGAACGCGTCGCCGAAATCCGGGCGGAGAAATGGTTTGTTCTGCCCCCGGGAATGGAGTGGTTCTATAAACGCAAACATTCTGATTACCGCCCCCTGCCGCCTTACCGGGAAGACTGCCTTGAATCCATCCCGGGATTTGATACTGCGTCGCTGACGCTTATCTGTCCTGGAAAAAGCGGTCTGATATATGTCCCGATGGAGCTTGACGGAAACCGGGGAAGAACCGTGTTTGAAGCCGCACACAGGAACCCCCGGACCACGGTATTCTGGCATCTTGATAACCGATACTTGGGAAAAACCAGGGATATCCACCAGATGGAGATCGCTCCGGAACCGGGAAGACATACGCTGACGCTGGTAGATGAGAACGGGGATCGTCTTGAGCGGAGGTTTACAGTTTTGGCAAAGGGACATTAATCTAAATTTTCCGAGCTGTGTGGTTATAAAATGCAGGTGGGTGAAGCGAAGCGGAACCCACTCTCCAGTTGTATGCAATTTCAGGTGGTTATGTTTAACCGCACAGCTCGCATTTTTGCGAAGGAGTTTCAGCTATGAAATGGTCAGAAATAAAAAAACAGTATCCGGACAAATTCATTTTGATTGGTAATATCGTTGAAAAAAGGATTTCCGAAAGCCAGTCTGAAATCATCGAAGCGAAGGTATTGGAAATCAGTGACAACGGAAAGGAAATTATGCGGGCATACAGACAATATAAACAAAAAGGATTGGATGTGCTCTACTCGCTTCCTGCCACTTCTGAAGAATTTATAGTCAGAAATGTGCCTTTTAAAGGAATTCTGCAACGACAGCAATTGATATTGATCTGGTTGATTTCAACTTTCAGAAGCATGCCGTAATTACAAGATTATTTGGAATCGGAGGCGGGACTCAGGAGGTAATTGCTCAAAAAGTGGACGGTGTGACAATAGATGAACATGTGATAAGGAACATTGAATTGGAATTTGGCAATATACATTCTGATATTGGAATCAATGGCTTTTTGGGAAACGATATACTCAGTTTATATACTGTTATCATTGATTATTCCAAAAAAGAGATTGAGTTTAAGCCTTAAAAATATGCCTGGTTCTAACGGATTTTGTGGTTTCAAATAAGGGCTGAAAACCTGCAGACCCCGGATTCATGGGAAGCCGGCATGAACGACTATGTGGCAAAGCCGACAGACATCAAAAAACTGTTTTCCACGCTGGCCAGATGGGTGAATATTGAAACTGGAAGCTGGAAATTGGAAACTGGAAGCTGGAAATTGGAAACTGGAAAATTGGAATTGGAAACTGGAAAATTGGAAACTGGAAAACTGGAAACTGGAAAATTGGAAACTGGAAAATTGGAAACTGGAAAATTGGAACTCGGAACGGAGAACACGGATTCCCGCTTTCCGGAAACTCTCCCGGGGATAGATATCCGGTCGGGTCTGGAAAGACTCGGAGAAAACGAGGAGTTGTTCGGAAGAATTTTGCTGGAATTTGCCGAAGATTTCAGGGATGCTGTATATAATATCAGGGAGACGCTGGCAAAGGGCGACGCAGAAGATGCACAGTGTTTGGCCCACACTCTCAAAGGCGTGTCAGGGAATTGCTCGGCAAAAAATCTGCATGCGGCTACTGAGATGCTGGAGATGAGGATACGCAGCGGAGATACTGAGGGGCTTGATGCTCTCATGGATGATTGCGAAAAGGCGTTGCGCCAGGTATTGGAATCTGTGGAACATCTGAGGGCAGACTGGGAAGAACCGGAAAACGAAGATGACAGCATATCAGATGTGGCTGCGATGTCTGAAGCGGATATTTCATGTCTGTCGCCCAAGTTTGTCGAACTTGCCGGGTATCTTCAGAACAATGATGTGAAGGCACTGGATTGTATCGGCTGGATAAAATCACAGTTGAAGCTTAACAAGGAAATAAAGAAGTTGGATGAGCAGATAAACAAGTTTGATTTCAGGAACGCCAGAAAATCCCTGACCGCCATTGCCGAAGAGTGGGGAATAGAGATCACCGAACCATGAAACCTAAAGCCCCGCTCGTTTAGCAATCGCTTCTTTGAGATACTCAAAGACATCAGGCCCTTCTTTTGAGGCTTTTTCTTTTCCCACAGCCACCTGATGAAGAAATTCTGCTTTTTCCTTGATTGAACTGTTCAGTTGCGCATCAATCAGTTTGAGAGAATTATGGATAATGCTGTAAATGACCACAGGGCCGAACAGGGTTTCCCCGCGCTTCCCTGTGTCTGAGGCTCCGACAATATTATGATTACTGATGCGAAACGCTTTGGGCGGAGAGACATAGTCCAGCAATTCCGCAAAAAGAGAAAGACATTCGGTCACACCATCCGCATATTCTTTCTCCAGGGAAACCCGGCCGTCGTTTTCAATGGCGTCAAGGTCAGCCCTGTCAAAAGACAGGTCCAGCAGATCAATACATTCTTTCCGGATGGTTCTGACAGAGTCCTCCCTTTTGCTGATCACCACATCAGCGTCATTCAATATCCTGATAATATTCCGGATGTTCAGCATTTCCCTGACAGTGGCACTTCTCCGCAGGGCCACATCTTCCGGCGTGGTATTGTAAATCGCCAGTTCATTGTCAAGAACCAGAATTTTTCCGCAGGCAGTTTCCGAGTCAAGAATAAAAAGATCAAGGTCCCGCTCTTTCCTGAATTTTCGCAGACCCATATCAAGCAGATGACGCATGGTTTCTCTGTCAGTCTTACGGCCGCTGTCAGGCGGGCCAATAGAACGGATCACCTTTTTTGACATTTTATCAATCTGAATTTTCTTTAAAAGATTCTCTTTAAAAGCCATGGTTCAAATGTCTCCTCGCTGTTTAACAGATTTTAAGAAAATGCCGGGGTGCTAAAATTTCATTTCAGCACTCCCTCAGCACTCCCTCAGCACTCCCTTATGATAATGCGGGGGTGCTAAAATTTCATTTCAGCACTCCCTCAGCACTCCCTTATGATAATGCGGGGGTGCTAAAATTTCATTTCAGCACTCCATTGCCCGTTTCAACGCGGACAACAGGCGACCGGCTTCTTCTTCTGTATTGTAGAGATGCGGATCGAATCTCCCCTTATGCTGACAAAAATGTTTTGTCTGGAAAGGTTTTCCGGCAGGGACTTGGGGATCCCGCCCGGGAGTGTCACTCCCAGCAGGTGCGATGCCCGGTTGATCTTAGGTGCTGTTGCAAGGCCGAGTTCTGCCGCTCCTTCCGCGATTTTGTCCGTGATCGTCCCGAGTGTGCCTGCGACCTTTTCCACTTCCCATGCCAATATCTGCCTCAATGCGGCCGCGGCAATGGGAGACAGGATGAAACTGCTCGCCTCCCCGCAGTCAGTGAAAAGTCTGCCAGTAACCGTCTGAATTATTCAATGGCAGATATCCATCAGGGAGACACCCAAAGTTTTTTTCATATCATAAGACATTTCTTTTGTCAAAATTTTTTCCCAAATTACTTATATCTAAGGTTAAAGGGGGGGACACTTGTCCATCAGCAGATGATTCCCATCTGTATTTGTCAAAAATTTTCGACCTGTCAATCAATATGATGCCGTCCAAATTTTCTTCTTGCCATTTTCAATGAAAGCATTTAATAGTGAGTGTATTAAAAAAACACTGCATGTCATAAAATTGATCTGTACAGAACAAAAAATGTGGAATGGACAGGAAGCCCGGGGGGTTTTCCGAACTGCCGACTTCTCTCCTGGCAGAAAAAAAACCGGGTTTCGGTGATCAGGTTTTCTGGGCATTGATTCCCAAGCTCAGATTGGCAGACATGGCTGCAAATTCAGGGACATTTTATATATGAGTATCCGAATTGACGTGAAAGAATTAATGGAAGTGCTTGACAATACGCCGGCGAACCAGAACATCATGCTGGTGGGAAAGCACGGGATAGGAAAATCCCAGATACTGACTCAGTATTATCAAAAGAAGGGAATGCCTGTTATTGCGTTGTTTCTGGGGCAAATGAGCGACCCCGGAGACCTGATCGGGCTGCCGCATAAAGATCCCGACACGGGCCGTTCCGAGTTTATGCCGCCGTACTGGTGGCCGTCAGATGGCCGGCCGACAGTCTTGTTCCTTGACGAACTCAACAGAGCGCGCCCCGAGCTGCTGCAATCCGTCCAGGACCTCACATTGAACCGCACGCTGGCAGGCAAAAAATTGCCGGAGGGGAGCGTTGTCCTCTCGGCTGTCAACGCCGGAGATGAATACCAGCTGACAGACCTTGATCCCGCGCTCCTTTCACGATTCAATATTTATGAATTCGTTCCAAGTGTCGAGGACTGGGGCGTCTGGGCGCGTAAAAACGGTATTGACAAGCGTGTCATCACCTTTATTGAAAAAAATTCATCATTTATTGACCCTCAACTGTCAGACACATCAGATGAACTTATTGAAAAGACGGCCGACCGCCGTGCATGGGTCAGGGTCTCGGATATCGTCTGTCCCCACAGGACATTGGGGCTGTCGCTCATCAAAATCGTGGCCGGTGTGGTGGGAGTCAATGCTGCAATGGCATTCAAGAAGTTTGTTGAATCTTTTCAGGCTGTATCTCCTGAGCAACTGCTGCTGAAATTTACCAGGAAGCTGACCAAAGAGCTGGATTCGCTCAGTCTGCAAGATATTATCTATCTGAACAAACAGGTTATATTCTGGCTGGATGAAAACATCCGCAACATGGCTGAGGCCAAAAGAAAAAAAGCCCTGTCCAACCTGGAAAAATATATCATATACCTGAAAGAAACGGATCGCAGGGAGGCTATTGCAGACCTGATCAATCAGGTTGAAAGCAGTGACTGTGAATACGCATGCAGTTTCATCATGCTTGAATCGCCTGAAATAATGAAATTGCTGGAGAAATATATCCACGGCGTCAAACTGTGAAAATATCCACAGCCGGACGGAGTTCCCCAGCCGGACGGGGTTTGCAACCCCGTCCGCAATGTTTAAGGGACTCAGAAAAAACGCATTCCCCCGAAAAGACATTCGGCCGGTCGGAGACAGAACAGGCTTCCGCCCTCTGTGCCCTTCTTTGTGGTCTTTGTGTCTTTGTGTGATATATAAAATGATGGGGGAATGCGTTTTTTCCGGGTCCCTAATATCACACTGCCCCAGTCGGACGAAGTTCCCCATCCGGCAAAATTGCTGGAGAAATATATCAGAGGTTTCAAACTGTGAATACGGAAAAACGGATACGAAAAAACGTGGAAAAATGGTTTATCACTGAGCCGCTCCTGTTTGGTGTGTGGATGCTGCACACATTAAGTGAGAACAATAATATTCGCAATATGCGGGTCGGCAAAGGGAAAATTGAATACAATTCCGATTTTATTCAGTCTCTGGATGACGATACATTGGACAATATATTGCTGTTTGAAGGAATGCGAATATTGCTGAAGCATCCTTATGCCCGGAAGAAGAAAATAGCGTCTGCGGCCTATCTTGCGAGCAATATCACATTGCAGGAATACCTTGACACGCCCCTGCCCATCCCCGCTGCAAAAGACGTATTCAACACAAATGAGCTGGATAAACAGTATTTTGAACTTTATTATGAGAAACTGCTGGAAAAGAATATTCCGTCTGCCGAAATGTATTCAGGGGCAGGCGGCGGTGAAAACAGGGGCTCAGGGGCAGGCGATATCCCGTCTGCCGGAGATGGTGGCGAAAGCGGGGAAGCAGACGAGAACAGGAATGGCGAGAGTGAAACCCGGGACGATCATGAGAAAATGCCGGATGGCGAGAGTGAGACCCGGGACGATCAGGAGAAAATGCCGAATGGCGGAAACCCTTTGAATGATTATCTGGACTCTCTCAAGAGCGGCATGGAAAATACCCGCACATGGAATCGTGATGAATTTGAAATCGCCAGAATTAACGACAGCATCAGGTCCGCACACCAGAGCGACACATGGGGGAGCATGGCCGGCAGATGGAAAGAGATTATTCTGGCGACGTTAATTCCAAAGGTGGACTATCGCAAGATGCTGCGGGGGTTCAGAGCCAGCATCATATCTCATCGGCGAATGCTGACCCGCATGAAGCCCAGCAGACGATACGGATTTCAGTATATGGGCAGCAAGTATGACTTCTCAACAAAACTGCTGTTTGCTGTGGATGTGAGCGGTTCCATCAGCACT
>Ga0190283_1000966_pt1 | contig 13951 bp, 15 predicted proteins | sample 48691801_MG_FD_161669 | JGI IMG/M metagenome (GOLD analysis project Ga0190283, IMG submission 161669) | Hydrothermal vent microbial mat bacterial communities from Southern Trench, Guaymas Basin, Mexico - 4869-18-0-1_MG | ecosystem: Environmental > Aquatic > Marine > Hydrothermal vents >...
AACTGTTGACAAACCGGAAAAATCATGTCAGACTCCTGATTTTCTGACAGTTCGGGATCGGAATCAGTCAGATTCAACCTTAAATTTCCCGGGAGGATCCGCGAAAGGTGTCGCCATCCTTGATCTGGGACAGGTTACCATGAAAAACGCAGGATAAACCGGTAGAAGAAGGACGGCAGATTGCAGAGAAACACCTATTATTACGCCGTTGCGGGCCGCTTTCATCTTCCACAATTCTTCTTACCAACCGGTTTACAACATGATCGCTATGGGTTTCGGCTATTATATTTTTACCGGAAAGTGCCAGGGAGATGAAGTAATCCGCCATTTGCATCTGAAGATTCGGATGCAAATGAATTTCAGGCTGTTCAAGGAGCAATGTATAACCTCTTGGCATTCTCAGCCCTTCCAAAATAATCGGGAATATCTGACTTACGCCGAATCCGACATCTGCAACATTCACTCGTATCTTACTTGACAAACTCGAATTCAGACGCAGAGAAATCATCTCACCGAGAGATTCCGGATCGAAAGCTTTAATATTCATGGCATTCAGCCACTGCTGCACCGCCGGCCCCAATTTTAATCCATGCTTGGGGATAAAAGCATCGCTGCTCTTATCATAAAAATAATGTTCATCAATGTCAGTGTATTGTTCTGTAAGATAAATATATGCCGAATTTTCTCCTTTCAGGCCGATTTCCAAAATTTCATCCTCAAATATGTACTTCCTTGACGACTTTTCTCTCAACGGCCCGATGTAACTGTACGAGTCAAAAATCTTTTTCATAACCTCGGCGATTCCAAGAGAAATGACAGTTTCCAATGGCTGACGACGTTTCTCATCTGTCTTTATTGCTATCGGAAATACATTCGCAAAATCAATGCTTGCGGATAATTCGCCGCAGTCATTTTCGATTACCTCCTCTTCGTCTTCATTTTCAGTTTTAAGTCTCAGCTTTTTCCATTTGATCATATAGGAATCTTCCGCATCATGGGTCATTTCAAGAGATATGCTTGGAAATATCTTCTCATTTTGAATTGATAGCAAGGAAGAGATAGATTCTGATTCTTTAAGAGAAAACGCCAAAAGATACTGGAAAATTTTTTTCCAGCTATTTTTTGCTTCAAATTTAAAGCCTAAACGCTTAATTGTAAAAGGCTTTATGAGATTGTTCGTATTTTCTTCCTCTTTTTCCGCTTTTAAAGATACTTTGAAACGAACATCATACTCAGTATCTTTATCTGAATAATCTCTTTCTGTCAGCATTTCTCTGAAAATATCCCTCCAAGGAATCTGACGTTGCCCTTTAAATATGTATTCAGTCATATATTCAGTTCTGATTTTGGAAAGAAATTCAAAAGAGATTTCTCGGTCCGGGTCTTTCTCAAAAATGATATTTGGGAAAGTTCCCAATTGAACAAATCTGCCATTAAGCAGAAGGGGCTGATTCAGATTTCGGCTTTCCAGTGACTGCTTCATCAGAAGGATACTTTGCAGAACAGAAGATTTTCCGCAGCTGTTTGCGCCGCATAAGATCGTTACGGGCTTGATATTCAAGCCCTTTAGCTGATTAAATGCTTTGAAATTTTCTAAAGAAATTTCATTTATCATGTTCCATCTCCATCAGGCCTCCGAGGTTTTGGAAACTTCGGAGATATCCCTGCTTGCAAATTTTCAAATTACTTTAAGTGTTTTCCGGGAATTCGCCGGATTTTTGAACCAGTGATAATCCGGATACGCAAAGTTTCTGGAATCATTCTCATCCCATACCATCATTTTACGAAGTTGCTGCATGGTCGGAGATGCATCTTTGGCAATTCCTCGGATCATCCCGGAAATTTCGTTCTTCAGAGCATCGCCTTCATATATTTTGTCTTTTACTGCTTGGAGAGAGGCAAACCTCTCTTTGGGATCGGCAAGATAAACAAGCTTCTCAATGGTGACATGGCAGCTTCCCATGCCCAAAGGTTTGGCGTTTCCGATCTTGTGTCTGAGCGGTCCGTTCAGCCTGATTTCTCCTTCTTCAACAGTGACATCAACATGTTCTTCCAGAGCCAACACATAAATGAGAAGACAGAGTTCCTCCGGTTCGAGGTTTGAGAACTGAACTTGAAAATCAAAATGATGACCCGGCTGTATCGCCCTGACTCTCCACGCCCGTGAGATCAGATTATTCGGGATATTTGGCACGGAATCGGTTCGCTTTGGCTGGTGAAAATAGAGTTTGCGGCTTTTTCCGTCGAGTCTGCCGGTCTGCGGGGATCTGTAAAACGGCTCATGCCGTGTGCCGCAACTGGAAAGCAGGATACCATGCATTTTTGTTTCCGGATTTTCTTCCCGCACAAGTGCGTCGCCGATGCTGACATTTCCCCGATGTACTCTGGCATTCCTTCCCATCATTCCGAACATTCGGCAGGCGATACATAAGGAATTTGCCTTGTCACATGCTTTATATCTTGGGTCGTGTCTCACTTTCGGATCAGCGACAACAAAGCAGCCTCCGCCCACAATTTCCGCCAAAGATCGGAGCATTCCTTTCAGAGAACTGCCCGGGATCATACATTTTCCATCCCGGGTCAGAAAATTCTCTTTAAAATTACGATTTCCGCCGATAAACAGCGGCGTAAGGTTTGCCAGGGAACAGGAGATGAGTCCGCTTTTCCCCTTGAACTTCTCGTCCGTTGAAGGGGGGTTTCTCTCAATTTTTTCCCTGATCGGTATCATTCGGTACGGGTTCCAGAATTCTTCATTTTGGGGCATTATTCACCTCCTATGCATAGCTCTTTTGAAAACAGTGTAAATACAGCATGTAATATGTTCCGTATAGCCTCATCCGTCACCGTATCAATAAAGAACGATTTGAATTCCTGCAACATGCACTTTCCGACAAGCGAATATTCTTCTTTGGGATTTTTTTTCAATGCCATCAAATCAAAATCGCCCGTGAATCTGTCTCTTATCACTTTCAGGAATTCTTCTTTCCTTCTGATTCTCCTATCCTGAACATCCTGTCTGATCGAAAATGCTGTATCCCATAACCGTTGTCTGACTTCAGTGATTATCTTATTTCTCACCAAAACCAGACTGTCCCTGTTAAGGCCGCATACTTCTATGGTTATCCTGGCTTTCACCGAGCTTTTTTTTTCTCTCATTACGCCATTAATATCAAGAGCGAGATATTTCTCCGGATCATCAATCTCAGGATGTAAAGTCAACGGCATCTCAGACCGGAGTGATTCGGAATCTGCCCTCCATTGCGATCTGTCTTCCTGGGCTTGGTAAATACGGTCTTTTTCATCTGCCACAGGAAACAAATATGATTTCTTGTTATTGCAGACTCCGCAACTGCTTATCAGATTGCTCCACTCATAAGCCAGCCAATAATAACCCGGATGATCGTCTTTTTCCTTCACTCCTTTTTTGGGACGGTAATGATCAACAAATATGGAACTTGATACTCCGAGACGCGCTTCACAATAGCCGCATTTGTCAATATAAATTTTGCGTAATGATCTGACTACAGAATTATGCCTGTAAACATAAGCATTCGCATTATGATTTTTTCTCTCACATAAAGCCTTTTCTATCCAATGCTGTGCTGTCTCGGAGGTCAGACCATCTGGAATTGCGGTATAGTCCTTTATTACCCTGATCATCTGTCGCTATCCTTCAATCCAGTCTTTTGGAATCGGATTGTCTGTTTGGGAAATTTTTTCAATTTTCTCTTCCAGGATTCTGCGTTCACGGATTTTGTTGTAATCGTCCTCCGGATCAATATCTGTATAGTCTTTCAAACACTCACTGAACAACGCTTCCAAGTTGAACAGCGGAGAAGTCAGCAAGGCATTCGGATGTAACCTGCACACATCAACCCCGACATCCCGGACTTTGGTCCCGCTGACCTCATCCCGCTCAACAACAAAAAACCTGGAATTTTCAGGCGCACCCAGCAGAGGGATCGGGCTGTGGGTGCTGCAAATAAACTGGACCAGGGGAAATGCCCTGCTCAGTAATTTGGGAAATTCCCGCTGATAAACAGGATGTATATGCACATCAAGCTCATCAATGACGACAATTCCCTTCAGGTTTTCCGGCTCGGTCTCTTCCGGCTGCCTCTCAAAGAGACGAATCAGGATATCGCCTGCCATTGCAAGGATGGCTTTGTGTCCGCTGGCGACTTCATTTATACTCGCCCAGTATCCTTTTTCCCGAAAGCGGAGGTGCTTGCCTTTGAGCCTGATCTCTGAGACATTTGGCATCAGTCTGACCAAAAGCCGGATGACATTGTCCAAGCGCACACCGACCTTGGGATTCTCATTCTCTTCAAGCTTCTCATCCTTTATCCAGCGTTCAATACTGCGGAGATTCCCTCTTTGATCCAGCAGATTTTTCTCAGGGTCAATATTTTCCCTTTCCTGCCCGATACTCTGGTCTCCCTGTATCTCAAGACGCGAAGGGCCGTAAGCGCAATAATAGTCCGGACGGCCTCCAGGTCCCCATTCTCTGGGTGTATACAGATGTGTGTGTAACTGCGTTTCCTGATCCCAGGAAAGTTCTTTATACTCATATTGGCCATCTTCCCAGAGCCACAGACGTATCCGACAGTTCTCACGCTGCTGTTCAAGGATATTCAGGGCATTTTTTGCACCGCACACGCCGATGGTCAGGGCCTGAAGAAAAGCTGTCTTCCCATCTCCGTTTTCACCGACAAGGAATATCCACGGTGTCCTGTTCGTCAAATCCTGAATACATGTTTTTTTGATACATTGAAAACGGTCTATTTCAATTTTCTGCAAGGCATAAGGCAGAGGTTTTGTCATATCTTATGCCACCTCCCTGAGACTGTGATAGCGGCTGAATCTCGCCAGCCCGGATGAATCCAGCCATTTCTCCACAGCAAGTCCTGCCTTCCTGCCAGGGAATTTCCATTCGGTTTTTTTGTCAATTCCTATTCTCCACAGGATAATCTCGCTTTGTTCGTGAGTCAGTTCATTCATTTCCCCTGAATAATCCTCAAGCCTGTCAAACGGATCCTTTCCGAGATACACCACACGCATTTTATCGCCTGTACGTCGCCATTTTAACTCTCCTGCCGGAGAAAAAATCCTGCCCTGATCTGTGCCGGCCAAAAAGGACTCGTCAAACTCAAAAGGGACAAAACAGGCCTCGGCAGGCGAAAAAGCCATTAAAATCGCATCTTCCGGAAAAGAAGAATTCCGGACCAGCTCGGTAAAATCATCTGTGAGCAAATCGTTTGCATGAAGAAACGGCATTTTATCTCCCCCTTTCGAGGAATCTTTCCAAAGGTTCCGGCCAGTCCGTGGTTTCAATAAATTTCACCAGATCATTTACTCCCGGGGTCAGCACCTCTTTCCAAGTCTCTGTTATGGTGTGTTCATGGCGCAGTCCATTGGGTTCGGATTCAGGCAGGGGTGATTTATCTCCGGTCTCTGCGGAAAATCCATAGTCATCGTTTTCTTCTTCTGAACAAAGTTCTGACAAGCCGGATAAATGGGATACTTTCCGATTATAATAGGCAATCTTAAAATTCGTTATCTTTGCCCTGAATTTTCCCAGGCCCCGGCTTTTTCCGAATCCCACCCTCACAAGCCCCTGTTCCATGTCCCTAAGAACCAGGGCGATCAGACCGAGCTGCCATCGTTCAAAATTCCTGATGTCCAAGGTGGTTCCGAATTCGCCGCGGGTGAGAACTTCGAGGTCATATTTTGCGCCGCTGGCCGCGCCGCCCGTCAGTCGGTCAATGGCCACACCATCACGAATCTCAAGAAGATGGGACTTTTTATAATCCCCGGTCAGGTAGGCATCGGAAAAGGAAAGCCTTCCGATAAATCCGTGCGATCCGAAAAGCCGGCAGACCGGACATGAGAGGCTGTAAATTTCCGGAGAGGGGATTGTCTTGACTTCATGATCTTTTTTATACCTTTCAAAACTCAGTCCGCAAGATGCCTGGCGGCGTTCTCCGTTCTGCTCCTTACCAGGTTTAAGATAAGGCAGACACACAGGAACCGGATCATCTCTCAGGCTGCGGCATATTTTTTCCGAGTATGAACGGATCATGCCTTTTAACGAGCTTCCGGGAATAAAAGGCTCCTCTTTTTCGCCAAAACGGTAGGTGCGGACAAAGGACATATCCACGCCGCCCACGGTGGCCTGACCGGATTTGATCAGCAGGGGATCAACTGGAATAATCTCAAAATCTATCTGGGCACTGTTGATCATTTTTTTAAGCATGGTTTCCTCCATTCAAAATTTGCTCCAAATAGTCATCAAGCAGGGAATCAGCCTGGGTCATCTTGTGTGAAAGCAAATAGGCTTTAAGCTGATCAGGATTTGTGTAGTCTGTCTCTTCAACCTTTTTATTTACAAAATGCACTTTCCCCAGACCGCGTGATGTGAAGCCACCTAATCGGAAACCGTTTTCCCATTCTGCCAAAGCAGCCGTCACCAAGGCGAGTTCGTGATCTTCCGGGTTTTCAATCTCAATGGTGATCAGAAATTCCGCTCCTTTCGGTACGACCTCAAAGTCATATTTTGCGCCGTGACGGGCGGTTTCCGAGTCCCTGTCAATACACACGCCATCCCGAACCTGGAGTCCCCGGCTCCACTTCACAAGTCCGCCGTCGCTGAAGAAGATGCGGGATGCCTGCAAAGGAGACCCAAAAAGACGACACACATCGCATACATTATCCTGAAGCCATTCGAGTTTTTTCTTTTCCTGCCTGATTTCTTTGAACGCATCATAAACCCCTTTGCGATAGGTTTCGTCGCTCACGCATTTTACGCCGGACAGATCAGAATCAAGCAGACAGGCTTTGAGTCCCAAATAATCGGAGAGACGTTCTGCAAACGATCTGAAGTTTCCCTTTAAACTCGATCCGGGGAGAATCGGTCTGCCATCCGGCTCCAATAAAACGCCCATATCCGCCGCAAGCTCTCCCTCTTTCCCCGAACCAATATGAAAAGCGGTTTCAAAGACAAGATTGCCTGTGATTCTCACTTTTCGCTTGAATATGTTATTGTTGTTATCCATGATGCCGCTCCTTGCTGTATTTTAAACCAGGTTCACCGATTCATATAAAAATAATGGCAGTTGAAGTGTTCAAAGTAAATCGGAAGGACATAAGTTATGACTTCCTCCACCAAAACTTTGTTGGCCTTTCTGATCTGCTTCTGCCCTTTTTTATCCGAAGCCTCTGTTTCATCTTTGAGCAAATCCTGTATCCGGGGCTGGGCTGCGATAAAAGAACGGAGAGAATATTCAGATCCCGGAGTCGCAAAAACAAGACCATGAAGAAATTCCCAAAACTTCTTATTTCTCAGTTTTGTGTTCCTCTTTTTCTGTTTTTCCACCAAGTCTTTAAATCCTGCCATGCCCCCTCCCTGTATGACGCCCGGAATGGAATGCAGCTGCACATTGTCTATATGCTCGTGGGAATCCAGAAATTTTTCCACCGCGTTACAGGCGTTTTGGCGCAGAGATTCATCCAGAAACAGGCGGAACTCATCAGACTCAATATAAGTTTTTATCGACATGACAGACTCCCCTATTTTTGTGAGCGTGAATAGAGATAGTGGGTTGTAACCTGTTTGGCCCATCCTCTTGCCAGCCTGAGCTTAATTTCGAGGACTGTTGTAGCATCTCCCTGGCCGATTTCATCGGCTTTGTTTTCTAACAAATCTAATTGGTCGAGAAGGAGAGGGCCTGCCTGAAGCCATTTGCCTTTTTTATCTTTTCCTGTCTGATTCTTGATATAGTTAATGACTTCCGAAAACCGGCTGGTAGATGTGACAAGGGTCTCAAGCCCGCGTATCTGAGCCTTGCCAAGTTCCGCACTGAACATTTCATTGCCCGCGTTTACAGCATTCGGATAAAATTCTTCGAGATACAGATCAATCTTTTTCAGTATTTCAGGCTCCAAAACCGGTGCTAATGGTTTCTGATTCTTCATCAAATCACCTCCTTGTCAATAATATGCAGATCATCACAAACTGAAATCCGTCCGAAACCTTCTTCCCGGCGCAGGCCGATCCCGTTGACAGCCAGCTCATTCAGAAGATTTTCGAGCTTCTCCGGCTCATCTTCGTTATACTGAAACAGGAAAACGCTTCCCATCGCAACGCTCAGATCATCCGGTTTTGGCAGGTTCCAGGCGGATTGCCAGCCGCGTACAGTTTGCGCTTTGGTCATCTTCAGTATCAGTTTGAAATCGGAAGAGGAAAATTCCTCAATATCCGAATGGGGACGGAGGAATTTATCCGCAAGTATGGCATGGGATTCCAGTTTGATGCTGAAATAAATTCCTGACAGCGCATCCGCCGGCATATTATTTCCCATGCTGCTTTTTAATTTTGCTTTGAATATCTCATTCCAATCCTCAAGCTTAACTTCAGGATGCGGAATTTCTTCGAGCGAAAGTTGAATCTCTCCCAGCCCCCGGGTTCGGTCGGCACCGGCAAACAACGAATCTTCGATCAGCGTTTCCAGAATTTCAAGCTGTTCCCCACTTATAAACATATCGCCGGAAAGATATTGCTCATGGTATTCTTCTGACTTATCATCTTTGCGAAAATCAGCCATTACCTGAGTGACAAAAAAAATGGAAGGGGCAACAGTGCCGGTGTCCCGATCAATACCCGTGTGGCGATGATAAAGAGTGGTCGGTTCAAACTTGCATGGGGCACCGGGATTCCCGTTCCAGAAGCCCGGGAACGGCTTCATATCCTCCCCGCATTCCGGGCATATCCAGAAGTTTTCATTGGCAGATGCCTGCATTATCCTGCTTGCCGCGCTTGCCGCCAGCGTATCCCTGACACCATGTTTATCTTTTCCTCTGAATCCAGAATTCCGCTTGCAGGAAATGCTCGTCATCGGCAACACCCGGGAAAGAACGCTTCCTTTTTCATCTGTGGGAAACAGATTGGGGAAACGCGGCGAATTATCAAGAAACAGGGAGCGAAAGTCTTTATGCTCAGGCCCGCCCCGGATGAGAAAAAATTTGGCTGCCAAGGCCCCCCTAAGGGTGCTGCCCGGTAAATACAGTATGCTTTGGCAGGTGTCTGACTGCCGATTTTCCTGAATCATCAGGGGCGAGAGGAGCTTTGCGGTGATGCGATAGTTTTTCATAATGTCTGCCTCGTCTCAATATACAGTTCTGAGTCCAGATAATCAAGCACCGTGTCCATGGAAACAGGCTCACCATTATATTCGATGGTATCAAAGCGGATATTGATCCGTCCGCTTCCGGTACTTTTGTCTCCTCCCAGTCGGTCTGTCATCTTTATCCCCGCAATAAGCAGGCAATACGCACAGGGCGGATCCTCTTCAAAAACAAAAGCGAGATCTTCATGATAGCCGTTGATTCGGGTTTCAAACTCTGCTACGCCAGCGTACTGGGTGGAGAAAAGATGCTGGTCTTTGGCAGTGCGAAGCTTGCGATATGAGCAGATACGGCTTTGTTCTCTGAGATATCGGTGAGGCGGCTTGTCTTTGAGACGGGCATCCCGGAAAAAGAGATTGCCGCTCTGATATTTGTTTCCGAAAATCCTGTCCACAGGAGAGTCAAGCGTGTTCAGCAGCGCAAACGCCTTTGAGGAAGGTTCGGTTTCATGGGGATTGAGAGGGGCCGGGAAGCCCAAGGTTCTTGAAAGTTTCTCGCAGTTTTCCCTGATAACTCCTTTCAGAGTGCTGCCGGGGATGCAGGGCCAGCCCCGGGCATCCTTCCTGATCAGACGGTCCACAAGGAAACCGCCTTCTCCGGAACCGGTGTGCCATTTGGATTTGAAGCAGATTGTCAGGTTTATTTTGAGATTATGGCGCATGGGATTCTCCTCTATGAAGGATGAAACTGTCTTCGGATTTTCACCGGCAGGACATCGTCTTCTTCGCTCCTTCAGGTTCATATCTTTATTTACGCATAAAACCGGCGAGTTCTGTCATATCGGAAAGTACCGTCGTGGCTTCGAGTGTTTCACCCTTCTCATCTCTGATTTCTTTCCAAGGAATGTTGGGCATACACTCAAAGCGTTCAAGGGCTTTCCATATTACCTTCCGTTGCGCTTTGCTGGTTCGGGTATAAAGTTTGAGACATTCCAGCGTACCGTTAATTTTGCCTAAGGACGGCGCATAACCGAACCGCTTCAGGCGTGTGTTCGGAATGCCTGCTTCTATCAGATTCCGGGCATGATCCATGAGCGCACAGGCATCAGGCAAAGAATAGGGTTTCTGATACAGCTTTACAGGTCTGGCGCCGTGCAGGAGCAGGTGGCTTTTCCGGCTGTCACTGACTTTGCTCTGATTATAATTTGAAGAGAGGTGAAAATCAATATAAGTCGGTGCGTAATATTCTCCCCTCATCTTATCCTGAGACCCGGCTTTCTTGGCAGATTTCAGCAGTTCCTCAGCCTGGCTGAACATGATGGAAAAGGGCGTATGGGTTTTGCCGTAGGCAATCCCCAATGATATGGTCAGCCCTTTTCCTTGGAGGAGTTCTGAAAAAAAAGAATTCCCGGAGAACTTTTCTTCTGTCTTTTCTTCAAATCTTTGGGCCACGTCAAGGGCAAACGGAAATGCCGTGTCTGCGGACAGATATACCAAGAGATCATCGCCACCCAGCAGCAGAATATTGGCAGGTATCTTTCCCTGCACCGGCCTGCAGTTTTCATACAGAGCTTCATGGCAGGCTTCACGGATGGAATCATCCACAGTGTCAGAAAAGAATTTGAAATGCTCCCTGCTTCCGATTTTTTTGACCAGCTTCCCCATTGCATTGCCATCCGCATAAACGAGTGCTGTGTAACCTTTTCTGGCCCGGCATCGGTCTCCGATTTCTTCAAAAGTCCGAGGGCGTTCTGCTTCCATACCTTTTTCTTCACAGTGTTTGTCAAATTCTTTCCATAGTCCCCTCTTTGTTCCATATTCCACTTTTTCTGCACATACCGCACATAAAACCCGTTTTTCACCGGCGTAATCATCAAGCTTGAAAGCCATTCCTGAACAACTCTTACATTCTTGCAGATAACCTGTATGGAGTTGTGTGCAGGGAATGATGCTTTCTTCTTCTTTTTCCTTTTTCAATTCAATATGTGCATGGGTCAGGGCTTCGGCGTAATTTTCTTCCGAAAAGTCGGCAATACCGCAGATCAGCCGCAGCCCGCCTTTGGATTTTTTGGCAAAAAATCCCTTTAATTCACGAACACAGTTTTCAAGGTCAGCTTTCTTTGCCGTGATGACAAACTGTCCGGCCCCGCCGTTGGAGAACACACGCTTAACAGCAGAGTCTCCGAGTTTATTTTGGAGAAAGCTTTCGGTTTTCTTGCGGTTTAATTTGTCAAGGAGCGCGCTGGCTCCCCGTATTTCCACCAGACGATCTGTGCCGAAAACATAGTCCTTTATTCCCGGCACATCTATTATAAGGAGATACTGTTTTTCCATAAGAACGACTCCGTAAAATTTCATCTCAGCATAAAGCTTCTTGCACGCAGGGATTTCAAGGCCCCTTTGGATGATATGGTATAGACTGTATCCTGAATGCCTGAAAAATCACCGGACACCAGCAACAATGTTCTGTCATCATCTCTGTTCAATTCTGACCTCCTCTTTTCAATAAAATTTCCCTTAATCCATTTTGTTTTCCTGCCGGATATTTCTCTGATTTTTCAAGAAATTATAATTGTTATATGCCGTAATTTTGGGCGTTGTGACACTGCCGCTGTGATTAAACAAAAAAACCCCATCCTCTGCAAAAGCAAAGCCATGGGGGTTCCTTATTTCAATTGAGTCAGCCATCTGTTCTCCTGCCAGGAGGTTATGAACAAGCCTGAACAAAATATTCGGCATTCATAAAGTAAGCAGGGACAGTTGTCAAGCTTTAATTTGGGGAGTGTGACAGGAAAGGAAAGGGTTTCTCAATCCCTTTTTTCGGAGGTGTCTATAAAATTTATTATAAAATATACCCTTTCACAGAAACTCTGCTTCCTTATTATGATGATGCAGGCAACTGTTGCAATGCAACTTTTCACTTTCAACTTTTCACTTTCAACTTTTCCTTTCAACTTTCAGGCACTCTCCTATCACATCCAATGTTCTCCCGACAGCTCCCCTGTTGGAATGGAAGACCCTGAACGCCTGCTCTCCGGCCTTCCGTGCTTTTTTATCGTTTGTAAGCAACAGGATCACTGCATCATGGAAACTCCCGGCATCCTGCACCTGAATCGCTCCCCCGGATTCCAGGAGCATTTCTGATATCTCCGCAAAATCGCTCATGTCAGGCCCGAACAGGATTGGTTTTGAGAATACAGCAGGCTCAAGCGGATTGTGTCCCCCGAAACGGGCAAGGCTGCCACCGACATAAGCGATATCGGCCAGACCATAAAGCCTTCTTAAAAGCCCGATGGTGTCAATGACAATCACGTCAGTTTTTTTGCCTGATTCTGTCTTTCCCAATTCCGACAATGTGACAGCGGAAAAGCCGGCTCTTTTGAAAATTCTGCATACTGATCCGGCGCGATCCGGGTCCCTGGGAACAATGATCAGGAGAAGGTCACAATTTTTTTTTATTCGTGAAAAAGCATCAGAAAGAATAGCCTCTTCCCCTTTGTGGGTGCTTCCTGCCACGATGATTTTCCGGGACGGCTCTATGTTCATTGAATGCCGCAGTGATTCAATCTCTGCCCCTGATATGGGGTCATCTGTCCGATCAAATTTGACATTTCCTGTAATTGTTGCGGAATCTGAAGGAACCCCGAGACATTTGAATCGCCGCGCATCCTCAGCAGACTGCGCGCAGACTTTTGAAAATTTCAGAAACAGGGATTCCGTAAAAAATGAAAACCGTTTATATCCTGAAAAAGATTTTTTTGAGAGCCTTGCATTCACAAGGAGTACCGGCACATTCCGCCTTTTCATTTCAAACAGGAAATTCGGCCAGATATCTGTCTCAACAATAACCACAAGAGCAGGGTCGGCTTCTTTTGCCACAAGTCTGACAGAAAATATTAAATCATAAGGAAAGAAAAAGATAGCATCTGCCTGTTCTTTCAAAAGCGTATTTGCTATCTGAAACCCTGTTTCGGTGGAAGCTGAAAAAACAATGGTTTTATCACTGAAACGCTCCTTCAGTCCCTCAACAAGAGGTACCGCAGAAAGAACTTCTCCCACCGAAAGCGCGTGGACCCATATCCGAACTTGAGATTTGGTATCTGGGATTTGAAATTTGGAAAGCCCCAGTCTTTGGAGGACTGTATTCCGGCGTTTACGGGAGAAAAGCATAATTGGGATTATCAAAGGAAAAGCTGCAAAGATCACGATGAAAAACAAAATGTTATACAGAATAATCAATTTCCGGCTCCTTAATTAAAATATTTGAGTAAGAACAAAATCTGGTTTCCATTCAATCCGGATTTTTTTTCAATCCAACAGGAAAAAATTTTATGATTTCCTGTATAATTAAAAAGTACAGATTAAGCAAGTCCGAAAAATTTGATCATCGGTATCTTAATCCTTTGAAACTTGGCTGCTATTATGCTAATAAACATAAATTGTAAGGGTGAATTTGCAATTTGTCTGCCCCAGGCTCGCGGGGGCTTCGGCGGGCTCAGACTTAGGCGGGCTCAGTCGAACGATTGATATTTATTCAGGCAACAGGACAGCATGACCTGTTCGTAATTGAAAACTCATGGTTCCGCGTTCAGGCGGCTTTTCAGTCGTCGGCCAGACCGTCCGAACAGGACCGCCTGCAAGCGGAACTGTGAACATACAATCAGACATCTGCCTGATTCAGTTTATAAAAGATCATTTAAGGGAAAAGTTTGGCAATTCAGGGACGGTCCGATGGAAAGGAAGCCAACATATGAAGAACTGGCACAAAAGGTCAGATCACTTGAAAAGAAAGCCACAGAACAGGAGCGGGGAAGGAAAAAACTTAAATA
>Ga0190283_1000967_pt1 | contig 13941 bp, 12 predicted proteins | sample 48691801_MG_FD_161669 | JGI IMG/M metagenome (GOLD analysis project Ga0190283, IMG submission 161669) | Hydrothermal vent microbial mat bacterial communities from Southern Trench, Guaymas Basin, Mexico - 4869-18-0-1_MG | ecosystem: Environmental > Aquatic > Marine > Hydrothermal vents >...
ATGTTTGATGTTTGATGCTTGATGTTTGATGTTTGATGTTTGATGCTTGATGTTTGATGTTTGATGTTTGATGTTTGATGTTTGATGTTTGATGTTTGATGTTTGATGTTTGATGCATCATTCCTCACCTTTCACGCTTTCTGTCAGTTTTTTGTAATATGAAGTGCTTCTGATGTTTTCCAGATTTTCATCTGTTTTGAGAACTTTCCAGTTTTCATATCCCTGTTCAACGGCTTTTTTAAGCCACTCAACAGATGTTTCTGTCTTTTTCTGCCTTGCAAAGATGCACGCGATGCTGTAGGACACGTCAGAATTGTCCGGCTGAAGCTTTGCCATTTTCTTCAACAGGGACAGGGCATTGTCATACTCTCCCCGGACCGCATGCATGACTGCCAGACTGTTCAGCACACGGGCTGATTCGGGCTGAACTGACAATGCTTTCTGATACTGGGCTATTGCCTCATTCACCTGCCCGTGCCTTCTGTGCAGATTTCCCAGTTCATAAAGCAGGTCAGGATTTCCCGGGTCAAGTCTGATTTTTTCCCGGATATCTGTAACCGCCTTGTTCATCTTTTCAAGAACCCTGTATGCTCTTTTAAGATTGCCGTCAGCTTCGGCATAGTCAGGATCCTTTTCCAATGCTTTCTGAAAATGGGCAACAGCCTCCTCAAGCTCTCCGCTGTTAAGAAGTGCAACTCCGAGGTTATTATGAATTCCCGGATCATCGGGAGCCATGGCCAATGCCTTGTAATAATATCGGATGGCTTCAGTTCTCTTCCCCTGAAGCGTCAATGTCACCCCCATGTTGTAGTATGTTTCCGCATAACCGGGGTCTGAACGCAATGCTTCGGAATAATGCCGGATGGCCTCATCTGTCTTACCCTGCTTTGCCAAGTCAGTCGCTATACTGTTGTGGATACTGGCTAGAATATTGTGTATATCCGCCTGATCAGGCTTTATTTGCAAAGCTTTCTGTAAATGAATGACAGCCTCATCGTATTTTTGTAATTTGGCGAGAACAAACCCCAAGTTTTTATGCGCCAAAATATTATCAGGTTCCAATTGCAATGCCCCGGAATAATGTCTGATGGCCTGGGTCATCCTGTCCTGCCTTGCCAGAGCAAGCCCCATATTGATATGAGCTGGCGCATAACCGGGATTTATCTGCAAAACCCTGGCCCAGTGGGTGGCAGCTTCTTCTGTTCTGCCCTGTTTCATCAGAACAATTCCCAGATTATTGTGTGCTTCCAAATTATCAGGGTCTGTCTGCAATGCCTCTCTGTAATGATGTATCGCTTCATCGGAATGTCCCCGATTGTCCATTGCCATACCCAGATGGGTGCGGGCTATGGGGTTGTCATAAGTCACATCAAGCGTATGTTGGAAGAGTGTCATGTTATTTTTCCAATATTGCACCTGATGCCATGAAGCTGCCATAAGGATCAGCAGAAGGGCCAAGACTAAAAGGTTCCCTTCGACAAGCTCAGGGACCGGGGCCTTGGTCCTTAACCTTTTACCCTTTACCCTTAACCCTTTACCCTTAATCCTTATTTCAGGGATTCCCCAGGCAATCATGACAAAAATACCGATAAGTGGGATGTATGCCCATCGGTCTGCCATGGCCGGCCACAGGCCCGCCTGCACTATCCCGCTGACCGGCACAAGAGTTCCGAGGTACCACAGCCATCCTGTCACAAGACAAGGCATCCGCCCTGACATCCGAATGATCAGAACAGACGCAGACACAAGAAACATGCCTGCTCCCACTGTCTGCCATATCGGCAGAGACCCGGGATACGGATAATAAATTGCCAGATTCTGAGGCCAGATCATCTTCCACAAATAATCCGTGTATGAGACCAGAGCATTTGCGAAACGGATATCCATTGGCACTATCCGCTCAGATTCCATTCCGCCATAGAGTTTAAGCGATAAAAGAGCCAGAAAGACCGAGGCGGCCGAAAGCGCGAACAGGGGAATTTTTTCAGTTATCAGTTTCAGGCTTCCCGGTTTCCCGCTTCCGGTTTCCAGTTTCCAGTTATGATATCGGTTCAGAGGCCAATAGTCAAGCAAAAGAAGTACACAGGGCAGGGTGACAAGCATGGGCTTGATCATAAGGCCGGCCAGAAATGAAAAAAACACTGCCGCGTATCTGAGAAAACCCGGTTTTTCTGTGTAACAAACATAAGCCAGCATGGTCAGCATCCAGAAAAAGGTGCTCAGCACATTCTTCCGCTCCGATATCCAGGCCACCGAATCCACATTAAGGGGATGCAGGGCAAACAGCGCGGCTACAAAGGCGCTCTTCCACAGTTCCCCTGTCATCCGTCTGAACACCAGAAAAAGCAGAATGCTGTTTGCAATGTGAATCATCACACTGGTCAGATGGTGCATCCCCGCGTTTAAGCCGTAAAGATGGCAGTCAAGCATATGGGAGAGCCATGTCAGCGGCTGCCAGTACGCCCCTCTTTTATCTGCAAGATCAAAAGCCCAGGTGATGCTTTCCAAGGTCAGACCGGCCCTTATATGGCGATTCTCCGTGACATACATCGGATCATCCAGGCTGATGAATCCATAATGCAGTACCTGCCAATAGACAATAAGGACAGATAAGGCAAGAAACAGACAAACTGCAAAATCCGGGCTTATTTTGAATTGATGGGCTTGTTTCAATATATTTTTCCTTGATGTAGGGGGTTTCAGGTTTTAAGTCAGGGTAAAAAAGCTGAAACCTGCTGAACTGACAATATTTTTTTCAGATTGTTGTATGCATCGGCATAGTCAGGTTTTATTCGCAGAGCCTCCTGAAGATGAAAAATTGCTTCGTCAACCTTTCCTTTGCGGAACAGAGCTATACTGAGATTGTTGAGTGCTTCTGTACTGTCAGGTTTTATTCGCAGGGCTTCCTGAAGATGGAAAATTGCTTCGTCAACCTTTCCTTTTTGAAACAGGATTACTCCCAAGTTGATGTGCGGTTCAAAATAATCGGGCTTTAAGCCCAAGGCACTGGAGTAATGTTTGGCAGCCTCATCTGTCCTGCCCTGCTTTTCCAAAGCAACTGCCATGTTGTTGTGAGTCTTTGCCAGACTGGGATTTATACGCAGGGCCTCAGAATAATGCCATAAGGCTTGGTCCGGCCTGTTCGCTTCCTCCAAAGCGGTTCCTATATTGTTATGCGCTTTTGCAAAAGCGGGTTTTATGTGCAACGCTTGGGTATAGTGTTCAATTGCCTCAGTTGTTCTGCCCTGACCTTGCAAAAACAAGCCCAGATTGTGATGCGCCACATAATTGTCATCAGTGACATCAAGAGCATGCTCAAAAAGGAGGATGCTGCTGCCCCAATATTGCACTTGCACATAAGTGACCGCCATGAGTGCCGGAATAATGAACGCTGCCACTGCCGTCAGAAACAACTTCCGATAACGCCACCCTGCCAAAAGTTCGGGAACTCCCCAGGCGATGATGATAAAAATGCCGATGAACGGTATGTATGTGTAGCGGTCGGCCATGGACTGCAATCCCACCTGAACCAGTCCGATGACAGGCAAAAGCGTCACCACATACCACAGCCATCCTACGGCAAGCCAGGGATATGGTTTCATCATTCTGATTGCCAGCAGGGTTATCAGAACAAGCAGCAGGCAGGCCCCTGCAATCTGCCATGCCGGCAACATTCCGGGGTGAGGGTAGAAAAATGCCAGGTCCGAAGGCCAGATCATCTTTCCTATATAACTGATGTATGAAACCGTGGCATTCGCAATTCTGACGCTGAACGGATATGCCTCCAGCGACTTGACAGCCCCCCCGCTTTGCTGAACAATAAAGGTGACAATGCCTGATGCGGCAGCAAGGGCAAACAGAGGAAGTTTTTCAGCTGTCACTTTCCTCTTTCCTCTTTCCTCTTTCCACCGATTCAGGGGCCAGTAATCCAAAAGCAGCAATACAATCGGGAGTGTCACAAGCATTGGCTTGCTCATAAGCCCCAGCATAAAAAACAGGAACATTGTCAGATATCTGCGGATGTCCGGCTGTTCAACATATCGGATATAACTCAGCATTGTCAGCATCCAGAAAAAGGTGCTGAGAACATCTTTACGCTCTGACACCCACGCCACCGATTCCACATGAAGCGGGTGGAGTGCAAACAGGGCGGCAACAAATCCGGAATGCAGAGGGGCGGAGGTAAGAAGACAGAGGACAAGGAAGAGCAACAGGGTATTTGCGATGTGGAAGAACAGATTGGTCATAAGCATCTGCCCCGGATTCATTCCGTAAAGTTCGATATCCAGCATAAGTGACAGCCATGTTAAAGGATGCCAATTGTCTGCGTGTGCAGCAGTAAATGCCCATAAGATGCTGTCTGATGTCAGTCCGGCCTGTACTTGCGGATTTTTGGTGATGTATGCATCATCATCAAACGCGACAAAATCATGATTGCCCACCTGCCAATATACAGCACAGGTGGTGATCACGAGAAACAGGGCGATCAGGAACTCTGTGCGTATGCTGAAGAGGGGTTGGCTATGATGAGCCTCTTTTTTCCAGTTGGAATAATCCATATCCGCTTTTTGAAAACAGAAGTTTTAAATGGGTTTTAAGAAATATTGAAAGTCTGTTTCTGGTCTTGTCATCAAAGTTGCTGCCCACCCATTCATCAAAGAGGTCGTATCGGACCAGAAGGTGGGTGATCTTTTTTTTATTGATCAGGCTGGATGCAATTTTTCCGGGCGTGTCTGCCTCCTTTATGGTTTTCAGCAGCCAGCCGATGTCAAACACCATTTCCCTGTCACTGTAATACCGGCGGTCTCCGAGAAAAATACCTGATATTTTGCTGTCTTCAGGGAGGTTCTTGTTGGCAAACACAAAAACAGGATATTCACCGCGATATTTTTCAATATACTCATCTCTCCCTGTTCTGCCTGTGATATAACTGACCGGGTCCACATACCTGAACTGTTCCATAATATAAACCCCGTTCAGGCAGATCATGGAAAATGCAATAACAGACACAATACCTGCGCTCAGAGATTCGGGGATTTTTAATTCTTTGCAAAGTCCGCCTATTTCATGCAGGCCGAATACGGCCAATATGACAAGCAGCGGGATGATAACGGCAATATATCTTAATTGGCACATATTTGTTGTGAATAACACAAAAAACAGGATCAGTAACGAAAAAACGATAAAAAAAAATTTTTCGGTTTTTAAGCCGGAAGTGTTTTTTTTGTAATGATAAAATGCAAAACACGGTAAAAAAAACAGAAAAGGGCTGAGTTTCCCGTCAAAATACCGGGGATTTCCATCCTGACCCTGAAAAAATATTCTTATGGGTAACAGTGCTATCTGCCACCAGGGTTCCTCCTGGATGACGCTTCTCATCTCAAAATTCATGATTGTCAGTATGGAATAGGCCGGGGCAGATTCTTCAGGATTGAACCAGTGATCATAAAGGGGGTAAATTGGGTTGTCTGTCCACAGATAATCCCTTATCATCCATGGCGAAAAAATCAGAAGCGCTGCCAGCATGAAAACCGCTCCGTATCCTGCGGCTCTGAACTGGTTCCGGGTTTCCCCTGGTGTTGTTCTCAGATAAACAAGGGGCACGGACAGAAAGAGCAGCAACAATACCATCAGTCCGTTGTATTTGGTTCCCAGGGCAAGACCGCACCATAATGCCGATATGATCAGATATTTCAGTCTGAATTTGTTTTCAGTCCATTTTAAAAGATAAAAGACTGAAGCTGTTGAAAAGAACACAAGCCCCAGATCCACATAAGCCGTGATTGAAAGTTTTACGATCAGGGGGATGGAAAGAAAGAAAAGAACGCCCAAAAGCGCGTACAGATCATCCAGCCGTTTTTTCAAATAGATGAATATGAGCCATGCCGTTGCCAGGGCAAAGGCAAAGTGGATGAATTTCGGAATAATGTCATTACCAAAATAAAGGGGTATTGTGTATAAGAGGTGCAGGTTCAGGGGAAAATAAGAAAATACCAGAGAAGGTATTTCATAAATTCCGCCATGCTCAATATAAAGTTTGGGCAATGCAAGATGATAGACAAGCGCGTCCCTGCTTACCGGGGGCACACAGGAGAGGGTGATTATGCAGGCTGTCAGGGCGAATAAAAGCACGATAAGAGCAGCTTTGACACAGTGTTCCGCTGGGAAATTTTTTTTATACATACGATTTTTGGCCTTTTCTGATGTTACTGTCAATAGTAACAGTTATTTCTTCTATCCTCATTATTTCTATTTCCTCTCCTGACATTTTACTCAATGCCTAACGTGAAAGATAAGTAATTGCGGGGGCTTCGGTGAATTCTTTCAGCCTCGCCGTCCGTTCCTGGCAACATCGCCGGCTGCCTTAATATCCGTGACGACACTGTGGCATGGTCATCAGGAGATCGCCTCTTTCCTGCGGCCTGCATGGATTCCTTCCAATGTCAGGGCAAAGTCTCTCTGCAACTTTCCGAACAGGCATTCCTGACCTGCCGGTAACAACATCGAATTTCATGGGTTTAATGATTTTATTCATAAAAACTTGAAGTATCAATTCTCAGATGAACCATGTCAGTAATCTCATGTTTTTCATTAAGAATAAGTTCAAATTCAAACGGATATGAATCTGAAAATGTGTTTCCTGCATCATTGCGGCAATCCGAATCGGCCTCCCAGCTCAGTTTCGCTTCTATTGTTCCGATGCCTTTTACTTCAATTGCATTTTTTCGGACAGTAATATCAGAAATGAAAACATCGGAAACTTCCTCTATCTGAGTATGGGTCGGAAGAGAGTCTGATTCACCTGGAAAATCGTTAATCAGTGCTGTGAGAAGTTTTTTCTCAAAATCTTCTATTTCAATACTCTTTTCTTTTGGCGGCATTACCCAGACAAGGTTGAATTTACCGCCTAATTCATGAACTACATAACTCCGAAGCTGTTTCACCCGACTTGATTTTTTTGCATCCCAGGGGCCATTTTTGAATTCAGTGACAATCAGCTCATTTTCCCGTTTTGCTATCAGGCCGGCTTTATAGCTTTCTATTTCTTTTTCTCTTTCAACAGCGTAACCCTCGTTCTTATATTTTTCCTCGATTTCTTCTGCTGCCGCCAAAAGCCAATGTTTATTCACAAGTTCCTGTCGAATTTTCATAAAAGAGTCCTTTCTCCGAAAAATATCATATCATTGCGAAGTCTGCCCAGCTCAATGTACAGAATATGATTTTCAGAACCGACCATATCCAAAAAACTGTTCGCAACATTGTCCGGTATCAATGAGAGGTCAAACAGCTCCATGTCCGTTTCCCTCAAATCAATAATCCCGGCATGGCGAAGTTTAATTACAGAATCATCTTCATACGCCAAACCTTCCAGCGCATCCCAGACCGGTTTGCTCAGATTGTCTGCATCAAGCTGTGTGTTTTCTCTGTGAAAATAATATACTTTGCCATATAAAGGAGATGTTTCAAACTCGTCAGAATTGCAGTATTCATTATATGCATCCCTTAAATATTCCTGATATTTGGATTTTGTGCTGGATTGTACGGATTTTGGTTTTCTTTTAAAAAGAAACGCTTTCGTTTTAATTTTTAAAAAGCCCTTTCAAATAGTAACTGACTGCATAATATCTCAAATGACTGACCAAGGCGGTTCATTCCGGCTGATTATATAACGCTTTCAGGGGAGGCTCCTATTTGTGCCCCTTTGTGCCATATGCATCAAGCTAAGATTGCCGGACGGGGTTTGCAACCCCGTCCGGCACTTTGCAGACTACTCCATCTGCCCATAAAGCATCTGGCTGCATTTTGATGAAATCATTGTTTCTCCTCTGTGATAACTTCCCAATATCCACGGGTCCCGCCAATGCGTTTCAGCACGCCTTTTTTCTTCAGCGTATTCAAGTGTTTTGAAACGGCAGATTGGTTAATGGCAAGTTTATCGGCCATTGCTCGGTAACTCATGGCCGGATTATTCTGTATGATGGAAAGAATCTCTTTTTGGCGCTGGGTCAGTTCAATTGCACCACCTATTGCACCACCTGTTGCACCACCTTTCTTCGTGACCTCCAGCTTTACTACCTCTTCCAGTGCCAGAGCTTCGGCAGAAATGGGAAACGACGTGCGGATAAAATGGCTTGAAAAGGTGTAGCTTTCACGGGGATAGGCTTTCAGAATGCGGGGCATGCCTGAACCAAGGTATTCCACCAACTCCAAATCCTTGAATACGCGCATAAGTGCTTTGTTGCGCGGGATGGAATAGCCAGCAAAAAAGTTTTCCTGCTCCTCTCCGGGATGTATGGAAGCCGCGGAGGTGATTTCCAGCCGATCAGTGAAGAGTTCAAACTTCGGGACTAATTCGGTGGCATAGTCATTGTGGATGATGGCGTTGATGACCGCCTCACGGAGAGCAACAGGGTTCCAGTATGGGCGGTTGATCCGCTCGCGGGGAGTAATTTGGTTGATCACCCGGTTTTCAACAGCCTCCAACCGATCCAAAACCAGCTTGCAAGTTTTAATTAGACAGCAGAAGCCGTAGTCCTTGCTCTCCGCAAGCTCCACCCGGTCGGTTCCGGCATATTTAGCCACCTGCACGGAGTTGCCGTTCTGATCGGCCAGCAGATAGGCAGTATAGTTGTAAACGCCCTCTTCCGTCAGCAACTCCAGGTTGGCAGCAAATTTATCGTTCAGAGTCAGTCCGACTTCCTGATAATATATACTGAGCTGTTCAAAGCTCAGATCCTGTCGAATTGAACGAATGCGTGAAAGCGAGTTGCGTGTCCGTTTGGAAAACAACTCCTCAATCATTCGTGCAGGCATTGGTTCGCAGGCACTGCCAATACGGATAAAACAGCCTTTTTCTGACATGCCATATTTACGCAGGTGGTAGGGTTTTTCTGATCCGCTGGCAACTATAATTTTAATCAGCTCCTTGTTGTCACGGGTTTGATGAATCACATCAAACAGACCGAGTGCTGAAGGTTGAATATTATTCTTTAAACGATCTTTTATGGCAAGTTGCACCGCATCCACGTTGGAAAGGCCAGATGCGCTCCCATCGTCATTAACTCCGAGATAGATGATGCCGCCGTCGTGATAGTTCAGAAAAGCAACCACCTCTTTTTCCAGCGAATCAGTAAGCTGTTGTTTATACTCAATGCGGTTGGATTCAGTCATGTTTCTCTCCAAAACCCAACATATCCAAATTCTTCCGAATCGCCTCATCCAGCTTTGCAGACTCCTTGGTGTAAAACGCCACCATATCGGTGTATTGCTCCTTACCTTCCGCCATCAGCTCCGTCCGACGCTCCTCAAACTTGTCTGAAACAAACTTGAGGAAGATCAGACTCAGCACAACGTGCTTGTATTCAGAAGACTCGACGCTGCCCCGCAGACGGTTGGCGGAATCCCACAGGGACTCTTCAAAGCTTTTATTGTTTTTCGGTGCTGCTTTTTTCCTGGCCATTATCAATCCTTAAATTACAAACTTTAGTTTGAAGGGCCAACTCTTAGTTGAGCGGCAGCCCGCTGACGCACAATCCCACTTCACACGGACACCTTCCGATCTGTGACCCGGGCTGTTCCTCCAACGCCGGTTATATTAAGCCCATATATGGAAAAAACATCCTTTCTCCCTGCCGAAGGCTTAATTTAACCAGTTGTTATACGATTTTAAGACTTTTTTAATATTCTCATGTATTCATAACGGATTCAGGGGAGCCTGCAATTTTCAGCATGTCACGCCGATATCCCACACAGAGGCACAGAGGGCACAGAGAAAAAAACACTGATTATGACGGATGCGGGGAGGGTGCGGCCTGCTGAAACCACCGGGCCGGACACCGGCAGTTCTGTCCGGGCTTTCCGGTCCGGAAGCCGGGCATGAATGCGTCCGCCTTTTTCTCCGTGTTCTCTGTGTCTCTGTGTGAGATACCGCTCTGAAATCGGAGCCTCCCCTGAATCCATTATAATCAGTACTTTAACCGATACTGCTGTGTTTGCAACAAGAAGGTGGTCATCATTGCTGATTGTTGCTGAGGTCCACTTAAAGCTTTAAGTACTCAGAAAAAACGTATTACCCCAAAAATCTCGCAAAGTCGCAAAGAAAGGCTCTGTGGCCAGTTTCCCCTGCTTTTCCTTTGCGCCTCTGCGTCTTTGCGTGAGATATAAAATAATGGGGGAATGCGTTTTTTCCGAGTCCCTTACATCCTTGATAGGGTGTATGGACTGCTGAAGGCATGATTTCCTCTTATGATTTTGGAGCGACTTCATTAAGGATTCTCTGTTTCGCCAAAGCACAATATTCTTTTGAAATGTCATAACCAACATAATAACGGTTGTTGTTTGCTGCGGCCACACATGTGGAACCAGACCCTGCAAATGGATCTAATACCACATCATCAATGTATGAATACAGTCTGACAACTTTATCTGCCAATGCAACAGGAAAAGGTGCAGGATGACCCACTTTTTTTGCTGACTCAGGTGGTATTTCCCAGACAGACAAAGTTGATTCCATAAATTCTTTCCGTCCTATATCCGACTCACCTTTGTCCGGTCTTGAAAAATCCTGCTTGGCAAATACTAACAGGTATTCATGAATATCGCGCAGTCGGGGCGATTTTGCACTCATCCAACTTCCCCATGCACAACTTCCGTTTGCTCCTTTTGCTTTCTGCCAAATAATTTCTCCCATAGGCAGGAAGTCCAAATCCATATGGATATCGTAATAAAACGTATGCATGGGAATATAAGGTTTGCGCCCTAAATTGGCGATGTTGATAACATATCGCCCTCCGGGACGGAGAACCCGATAAACGTCTTTTCCAACATCTCGAATAAGTTTAAGGTATTCCCTCAGTCCCATATCATCGTCGTATTCTTTTCCAACATTATATGGCGGTGATGTAAATGCTAAGGCAACACTGTTTTCAGGCACCTTTTCCATATTCGTGGAAGAAGCACAATAAATTTTACTGACCCAATCTTCTGGCAAGGGTATTTCAATTTCTGACATTTCCTTTTTAGGCGTAGGTTTCACAAAAATTCCGTCATACAGGCTTCTTTTATAAAAAGCAGACGAATCATGCGACTCTCTTTTCCCTACACCATAAGATGATGTTTCGGTTTTCTTCATAAGATATCCAATAATTTTCTCTCTTAATTCAATTTCCCCCATTATAGAGCTTTTAAGAAAATGTCTGTCACGCCGGAGTGCAGTTTGGCATTAAGAAAATGTCTGTCACTCCGGCCAATCTTTTTGAAAAATGTGACTGTCTCTTGATCCCATGAACACACCTCCGGCGTGTCAGCTACCTGCCTGAAGCGAGAAACTCCTGATTTTGCATTGTCCCGCTTCAGACAGGCAACTCATCTGTGAAATCACTCATATTCTACACTTTGGAAAAAATCTTATCTGCCATTTCAAGTCGGTATATAATCCTGTTCCGGCTGTCGGCACCTCTGCCCGAAAGCCTTTTTATCTCTTTATCTGCTTTGATCTCTTCGTTAATCTTCCTCATAATTTTCTGATGAGAGATATTTGAATATTTTCCAATATGCTCTGCCATGCCGATCATTATCATATCATACAGGCCGGTTGCAAAATGTTTTTGAGGACTGCAAAAAATTTCGCTGCCAAGCGGCTTGAGAACAGAGACAGTTTTTAAAAAAATATCCTCAATAATGTTATAGCTGAAGTTTGAATCTTCAACAGCATTTTTCATGAAATAAGTCATATGCTGATCAATACTGCTTTTAACATTGGAAAGATTCCTGTACAGAGATGCAAACCTGAGTACAAGTTCTTCCAGATATAACTCTTCACGTTGTTTTCGGGTTGGCGAAATCAGCCGGTCAAATTCCGGATTATCAGCAAGTTTTTTCAAAAATTCGTTGAAGTCAGAAGATATCCCTCTGTAAATACAATTCCTGATTTCCTGACTGGTAAGAGGAGAACCTCCTGTGTTCAGACGGTTAAAAAGTTCAAACCTCATATCATACTGGCTGTTCCACCTGATTATTTCTATCCTGCATGTTGACCTCTTAATGTTAAGCTGAAACTTCAGTGGCAGGTCTTTGCAGGAATAATTTTCCAGAGTCCGAATAATATCTCCTTCCTGAAGTGTCCAGTTATTTCTTTCGGGAAGTGTTTTTAAGACCCCGAAAAACGAAAGTACTGCGGATAATCTTTGCAGGCCGTCCACCAATTCCCATCTGCCTTTCTTGTCTTCTGCGACAAAAATCGGAGGTATCGGGATTCCCAGAAGGATACTTTCTATAAATCTTGACTGCTGATATTCTGACCACCTGAACAGCCTCTGAAAATCGGGATCAATTATGACCTCATTTCTTTCATACATGCTGATTATCTCACCGAATGACATATCAAGTCTGTCGGTGGATAAATTGTTTCTCGTTTCTTCAATCTCATGCCCGAGATCTTCAGGATCGGCTAATTTGAATTCCATATTATACCTCATCATAAGTCATAACAAGTTGTTATACGATTTCTTCCAGCCCACCACACAGTTGACCAGCTTCCAGATAGCACTCAATTTGCAATGTTATCCGAAAATATTCCGTCATTTGGTGAGGAAAGCAGACACCTGACCTCTAATTTATTCTGTAAATTCCATAATCCTCGGAAACCATAGAACCGCATCCGGAATAAACTGATTTTAGTCGCAAAATTATCTGACATCCTGCGGATCAGAATTTCTTCCAAGGAAAGCAATATGAAATATTTCTGCCGGAATTTTATAGAAAAACCCTGTAATCAACATTCAGAATTTCACCGAGTCTCTCAGCAGTTTTTTTACCAACAGGTCTTTTCCCGTTCTCCATTTCGGAAATATGCCTTTGCGGAATACCGGTTTTTTTGGCAAGCTCTCTTTGTGTCAGACTTTCTTTATAGCGGGAACCGGCAAGACACTCCCCCGCTTCATTGTTCTCATCATGTTCCGGAAAAGCCTCACGCCAGGGGATTGAATCGGATGTGTCGGAATATCCAAATTTTTTTACCCCCCTGATAACCTTTTCCCTGTTTGCGGCAGGACCAGTTATGGTAATCTGTATTAATTTTTCAGTACGGGGCTTTTTCGTGTGTTCCAACATAGGAAACCTCCACAAGTTTTATTTCTTTGTCAGTCACATCCCATACTGCAATATATGTGGGACGGCCTTTCTTCAAATGACAATGGTGGCGACCTCCGGGTAAAGGACTGTAATTGGGCCAGTTACCTCTTGTCGGGCCGCTGATTTCAATCTCTTTTATCAGAATTTTCAGGCCGTTCCGAACATTTTTCAGCAATTTGACAATATTTTTCAGCACCTTTTTCCTGATGCTCACTGTCCATTTCATATCTGATAAATGATACTATTTTTCAGCATTTGTCAAGTATGTTATGACAAAGTCCCTGTCAAGGTCAGTTACCGGACATGCGCCCGCAGCCCCGGACGTGAGGGTTTCCGTTGCCGGCTGCATGATTCCTGCCGGCGTTTCGTGCGGAGTGTCCGACGATGTGTCTGTCCTGACGCACAACAGTCTGGATTTAACTTGACACATCAACTGAAGGGTTAGCTGGCTCTTTCCCTGACTTCTCTCACACAGCTCACAATTTCATCACGGGTGAGTCCCAGACATTTCCGATTTCAGGACGTATGCTTTCAGGGCATACAAAATCGTAACCGTCTATTACATCAACAACAGACTTCCTTTCCTCATCGCTTACAATAAGCGCAATTACCACAGAGGTATCCAATATGACTTTCATATTTCACAATAATTTGAAATTACAGTTATTTTTAGGTGGCTATGGTCGAGCCAGTTGAAAAAACAATCAGAAGCGTTTTCAGGGGCCATATCGCACTTTTCATCATAAAAACGGGCATTATGGGATTCTGTCTCCTCACGAAGCTGAAAAGCTTTTTCCTCCCATATCGCTC
>Ga0190283_1000968_pt1 | contig 13939 bp, 10 predicted proteins | sample 48691801_MG_FD_161669 | JGI IMG/M metagenome (GOLD analysis project Ga0190283, IMG submission 161669) | Hydrothermal vent microbial mat bacterial communities from Southern Trench, Guaymas Basin, Mexico - 4869-18-0-1_MG | ecosystem: Environmental > Aquatic > Marine > Hydrothermal vents >...
CCTCATCACTCATCACTCACCCCTCACTCCTCTATACCCCATACGAGGGTTTCCTGGGAACAGATACTTTCACATATATGATCAGCGACGGAACGCAGATATCCCAAGCTCTCGTCACCGTAACCACACTGCCCGACAATCCGCTAATGGTTCAGGATGATGAGGCACTGACCCAGGCGAACACCCCTGTCGTCATTAAGGTTCTGGCCAATGACAGCGATCCCGAGGGGAATCCCTTAGAGGTGATTGAGGCGGCCCAGCCCGCCAACGGTTCGGCAGTCACGAACGGCACGGTTATCAGCTATTCACCTGTGAAAGATTTCACAGGCACGGATCGCTTCATGTACAGCGTCACCGATGGTGTCAAAACCGGCAAAGCCTTTGTCATTGTAACAGTGGGGGATCCGGACAAATGTCACAGTGCGGATTACAGTTCGCGGGATTATGAGATTAACCTCTCAGAACTGCTCCGCGTCATCCAAATTTACACAAACGGCGCATACACCTGCGGCGATCCGAGTGTGGAAGATGGGTATGGGCTTGATACTGGATACTGGAAACTTGAAACTGGAGAACTGGAAACTGGAAACGCAAACTGGAAACGGAAACTGGAAACGGAAACTGGAGAATCGGGAACTGGAAATTCAGAAGGGTGTATGCCTCACCACTCGGATTATAATCCCCAGGATTGGCGGATCAGTCTGAGCGAGCTTCTGCGTCTGGTGCAACTCTACAATTCTTCGGGGTACCATCCGGATCCGGAGCAGGAGGATGGGTTTGGGTTGGGAAAGTAAGGCGATTTCTAAAAAAGAACATCCCACTGAGATGTAGGGTGGGTGGAGCGCAGCGCAACCCACCAGACACTGAGATTGACTGCCGGACGGGGTTTGCAACCCCGTCCGAAACCTTTCCAAAAAGCAGTTCTATGGCTGCAAACGAAATACAGAAACAACCGGGTAATGATCCGAAGCGTCTGTCTGAATTACCCGATGATTTATCAGCTCCCATTCTGAGGGAACAAAAATAAAGTCAATTTTCTGTTTCGCTCCGCCTGAGGGAAATGTCAGAGGCCCTCCGTACGAAGCCCTGAACTTTCCTGTATTGCGGATAAGCTCAATGGAAGGTTCGCCAGGGCTGGAGTTGAAATCACCTGCCATGACTGCTTTCTGATTCCCTTTGTAATCAAGCATCTGATGGGTCTGTGTCAGATTGTTTGCAGAATTGTATGAATCATTGTGAACGGAAGCAGCCAATATGTTTTGTCCGCCAACCTGTAGTCTGCACCATAAGACACGCCTGCTGTTTGTTGTTTCATAAAAGGGCTTACGTCCTGACAGAGAAGGATTGGCAACAGCTTCAAGAGGCAGACGGGACAGGATCGCATTGCCGCCCACTATGCGGTAAAAAGGAAGGCCGAAATTGTAGTTTTCTCCGAATGCCCATGAGTGCATACCGGTCGCTTCTGCCAGAAACATGATCTGGTTAACCGGACAGGGGGTGCATTCAAACACTGCTTCGGAAAAAAACACAATATCAGGCTGCTCCCTGCTTATTATTTCCGCAATACGTCTCATTCTTTCTCTGGCAGTTTTCTCATCCCGGAATCTGATTCCATCTTCATGGATAAAGCCTTTTGCAATGTTGTATGCCATGATCCTGATTTCGCCCGAATCTCTGCTTTCCGGTTTCGGAGGATGAGAAGTTGTCCCCGAAATCGGGTTTTCTCCGTCAGCCAACAATAACCCGTTAATAATGAACAGTCCACCGAGAGCTGCGACAGTTCCGAGAGCAGTCAGGGCAGTATATAAACATATTTTTTTAAACATAATCCGAGACCGTACTAATTTTTTTCGACGTTTTTAATTTAATGTTAGCCGCAAAAGGTGGAGGGAGCAAGATTTCCTTCATTCAGAAACCCGTCAACTGGGTCCAAGGTCTTGAATTGCCGGGCTATTCTCAGTTGTCCCTGTCGGGACAGAATTTCTTTCCAGTTTTTCAATACCGGCAGGGGTTGTTTTATACTTCTGTTTCGGGCTGCTGGGCTTATCCGGGTCTGTCATTGCCAGCAGGCCGTTATTCATCAGCGGGTTAAGGACAGTTTTTCTGAATTTGGTCCGATCCGACCGACCGGCAATTTTCAACAGTTCTGAAATCGCAAGCTGTATTTTGCAGCTTTCCAGAATCCTGAGTTGTTCGGAACCTGGTGCCAGCCTGGTGCCAGCCTGGTGCCGACATGGTGCCAGCCTGGTGCCGGCCTGGTGTTTGCCCGGCACCAGCCTGCCGCCGTTATCTTCCTGTTTTCTGAACTGAACCTGAAACGCATGTCCTGTTTCCCGAAAAACAACATCAGTTTCAGGATACTCCGAAAGAGCCTGCCTGATTTTCAGCATCCCGCTTCCCCAGGCTTCGATCAATCCCAGATCCTTGAAAATCAGGGCAAGCGTCCGGTTTCGTATCACAGACCTGCCAGTGCCCAGATCCTCCGGTGAGAGGGTGTCCGGCAGAGGACCCGGACTCGTAATTTCGAGCATATCATCATAAACAGCAATTTTGATGTCGCTTCCCATCAGTGCGTAATCCCGATGCACAACAGCGTTGATCACAGCCTCTCTGATCGCTTTCAGGGGATACTCCCACCTGTTTTTACGATAGATTTCCCCGATTGTGGCACCCAGAGCGATATTTTTTTTGACAAACATCATACAGGCTTCCGGCGCTTTGTGAACCGGAAGGCTGACTGTGGCCTGATCCGTGAAAACATCCATTGTCACGCCTTTGAAACGGGCACACTCAATTTTTGCAAAAGGAAACAATCTGCTGCGATGCAGACTGTCAGATAAGAGAACAGCGGCATTGGAAGGAAAAACCTGATCCTGTTCTCTGACCATCAGTCCCAGATTTTTCAGATGGGTATCTCTGAGGACTCTGCCCGTTGCCTCTGTGTAATCTGACAAAAACTCTTTTAAGTCAGTATCCTGCCACCGCACGTCGTAGGCAGGTACTGAATCAAAGGAGATGTTACGGCGCTGTCTTTCAAGCGATTCCAGAGTTTCCTGAGATGCCGGCCTGTTTGTGGAACCGACACGGATAAATGTTCCCTGATGTCTCCCTTTTTTCCTGAGATAATAGGGCTTATGCGATCCCGGAAAAATTCTGACAACCAGCAGGCTTTTCCCTTCAGCAGACTGAATAAATATTTCCGGTATGATATTCGGCGCGCACTGGGTGAAGAGATGATCGGAGATGCGTTCCTCCAACAGGAATATCTCACGATCCGGAATACCGACAATATCCCTCGGATTATCCCGCACACCAAAGACGATCTTTCCCCCTGCGCCGTTGGCAAAGGCGATGGCGGTTTTGGCAATCTGGTCGCCCCCGGGAAAAATTTCCTTGAATTCCAATCGCCGGGATTCAGGCTGCTTCCAAAAAGGTCTTGCAACATTCTGATGGGTGTTCATATCACGCACCTCTTTCTGACAGATTATTAAGACACATTTTCCTGCAATTGCTTCAAAATTATAATTTTATTGTGATTAAATAATAATTATTTCATCAGATATCAAGCTAAAAAGCAAAAAAACGAAAATCCGGATGCATTCCAAAAGTGATGAAAATGATAACTATGTGAAATTATTTATACTTGGATGATTTTATTGCTGCATCCGTTATTTCAATGAGTTATCCAAATTTGGTTTTTGATCTGCACTTTGAGAATGCACCCTGAAAATCCTCCCGCCTGGGAACGAGCTGTTGGGGCATGAAAAAAATCTTGACAAAACATCTGTTTATAGAATATTATTTTAAAATAAGATTTTATGCAGATATATTGTTATGATGTTAAAAAATTTTCCAAATGGGGTCATAACAAACGCACAAATCGCAGGACTTGAAAAAGCAGTGAAAAATGCTCCGAAATTCGGAGCAAATTATTTTTACCTGGCCGAAGCTTACGCGCTGTCACACAGTTATAAAAAAGCGATTCACACTCCTTGCCGAAGAAGCAAAAAAAGAGGTTCGGAAAATCGGGGGGCTGAGAACCCGGTGACGATCAGTTCGTAGTTCCGCCTTTAAGGCGGCCAACTGGTTAGACCGCCTGAAGGCGGAACTACGAACTGACAGTTCGGAAACAACTGGATGAAAAAGCCGGACACAATCTGAGGAAATATATGGATAATCTTCAGACTGAAAAAGAATATGGTATTCGGGAGAGAGGAGTGCAAAAATGGATTCATTCAGAGCGTGATTGCCACATCTGAATTTTTGCTTTTTGAAAACAGGACATGAGTGGAACCAACGGCAAACAAACCCCGACATCCAGAAGGAAAAATCTGGAATTTGATTTCCGGGTGTATTAGACAGATAGATAACCACAAAGATTTTTTTATAAGAAAAGGATTTCAAGGTGATAACCTATGAGAATCAAAGGCTTTATCTGGCTGGAGAATGTTATAGAAAAGCTTGAAGTGAAACACAATGTCACCCAAGGAGAAGCCGAGGAGATATTTACCGGCAGACCGAAAATCAGAAAAATGAACAGAGGACATTTCCGGGGCGAAGATGTCTATCGGGCTTTGGGGGCGGACAGCATCAGGACGATATCTGGTGGTATTTTTCATTCACAAGAAGAGCAATGAGGCCCTGATTCTGAGCGCACATGATATGGACAGAAAGGAGCGGAAAAGTTATGGAAAAAAATAATGAGACACCAGCAAAAGACATGCTGCCTGAAAATTTCGGTTCGATTGAGGCGTTCTGGGATTTCTGGGATACGCACAGCAGTGCCGACTATGAAGAATTCACAGAGTCTGTTGAAGCAGAAATACGGCTGCCCTCACAGAAAGTCTATTGCGCCATAGCAAAGGATCTGTTCACTCAGGTGAAAACAGAGGCACGATTACAAGGCGTGTCCTCAGAAACACTGATCAATCTGTGGGTCAAAGAAAAAGTTTCCGGCTGAATAACGCAGTTTCAAAGCTTCGAGCGGAATCAGATTATGATTTTTCAATACCATTCTGACACAGACATGCTTTACATCGAACTTGCCTCCGGGATCAGCACGGAGTCCGAGGAGGTCACGCCCGGGATTGTGCTTGATTTTGATGAGAATGACAGGGTTGTGGGCATCGAAATTGAGGATGCCAGCAAAGTCATTGACCTGGCACGATTGGAGTTGCTGAGTCTGCCTGTTGACAATCTGATTTTCAGCAAGGCCGGAATGCCGGAACCGGCTTACGGGGCCGAAGCGAATGCCGCCTCTCTCTGATATCCTTCACAGTGATTTCAGCCATTGTTGTCGGTTTCAAAGTAAGATTAATTTCAATGCAGGCTGTGGAATAATCGCCATGAGTTGGATAAAGCATCATTCAGAAAGCGAAAAATATGCAGGTCAGGCTGAAATTGCAGCGAGACAGGGAGATGAGACAGGTGCGGCAGAGCTTTATCATCGTGCAGCCCGGGAAGAAGGACATGCAGGTTGTTGTCGATATTCCAGACCAATATTTTCTTGATATGACTGTGGGAGAGTTTGCGCGATGCCTCAAACTCCACACGGCACTGTTCATGTTTCAGGCAGGGCAGCTTTCTGCCGGCGCGGCCTGCGAATTTGCCGACGTGGACCGCTATACATTTCTGGCAGCCTGCAGCCGCCATAATATCGCCGTGATTCATTATGATGATGAGCTTGAAGCAGAATTCAGACAGTTGAAGAGGATACGGGTGTCATGCTGATTATTGCTGACAGTTCCGCGTTAGTCGCCTTAGCCCTGTGCATAATGGCTTACAATGGCCTGATCGGCTCTTTGATGAGGTGGTCGTCAGAGAAAAACCGGCAGCCAAAATGCTCCGGAAGTATCTGACAGCATACTCCGCAACTGCAAAAAAGTCGGATTTCACCTCTTTTCAAGACAACTTCTTTACGATCTGGGTATATCCTTTCTCAGCAGCCAAATTAAGTTCCGGGCAAACAAGTATTATACTGCCTTTAGACGAAAGCCCATCAGGAACATAGCCGTTGTCAAGGAGCAGTTCGGCGGTATTCGGATGTTTATATGTTAATGCCAATGAGAAGGCGGTTGAGCCATCTTTTCTTTTCACGTTCATATCTGCTCCTGCTTTTATCAGTCTTTTGACAGTCTCATACACCTCGGGAGCCCCGTTCATACTCGCCACCATCAGCGGAGTGAAATCGTTGCTTTCAGCATCCAAATCCGTTTCCGGATGTTCGATCAGCATATCCATAATCTGAAGAAGTTCCGTCCTAAGCGTTGTTTTCTGAGACAACATGTACACAGTCATGAACAGAGGAGTGCCCATCTCCATCTTCCCATTTTCATGCTTGGCAAGAGGAAGGCTTTGACTGACATTCGCTCCTTTTTCGATCAGCTTTCTGACGCTATTTACATAGCCTCCTTGAATGGCGGATTGAAAAGCTGACAGTCCCTCCGGTGAAAGCAGATTGATGGTCTTTTTACTGATATCATCGCCGTCAAGGATCAGTTCGGCGATTTCAGGATGCCCTTTCCACAATGCCAGGGCAAGCGGATTTGCATTGTCCTTTCCTTTGGCGTTGACATCCGCGCCTGCACCAATCAACTTTTTGGCGACCTCAAACTCACCGTTTTCACTTGCCAGCATCAGCGCTGTAAAATCGTTGGTGTTTTTGGCTTCCAAATCGGCCTTTGCATCAATCAGGACATCAATGATTTTAAGGAAATCATCCCTATTTTCGGCTGCTGTTTTGCTGAATACTTCTCCAACCTTCCGGGAAATTTCTGCCGATCTTGAATCGCCCATCATTCTTATTCTGGAATTACCAATCACCCTCTCATAATCTTTGTCAAAAACAGCGGAAGGGGCCATAAATGCATCATAATCCCTTGCAATTTTGGTCATTTCCAAGTTGGGGTGACAGAACGTCCGGGGATCCCCATTTGCCATCTGATCAAAAAATTCAGTGGACAACTGATTTATGGCAAAGTACAAAGGTGTCATGTCATCCACCGTTATTCTCAGATTAACATCAGCCCCTTTTTCAACCAGTTTTTGAACGATCTCCGGATCGGCCTTCTCTATAGCGATATTCAACGCGCTGACTTTCCTCCGATTTGAGACAGCATTTATGCTGTCACCGAGGTCTTGGTCAAGGAGCAGATTTGCGATTTCCCTCTGTTTTTCATCAAGGTGCAGCTGAGAGCCTCCGTCCAATGCCCGCATCAATGCCGTTGAATTATCGCTCGCCCTCTTCTTAGGATCAGCCCCTTTTCCCAACAATTTTTTGACCTTGTCAATCTGACCGACGATGGAAAAACCCATCAATTGGGTCAAAGGTCTTGGCCCAAGCCCCTTTATCTCACGATTGGGGTACCGGGTATCCAGCTTGCGGTTTTCCCATTCTGGAAGATCAATCGCCCATTGAGACTGGGAAGCGGCCTTTTGGTGATTTTCAGCTTCAGGATATCGGGAAGCCGCCTGAAACACCATGCTGAACTGTTTTGACTGCTTATCCATAAGCCAAGCTTCTACTTCATCAAAGGGCTCTGAGAAAAGACCGTAATACAACGCCCATTTATACATTGACTTGAAGAGCCTTTTCTTGTTCAGCTTGGCAGCAACAAGCATCCCTTCCTGCATGATTGGCTTCAGCGATTCTCCCGCACAGTATTTGCCCGTCTCAAAGGCGTTTTTATAAAACTTCACAGCCGCTTTGGGGTTGTTCATCAGCATGTCATGGCGGCCCTGATTCCAGTGAATGTAATAGATAAGTCTTTCGTTATAAGGCTCCAAAGTCTTGAGTTCCCCGATCAGCTTTTCAGCCTTATCCTTATCGCCTTCCTGTTTGCCTGCCCTGAGGCTGGTAAGTTTTTTCGATAATTCAAAATCTGCAATATCAAGAAATTTCAGAAATTGCTCATCAGGGGACGGCAAATAGGACAGGTAATCAGCCAACCGTTTAACCGAAAAAACACCATATTTTTTGATCAGCACCTCCTGATTCTTACTAAGCCAGGATTCACAGTCACGGTTCGGATCACACCCAACTTTCTGAGCCTCCGTGGCCAAACATTTGTCCTTTTCAAAAAACGCTGCAAAAGCCCTATTCACAACAGAATGCCATTCCGCATCGCTCTTATCCCGGCAACGGCATTTCTCCATCACCAGTTGCTTTCCACCCGACTCATCAAAGGCTTCACCGTATGACATGAACTGGCAGACCCATTTGCGAGTGGTCTCCTCACCATAAACTCCACACAGTTTGTTGAATGTGCTTTGCACGGTGCGGGCAATCAGAAGATTGAAAACAAAACTCTGTTTCAGTTTTTCTTCTTCATCTCCGAGACCAAAGTTCATCTCTGATATTTCCCTGATGTTTGACGATTTCGGCAGGCTTTCATTTTTTGACCATCTGTAAAATTTTTTCTCATAAGCCTCTTCATTGTCACCTTTGCCTTTGGCTTCGCCCATCTTTTCAGACAGCTTTCTGCGGCTGTGGATACCCGTCAGTTCGATCCACCAGTCCAGAACAGTTCCAACAGGCCAGCGAACTTTACCATCAGGCTGTTTCACAGGAAGATACCAGTAGGGTTGATCCGGGAAACAGACAGCCTCATCCCGATAGCACAACTGCACCTTTTTTAAAGAAAGGAATATCCTTGATATGAGATATGTACCGATGAACCATTCCAGCGTCCCTTTCCGATCCAGGTGACTTGCTTCATGCAACACGACTTTTCTGTACATCTCAAAAATTTCAGATACGAAGCGATCTGTCAAATCGGTTAAAGCATCATCCGGGAGGATATTTTTCAAGGCTTTGAGTATCTGGCCTTCCAGATTATCACTCCCTTCCAAATCAATATCCTTTTCTTTGGCAAGCCGATCCAGGGCTTTTACAAAGGCACTTTTGTTTTCAAACATATCCCACAAATCAGAAGTGTCTATGATAAAATGCCAGCATTCCCCCAAAGTCGGATAGGGTGTTTCCTTCATTGCAATTTCCTTCTGCTTTTTTTCCATTTCAATTTCCCTCTTAAACGATTGTTTGAAAAGGCTTTCAGCCGAAATGGCTGAAAGCCGTTTGCACTTACTTTTTACGGTTGGAATTTTTTGCAGCCTGACTTTGCGCCCTTGATGCAAAACTGTCTTTCGGCACATTCCCGCCATGCTTCTTTGCGGTTGAGCTTTGAATTCTCGCCGCAGCCTCTGATGTCATGGACGTTTTTGCCGGGTTTTTTGCGGCTGCTTTCTGCGCTCTTGCCGCAAAATCATTTTTCGGCACGTTCCCGCCATGTTTCTTTGCGGCCGCCTTTTGAATTCTCCCGGCTGCCTCCGGTGTCATCGGTTTAGTCATACCACATACCTCCTTAATCAGTACAGTTTAAAATTCATGGGAAACTTGATGAGGAAATGTTTTCATCAAGTTCGGGGGTAATATTGTATTTTTTCAGAAATCTCAATGGACAGATGAAAGGCACTAATTTGGAATTTTACAATTTTGGTGATTCCCGGTTTCTGATCTGTCGCCAAACTGTAAGTTTGGCACTCGGAAGGATGGTCGGATTTGTGCTGAAATTTCATTTCAGCACTCCTCTTTTTGCAGTATTTTTAATTGGAAAACGGATGCCAAAAAAATATCAACTCGTTCAGTAAGATGTTGAAATGCACATTCCATTATGTTATTTAATCAGAAATTTGAGGTCAAAATGGACAAAAATCAGTTCTGAAACTCATGTACAGGACAAAAAAGAGAAATCCGGCTTTTTTCCGCACCCGGAAAGCTGGGCCCCGTCCGGGGAAAGCAGGATGTATTTCCCCGGTCATTTGTTTGTTTTGTACACAGTTGAAAACTGCATCACCGATGTGTTATAGTTAAAAAATATGAAAAAGTTAATGACAAAACATTTTTCAAAATGGGTATCAAAGCAAAAAATCTCCGGAGAAGAGCTTGCCAATGCCCTGACAGAACTTCAGACGGGTAATTTTGAAGCAAATCTCGGCGGCTGTATATACAAAAAAAGAATCATGAGAAAATCCATTGCAGATTCAATTACAGGAACAGTCAGAGATTTAAACAGGAGCGGACTGGTGAATGATAGCACCATGAAAAATATTGAGAATCTCTGCCTCCCCGAAATCCGGGAATACAGCCCCGAAAAAATTATTTCCATAAGAAAGAAGTTCAGACTCAGCCAGGCAGCTCTTGCCAGCATTTTCAATATCAGCCCTTCAACCGTTCAAAAATGGGAACAGGGAAATATAAAACCTGCCGGAGCTTCAAGGAAGCTTTTAGACATTATAGAGAGAAAAGGCCTGGAAGCACTGATATGAAAAAGCATATTTGTCCTGTATCCAGACCTGAAACTTAAAACTTAAAACCTGAAACTTAAAACCTGAATCCTTAATTAAAATGAAACAAAAAGCACCCATTGCTGTGGTCGGCATGGCCGGATTATTTCCCCAGGCACCTGACCTTGATATATTTTGGCAAAACATTGTCAACAAGGTCAATTCAGCCCGCAAAGTGCCTGAAGACCGGTGGATCGTCGAACCGGATGCCATGTATCACCCTGGTTTTATGCCGGACAAAGCTTTTTCAAAGCGCGCCTGTCTGATACATGATTTTAAATTCGACCCGGAAGGAATTGACCTTGACGGAAACTTTTTAAAAGAGCTTGATCCACTTTATCACATTGTTCTCCATACAGGCAGAGAGGCTCTTGCAAGTTGCGAGACATCATCGCTGGATAAAAAACGCATCGGCGTGGCCCTTGCCGCGATTGCGCTCCCCACAGACGCCTCTTCTGCAATCACCAGGGAAATACTGGGACGCTCCTTTGAACAAAGGCTTTTTTCAAACATGGAAAAGCAGAAATCAGAAATCCGGATCAGCAGAGAACAGTGTCTGAGTGGCAGGGTGACGAGTCTTCCGGGGGCGATTCTGGCCAAGGGACTTGGACTCGGACGCGGGAGTTTTACGCTTGATGCAGCATGCGCCTCTTCTCTTTATGCTGTGAAACTCGCATGCGACGAACTCCATGCAGGCCGTGCAGATGCCATGCTGGCCGGCGGGGTCTCCAGACCTGAATGCCTTTATACTCAGGTCGGTTTCAGCCAGTTACGCGCACTCTCTCCTTCGGGCAGATGCGCTCCGTTTGATGAACACGCGGATGGCCTTGTGGTGGGAGAAGGCGCGGGGATGGTTGTTCTCAAACGATTGGATGACGCATTGCGTGACAGGGACACAATTTACGGGCTGATTCGCGGCATCGGACTCTCCAACGACATGAGAGGCAATCTTCTTGCGCCGGAAACAAAAGGCCAGGTTCGCGCCATGCGCGCCGCTTATGAGTCTGCGGGATGGTCCCCGCACACCATTGATCTCATTGAATGCCACGGCGCAGGGACGCGGGTGGGAGACATCACGGAACTGCACAGTCTGAGAACCCTCTGGCGCGAATCTGAGTGGTCTCCCGGACAGTGCGCCATCGGTTCTGTAAAATCCATGATCGGCCATCTTCTCACAGGCGCGGGAGCCGCAGGAATGATAAAAACCCTGCTTGCATTAAAACACAAAGTTCTCCCGCCATCTCTTAATTTTAACACACCTCCGGCAGGAAGCCCGCTGAATAACAGCCCATTCCGAGTGCAGACCCAGGCAGAAGAATGGATAAGAAGAGACGCAGGTGTTCCCCTCCGCGCCGCAGTCAGCGCATTCGGCTTTGGCGGAATAAACGCCCATCTACTGTTAGAAGAATACCATTCACCACTCACCATTCACCATTCACCATTCACCATTCGCCATTCGCCCATCGCCATCATCGGCATGGAGGCTGTTTTCGGCTCTTTGAAATCCCTGAGAGATTTTCAGGAAGCCATTTTCAACGGCGACGCTGTTATCAGAAAAAGGCCGGAAAACCGATGGAGGGGATGCGATGCGATTGCAGAGAGCCTTCTTGACGGACGGGGCGATTATGGCGGCTATATGGATGCCCTCTCGCTTTACGTCGGAGAATTTCACATACCGCCCAGCGAAATCCCGGACATACTCCCTCAGCAACTGCTGATGCTCAAAGTCTCAGCAAAGGCAATGGAAGACGCGGGACTCCCACTGAGGGAAGAACGTCCCCGCATGGGTGTCATCATTGGAATGGAATTTGATTTTGAGGCCACGAATTTTCATTTGCGCTGGAATCTCTATAATGAAGTCCGGGAATGGAGAAGGAGATTCGGCCTTGATGATGAACAGGCAGGCGTATGGCTTGAATCCCTGAGAGATTCATGCGGCCCGCCCCTGACTGCCCCCCGGACACTCGGCGCGCTTGGCGGCATCGTCGCAAGCCGGATTGCCAGGGAATTTCGCTTGGGAGGTCCCAGTTTTGTCGTGTCCGACGGAGCCTCATCCGGCCTGAAAGCCATTGAAATCGGCGCAAGGTCTCTTCAGCAGAATGAAACCGACACTGTCCTCATAGGCGCAGTTGATCTTGCCGGTGATATCCGAAGTATCATCACAGCAGACAGCATAAGACCCTTCACGAAAAAAGATGAAATCAGCCCCTTTGATCCGTCCGCGGACGGAACTCTGCCCGGGGAAGGTGCGGCCGCACTCGTCCTCAAACGACTTGACCAGGCAATAAAGGACGGAGACAGAATTTATTCCGTGATCCAAGGAATCGGCAACGCCGGACCCGGAGGAACCCCGAGTGAAGGTTGCCGGCTGGAGATTGAAAACTGCCAATCATCGGTCCGAGAAGCTTATAAATTATCCCTGAAGCGGGCCTTTGATGATGCGGAGATATCTCCGGATTCCGTCAGTTATATCGAAACCCACGGCAGCAGTGACCCTTTGGAAGACAGGATCGAGTCTGACGCGCTTCACGAATTTTTTAGCAAGCCTAACCAGGGTTCCCAATTTTCTCACGCCCTCGGAGCCGTGAAACCCAACATCGGGCATACCGGTGCCTCCGCAGGACTGGCCTCTGTCATCAAAACCAGTTTGAGCTTATACCAGGAGATCATCCCGCCATTAAGAAGCGCGAAAGCTTCAAACTTCAAACTTCAAACTTCAAACTTCCACATTCCCGCAAGTCCTCAATTTTGGCTGAGGGATCGGAAAGACGGACCTCGCCGGGCATGTGCAGGAGCTATGACTTCAGATGGTAACTGTTCGCATGTCGTACTCGAAGGTTTTAAATATGAATCCGCGGACCAAGTACCGAGGAACGTCATCAGGGAAAGAAAGCAACCTGCAGGTGCAAGACCTTTCGGACTTTTTGTAGTTGAAGGAGATAATAAAAGGGAGCTTTCAGAGGGATTGGACGCGCTTCAGTCATCAATTGCCGGTCCTCAATCATCAATTGACCTTGCCGCGCGCAGATGGTATGCTGAAAACAGATTGGACAGCCGCAAAAAATATGCTGTGTCCATTGTCGCAGGCGATTTCTCACAATTTGAAAAACAGATGGCAGATGCAGGAAACACCATCGGGACTGACGACAGCCCATTGAAAACAGATGAACCTGTCAATCCGAATACGGTTCACGCTTCACGCTTCAATCCTCAATCTTCAATCAGTTACTCTCCGCATCCCCTGGGCCGCTCCGGCGAAACTGCTTTTATCTTCCCAGGCTCCGGAAACCATTATGTGGGGATGGGCAGGGGTATCGGGGTTTACTGGCCGGAGATTCTCCGCAATATGGACGCTGAAACTTCTCAGTTGAAAACTCAACTGATTCCCGAAAGCTATGTTCCGTGGAGGGCCTCGTGGCATCCGGGGTGGGAAGCAGAAGCTTATGAAAAGATCGCTTCTGATCCTTTACAGATGATCTTCGGACAGGTGGTTCACGGCGGCGTTGTCGCCAATTTGGTGAAATCATTCGGCATCAGACCTTCCGCGGTGGTCGGATACAGTCTTGGTGAATCCGCGGGGCTTTTCGCCATGGGC
>Ga0190283_1000974_pt1 | contig 13899 bp, 13 predicted proteins | sample 48691801_MG_FD_161669 | JGI IMG/M metagenome (GOLD analysis project Ga0190283, IMG submission 161669) | Hydrothermal vent microbial mat bacterial communities from Southern Trench, Guaymas Basin, Mexico - 4869-18-0-1_MG | ecosystem: Environmental > Aquatic > Marine > Hydrothermal vents >...
TCCAGCCTGCCGCCATTAACGGGCAGATTAGCCAACGTAGATATACGCCTGAATACCCGAGATTTTGTTGGACAATCCGCTAAAATTTACCTGCGGCTACCTATCATCCAGGCCGGCACACACAGTCCCAGTAATATGCAGCTTAGCTGGCGGACGCGTGGAAAATTCCTGTCAGGCAATGCACGGCCGGGACAAAGCGTACTGGTTTTTCAGGGTGTCATTGAACAAGCCATAACGAAAGAGGTTTTCGACTTTGTTATCTCGATTGAAAACGGTGATATACCGAATAACTTTATACTCGAACCAAAATATGAAATTGAAGTCACACCTTAAGCTGAAAATATTACTGCTGGCTTTTTTATTCGGCCCGGTTTCATCGTTTGCTGCCGGCTTCAGCGCTGGCATCTCACCACCCAAGTTCGAACTCAAGGCAAAACCAGGCGCAGTAATCAGAGACACGATCACCATCCTGAACGCAACCGGCAAAGCGGCCGGTTACAAATTCCGTACCGCCGACTGGAACATTAATGACAAGCAGGGAGTTGACTTTATAGAAGACCAGTTAACTGAAAACAGTTGCCGACCCTGGGTCAGGCTGGAACGAAAATCAATTAACATTCGCGCAGGCTCACAAAAAAAATTCCGCTTTGAAATACACATGCCCGATGATGCGCAAACCGGCCTGTGTAAATTCGCAGTTCTGGTTGAGCCAGATGAAAAAGCGATTGCCGGAACGGGCAAAGACCAGGCTATTAAATTTCCAGTCGTCGGCCGTTACGCAGTTATTGTTTATCTAACGATCGGTGACGCCAAAGCAGATATAGAATACCTTGGGCTGAGCAAAAAACAGGTCAACAATTTATCATTGCCCGCATTGAAGTTTCAAAACAGGGGTAATACCTACGACCGCGCCTTTGGTGATGTTACCGCTACTGATGCAAACGGCAAACGTCACGAGCTAATAATTTCGTCGTTCCCGGTTTTACCTGGTCACACAGAAGAAATACTACTCTCACCAGACCAGTCGCAGTCACCTGGTAAAAAAATTGAACTGGCCTATCCGCTCAAGTTAAAGGGGAAAGTTGAAATGGGTGGTAAGAAATTCAAGATCAATGAAACATTTCAGTAATTGTGCTTACTGTATCCATAGAATAATTTATTTGGTTATTTTTCGTAGCTGATTTATCTTTCCGTAAGAAAGTTTATAGTACCTGTTTCGCGCATTCTTAAACACGTACTTCTTTTTAAACTTAATCGCGAATGCGCAAGTCCCTTTTTTGTGTCGCGACAAAAAAGAGACGATCTCGGAGCCGTCATCTAATGATAAATAGTTTGATAACGACAAATCGGCCACGAAACATGCATTATTATCTTTCCGGCTATGCTAAATACTTTACGTAGTAATTAAATTGTTCCTACATTGCAATATAATCACGCAGATGCTGGGCTTCTGTTTCAATTTCCTCAATTCGATAATTGACCAGATCACCGATACTGATAATACCCATCAACTTATCACCATCGAATACTGGTAAATGGCGCACTCTTCGAGAGGTCATCATTGACATGGCTTCATTCACGTCACCATCCGGCTGACACTTAACCATATCGATCGTCATTAAATCCCGAACCGGCACTTCATTCAGATCAGCGCCATGAGTTTCAAGCCCGTAGATTAAATCCCGCTCCGTAAGGATGCCGACAATTTTATCAGAATCATTCGAAACAAGTACCGAGCCAATATTCTTTTTAACCAGTGTCCTTGCCGCAGTCGCAACACTGTCATGCTCGTTTATCGTAACCACGGTAGCGCCTTTGTGGTGGATTAATTCAATTACTTTCATATCCCCTTCCTCCTCATATGTGTTATGTGGAATCAGCTGATATTAAAGTATAGTCGATGGATTGCGTCCCGATGCGAGTGCATTTGTAAAATTTTAATTCGAATAGAAAATCATCCTGTCCCGCATTTCTGCAGCAACTCGTTAACCCTGAACCCGATATATTGGGTTGCCGGGTTAATAGTTTTACTGATCTACCCGAACCAATGGGAAATTAACTTCCGTTGTCTGCCGTACTCGCACATCAACCGGCGTGGGTGTTTCGTCATCCAGTCCCCAGGGCAACGGCAGGTCTTCAACGGCCAGCCTGACATGATGACCGCCTGATGGCACAGGTCTGTATTCAAAACGTCCTCGATTATCGGTTCTCACCTCATAACGTCCATCCAGCAAGATCACCACGCCTTGCACCAGTTTTTCTCCAACCTGCCGGATACCGTCGCGGTTTTCATCAAAGAAAACCACGCCACTTATTCCACCTGAACCTGAACTGCCATTGCGGATTCCAAAATTCGGATAAGGTCGGCCCGAAGTCTTGGCATAACCCACTGTCAACCACAGTCCATCGGTCTTAATGTTGTTATCGGTATCAAAGAAACCGCTGGTGCTGGCATCTGTGGTGGTTTCGTTATAATTTGCACTCAGGCTGGTATACCAGTGCGGTGACATTTGCCAACGCGCATCGACACCAGCGCTCGCGCCATCCTGTGTACCCAGTTGATCGCTGTCGCTGCGAATGGCAGATACATTCGCTCCCCAGGACAAATTATCCAGCACTTCCTGCCGGTAAATCAAACTCGCCGTGTACTGTTGTAATTCGTCACCAAACAGTTTTTCATTTTCTGCCGATAGTTCTGTCGTCAGACGGTAGCGTTGCGGTGTCTTCCAGTCATGACTCCAGCGCAGACGATTACTTTCCCGGCTGTTTGCCGGGTTATCGCTATCCAGTTCGCTGGCTAAAATTTCAAAGCGGCTGGTGCCAAGAGGAAAACGATAATAAATAAATCCATTCACACGCCAGCTATCCTGCTGATCACTTTCTGTAGATGTAAATTCCCGGTGCGACACAGAACTTGCCACACCCAGCGTCAGTCTTCTGTTAACGCGATAATTATTATTAAAATAGACTGTCTGGTTAGTACTGGTTATCAGCGCATCATTTTCGATACCCGTTTCAAAGAAATCATAACCAATAGAGAAGTTATTTCTGAAACCCTGTTTATCGAGTCGCAAATACAAACCCAACTGGTCATCAGCAATATCAGCATCGGTCCAGAGAAGATCTGGTTCAAGATAAAAACCGCCGTAACGGAAAACCATACCGGGAGTCAGTCGGTGTTTGCTATCACTCCAGACGCCAAATTTTGAATTATCATCGCCAAGTAAATGTAATTCATGTGACTGGATATTATCAGGAGGAGCGTACTTACCCGCTAACAATATGCTACTGTGGTCGTCTACTTCATCGTGCCCCTGCAGATTTGAAATCTGTGCACCTAAAGAAATATTTGGCGTAATCTCCTGTTGATAGGCCGCGCCGACCAACGTCCCGCCATCATCATCAAACTGCTGCAGGGCAACACCTTCGTAGGTACCGGTTACCCCGGCAAACCATTGAATTCTTTGGCTGCTACTGGATAAATCTGCGCTATAACCCAACATCGGCGAAGTCGGCAGACGAAAACGATAGCCACCATGTAAGAAATGATCCGACTGTGTACGTTGATGTCCAAGTGAGTTATTCAGTAAAAAATCATTCGCTATCGGCATCGCGATCTGGCGAATGGTAACCAGCGCATCGCTACCCTCGTGATTTTGTGTATCGTCATCTTGAGTAAAATCACTCAGTGACAGCTCAAAATCTAGCTCGCCATAATTTAGTGTTTCACGACGATAGCGCGTGTGTAATCCCTGCTCGGTTTCATCACCTATAAAATCATCCCTGTTTAGATAATACTGATACTCAACTTCCAGCAAGCGCCTGCCCGGGAGTCGATCTTCTTTTTCTTCGGCAGATTCAATCACAGACAATTCACTTTCAGTCATATACTGATCGACATATTTTTCAGGCTTTGCTGTTTCAGCTTGCAGTTTTTCAGAACCTGGCAACTCGACCTGTTGATCTTTTTTAATCGGTTCTTCCTTAGCATGTCTGGTCGGTAAACCTGGCGTTGGCTGGCTGACTATTTCACGACCAGCCGTTTCCTTTTTTTCCTGTCCCCAGACGTAGCTGGGTAATTTAAGATCAGTACCGACAGGGATAGCATTAATTTCTGCACTGGTAAAAACTTCAGGATTCGACTTAATCATATCCTGAATAAACAGCTGTTGTGCCCTGGGACGTTGCGGGAAAAACAGCCGCGCAAGATTAAACATATTTTCGCCAGGCTTAACCTGTATCACACCGCTAGACCTGGCTTTTTTTACACGTGCAGAAACAAGCTCATCGGATATGGCGGCTGTTTTAACTTCCTTCTTAGCGCCAGCTTTCTTTGCTGCGGGCCTCTCTTTCCTGATTTTAGACTCAATCTCCTGTTTGAATTCAGGTTTAACAGTAGACTGGAATTTCTGCTTTTTTGCGACAGACTCTATGGCTTTTGGCTTGTTTTGTTTCTTTTTAGCCTCTGCTTCAGATTTTCTACGGGCTAGTCCCCGCTCGCTTAAAATATAGTCAGGCAGTTTTATACGAACACCTGGTTTAAACTTATCGCGCCCAACACCGCCAAAAATATCAAAATTCAAACCGGTCACATCGTTGATTAACCGACTATGCAAATTCGTGCGCAATGGATAAAAGGCACGAGCAATACCCAACAGGCTTTCACCCTTGTCTACTTGCCAGTAACCCGTGTCTCTGGCTGCACTGACTCGTGCTGATAATTCCTCATCATCGGCACACACAGGCATAGCCAGCATTACAAGCAGCAATAGTAATAATTGTTTGATGATGTCTATTTTTAACTTCTGCATTACATAATTCGGTGGTTTCCCAGACATCCTGCCTGGACATCTCGGCACTCTAGTTGTATCTGCAGGAAATTCTACGCAAATTCAGACAGTTATACTATGAAGTTGGTTTAGTTTTTTAACTTTATTTGACATTCGTCGTTGTATTGATACCGCTTGTCGTTTTTTCGCTAAAGTTTTTCGTCAATACAAAACCAGGCAGTTTCATTCTCGAAAGCTTTGACATCACCGATGGAGAGCTGTAAATTTCCTTTCGCTTTTCAGGTGCAGTTTCGCTCTTCAATGAACGAAACAGTTAAACGGGAAGTCGGTGCGTTTCAAACAATGCCGACGCTGCCCCCGCAACGGTAAATGAGACCACATCTGCAATCAGCCACTGTGCTCCAGCATGGGAAGGCGCGGAATGAGACTGTTAACTAGTCTGCTCATAAGCCCGGATACCGGCCTGATCTAATTTAAACCCACTGCGCGGCGGGCGCAATCAAGGAGCTATTGTGAAAAAAATAATCTACTATTCGCTCGGTATTTTCTTAACTGGCCAGGTAAACGCAACAGATCTCGACGCCATTCAGGTCACGGCCAATCGCCATGCACAAACCGCTGATGAAACACTGGCGCCAGTCACCATCATCAGTCGCGACGAAATCGAGCTCAGTGCAGCAAAAGATTTACCGGAATTACTACAGGCACAAACCGGTATTTCCATCGCCCAAACAGGCGGCCCCGGCCAGCTCGCATCATTATTCATGCGCGGCACAGAATCTGATCATACATTGATCTTGATTGATGGCGTACGAATCGCTTCAGTCAGCACGGGTGCGGCAGCACTGCATTTTTTACCCCTGGATCAAATAGAAAAAATTGAAATTGTGCGTGGTCCCCGTTCCGGCCTGTACGGTTCAGAGGCGATAGGAGGTGTAATACAGATTTTTACCCGCCGACAAAACGAATCCGGGCTTCATGCCAGTCTTACCGGAGGTAGTCATAAAACGGTTGATGCTAACCTGGGATTTGATTGGATACAAAAAAACACCTCTCTGGGCTTTAACCTTGCAGGTAAAAAAACCGGTGGTATTAATGCCTTCAAAACCAGTGATCCTGACAAGGACGGTTATGAAAATATTTCATTCAACACACAGCTTAGCCATCAGTTTTCTAATTTTGTAAAACTGAGTTTTAATGCACTGCGAGCAGAAGGGGAAAATGATTTCGACAATACCTTCGACCCGACCAGTAAGGAATCCTCTGACTTTGTACAGCAAGCCATTAATGCCCGTCTCGATCTTATACCATCAGACAAACTTGATTTCAGCTTCACTCTTGGACAAAGTCGCGATGAACTGGAAACCATGGGTAGCTTTCCCAGCAACTTTGATACCAAAATCAGCCAGACTTCAATCCAGGGAAACTATTCATTGCACAACAATCTGCAACTATCAGCTGGAATAGACTATCGCGATGACAAACTTAAGAGCAGTACGGTATTTGACGAGAACTCCAGGGACAATCTTGGGGTTTTTACTGCCTGGCAGGGAAATTTTGGCGGTCATCATCTGAATTTGAGTCTACGCAATGATGATAATGAGGCCTTCGGCAAACACACCACCGGCAGCCTTGAATACGGCTTTAACATCAACGAGCAACTACGCCTGACTGCCGCTTACGGCACAGCGTTCAAGACGCCAACATTCAATGACCTGTATTTCCCAGACTCTGCGTTTTTTATCTCCAACCCGAACCTTGACCCGGAAACATCAGAATCATTTGAAATCGGATTACGTGGCAATCAAGCTTTGTTTGACTGGAGCCTCAATGCTTACCGTACTAACATTGAAGAAATGATTGCCTTTACGTCTGACCCTGTAACATTCCTCGGTACAGTCGACAACATTGATGAAGCGGAAATAAACGGTGTTGAACTCGAAGGCAGCACTGTCCTGAAAGGACATAAAGTCAGTTTAAGTTACAGCTATACCGATAGCGAAGATAAAAAAACCAGGCAGTCATTATTACGCCGCCCTGAAAACACAGCGACAATTGATGTGTCCCGTGGTTTCAGAGATTTCCGTGCGAATATAAACCTCAGTTACAATAGTAGCCGGAAAGATCTGGATTTCAGCAGTTTTCCTGCACAGCGTGTCAGATTAGGTGGCTACACTCTATTGAACATCGGCATGCAATATAAACTGTCAGATCAATGGAAACTGTTTGCAAAACTAAATAACCTGCTGGACAAAAACTATGAAACAGTTTTCGGTTATAACCAGCCAGGCTTTAATGGCTATGCTGGAATAAGCTACAATCAGTAGCTTTTTATCTTCACCGCAAAGAAACCCTTTTAAAATAAAATTCTTTGCGAACTTTGCGTCTTTTCGTCGATATTTAAATCTTTGATTAACAGTATTTTTGTAGGGTGGATAAGTGCAACGCATCCACCTTCTATAGCACGGCTTTTGTTGGATGCGCTTTAGCAACCCTACGATTATCTACCTCATCACCATTTAAAATATTTTTGCAGGGCTTTTATAGACTCTAAGCCGATATTATGATTATTTTTTGGATTTCCAATATATATTTGAATCTCAATCATGCCGTCAACATCATTCATTATATTTTCCCAATCCGCACCCAAACCTTCTAATGCACTCCCGTGTGCCTCAATCCCGCTCTGTAATCCTTCAAGAGAAACCTCGTTTTTTTCAAAACGATCACATAGTTCGTGTAGATTTTTAACAATATTCTGGTTTGACATGTTTACTTAACATCAGAGTGTATTCAGGTTGGCTTTTTTAATGTGCTTTTTTCTTTCTGACTCCATCAACAGCCGTACAAAACTTTTCTATGCCTTTTAACATTCGCGGCGTCTGTAATAATAAATAATCAGGTTCTATCTGTATAAATTCAGGCCTGGGTTCTCCCTTGAAACCAGCCCTGATCAACCAACTTGAGCTATCGTTCACTGGAAATGTTGAAACTATTATTTCCGGTTTTGCAGCGAGCACTGATTCCTTGCTAACGAGTGGAGCAATGGTGGGTAAATCTTCAAACATATTTTTTGCAGAACATAACTCAAAGGCTTCCTGTACAGCGTGCTTTTTGGACAAGGTCATTAACGGTTCGCCGGAAATTAAAATGATCGCGTTAATGGTCTTTTTTCCCTGATTGTGCTTCTTTAATTCGGATTTTTTTTCATTAATCTCACTGACAGCCTGTTGGATACTTTCTTCTTTTCCTGCCAGAATCGCCAGCTCTTTTATATTTTCTACTATTCCTGAAACTCCTTCAGGTTCACTGTAATATATTTTTATACCAAGCGCTTGCAGACGAGCCAATGCTGCCGCAGAATTTCCAGACGGCCAGGCCACAACGAGATCAGGTTCCAGTGAAATTATTTTTTCTATTGAAATTGCCCGGTAGCCACCTACTTTTTGTTTTTTATTGGCTTCTTCAGGAAAATGGCTACCCTCAATCACGCCGATCAATTGATCCTCAGCGCCAATAAAATAAATTAATTCTGTGATATGCGGGGAAAGACTGATAATTCTTTTTGCGGGTTCACGCAGACAGATTTCAGCCTGGCTGTCATCGATTACACACAGCTGCCCAGATAATGCTGTGCCTGTAAAAGACAGAAGGAATAAGAGAATGATTTTTTGCATTCACCTATTATGAATGGAATGCTATGCAATTAGAATTAGGAAACCTCTGAATAAGTCTGGTTGATGAGATTGCTGTTCAAAAGTTTCAGAAACAAGGCGAAGATCGCAGCTAATAGCCCCGCTATTAGTAAGATCTTCAACGCAGTTGCTGGAAGTTTTGGACAGTAAGATCGCAATCACGACTTGTTCAGAGGTTCCTTAGCTTGTATTTCTCACTACGCTGAGTGGTAATCAAGCCTGGCCGAGATTCCTTTTGGCTGACTGATTTCCTGTTTTTCCGGAAGGATCATACAGGCCAACCGTACCCGTCTGCGTAACCTGGTGTAGGAAGGAAATTGAATGATCGATATTTTTTATGCCCTGAACTACCAGTGCATTATTTTCCTGATTTAGTTGCCTGCAGGACTCCAGTAAAACTGCAACCCCTGCAAGCTGGCTATTTTCTGCGCTATTAGAATCATCATTCATGGCCGACAGAATATGCGGCTCCAGAATGGCCAGTTTTTCAAGTAACAGCAGCTTGTCCCTAACCAGCGAGTCTAGTTCATCAATTTTTTGGGAAACCAATGCCTGCTGTTCGGCTTTTAGCACAGCGGATAACTGCTCCAATAACGGAACAGCTTCATCCAGTTGGGTGCTGATTGCCTGCGCTGTGGTCATATTGTTCAGGATTTCTGACCCATGTTAGCTTCAAGCCGCAGTAGCTTCTCGGCCACTTGCTCTGCATTAACCTGATAACTGCCATCTGCAATCGAAGCCTTGATCTGCTCCACCTTAGCCTTATCAACCTGTGGTGTTTCAGCCAGTACCTTTTCAGCTTTCTGCATCTGCGCGGCTACATCAGTCAATACCACGCTGTCGGTGGGCGCGCTGCTCACACGTGATTGTGCCTGACTCTCAAGCTCTGCAGCCTGAGTCCGGTTTTGATTCTGGCCTTCTACCGCCGGATTGTTATGAATCCCGCGTATGCCATCAATTGAGTTAGTCATCGGGTTTCTCCCGTTACCTGTTTGTGCTTAATCACTGTATCGGCCAAAGTAGAAAAAACTTTAACCAAAAAATATTTATCCATTAAATTCAATAACATATCATTTCAATTCCGAACCTTTACCGTACCCCTGGCGATCACTTCTCCTTCAATAATCCGCTGTGAAGCCAGATTCCGCACTCGAATTAGCCTGCCCTGGGCGCCATCGCCCAAAGCCGTGCCGTTCATTCTCACCTGAAGTCCGCCAATTTCAGCCAACAGCGTAACAGTTTGACCCCGGCGCACCATCCTTGGTGCTGTAAGCATCCTTGGAACCAGGTATTTTCCCTGTCCCGCCGCTGTTTTGAAACGATACCCCAACAGCGGTGTTACTTCCGTGACGTAGTTATTACCCAGACGGGAAATATCCCTGCTTTCAAAACGCAGCATATCCTTATTGAGCACATCTCCTCGTGCTACTGGCCGACTGAGTACAGCTACTTTTTCCAGTATCGCAATATTGGCCTGGACAAAAATCTTCCAGGGCTTATTCCCTTTACATTGCACACCGATACTGGAGTGTCCCGCTTTCCTTGCGCCCGGTGGCCAAAAAGCGTTGAGCGATTTCGTACATAGTGTCAATTTCAGGCGTCTGTCCAGATCCTTGACTTCGACCTTTAATTGGGTCGAACCCCTGAGCTCCTTTAATATAAAGTGTTTTACCACTTTACGAATTGACTCATGCGATTGCCGCTCAACTACGGCTGCCTGGGCATTATTTCCACTCAACAGCAGACAAATCACCATCACTAACAATAGTAATGACGGAAACTTGACGCCTGATATGTGGAAAATGTCCATGTGATTGAATAAAGCAATTTGCATGCCACAAACTTATAGCGAGTCATTTCTCCTTATATATAGAGAGAGGCACAATTGAGGGCAGCTCTAAAAATAGATTGTGACCTCTGGCTTTGCTCCCTGTTCAGAATCAAGGCGAGTTTTCGAAAGCATGCTCACTGCCTGGTGAGAAAACACAACGCAGAGGCCACAAGCTATTATTAGAGCTGCCCTTAAACTTATCCAGGCGGCAACAAGTTGCCTTTTACGCGGCAAACGGCAGCTTGTACAGAACAAATCCAAGGTTCTTTTCAGATAATCTGATTCTGCTTTCCAACCATCACTAAAACCAGCAATCAATCACCAGGTGATGATTTTCAATAAGTTACAGCCGCATAACCTACCTGCTTCACATTTCTCCAACCCCTTGTTATCGGCTGGCATGGCGATTGCTTTAGCCCTGTTATGAGAAAAATGTGATGGAATTATGACTATTAACATCGATAACTATCTTGGCCTGCACTCTACGGCGTTAAATCTCCGTTCTCAAAGAGCGAAGTTACTGGCCAACAATCTGGCCAATGCAGATACGCCTAATTATAAGGCGCGTGATATCGATTTTCGTTCCAGCCTGCAAAAAGCACGCCAGAATCATGGCGCACAACCGGGTAAAACCCATGCTGCACATATTCCGCTAACTGCAAATGCCGGCGCGCATGCACTGCAATACCGGGTTCCCACACAACCATCACTGGACGGCAATACGGTAGACACACAGGTGGAACAGGGGAAATTCACAGACAACGCCATCCGTTATCAGGCCAGCCTGCAATTTCTGAATAAACGCATCACGGGTCTGATTCGAACCCTGAGGAGCGAATAAGCATGTCTTTATTTAAAATTTTTGACATCGCCGGCAGCGGCATGAGCGCGCAGAACCTGCGACTTAACACCACCGCCAGTAATATGGCGAATGCCGATTCTGTCGCCACTAAACCAGAAGACGCTTACAAATCTCGTCAGGCCGTTTTTTCGGCCATGCTACAGAACAGTTTTGATCAAAACAGTGGAGGTGTTGGCGTACAGACACTGGGCATAGTCGAAAGTCAGGCCGAACATAATATGCGATTTGAGCCTGGTCATCCGCTGGCCAATGAAGAAGGTTATATCTTTGACTCAAACGTGAATACGATTGAAGAGATGGCCAACATGATTTCCGCATCACGCAGCTACCAGACCAATGTCGAAGTACTCAACACTTCGAAAAAACTGCTGCTGCAAACATTAAAACTCGGCGAATAATTTAAAGGGACAAACAGATGCCAACCATTACTAATACCGCATTAGAATCATTAACGCTGGCGCCAGAACAGCAGGCTCAGAAAAAGAACGAACTGGGACAGGATGAATTTCTCGAACTGATGCTGACTCAGCTCAGATATCAGGATCCCTTTAAGCCGATGGAAAACGGTGAGTTCATTGCCCAGATGGCACAGTTCAGTACCGTCTCTGGTATTGACGAAATGCAGAAATCAATGGAAGCCTTGAGCACCTCATTGATTTCCAATCAAGCGCTTGAAGCATCCAGCCTGGTCGGTAGAAACGTTCTGACCCCCAGTAACACTGCAAACCTGGGTGAAACAGATACGGTAGAAGGCGCCTTTGAATTGCCAGCCTCGGCAGGGCAAATCACAATGACAGTCTTCGACCAAAGCGGCAATCTGGTCCGCAGCACCGATCTCGGCACCCAATCTGCCGGACGGCATAACTTCTCATGGGACGGGGAATCTAACGAAGGTTCACGTGCACCCGCAGGAGAATACACAATCAAAATCGAATACGGCAGTGGTGAGAACGCCGCAGCCGCCGAAGTCTTGATTCAGAAAAAAATTGCAAGCGTAAATTTTGCCACCAACGGTGGCCAGATTTCTTTAAACACAGTTGACGGACAAAGCCTGAGCTTTTCAGACATCCGCCAGATTCAGTAACATAATTTCTCAATAGGGAGAACTCGTATGACTTTTGATATCGCACTAACAGGACTTAATGCTGCGTCAGCAGACCTTGAAGTCATTTCCAACAATATCGCCAACAGCGCAACCAATGGCTTCAAACGCTCACGAGCAGAATTTGCCGATGTCTACGCATCCAGCGCACTCGGTGTTGCGAGTAACGCCATTGGTTCAGGCGTCCGCGTCGCTAACATCAGCCAGGAATTCACCCAGGGTGACGTCACGTTCACAGACAACAATCTGGATCTTTCTATCTCCGGTCAGGGCTTCTTCCAGATGAATGACAACGGCAGTGTCGTTTATTCACGTGCTGGTACCTTCGGGCTGGATCGGGAAGGCTTTGTCATCAACGGCTCCGGCCACAAACTAACCGGCTACTCTGCGGATAATGCCGGAGTTATTTCACCGGTTATCTCAGACATCCAGATTGATCCGGCTGACCTGTCACCACAGGCCACCAGTAGCATCGAACTGAGCATGAACCTGGATAATACAGCCACTGTCCCACTCGCATTCAATGTGGCTGATTCCAACACCTACAACTTTTCAACCTCAACCACGATTTATGACTCATTGGGCACCTCGCATGTGTCTACAATGTATTACCATAAAGATGCGCCAAATACCTGGACATCGTATATGTACGTGGGTGGCAATGAAGTGAGTCAGCCCGGCGGCGATACATTAACATTTAACACCGATGGCAGCCTGAACCAGGTCAATGGCGGAGCTGGCACAACTATTACCACAACAGCATTTAACCCATCCGTCGGTGTATCACCCATGACGGTGACACTCGATGTGGGCGCAACCAGCCAGTTCAATAACCCCTTTGGCGTCAATCAGATCGTTCAGAATGGTTACACCACAGGACGTTTGAATGATGTTGATATCGACAGCAGCGGTATCATTTTTGGCCGCTACTCCAACGGCCAGTCCAAGGCGCTGGGCCAGATTACGCTGACAAACTTCCCTAATGCACAAGGTTTACGCCAGGTAGGTAATACCAGCTGGGCAGAGACTTTCAGTTCCGGAGTGGCCGCAACTGGCTCACCGGGCAGCGCAAGTCTTGGATTAGTTCAATCCGGTTCACTGGAAGAATCCAACGTCGACATTACGGCAGAACTGGTTGCCATGATCAGCGCACAGCGCAGCTTCCAGGCCAACGCGCAGGTCATCAGCACCGGTGACACGCTGACGCAAACTGTCATTAACATCCGTCGATAAAACGGGAGATAACTGACCATGGATAAGATGGTTTATCTCGCCATGAGTGGCGCCAAGGAGGTCATGCTGCGGCAGGCCTCCAACAGCCATAATCTGGCAAACCTGAACACCACGGGTTTCAAGGCCGATCTGGATGCTTTTAAAAGCCTGCCGGTTTACGGCCCGGGCGCGCCTAGTCGGGTGTATGTGGAAGACCAGCGTGCCGGCGTAGATTTTTCTGGCGGAACGCTGATCAGCACCGGCCGTGACCTGGATATCGCGGTCAACGGCAAAGGCTATATCGCGATTCAGGATCACGACGGCAGCGAAGGTTACACCCGCGCCGGGGATCTGCGGGTGAATTCAGCAGGTTTACTGGAAACCGGTGCAGGTCATCCTGTCATGGG